>ENA-OQLI01001856-OQLI01001856.1-human-gut-metagenome-genome-assembly--contig:-NODE-1856-length-12734-cov-5.044261_pt1 | contig 12734 bp, 10 predicted proteins | sample MGYA00242805_ERZ504812 | MGnify/ENA primary metagenome ERZ504812 (study PRJEB26092, sample SAMD00036430) | human gut metagenome | host: Homo sapiens | study: EMG produced TPA metagenomics assembly of...
ATATTTACAGCCTGAATCAGATGACTGCAGAGCAGCTGGATGAATTTAACAAGCTTTGGGAAGAAAAGCAGGAGATAGCAGACAGGCAGGCAAAAAAAGATACACAGGCTACGCGGGATGCTATTGACCAGCAGATAAGTGACACCAAGAAAGACTATAAGAAGCAGCTGGATGATCTGGCAGCTGAAAATGCTTCGGCTGTTGCGAAACTAAATGAGGGACTATCTACCGGCTTGCAGTCCCTGGTGGAACAGGCTGGCCAGATTGGTGAGGATATTGTAGGTAACCTGATCGCTGGCATTCAGAAAGCTGGCACAGGTGGAACTTTGCTTGACGTAAATGTAACTCCGAATGGCAGCACTGCATCTGGCACGGCCTCTTCTGGATCCGGTGGAACAGATACATCCAGCACTGCTTCTTCAAGCTCAGCTTCCTCTGGGACAACATCTGAAATTGCGCCCGCGCAAAAAGCAGAGCTGGAGGCCGTGACCGCAGGTGTAGCGGAAGAACCGGCAGAAATTACAGAAGTACAAAAGCTGATCAATGCAAGTAAAGCCCATAAGAAATCAGTATCAGATGCTGAGAAAAAGAAGCATTCGGATCTGTGGCAGTACATTGTTAAGAACTACGGCCGGAGCGTCAACGATTCCACAGTTAAAAAGATTGCGGATGCTCTTAGCGTGGAAGCCGACAAAAAGCCTACATCAGCGCAGAAAAAAGCAATTCTGGCCGCTATGAAAAAGAACGGCCTGAAGACCGGTACTCAAAACGTCATAGAGGATCAGCTGGCGTGGTTATTTGAAAATAACGCCCAGGAATATGTTCTCCGTAAGTCCGATGGCGCGATCATGCAGAACATGCTCACCGGGGACAAGGTAATTAACCCACAGGGAGCAGAAAACCTTTATAATTTTGCCATGAATCCGGATCAGTTCCTGGAATCCAGATCTTCCCTGGAGGTAGGAGCGGCTGGAGTCGAGAAACTTAACCGTTTGATTCAGCAGCAGTCAGAGCACCAGGCGAAGTTATCAGGAAGCTATCGAAGTGATAACTCCGAAATACTGAGCAAAATGGATTCCATGATGAGTACGATGGAGTCCATGATGGAGAACATGGCAAGCTCCATGAAGAACTTAAAAGTATTCATGGATAAAGATAAGCTGGTCGGAGAACTCAGGGAAGACATGAACATAAAAAATGAAATGGCAGCCACAAGATACACAAGGGGGCGTCTGAGATGAATATAAATGGCTGGGACATATCCGGAGCACAGGCCAAACAGTGGAACGTGACTCCGGGATTTTCCGATATTGAAAATGAAAGCGAATGGCAGAGGGGAAGCCCACTGCCGTTTTTCATTAATGGATCAATCGGGTGGAAGACAATACGGATCACCTTCCGGGTATACGGCTCTGATCGAAATGAGATCGTGCAGAATTGCAGCACCCTGCTTTCCCATATGATGTCCGAGTCGGTCACCTTGGAACTGGATAAGTTCGATCACAAGTTTTGCGGGTTTATGAGCAAGCATGATTTTACAGAAAACCCGCTTGCCCGTCTGAAGGTGACATCCAACAGGCTGAGCAAGCTCACCGTTGATTTTTCCTGCTATGAGTTTGCTGAACAGCCAAACGGTTCACCGTTTTCGGAGTCCGCTTCCGGGATGCTGGAGACAGTAGTTACAAATCCTGGGAACATCCGGACGCCTTGTATGGTAGAGATTACGCCAAAGGTGGGAATGGAACAGCTGACAATAACTGGAATAAACCGAAATCTAGATACAGGAGAAAACCTTCGGGTGGTAATAAGAAGCCTTACTGCTAACAGTACTGTGATTTTAGACGGAGAAAGTGGGAAGATTACAGAAAATGGGGCTAACAAAGCAGCAGATGTTGATATTTGGAGCCTGCCGATCCTTTTACCAGGGGAAACAAGGATTACCTTAGACAGCACATGGACAGACATGACTGTGAAATATAGACCAAGATTTATGTAGGAGGAAAAAACATGACAAACCAGGAAATGTTAAACGCTTATAACGGATTAAAACTTTTTCAGGAAAAAGAAGCACAGATTTATAAAGAAGATGGAAAGAAAATTTTATCTGGAAAGATAAAACTGAGCTATGCCATTAATAAAAACACGAACTTATTGCTTAACGCATTAAAACCTTATGAAGATACCCGTAAGGAGTTAATGGAAGAATACCGGGATCTTGAACAGGAGGAAAAGGCAATTGAAGAGGAAAAAAAGCGAGCTGAACAGGAAAAGAGAGCCCCCGGAAATGTGGATATCATTCTTAAAGAAGGAAAAAGTGTAAAAGAGCTCAACCAAAAGATTCAGGAACTTCTGGGACTGGAAATGGATTTTGAGGTGCATAAGGTATCCCTGGAAGAATTTGATGGGCTTGATATTGGAAGTTGGGAATTAGGCATTTTTATGTTTATGATTGAAGACTAAACGGAGGCGGCCCTATGCTTAAGATATATGATACGAACCACAATGCCATAGGGCATATTGTCAAATACAAGGATCTGAAGGTTGCGAGCGACGTTACAACTGGCGATCAGACTCTTTCTTTTACATACATGGCAAGACATCATGAAATCTGTGAAGAGTATTATATTGAGACTCAGGATGCTGAGTATGTAGTAAAAGAAAAGAGTGTAAGCACAGATGGATTCCTCTCCTTTGTTGCGGTACTGAACCTGGAAGAACTGGAGGCGAAGCCCTGGAGCTCCTTTGGCATTACGGATTCCACAATAGAAGATGCGGCCAAGCTTGCTCTGGCTGGATCCGGCTGGACGGTTGGCGAATGTACCGTAACCAAGAAAAGAAATGCAGGGATATTGCAGACAAATACGCTTGGAGTAATTCAGAAGCTGTGTACTGCATTTATGTGTGAAGTCGTTTATGATACCAAGAAAAAGACAGTATCCTTTTACGATCAGGTTGGCCAGGATAAAGGGAACTTTTTCCTCACAGGGCTTAACCTGAAACGGTTACAGAGGAAGGGCAGCACCTACGACTATTATACGAGAATTATCCCCATTGGCCAGGACGGGCTTACCATCGAGTCCGTGAACGATGGGAAGAATTACCTGGAAAATTACCAGTACACGAATAAGGTGAAGACCTACATCTGGAAAGACGAATCTTATACAGATGCTGCAGCCATGAAAGAGGATGCAGAAGCGAGGCTGAAAGATCTGTCAAAGCCGGAAGTATCATACAGTGCTGATATTATTGATCTGGCCAAACAAAGAGCCGGATACGATGATTTTTCTTTTTCCCTGGGAGATACAATCACCCTGATCGATGCCGCCACCGGGATTCGGGAAAAGCAGCGGATCATCAAGCTTACACAATATCCACAGGACCATACCAAAGATGAGTGCGAACTGGCCAATAAGCTTCCCTCATTCGAAGAGGCCAGGGAGAAGCTCCAGGCCGCCCAGGAAATTATTAACACCGTAATCAGTGATGATGGACGGTACACGGGGACTATCAATGTATCGGATATTTTGCATTTTGACGAGGGTGTATATGGCAGCAGTGCGGTGGGAAATCTGCAGGGGTTGTACAATACTCTGGACGGGAGCTTATCAGAACTGAAACTGGCGGTAGGACAGATCGAGTCAAACTATATCAAGACAGAAGAGGCTGATATTAAGTTTGCCACCATTGAAAGTCTGAAAGCACTTGAGGCAGAAACTACCAGCATTAAGTCTAAATACGCGGAATTTGAGAGTACCGTTACGGATGAACTGGCGGCTAACAAAGCGTTAATCAATGAGCTGGATGTAAAAAAGATTAACGCCGCAGACGCTGATTTGAAATACGCAAGCATTGATTTCTCCAATATTGGCATAGCGGCTATGAAGAAATTCTATTCAGAATCTGGCTTGATTAAGAATGTAGTGGTCGGCGACCAGACTATTACTGGCGAATTGGTCGGTGTAACTATCAAAGGTGATCTGATCGAGGGTAACACCATCAAGGCAGATAAGCTGGTCATTAAGGGGGAAGATGGCCTTTACTACAAGCTTAATACCAACGGATCAGGAGTAACTTCGGAGCAGACTGACTATAACAGTTTGAACGGTACTGTTATCCAGGCCAAGAGTATCACAGCAGATAAAGTGGCGGTGACCGACTTGGTAGCTTTTGGTGCTGACATCGGTGGAAACCATATCGGACACGACTGCATATATTCCGGAGCTAAGACTTCTGCGCTCAATACCACCAGAGGATTCTATCTCGGCTCAGATGGCCAGGTAGGATTTGGCGATACGAATGAGTATATTCAGTTCTATAAAGGCGATGACGGGAACTTTCACCTGAGAATTAGTGCTGGCGATATTTTGTTTGGTAAGAGTAAGAAGACTGTAGAGAGCGCAATTACTGAGATCGACACTAAGGTTAATAACGTTAAGTCCATTGTTAGAAACACATACACTTACCAGGTTGGTACTAGCATGACAGATGTTCCTACAGGGGAATGGCTAACTTCAATGCCTAACGTACCACAGGGACAGTATCTCTGGACAAAAGAGACCACCTTATATTCAGACGCAACCACCTCCGTAGGCTATATCGCTACCAGGATGGGTGTTGATGGTGCTGGTGGAGCTACCGGACCGGCTGGACCACAGGGACCCCAAGGTGAAAAAGGAGAGAAAGGTGATACTGGAGAGCAAGGACCCCAGGGTGATACCGGCGCAACAGGTCCACAGGGACCTCAAGGTAACCAAGGAATACAAGGTGTGAAAGGTGATACTGGTGCGACTGGACCACAAGGCCCCCAAGGTAACCAAGGAATACAAGGAGTAAAGGGTGATATGGGTGCCACTGGCCCAATCGGACCACAAGGACCCCAGGGTAACCAGGGGCCGACCGGACCTCAGGGACCAACTGGTGCCACGGGACCGACCGGTGCCACTGGTGCTACGGGGCCTCAAGGTCCTAAAGGCGATGGACTTGACGTCAAAGACACTAGAAGCACAAATCAAACGCCGCTTTGGTATATACAAAATTTCCCGATGACCACAGTAAATGAGTTGAAATTAGCAAATACGATTGGTCTAACTGGTGAAAACTTCTGTCTTTTAATAACATGCGTGCCATGGCGAGATGCTTCCGGCGGATATCCTAAGCAGACTGCAAAGATTGATGGTCGTGAATTATGGCGAATCGGTATTAGTGATACGCAATGGAGTACATGGAATGACGCATACACCCTTGCAAATTCTGTTGATATGGGTATAGCCGCTTGGTGTTATAACAACGATCGTACTTATATTAATGGCGGACGATTGTACGCTGGTTCGGTTACCGCTGTTCAAATGGCTGCTAATTCTATAACAACTGAAAAAATTGCGGCTGGTTCGGTTACCGCTGATAAAATTGACGTTGTCAGTTTGTTTGCAAAAGACATCGAGGCATCCGGTTCTATATCTGGTGTTAAAATAGTTGCTAGAGAGATTACTGCAAATCAGTCATACTCTATATTTAACGGCACAAACAGTCAGAAAATCTTATATTTTGATGGATCGTCTATCAAATTAGGAAAAATGGGAACTGGAACATCTATACAAGGTGGCGCCGGATTCGAGTTTTTTGATAAGACGGTCACGATGTATGGTGATCTGAGTTTATACAGTGGCGATATTACCACTCCTGGCAATGTGCAGGGAAAAACAATAACTGCGACTGCAGACATGAATACTAATACCATATATGCATCTAATTGGTTTAGATCGCGCGGTACTACAGGATGGTATAGTGAGGATTATGGTGGTGGCTGGTATATGACGGATTCCGATTGGATTCGGGCATATAACGGAAAAGGTATAACCACCAATGGCAATATGTCCATTGGTGGTTATATTCAGAGTAACAACATAATAAATACAACATATGAGTATCAGTCCAATAGAGGTTCGGTAGACTGGCGCTTTGGTGCGGCAACAGGTACAGGTGATGAAAATTTCTTTAGCTTTTATAAAGCTAACAATGGAATGATTCCACTGGCAATTGATGGAAATTTCGGAAACATTTACGTTGGGTTCAATGTGGGAGGTTCAGGTTCGAAGACTGCTGTAGGAGTTTATCTTGGCGCTGAAGTGGCTGGAAGTAGAGCTTTTATCTATCACGGAGATTCATACGCTGGGTCAATTTGGATTCAAACCAGACTTGATGGTTCATGGAAATGGTTTAGTCTCGGAAGAGCATGTAGTGCAGCTCTTTCTGATATTCGACTAAAAGACGATATAAGAGACACCGAAGTACAAGACGCAACAAAAGTTATTGAAGCAATGCAAATTCGTTCTTTTGAAAGAAAAGATTCTCATAAAAAATACAAGATTGGCTTTATAGCAGACGAACTCGAACAGCTTGACCCTAACCTTGTCGATGGAGGCGGAGAAGTTGACGGACATCCATATTATAAATCTGTCAATAATTTGCAGTTGCTTGCGTATGTTGTAAAAGCAATGCAAGAGCTGAGTTCTAAAGTGGATCGGCTCGAAAGAGAAAACGAAGAACTTAGAAGAAAACTTTATTCATAGGAGGATAATATCATGGCATTAACAACATCTAAATCTATCAACTTATCAGGACAGTCCGTTATCAACGGAGTAACAGTGGAGACCTACACCGCATCTTGCAGTGAGGCTAACCCAAAAACTATGTATATTCAGCAGTCTACCACTAACCAGGAGTTACGGAAAGAGAACCGTACGCAGTGCCGTAAAGACCGTGACGAGTTCGAGGAGCTTGCATATGCTATGCAGGACGAGATGATAGCAAACAAAGGACAGGTTGACAGTACAGAAGAGTGATTGGAGAAGAAAATAAATATGAGAATTAGAGCGAGACCATACTAGGTCTTATTTTTTTACAAAATTGCGCCGGCGCAATGCTGGAGAAAGGACATATATGGAAGTAATTATTTCTTCTACAATATCGGCAGCAGTAACGCTGATAGTGTGTCTGATCAGCAATCATAGCCAGAATGAAAAGACGAGGGCGCTCATGGAATACAAGCTGGAAGAGCTTACAAAAAGAGTGGATAAGCACAACAACACCATAGAGCGAACTTATAATCTGGAACAGAGGATGGCTGTATCAGAAGAACAGATTCGGGTAGCAAATCATAGAATTGCAGATTTGGAACATGATCATAAGGAGGATTAACTGTATGAACATTAATGTAAATGAAATTATGAACTATGTAACCTATGCTCTGATCGCATTTGGCTTGATGGCCTTTGTGGTGTCTCTTATTGTGCAGGCAATAAAAGACCTACCGTGGTTCAAAAAATTACCAACCAGTGCAGTTGCTCTTATCACATCCTTTATTGTATGCACTGCTACAATGGTTGCTTTTTGCGAATATTTTAAAATTGTGATTGAATGGTACTATGTGTTTGCTGCAATTATTGCATCATTCGTGATTTATATGGTAGCAACTGGAGGCTGGGAAAGAGTAAAGACAATCTGGGATAAGACAAAGTACAAAAAATGAGGGCGAGTGATCGCTCTCATTTTTGAAAGGAGAACTTTGACATGAAATATTTTATCTGTGTAGGTCACGCGAACTATGGCGGTGGCGTCATCTCATCTGCAGATGGTACTAGCAAGGGTGGTGTGAATGAATATAAATACAACAAAGAACTGGCGCCCTATGTGTGCAAATGGCTTAAGGTAGCAGGACATGAGGCAACCTTGTGTATTGCTCCGGAAGGTCAGCTGCATTCCCTGAATGATGAAATCAAGTATTTCATTGAAGAAGAGAATAAACAGAACTATGATCTGTCAGTCCAGCTTCATCTGAATGCCTTTAATGGAGAGGCATATGGCTGCGAAGCATACTGTTACAATGCAAATGGTCTTCCGGAAGCCCAGCGGATCAGTGCGAAGCTCGGCACTGTCTGGCATGACAGAGGAGCTGAAGAACGTCCCGGACTGTACTGGACCAGAAAGACCAAGGCAAAAGCTGTCCTGGTAGAATCTTTCTTCTGTGATAACAAGGACGATTATGCCAAAGCGAAAAAACTTGGTATGGATGCTCACGGAAAGCTGATCGCAGAGGGCATTCTGGGAAAAACGATCACAATTGCGCCGGCGCAACCGAAAGCAAAGTATTACATCCAGGCTGGAGCCTACGGAACAAAAGAAAATGCAGATGTGATGGTGAAAGTACTTAAGAAAAAGGGGTTTTCAGCAAGTATCCGCAAAGTAGCCGGCTCCGTCCCATACCGTGTCCAGGTCGGCACATACAGAACAAAGAAGGCTGCCAATAAGGTGGTAAAGAAACTGAAGGCAGTAGACTTCCAGGTATTGGTGAAGAGCCTGTAATGTCGAAATTCGTCGTACTATCTCGCACGATAGTGCGTGACAGATGGGAAAGAATCTGGTACATTAAATATATCCCTCAAATAAGAAAAAGTCCTTACAATCATGCAGCTGCCCGCAGAAGAGTGAGGGCTTTTCTTCTTATATAAAATAACATGGTTGAAGCTGTATAGAATAATACAAAAATGAATACGTAACATACTGGTAGCTAACAAAAATCGCGAAAACCCATTAAAATAAGGCACTACAGTTTCCGTAGAGGAAGCTGCTAAGGCTGGTAAGTTCTAATAATTGAATAAACTATAATTGCTATGTAGCAATGAAATTGGGCATTCTGTACAAAATACAGGGTGCTCATTTTTTATCCGCAAAGTCAACACGCAGACCCTGCCCACGTCCTGTTCACATAAGTAATTCCGTATGGGCAAAATGTGGGTGAAATTCTGAATGCATAATATATAATGTGGGTGCTAAAATTTGACTTCTACTCACAGAAATTTTCACAAACCCATCAAATCTCCCTCACAATTTCATCACAGATTTCAGGTATATTAATAATCAAACAAAGGCGATAACCTTTTTAATCGTATAGATCATATTTTCTTTTTCATACTTGCCAGGACTTTTTGATAAGTCCTGGCCCTCCTTTTTTTCTGGAACAAAATCAGCCCGACAGATTCCATTGACGAAAACATAATTCTATGGTAAAACTTTACTATGCCAATACATTACAGGAGGTTGACCCGAAATGGCAAAAGAAGCAAAGACAAATGCAATGCGAATGCTGGACAGACAGAAGGTAAAGTATGAAACACTTGCCTATGAATGTGATGAATTTATTGATGGAATCCATTGTGCGGATATTACAGGAGCGCCTTATGAGCAGTCCTTTAAAACGCTTGTGATGGAAGGGAAAAGCGGTGGATATTATGTATTTGTAGTTCCAATCGAGAAAGAAGTGGACCGGAAAGCGGCTGCCAAGGCTGTAGGAGAGAAGGCTGTGGATATGATCCATGTGAAAGATATTACGAAGATCACAGGCTATGTTCGCGGTGGCTGCAGCCCTATTGGAATGAAGAAACCTTTTCCCACGGTTTTTGATGCTTCGGCAGGAAATTTTCAGGAAATTTATGTAAGCGGGGGGAGAATCGGCCTGACCTTGAAAGTGCCGGTAGCGGATCTTCTGAAAGTGACAGGCGGCAAACTGGCTGCAATCACAGCAGAAGAGTAAGAAACATATATTTTACAGAAAACAAAGCGAAATATGCTAAAATATTTATAAAGAAAACACTGCATGCTGCTATATGCCAAATGCCTTTTTCAAACACACTCTGGCACAGTCAGCAGTGCGAATCAGAAACAAATGATAAAGTGTTCCTGATAAGGGTTCGGTAAGCAAAAGCCACCAGCAAATGTATTATATTAAGCTCGCAAGACGAGCAGCAAGGAGGATTTATGAGAGAAGGAAAGAAGTTTAAGAAACTATTGATCGGGGTCGCAGCGGCTGCTATGACCATGCTTTGTACCTTGCCGGTATCAGCGGCAACCAAATCGTTTAAACCGATCACAGTAAAAGCAGGCAGATGTATTCATTTATTGAATACCAATATTCAGTCAAATGCGATTACGAATTACAGTTACCGCATTCAGCCGCAGAGTTCCGGCACCAGATATGATATTGTATATGCATATGGCGGAGAAGCAGAAGCTTTGAAGGGTGCCAGAACAGATTCCGGCCAGATCATTAACAACACATACATTAAGAGCAGCACCTCTTCCAATCAGGGAATGATCGCCTGCCTTAAGGTTACATCAGGTTCTGTGAAGCTTAGCGTGAAAATTACCTCACCGAATGCCAAGAGCAAGATTACAGCAGCATACCAGAGTTCCAGTCACAGTCCATTGAAGAACACAAGGACCATCAAGAAAGGTCAGTGGATCAAGATGACAAGAACCGGAAGCAATCTTTCTACTTTACCATTAATTGTTGCGGCTAAAAAGGGTGCTAACATTAATCGCAGATTAAACACAACCTCTTATGAAAATTACAGCTTCAAGTCCAAGTATGTGGCATTCAGACGCTACACCAATAAGAAGGGCGGCAAACTCTATAAGAGAAAATATCTGACTACCAATGGAAGCACCAAGTATCATTTTATGCTGATTCCACAGAGCTCTGCCGGAAGATCTTATACAGGTGTTCTGACCACGAAGAAAGGCAATGTAACTTATTACTATCCGTCTGATTATATCAAGGTAAGCGGATATGCAGGAAACAGTAAATAAACCCTGAACCCATTTTCAAACATGCTCTAGAAAAGCAAACAGCAATATCTGCGAAAAGCTCCTCCTGTCAGTTGATTTGACAGGAGGAGCTTTTTAAGAATGTGTTTGGAAAATTTGCGTCGTATATCTTGCGGAAAGACTTTTCAAACGCGTTTTAATTATCCTGAGCGTCTTCTTCAGTAATCTCAAAGACATGGCGCTTTTTAGCCATCTCATCACTTGCAAGATATTCGTCATAAGTAGTGATCTTGTCAATCATAGTACCATTTGGAAGGATTTCCATAATACGGTTTGCAGTTGTCTGAACAAACTGATGATCATGAGAGGTGAAAAGAATTACCCCCGGGAACTTGATCAGACCATTGTTCAATGCAGTGATGGACTCCATGTCCAGATGGTTGGTAGGCTCATCCAGAATTAGGATGTTGGCACCGGAAATCATCATTTTGGAAAGAAGGCAGCGAACCTTCTCGCCACCGGAAAGTACGCGGACACGTTTCACACCATCCTCACCAGGGAAGAGCATACGTCCAAGGAAACCACGCACATAAGTGGCGTCCTTGATCTCAGAATACTGTGTCAGCCAGTCTGTGATCGTAAGGTCGTTATCGAATTCCTGAGTATTGTCTTTGGGAAAATAAGCCTGGGTGGTAGTGATTCCCCATTTGTAATTACCTTCATCCGGTTCCATTTCTCCAGTAATGATCTTGAAGAAAGTAGTGATCGCCTGCTCATTGGCACCAACGAAAGCAACCTTGTCCTCACGTCCAAGAGTGAAGGAAATGTTATCCAGAACCTTCACGCCGTCAATGGTTTTGGAAAGATTTTCGACCATGAGAACTTCATTTCCAATTTCACGGTTTGGGCGGAAGTCGATGTAGGGATATTTACGGCTGGAAGGACGCATGTCATCCAGCTGGATCTTCTCAAGGGCTCTCTTACGGGAGGTTGCCTGCTTGGACTTCGAAGCGTTAGCACTGAATCGGGAAATAAATTCCTGGAGCTCTTTGATCTTCTCTTCTTTTTTCTTATTTGCTTCTTTCATCTGCTTGATCAGAAGCTGGCTGGATTCATACCAGAAATCATAGTTACCAGCGTACAGCTGAATTTTGCCATAATCAATATCAGCAGTCTGTGTACAAACCTTGTTCAGGAAGTAACGGTCATGGGATACCACGATAACAGTATTATCAAAATTGATCAGGAATTCTTCAAGCCACTCAATCGCGGGAAGATCCAGATGGTTGGTAGGTTCATCCAGCAGCAGAATGTCAGGATTTCCGAAAAGTGCCTGTGCAAGAAGAACCTTGACCTTCATGCTACCGGTCAGGTCAGCCATCTGTGCATAGTGGAATTCAGTGTCAATTCCAAGACCGTTCAGAAGAGTAGCAGCATCGGATTCTGCTTCCCATCCGTTCATCTCTGCGAATTCACCTTCAAGCTCGCTGGCACGGATTCCGTCTTCGTCGGTAAAATCCTCCTTGGCGTAAATGGCTTCCTTCTCTTTCATGATCTCATAGAGACGAAGGTTACCCATAATTACAGTGTCGAGAACTGTATAGGCATCATATTTGAAGTGATCCTGCTGTAAAAAAGAGAGACGCTGTCCTGGTGTGATCACAATGTCGCCCTTGGTAGGCTCCAGCTGACCGGAAAGAATCTTCAGAAATGTAGATTTTCCTGCACCGTTGGCGCCAATAAGTCCGTAGCAGTTTCCTTCTGTAAATTTGATATTAACATCTTCGAAAAGAGCTTTCTTTCCAACTCGCAAAGTAATATTGTTTGCTGAAATCATATTTTCCTCCTATATTAAAACGTTATCCTTATAAATACACATATAATGATAAGTATAGCCGATTTTCATTTTATCGTAAACTGGCAAATTTGCAACAATTATTTCTTGTTTAAAGGCTGTTTTACAGCAGAAACATGGAGAAAACTCACAAAATCCAAAAACCTTAGACTGTCAAGCGTTTTTGAAAATGTCCTAAAATAATTGAAGTATTAGCCCCGGCTTTTTGCTGGGGCTTGTTATATTGATGTGCTTCATTCCTCAGGCAATTTTTGTATCTTGATCATTCTGGTGGTGT
>ENA-OQLI01001861-OQLI01001861.1-human-gut-metagenome-genome-assembly--contig:-NODE-1861-length-12703-cov-5.231950_pt1 | contig 12703 bp, 9 predicted proteins | sample MGYA00242805_ERZ504812 | MGnify/ENA primary metagenome ERZ504812 (study PRJEB26092, sample SAMD00036430) | human gut metagenome | host: Homo sapiens | study: EMG produced TPA metagenomics assembly of...
GGGGGGCGGGAGGGGGGGGGGTCCCGGGAAGGAGTACAGCTACGGCGGGGCGGGGAAGGGGGAGACGCCCACGGGCAAGGGGCAGTTCACGGGCGAGGCGGGGGAGAAGGCCGGGCTGTCCCCCGGGCCGGTGGGGGTGGACCCCCAGACCAAGCCGGCGGGCGGCAACCAGTTCCGCGTGATCGGCGGCAAGCAGGCCAGCCACACCCACACGCAGACGGCCAACATAGAGCCGCTGATGGAGATCACCAAGAAGTACAACCTCGAACGCGTGTGGATGAACGCCGACACGGCTGCCCGCCGCGGCATCGCCGACGGCGACGAGGTGGAGGTGTCCAACGGCCAGCACACGGGTCGCGTGCGCGTGAAGGTCACGCAGCGCATCAACCCGACGGCGTTGTACATGCCCAGCCACTACGGTTGCTCGTCGCCCGACCAGCACACCGCCTACGAGGTGGGCCTGCGCCAGATGGACTACGTTCCCTTCCGCATGGAGCCGGGCTACGGGTCGGCCTGCACGCAGGAGACGGTCGTCAACGTTAAGAAGGCAGGTGCGTAATGGCTCGCTACGGAATGCTCATCAACACGAAGAAGTGCATCGGCTGCTACGCCTGCCGCGTGGCCTGCCAGCGCCAGAACAACCTGTTGCCCACCGAGGACTTCATCCGTTACGAGGAGCACGAGGTGGGAACGTATCCCAACGTGCGCGTGGAGACGGTGCCTTTGCAGTGCATGCACTGCGAGGACGCCCCCTGCGTGGCGGTGTGCCCCACCGGCGCCCCCTATATCGGCGCGGACGGCATCGTTGGCGTGGACCACGGCCGCTGCCTCGGCTGTTTGTACTGCATGGCGGCGTGCCCCTACCAGGTGCGCGTGCGCAACGAGGAGACGGGCGCGGTGGACAAGTGCCGCTTCTGCACGGTGTCGGCCGAGACGACGGGCACGAAGATGTGCTCGTGCGTGGAGGCTTGCCTGACGGGGGCGCGTATGTTCGGCGATCTGGACGACCCGGATGGCGAGATCAACCAGGCTATCGCGAAATACCACGCACAGCCGCTCGCTGACAACCTGACCGTTTCGAAAATCTACTACGTGAGGTGATGAACCATGGTTTGGGGACCTATGATCGCATGGTACCTGTTTTTGGCCGGCGCGTCGGCGGGAGCGTTCCTGACGTCCGCGTTCGTCGAAGCCAAGTACCCCGAGAGCGTGAAGATGCGCGTCGCTGGCCGCATCATCGCTCCCATCTTCGTCGGCATCGGCCTGCTCAGGCTCATGTTGGACGCCGAAGCCGGTCTGCACAACCCGCTGCGCTTCTTCTGGCTCATCGCTAACCCCGGTTCCGTGATGACGCTGGGCGTGTACTTCATCTGCGTGTTCATGCCGGTGGCGCTGGTTTCCGCGCTGCTGGAGGTGCTGAAGAAGCCCGTGCCGAAGTGGCTCACGTGGATCGGCATCGTGTTCGCGTTCGCCGTGGCGGCCTACACCGGCTTCCTGCTGGGCGTGGTGAAGGCGTTCCCGCTGTGGAACAACGCGGTGCTGCCCATCCTGTTCGTGGTGTCGGCGCTGTCGGCGGGCCTTGCGGCCACGTCGCTGGTGGGCCTGCTGGTGGATCGCGAGCGCTTCGAGCAGATGTGGCTGATCAAGAAGTCGCACGTCATCCTGTCGGCCATCGAGATGGTGGTGCTGGCCACGATGCTGGTCAGGGGGTCGGGGTGGGGGATGCCGACGGTCAGGCTCAGGCGGGCGCGGCCCTGCTCGGCGGCGCGAGCCGTCAGAGAGTAGATCGGCACGCGCATATCGCCCAGTGCCAGTGCCACGTCAGAGACGAGGTTCGCGCGGTCCATGCAAACAATATCCAACGTAGCCTTGTAGTTTTCCTTCTCCGCCTCGTCCCAGTAGGCGTGGACCCAGCGGTCTGCGTTCTCGGGGTGGCGCATACTCTCGCGGGCGTTGGCGCAGTCACGCTTGTGGATAGACACGCCGAAGCCGCGGGTGACAAAGCCGATGATCTCATCGCCCGGCAGCGGTGAGCAGCACTTGGCGAACTTGATGGGGCAGTTGTCGATGCCCTCGACGATGACGCCGTCGGAGGAATGCATCCGCTTGAGCTCCACCGTGACCGGCTTCGGCTCGGTAGCCTGCAGCTTGGTGTACTCCTCCTTGAGCTTGGGCAGCATGCGGGAGATCTGCAGGCCGCCGTAGCCGATGGCCGCGTACATTTCCTCCACGCTGTTGCAGCGGTTGCGGCGGGCCAGCGTCTCCATAAAGACGTCGTGCTGCTCGTCGGTCAGCGTCATGAGGTTGCGGCGCATCTCGCGCTCAAGCGCGTCGCGGCCCTCCTGAATATTTTCCTCTCTGCGTTCCTTTTTGAACCAGTTGCGGATCTTGTTCTTGGCTTCGCTCGTCTTGACGATGTTGAGCCAGTCGCGGCTGGGGCCGCGGTTCTCGGAGCCGGTGATGATCTCAATAATTTCGCCGGTCTGGACTTTGTGGTCGATGGGCACGATGCGGTTATTGACCTTCGCACCGATCATTCTGTTGCCGACAGCAGAGTGGATCGCGTAGGCGAAGTCGATGGCCGTCGCGCCCGCGGGCAGGTTGATGACGTCGCCGCGCGGCGTGAAGGCGAACACTTCCTCGGGCAGCAGGTCGCTCTTGATGTCGCTGAGCAAATCCGTGGCGTCGGCGCTGGAGCGCTGGCTTTCCAGCAGCTGGCGCACCCAGGCCAGGCGCTCGTCCAGCTTGTCGCTGCTGCCCGTGATGCCGGCCTTGTACTTCCAGTGCGCGGCGATGCCGTACTCCGCCATGCGGTCCATGTCCCAGGTGCGGATCTGCACCTCAAACGGGATGGCCTCGCGTCCGATGACCGTTGTGTGCAGGGACTGGTAGCCGTTGGGCTTCGGGGTCGAGATGTAGTCCTTGAAGCGGTTGGGCAGCGGGTGGTACATATCGTGGATCAGCCCCAGCGCGGTATAGCACTCGGGGACGTTGTCGAGGATGATACGCACAGCGTAAATGTCATAAATTTCCTCGAAATCCTTATTCTGCATATACATCTTGCGGTAAATGCCGTAGATGCTCTTGACGCGGTGGCGGATGGTCGCCTTCTGGATGCCGTTTTCGGACAGGTGCCTGGCAATCGTATGGCAGACCTGATGCAGGAATTCGTCGCCGTGCTTATTCAGCAGGTCGCGGATCGTCTCATAGCCGACAGGGTCAAGGTAGTGCAGACTGCGGTCCTCGAGCTCCTCCTTGATGTTGGAAATTCCGAGGCGGTGCGCGATGGGGGCATAGACCTCCATCGTTTCCAGTGCCTTGTCGCGGCGCTTCTGCTCGGGCCAGGCGTCGCCGGTGCGCATATTGTGCAGTCTGTCGCACAATTTTATAATCATGACGCGGACATCCTGGCTCATGGCCAGCAGCATCTTGCGCAGGTTCTCGGCCTGACGGTCCTCGACATTCGAGAACTTGATCTGGGTCAGCTTGGTGACGCCGTCAACGAGCAGCGCGACCTCGGGGCCGAACTTCTGCTTGATCTCGGCCACCGTGACCGGCGTGTCCTCGGCCACATCGTGCATGAGGGCCGCGGCAATGCTCTCACTGTCCATGCCCAGCTCCACCAAAATCTGCGCCACCGAAAGCGGGTGACAGATGTACGGCTCGCCGCTGCGGCGGCGCTGCTCGCCGTGGGCCTTTTCGGCCAGCGCGTAGGCGCGGTCGATCATAGCAAAATCATAGGGACGGCCGCTGTCAACCAGACTCTTTTTCAGATCGTCATAGGTGATGGGCATTTTTACTTCTTGCACGTTTGTGTTTTCCATAGTCCGTTCCCCTCTCCGTTTTCTATCTGTCTTGCACAGCGCTTTTTCGGGCATTCTGTAGGGGCGAGCATTGCTCGCCCGCAGGCCGCTTGCCATGGGCACAGTCTTCCCGAAAAGGCGCTGTTGTTTTCAGGCTGCCGGGCGCCCCTACATGTGCAGCAGGGCGCTCATGCCTGTTTTGCCAGCTCCGCCAGCTTTTGCAGCACCGGCGCACTGGCCAGGTCCTGCTTGGCCGTCACGGGCACGGGCAGCCAGCGGCCCTCCTGCTCCTCAATCAGGCCAAGCTCCTGCAGCGCCGTCAGGCTTGCCAGCGTCTTGCCGGTGTTCTGCGGCCCCTCCGCCGCAAAAACCGGCTGCAGATCCGCCGCGGCCACATGCCCGCCGCGGATACGCCGGTAGAGTGATACCGTGTCGGCGCGGGCCGGCAGCAGCGCGGCGGCGCGGGCCGCGTCGAGGCTGCCGCCGGTGCGGAACGCTTCAAACCACGCGGCCTGTTCACTGGGAGTATTGCCCAACTCCGCAGGGCGGATAGCCTTGAGGTGCGCGGACACCATCGGCCCGCTGCGCCCGTTGAAGATCGAGACCTCGAGCGCGGCCTCCACCTCACTGCCGACGGGATAGGCAAACGCCTGCGGCGCAATGCCGAAGCTCGACGCAAACAGCGTGTCGCTGCCCTGCCGCAGCCGGATGCGGGTGTGGCGGCCCTCCGCGCCCATCGGCCAGATACCGTCCACAAAGGCATGCTGCACCAGCAGCACGGGCGTGGGGTTCTCGCGGCCAAAGGGTGCCAGCCGGGCCAGTTCGCCGACGTTTTCCAGATTCAGCTCGCCCAGCGTGGCGGCGGCGTCCAGCCGCAGGCTGACGGCCTCGGGCGGGGCGGCGTGGGCCGCGGCCCAGGCGTTGATGGCCTGCCGGAACGCGGCAAGATTTTCTTCCTCTATCTCAACGCCCGCTGCGGCGGCGTGGCCGCCGAACCGCGTCAGATACTGTGCGCAGTCGGCGAGCGCACTGTGCAGGTCGAACGGGTCCGGTGCGCGCCCGCTGCCGCGGCCCTCGCCCTCGTGCATCGAGATGACGATGACCGGGCGGCTGAACCGCTCCATGAGCCGCGCCGCCACGATGCCGATGACGCCGGGGTGCCAATCCTCACCGCTGACGACGAGCACGCGGTCCCGGGTGCGGGCGGGGTCGGCCTCCAACGCCTGCAAAGCAGCGGCAAAGACCTGCTGTTCGGTCTGCTGGCGCTCGGTGTTGATCTCGGCCAGGCGTTCAGCTATGCCGGTGGCCTGATCCTCGTCGCCGCAGAGCAGCAGCTTGAGCGCTACCGCGGCGTTATCCATGCGGCCCGCAGCGTTCAGGCGCGGGGCCAAACTGTAGCTGACCGTGTCCGCCGTGACGGGCTTGCCGCCGCAGCCGGCGCTCTCCAAAAGCGCGTGCAGGCCGGGGCGCATCGTGTCCTGCAAAAGGGACAGACCCTCGCGGACAATCGTGCGGTTCTCCCCCACCAGCGGCATGACGTCGGCCACCGTGCCCAGCGCCGCCAGCTCGCCGTACATTTCCAACAGCTCGGCGGGGTCGCAGCCCTCGAGCGCGGCACAGAGTTTGAACGCCACGCCCGCGCCGCACAGGTCCTTGAACGGGCTTTCGTCGTCGGGGCGCTTGGGGTCGACAACGGCGATGGCGTCTGGCAGCGTGTCACCCGGCAGGTGGTGATCCGTGATGATGAGGTCAAGGCCCAGCTCCTTTGCGCAGGTGGCCTCCTCGACGGCGGAAATGCCGTTGTCTACCGTCACGACGAGCTTGAAGCCCTTGGACGCCAGTGATTCCAGCGCCGCGCGCGTCAGACCGTAGCCGGAGCCGCGGGTAGGCAGCTTGCAGCGGACGTGTGCGCCCTGGCTGGTGAGACATTCGTACAAAATGGCCGTGGCCGAGATGCCATCGACGTCATAGTCACCGTAGATGACCATGAGCTCCTCATTTTCGATGGCCTCCTGGATACGGACGACAGCCTTGTCCATATCGGTGAGCAGGAACGGGTCGCTCAGCGGTTCGCCCTGACCCAGCAGGGCCTGCGCAGCGGCGGGGTCCGTGCAGCCGCGGGCGGCCAGCACCCGGCGCAGCAGTACGCCGCACCCGGCCCCGGCCAGCGAGGTTTCCGCCGCGGGGTCCGCCTTTTTCAGTTGCCACGCAGGGTAATTCATACAGTTTAGCTCCTTGTGTTAAAATCAGCTTCAAAATCGTGGGTCAGGCCATCCTGCCGCAGCATAGCCTCCAGCGTGTAGATCTCGGTGGTCGCCGTATCATTAAAAAAAAAAAGAAGGGTGTCGTACAGCTTTTCATACGCTTGGTTCAGCGTGTGCAGGATGCCGGTGATGTCGCGGCGGATCTCCGCCGCGTTCGCGCTGTCCGTATCGCCCAGGCCCTGCGCCGTGTCCAGCAGCTTGCGGGTTGTTGGCAGGTAATACTCGCGGAAGCGGCGCACGCGGTTCAGCTGCTCCGGGTGGTTGTGGACAAAGCCCATGATCGACGCGCAGGTTTTCTGCATTGCGGCAAGCTCTTCGTCCGCATCGGTGCCCAGCTTGCCGCGGCAGACTTTTAAGTAGTTCAAAAAGTCCATGCCCTCGCGGCGGAACTGTTCGGCATCGGTCAGGGGTTCGGCAGGCTCGGCCTGCGGCGCTGCGGCGGGCTTTGCCGCCGTCGGCATGAGCGAATCGTCCAGGTAAAGTGTGCTGTAATCGTCGGAAATGGCAGCGTTGGGAAGATCCCCGTTCGCCACAGCCTTTGCAACGGTTTCATAGGCCTTTTCCTGCTTGATCTGTGCCTTGCGGGCCAGCGCGGGCAGGTCGCAGGTCCAGTCATTGGCGGCGCGCAGCAGCCTGCGCAGGCGGCTGAAATAGGCCAGCTTTTTCATGCCCACGATGGCCATAAAGAGGAAGCCGAGCGTTGCAGGGGTAAACACGGCTGTCAGAATCGGCAGGGCTATAAAATCCTGTTGGGAAAGCCCCAACGGCCCTGCGCCGACTGCCGTCAGGATGCCCAGCACCGACGAGCCGATTTTGCTGCCCGCCTCAACGGCGCTGTCCAGCATATCGCCGAAGTCGTAGTGATCGTATTGATATTTGGGAGTTTTGTTGTCAGGCATTTGGTTGTCCAATCTGTTGTTACTGCATTGTAGGGGCCGGACATGTCCGGCTCTCGGCTTTCCGGTTATAGGGCGGTTTCCTGTAGGCTGCGGGCCGGACATGCCCGGCCCCTGCGGACGCATCAGTCCGCCATCGGTCCCCAATTCTTCATCAGCTCGGCGGCGCAGCGCACACCGTCGACGGCGGCGGTCATGATACCGCCCGCGTAGCCCGCACCCTCGCCGCAGGGGTAAAGCCCTGCCAGGCCGGTGCATTGCAGGTTTTCTTTATCGCGCAGCAGGCGCACGGGGCTGCTGGTGCGGGTCTCCAGACCCGTCAGCACGGCGTCGGGGGCGCGATAGGCCGCCAGCTTGCGGCCAAAGGCGGTCAATCCCTCGCGCAGGGCACCGCTCAAATCATCGGGCACCAGGCTGCCGAGGTCGCAGGGCGTCACACCGCGCGGGTAGGTCGGCTGCACTGCCCCCAGCTCCAGCGCACCGCGCCCGGCCAGAAAGCTGCCGACGGTCTCCGCCGGGGCAAGATAATTCCCGCCGCCCGCGCGGTAAGCGGCCTGCTCCAGCCGACGCTGGAACGCGACGGCCTTCGCCGGGTCGTTGTCGAAGTCGCTGCCGTCCACACTGACGACCACCGCCGCGTTGGCGTTGCGGCCATCGCGGGCGTGCAGGCTCATGCCGTTGGTGACAACGCCGCCCGCCTCGCTGGCGGCGGCGCAGACCGTGCCGCCCGGGCACATGCAGAAGGTGTAAACGCACCGCCCACCGGAGACGTGCTGGCTCAGCTGGTACTCCCCCTTCGGCAGCGCCGGGTGACCCGCCGCGCCGTGGTAGAGACTTTTGTCGATCTCGGTCTGCAGGTGCTCGGCGCGGAAGCCGACGGAGAACGGCTTGCATTCCAGCGGCAGACCCAAGCCGTGCAGCATGGCAAACGTATCCCGTGCGCTGTGGCCGACTGCAAGGATCAGCTGTTCACAGGGCACAGGGCCCGCCGTCGTTTCGATGCCGGTCAGCGTACCGTTCCGGGTGTGCAGGCCGGTCAGCGCCGTGCTGAACCGCACCTCGCCGCCCAGCGCCTCGATCTCGCCGCGGATGCTGCGTATGACGCCGCGCAGCAGGTCGGTGCCGACGTGGGGCTTCTGCCGCCACGCAATGTCGGCGGGCGCGCCGTGGTCAAGGAATGCCTCGGTCACGAACGCGCACAGCGGGTCACCGACGCGGGTCGTCAGCTTGCCGTCCGAGAAGGTGCCCGCGCCGCCCTCACCAAACTGGATGTTGGCGTTGGGGTCCAGTGTGCCGGTTTTCTCAAAATGCCCGACGGCCCGAATCCGTTCGTCCAGCGCGGGGCCGCGCTCGAGCACCAGCGGGCGGTAGCCTCTGCGGGCCAGCAGCAGCGCCGCGAACAGGCCCGCCGGGCCAAGACCGACGACCACCGGGCGATGGGTCAGCGGCGTTTTCCCCGTTGTAAAGTCGAATTTTGGCGGCTGTGTATAACAGACACAGGGCGAGGCCCCGGCCAATGCCGATTCCTCACCCTCGTCCTTGAGTGTGACTGCGATGGTGTAGACAAGCACCGGCGTACCGTGCCGGGCGTCCACGCTGAGTTTTGCCACACCGCAGTGCGCCGCCCGGCGGGCGGGCACGCGGAGAATGGCCAGTGCCTTCGCCGCTGCCTCGGCGTCCGGGTCGGGGCAGGTCAGCGGCAGGCGGATGTTGCGGACTAAAAGCATAGATAAGGTTCCTTAAACGATGGTATTTTGTATGCGCCATGTAGGGGCCGGGCATGTCCGGCCCTCGGCTTTCCCGTTATAGGGCGGTTTCCCGTAGGCTGCGGGGCGGGCATGCCCGGCCCCTACTGCGTCGCGTTACTTCGACGTGACCTCGCACTGGACCGTATAGCTGCCGGTGGCAAAAATACGGCTGGACGACGGGATCTGGATGCTGACGGCAATCGTCTGCTGGCCGACGGTCAGGTTCAGGCTCTGGCAGTCGATCTGCGCGACGATGCTGTCGGCGGACAGCTCCTCGATTTCATCCGCCGGGCCGTAGAGCGTCACACCGCTGACGATGCTGGACAAGATCTGCAGCTCGTAGTTGCTGGGCACGTTGATAGCGCGGATGTTCGAGACGTTCAGCTTTGTCGAGGCCATCTCCGACGTGTCAAAGTCCAGCGTGACGTTCGTGACGCCGTCCAGCGAGACGATGCCTGCGGGCAGCTCGATAAGGCGCTGGTAGTCGCGGCCCGGCTCAAACTCACGGGCCAGGTCAAAGTCCGTCACGGTCAGGGCCTCCAAGGCGCTGATCGTGCGGGCAGGACCGGCCACGCGCAGGGTCTGCTGGCTCAGCGAATAGTGCAGGCTCTCGACGTCGAAGCCGTTCGGCGTGCCGATGAAGTCCACCTTCAGCGGCAGCTCCCGCACCTGATAGACCGTCAGCGTGACGTTGGCGGAGTCGCTCTCCATCGAGGTATACTGCGGCGTGAAGGCGTTGCCCTCCTCGTCGCGCAGCTCCAGCGTAGCAGGCACCGTCGTGGTGTCGGCCAGCTCGCCGTCCACCTGGACCGGGGCGACGATGCTGGACACCTGATCCAGCTCGCTCGTCGGGCCGCGCAGCGTGATCTCGGCGGGCACGGCGGTGGTCTTGTTCAGCATATAGCCGCTGGAGATCGTCACCGCGGAGGCGTCCACCGTGACGGGAACGGTCTTTTCGCTGACCTCGTCAAAGACGACGTCGATGGTGCTCGGGCTTTCCACCGTACACTCAATGTCGCCGGGGAAGTCTGTTGTGTTCGTCACACGGGCCTGCAGGCGCAGCGTGACCTTGCCCGCGCCGCTGACACCGGCGTAGCTTGGGTAGACCATGATGTCGGCGCTGCGGATGTTGCCGATGATCGTGCTGTTGCCCTCGACTTTTACGGTCACGCCCTCAATGTCGGGCTTTTCCACAATGTCCAGACCTTGGGCCGTGTAGGTAGACGCGCCGCTCGTGTAGTTGATCGGCACGCCGGTCACCGTCGTGGAGCCCTGGGGGTCGATGTAGACCGTAACGATGATCCACATGGCAAAGCCCATGATGATTGCCAGAACGGCGGAAAGCACCGGGTTATCCCAGATCGTGCGCGGGCCCTTGGGCGCGGCGCCGTTCAGCCCCGGCGCAAGAGGGTTATTCGGGTTTGGCATGGTTCAGTGCGCCTCCCTTGCGCAGCAGCTTTTGCAGCGGCGAGATATTGGTCTCCTCGTCCTCGGCGGGGGGAACGATCTCCTCCTGCAGAAGGTTGAAGAGGTTCTGGCGGTCCAGGCGGCGGATGAGCACGCCGTTCTTCGCCATCGAAATGATGCCGGTCTCCTCGCTGACGATGACGACGATGGCGTCGGAGTTCTCGCTCATGCCGAGGCCCGCGCGGTGGCGGGTGCCCATGTCCTTGCCCATCTCGAGGTTGTTGGACAGCGGCAGCACGCAGCCCGCCGCCACAATGACGCCGTCGCGGATGACGACAGCGCCGTCGTGCAGGGGCGTGCCCTCATAGAAGATCGTGCCGAGCATTTCGGGGATGACATCTGCGTGCATCGGCGTACCGGTGCGGATGATCTCATCCAGATTGTTGTTGCGCTCCAGCACCATCAGCGCGCCGGTGCGCGTGTCGGACAGCTGCTCCGCCGCGTCGCAGATGGCCACAACGGCGCTCTGCCACGCGCCGCGCAGCGACGGGTCACTGCGGCGGTTCCCGACCAGAAGGTTGGCCCACATTGTGGACTGACCCATGCGCTCGAGTGTGCGGCGCAGCTCCGGCTGGAAGATGACGACGGCGGCCATAAAGCCGATGGTGATGACGTTGTTGAGCACCCAGGTGACGGTTTTCAGGTTGAGCATGACGGCCAGACCGTAGAAAACCAGAATCAGGATGATGCCCTTGACCAGCTGGCCCGCGCGGGATTTGCGCGCGAATTGCAGTAGCTGGTAAAAGACAAAGGAGATAATAAGGATGTCCAGCGTATCGGACAGCGGATCAAATGTACGCAGGCTGCTTAAAACGGCATTGAACATCTGGTTGGGCAGCATGGGCACCGCAGCCCCCTTTCTGGGTCAAAATAGGCATTAGAACAGGTGTAGAGGCCGGGCATGTCCCGCCCCTGCCGGGAGGCTGACAAAATCACTCGATCAGCGCCACCGCATGGGCGGCAATGCCGAGGCCCTCGCCGGTGAAGCCGAGGTGCTCCTCCGTCGTGGCCTTGACGCTGACGGCATCCACGGGCAGACCGAAGGCGTCGGCAATGTTCCGGCGCATGGCCGGGATATGCGGGGCCAGCTTCGGGCGCTGGCAGAGGATCGTGGCGTCGATGTTGCCGACCTTATAGCCGTGCTCGGCGATGATGCGGGCGACCTCGCGGGTCAGGGCCAGCGAGTCCGCGCCCTTGTAGGCGGGGTCGTTATCCGGGAAGTGCTGGCCGATGTCGCCCAGCGCCGCCGCGCCCAGCACAGCGTCCATTACGGCGTGCAGCAGCACATCCGCGTCGGAGTGGCCGAGCAGGCCCTTCTCATACGGGATCTCCACGCCGCCCATAATGAGCTTGCGATCCTCCACTAAGCGGTGAACGTCGTATCCGTGACCAATGCGCATGGTTTTCTCCTTTTGCAGATCTTCTTTTGTAGTGATTTTATAGTTGGCGTAATCGCCCTCGGTCAGCCTGACGGGCAGACCGGCCAGCTCAAACAGGCTGCAATCATCGGTGACAAGGCGGGCTTTTTCCCCCGTGACGGCGGCAAGCGCCTGGGTGTAGAGTGCGCGGCGGAAGCACTGCGGCGTCTGCACGGCGTAGAGCGTGGCGCGGTCCGGCGTGTCCAGCACGCGGCCCGACGGGTCTGCGACCTTCACCGTATCCTTGACGGGCACTGCGGGCGCGGCGGCGCCGGTCTCGGCGGCAGCGGTCAGTGCGGCGGTGATGACGCTCTCGCTGACAAAGGGGCGGGCGGCGTCGTGGATGGCAACAAGCTCGCCCGTCGCCGCGGCCAGACCGTTGCGCACGCTGTCGGCGCGGGTCGCACCGCCCTGTACGACAGCGCAGGGCTTGGGACAGGCGGCGGCGATGGCCTCGCAGGCGGCGCGGTTGCCGCCGCAGACCAGCACAAGCTGGGTAATTGCCGGGTGCGCAGCCAGTGCGGCACAGCTTGTCTCCAGCACGGTGCGGCCATCCGGCAGACGGTAGCTCAATTTGTCAAAGCCCATACGGCGGGATGCCCCTGCCGCCACCACAATGGCGGTCACGGCGGGAAGATTCGGTTGTGCCATGGGCACACTGCCCCCTTTACCTATTTATAATAAACATTATACAGGGTTATGCCAAGAAAATCCACTAAAATCAGGATGATTTTTTTGTGAGAATAAAAAAATATCGCATTCTCCGCAGGGGCCGGGCACACCCGGCCCGCAGCCCTGCGGAAAACGCGATTTTGCGGAAAGGCCGCGGGCGGGACATCTCCCACCCCCTACCGTGCGGCAGGATCTTCCGTCACCGGCAGCACCAGCACCGCCTTTGCCCCGCGCGGTGCGTTCCGGGCAAAGGCCGCCGTGCCGCCGTGGGCGTGGATGATTTGCTCGACGACGTGCAGACCCAGAATGTGGGGCGTATTCTCCCCCGCTCCACCGGTCTGCAGGGCGTGCAGCACGGCGGGCGGGTAGCCCGCGCCGTCGCCGGCTATCGTGCTCCTCAGTGTTTGTCCTGTGCGCACCGCGGCACGCCCCCCC
>ENA-OQLI01001864-OQLI01001864.1-human-gut-metagenome-genome-assembly--contig:-NODE-1864-length-12680-cov-3.943360_pt1 | contig 12680 bp, 10 predicted proteins | sample MGYA00242805_ERZ504812 | MGnify/ENA primary metagenome ERZ504812 (study PRJEB26092, sample SAMD00036430) | human gut metagenome | host: Homo sapiens | study: EMG produced TPA metagenomics assembly of...
TTGCAATACTGTATCGTTGCCAGTCCCCTACCCTTCTCGAAAAAAATGTCGCACGCTTTTTGTTGGTATCCCCTTTCACACAAAAAAAGAGACAGACGCTTTTCCAGAATCCTGGAATCGTATCTGTCTCTTTTACTGTTTATTGGACGCTCGCTCTCACAGCCACGGAAACGCACTTCTGCGGGTTTCTCGTCTGCACGAGGGTCGTTATACCCCTAAGCATCAGAGGGCTTGCCTGTGCCCTTCCCTGCCCCATCTGTGACCGAGCAGTGTCAATGCCACGCAATCGGTTCTCTTCTTGCGAGTTCAGGAGCGTTTAAAAGAAGTGCCAGGATTGCAAACCGATAGGTCACAATTTCTCCGCAATCCATAGCAATACGGATATCCTGCGCATACACGACTTCGTTGAGGACCTTAATTTCATCGTCTGTTAAATAGAAGGAAATCTGCTTGTTGTTGGCTACCTTTGTACCGCGTTTGCGAGCCTGGTCGGGCATATATGCAATGACTTCCTTGGCATTCGGGAGAACATAGACGGGGTCACTCCCCTCCCCTGCTGTTTCGTTTTCCTCGAACTCAGCAGAATCTCGGGTTATGATATGCCCCTTCCCTGCCCTTCTCACTTTTTCGATTTCCTCACGCAGGACCCGATTCGCAATGGTGCCAACGCGCAATCCCTCATAGATTGCCTGCAACTCGAAGCATTCAGAGATTTCCGGTCGAAAGCGTACGAGAATTCTTGTCTTGTCGTTTTCCATCGATGCCGCTCGCCTCATTCGATAGACTCAATCTTCTCTTTGAGTTTTGTTGCGATATCGATGACCTCATTCAAGGCTGCAATGTCAGCTTCACGGGATTCCTTAGAAACGCCACGAAGAGCCTTGACAAAGTTTCTGCTGGTATATGCCTGCTGCAGTTTCTTCACCATGCGCGGAGTAGCTTTCTGGATGATGCTGGTATTATTCTCGGCAACATCCCGTTCCTTCTTCACCAAATCCCGAGCAGCCTCTCTCTGACCGGCATGCTCAATGGCTGCTACTTCTTCGGCAGAGCCGGACTCTTTTGCCTTGCCGTATTCCTCTGCCTTTGCTTTCAGGTCATTGATGTTTTCATCAAAATACTGCAAAGCTTTTTCATAGGCAGCTTCATAGTCCTTTGATGTCCCCTGCCGCTGTACATCAAACAGGTATTCACGGAAAGTATCATGCAGGGTATCGCGCATCACTTCGATGTGGTTCTTCCCTGCTCCCTCGGAATCATCACCATAGCAGTTAATGTTACTCAATGCAACAAATCGTTTGGCGATGTCTTCCTGCTTATCGTCCTCAAAGCGCAGATAAGTCTCACACTCACTACGGGTCAGAATTTTCGCGTTAAGAAGCTCCTTCAAAGCACCTTTCAGCTTATCCTCGATACGAGCATCACGCTCGATGGTACGAGGATTAACGGAACTCACGGTTTTGGTTGCACCGAGAGCCTCTTCCCTGCTCATATTGTAAGGAGCCTGCTGCAGACAGTTGATAAATTCTGCGATTGCCTGACGGCGAATTGCCTCATCACCGAAGCCGCCGCGAACTTGAAGGTTCGCACTGTAGAGAAGAACTTTCTTTTCATTTGCGGTAAGAGGCGTGGTAATCACATTGCAGTTGCGCACCACATTCCAAGAGGAATCCCCCTGCTCTTCCAGATACTTCAGAGCGCGGAAACGACGTTCACCGGAAAGAAGTACATAGACCTCTCTCCCCTCTTCCTCGGTCGGGAAGACTACGAGGTTGTGCATCAGACCATTGCGCTTGATATCTTCTGACAGGATTCGGATATCATCTTCCTCGTCCAGATTACGGAAAATCTCGTTGTCGGGGTTCGTGCGGATATTCGAGAGTGCAATATCCTTGTTTGCATACTCGACCTTATGCTGTGCCGAGAACAGTGAGTTATAGAAAGCACCAGCGTCGTTGCTGTTTACCTGTTTCAGAGCATTGATGTCCGGAAGCTTCGGCGTTGCCTTAGTTCCCTTCTTCTTTGTCAGAGCCATCTTATTTCACCTCCAGCTTTGCAAGGCGCTCTTTGAGTTCTTTGTATGCCTGCTTATAAGCAATAGATACTGGCTGCTTAGCAGCGGAGAAGCATACCGGCTGGTGGTTGGTGACAGCCATACCGACAGAAAGGCTATGGGGAATCTCAGACTTAAACAGAGAGGAACCCAAAACCTCCTGGCACTGCGCACGAATCAGACGAGTCGCAGCAGCCTTCTTCATAACAGAAGTAAGCAGCACCCCTACCCCCTTCAGACGGCTTCCCGGCGTATTGCACAGCTCGTTGCAGAGCGCAAAGGTTCGGAAAGCGGATTCCTGAGAGTTTGCTTCACACATGGTAGGAATCAAAACATAATCCGCCGCGTTGATAGCGTTCGTCAAAAGCAGAGAGTCGCGGGTCGGCTGGGTATCAATGAGGATATAATCGTACTCATCGCGGACTTGGCTCAGGAAATAGTACAGGAAATCAGCAATGCTGGCAATCTGCTTAGAACTGTCCTTCTTTGCAATGATAGTGGCGTCCTCGAACAGTTCCGGCATTCTCTGGTTGATACGAGGTGTCTGAGAACTGGCAGGAATCATCTGGACATTATCGCCGTATTCCGTCTCTGTGATATAATCCTTAGTATTGGTATAACGGAAACCAGTGAACATGTCGTATAGAGCCTTGCCGTCATACATGCCGCCAGCAATCTCTCCCTGACCGTCACTCAGCGCACTGGTCAGGTTGCCTTGCGGGTCTGTGTCGATGCAGAGAACTCTCTTGCCGTCCTCCCCCATCAGATATGCCAGATTGGAGGCTGTGACGGTTTTTCCCGTGCCGCCTTTCTCGATGGCGATTGTCATAATCTTTGCAGCCATTTCATTTACCTCGTTTTGCGTAAGACTTGCGTACATGTTGCTGTGATTCACACTTCTACCGTTTCCGGTCTGTGTTGCTGTAAATCCGCAGAAAGCTGTTTTCAGCTGTCTCTCCCCTCTTGCGACTGGCGTACATGTTGCTGTGCACTCAAAGTTCGGCAAAAAGCCATCAAGGAGAAAACTCCGGGATAAAATGCGACAACACTCAATGTCTTAATTATAACATGCAAAGAAGTAAAGTCAACACGATTCCTGCCGATTTGGAATATTAAATTTGCGACAAGAAATCTCGAAGACTCGCGTTCATGTTGCTGTGATTTATTTTCTGCAAAAGAAATAGCCCGCCAATCGGCGGGCTATCATCATACATCATCGAACATTGCGAGGTAGTTTGTCTTTGGTGCTGTGCCGGATTCGAGTGCTGCGAGGCTTTGCTCGCCGAAAGCAATCGTTGCGGCGGAGTTCTCTACAAGGTCGTTGAAAATTACCTTACGGTAATAGTGTGCGCTCTTGGTTCCCCCATCTGCTTCCAGCATATGTTTGTACTTCGAGCAGATTCCGAAGGCCCAAGTCTTCAAACCGTTGTTGTCTTTGATAATTCGGTTCAGCGCAGCAAGGGCTTCTTCTGCCTGGTCCTGATTCTTTGTATTGGTCAGGATTCGTCCGAGAATCGTAAAGACATCATTGAAGATGTTGCGTTCCTTAGCGGACAGCTTCTCTTCGTAATCCTGATACTGTGCTTTTGCCTTTACTTCGTTTCGGGCAAGGCGATAACTCATACCGAGCACAGAATCAGACAACGGCAGATTGTACTGTTCGAGCGTCTCATCGCTTACTACGCGGCGTGCTTTACGAGGTTTTCTAGCAACCTCGCTCTCGAAGTTCTGATGCTCTTCGTGGAAGGCTCTGACCTTCTTCATCTCTTCAGCGTTTTTATACTTGATGAAGATATAAAGATACTCGTATTTGCGAACGCCGCGTTTTCTTACGGGTACATAGTCGAACCAGAGGTCCGTCATCTCATTGATTTCGTTCTTGACAGGAGCCAGAACATTCTTCTCGAAATCAGAGAACACCTTGTATTTCTCCGCGACTGTCTTTTCACGGCTGAACTTCGGTTCGCTGCTCGCGTCGTTCTTCGTCTTTTTGCGGTTCTGGCTTCTATTGATTTCATCCTTGGACGGCATCGAGAGCATTCCCTTAAACTCTTCAATGTCGAACATCTTGTACTTGTAACCAACGAGTTCACTGCGCTTATCCGGGAACTTGCGCAAGATTTCCTCGGTTACCGGCTCGAAAATCAAACCGTTATTATACGAGTAATCTCGATTGCCGTTATCGTAGGAAAGGATAATCTCGTAAATACGCATCGAATAGGTGCTCTGCATCATCAGAAGATATTCGATGCTATAGGAAGTATAGTTGCTGGTCAGCTGCGCAATGTCCCGCCAGATATCGGGATTGAAGCGCATCTTGATGGTCTTTTCCTTGAAGTTTACAATAGAACCCTTGCTGACCCAAGAAACCGACTTGATGGCGTCCGGACCATCCGGCACCCAGAATGTACGGTTCTCGAGGTTCTCAACCGTTTGCTGCAGATGCGGACGGTATCCGGTGCGCATCATATTAACGCCCGTCAGCTTCGAGAATTCCTGAAATGTGATGGTATAGTATTTCGATGCATCCAAATCGCTCTTCTGGTCGATTTTAGAAAGCAGCATAAAAAGAATCTTCTGCTCATTACGCGGCAAAGAATACTTCGTCTTCTGAATCAGTTCATTGCTCTTCGTGATGTAGGAGCCGAACGGTGGCTTAGTCGAATCCTGTCGCAGCAGCGCTCTGGTCTTTGCAGAAGCCTCTTCCTGACTCATGACCTCGCCGACAACGACTTCGGTATCCTCGTTCTGTATGATATTATCATCAGTTTTCTTCATGGTATCGCAAGAGACAGCGTTTTCAGCAGCCTCGGCCTTTCTACAAGAATATGGTCAGCTTCCTACTTGTGATGTGCTATTCTGTGAAATGGTTACACTTATGACATTATAAATCATTTTACACTATATGTCAGGAAAAGTCAACGGAGATAGTTTAGACAGAGATTTTTTTCTCTTATTTTTCTAGCTAAGAAATTATTAGATTATTCTCTTATAGCTTATATTTTATTTATTAAGTAGAAACGGAGGTTATTTTGCTTTTCGACAGAGATTGTTTTGCATTACGGAAGAGATTCTTTTGCGTTTCAACAGAGGTTGTTTGTCAGATAAAAGGAGGTTCTTTTTTCAAAATCTTAGAAAATAACCTCTGTTTACGCGAAAGAAACCTCCGTTTGGGCGTTTAGGTAGGCAAGTGCCGTGATAGGGGAGGGTCTTGACCAGCAAGGGAGCTCTCATCCTGAGAGAATAACTCGAAAGATACAGCAGAACAGGACTGTTATGTAGCTCTATTATACGAGATGAGCACTGAAATGACAAGAAAGCAGGAGAGAGAGCTGGAATTTCAGAAAAATCGCGTTAATTATCTCTGGCAAGGTAACGCCCGAACCGAATCGGATGCCGCCTAAAATGAAAATCGTAACCAGTAGCCTAGAAAAATTGTCGCGTAAAGAACCTCCGTTTTAAGGAAGCGTGCGTTCTTTCTCAGTTCTGGAATTTGTCGCGTTAAAAACCTCGGGTTAGATGCTGCCATCAGGTCTCTGTACTGGCGCTGGAATGCGATGTGTTCAGAGAGCAGGGGAGAGATGCTGAAATTTGTCGCGTTAATTATCTCTGGTTTGGGATATGCCTGTGTATCATTTGTTCTCAGAAAATTATCGCGTTAATAATCTCGTGGTCTACGTTGAGAACCGACAGCATCAGCCAGACAGAACCAGAAGGTATGGCGTGTAAACAATCTCCGTTTTGAGGACAGCGGGGGAGTGGTATCAACGACAGCTGATGATGGCCTGACCTACATGAACGAGCCAGCGATAGACCGGCTTGATGCACACTTAAAAATAATTGCGATAGCAATACAAGAAATCTCTGTTTACAGTGATGTCATGTACATAACATGTTCAGTCTGTAGAAATTGTGCTTCAAATAACAATGTGTATAAGAAATTTTGCGTTATTTGTGATGTAGAAACCTCTTGATGCCTGATTTCTGAAACCGATTTGTATAATAACAACGAGATATAACTATCTGTATATGTTATTCACCTAAAAACTAGAACATGAAAAGAGGCAAAAAGAGTTTTTTATCGAGAAAAATTCATAATGCACACACTTAATAAAAAGAACGGTAATGCGTTTATTATAAAACGAGATTAGCGCAGCAACGCTGCTTATTGCGGAGAAGAATAACGCGATTTTTTCGAGTATTACAAGAAGTATTTGCAGAAATGTGCTGAGTATTCCAACAAAGCCATTGAAAATCTTTAGGCTTTCAAGCGAAGATGCAGAAAAACAGGTTAATGTACTGTCCTGACTGTATATATCAATACAAACTATACAATATGGATTGATGCTTGATAATAATTGTCGCGTTAAGTATCTCTGTTTATCCATGTAATGCAGCAGCAGAATGGGCGTCCTTACTCGCAACAGAGGTTTGCGCATGCGAGAAAAAGCAGGAAGAAAGCCATCGATTTGCGAACGCCTGAAAATTATCGCGTTAATTATCTCTGCTATCTGGATGCCAAAGGGGAGTCCTGTAAAGAAGAGAAACTTCAAAAATCGCGAAAAGAAACTCCCTTTATGGAATCCATGAGGATAGCTGCCGGAAAACAGCAGGGAAGGGACTAGCCAAAAAGTCGCGTTAAATATCTCGGGTTAGTGCAGCCGTAGCAAACCATTCTGCAAATTTGTCGCGTTAAAAACCTCAGGTCTCGGTTGGGTGCGATGCCTTCTTGCAGCGGAGATGGGGACTGGAAGGTAAAATTATCGCGTTAATAATCTCAGGGTAGTGTGCTTGTAATCGTCCAGAACGGAAAACTGGATAGGGCAGGCATCAGAATTATCGCGTTAAGTATCTCCGTTTACCGGAAAAGTATCTTGAAAATAATCGCGTTAATTATCTCTGGTTGAGTGCATGGCTGATGTAAAGGTTTGCCATAGAGTTCTAGGCACCATAACAACAAAGACTATAGCAACAAAGTAAATAAAGATAATGCTTTATAGCAACAAGTACCGAAGTCTTGTCGAAAAGTGAAACCATTGTCGCGAGGTAAGCTAAAATATGTACAAACTAAGAACAAACGGCAATCATGGTTGTACTGAATACACATTCATGGTAAAATATAAGATGAAAAGAAAATGTAGTCGAAATGGTAATTCGAGATGCAGCTGACAGAAAAGTGGCTAAAAGAGACGCTGGAAAGGAACCCGCAGTTAAAAGTCAAGGTACAGGGCGGACAAAACAGCGAACTCGTACAGCCGGAAGAAGTAGAGAAACCAAAAACGAAATACGGAAACCATCGGGTGTATCTGTATGAGGATGAATATGTCTCGGGAGACAAGTACATCTCAGGGCACGGCAAGCTGGTAGCGGTATTTGATTCCACGAAAGAGTATTGCCGATGGCTAGATTTGCGGCTGATGGAAAAAGCCGGGACAATCTCAAATTTGGAACGCCAGAAAGAACTCGTCATCCAAGACGCATTCGTGTATGAGAAAAAGCGCGTACAGCGAATCGTGTACAAGGCAGACTTCTGTTATCTGGATGCGCAGGGCAAAACGATAGTCGAAGATGTGAAAGGCTTCGATTCAAAGTCCGGCAAGTACATGCAGACTGAGGCGTTTCGGTTGAAGTGGAAGCTCCTGAAAGCAAAGTATCCAGAATACCATTTCGTGTTAGTGTAGAGTGAGAGTCATGGTCCAGAATTTAGAAAATCAGAATACACAGGATGTTCTTCCGTTCAAGGGAAAAATCACAACGGTCATGTACTATGAGCCGGAGACAGGATTTGCTATCTTTAAAATCCGTCAAGAAGGGGAGACTAAAAGCAACACTGCGAAAGGGTATGTGCCGAATCCGGTTGCGGGTGCGAAAATCTTCTATAACGGGACTTGGAAAGAAGACCAGAAATTCGGTGGGTATTACATCGCCATCAGTAATTCGAAAATCGACTATGCGGGCGGCGGTAAAGACGCTATCATAGAACTTCTGTCCAGCGACTTTGTACCGGGTGTGGGACCTACGGTTGCAAAGAAAATCGTTGACCATTTCGGAAAAGATGCACTGTGGGTGATTGAGCGGGAACCGGAACGACTGAAAGAAATCTCCGGTATCGGTGTCAAGAGTGCAGACAGGATTCACGAAGGGTATATGCACATCGCCAATGACCAGGAACTGATTGCGCTCCTGTTGCCGTATCTCTCAATACAGAAAATTAACTCCGTTATCAAGAAATTCGGCACCGGGAAGATGGCTCTTGAAGAAATCAAGGAGAATCCGTATGTCCTGTACCAGAAATTCTCAGGTATCGGATTTTCTACGGCAGATAAAGTCGCGCTGGGCGGTTGTCAGATTGCGCGTGACGATATCCGGCGTGTGACGGCAATTCTCCTCTATGCTCTTGAAACGCAAGCGCAGATGGCAGGCAATACCTTTATCTGGGTAGATGACATGTACCGTGTCGTCAAAGAAACGATGCGGAATGTCCTGCATGAAGTTGCGTTCCCTGACGAAGTGATACGGAAAGCAGCCACGATAGCAAGAGAAGACGGTCTGGTCGTTGTGCAGGGGTCTAAGCCTACGGACGGCAGAAAACCGATGTTCTGCATGTATCTGTACAAATACTGGTTCTATGAGTGCGACATCGCGTATCTCTGTACGATGATTCACACGAACTCGAACTCTACCTACGGTCTGGTGGACAGTCAGGATGTGGACGAAGCCATTGAAAGCATCGAGGCGGAGGATGGTTTCTCGCTGGATGACACGCAGAAAAACGCGGTTCGGACAGTGTTCGGCTCAGATATCAAGAATGTGACCGTGATTACCGGTGGCCCCGGCAGCGGTAAGACGACCATCATCAAGACCATTATCAAGACCTGGCAGATTGCAAGAGGGTTGAGATACAACGAGGATAGCATGTTGCTTTGTGCGCCTACGGGTCGTGCCTCTGCTCGAATGAGAGAAGCTACGGAGCATCCCGCATCCACGATTCAGTCGGCATATTATTCCATGCACGGGGATTGTGAAGCAAGCATCATTGTGGTGGATGAGTTCTCGATGTGCAATCTGGAAACGGCGCACATGGTATTTGAACTCGCTTCACACGGCTGCAAACTCGTTATTGTAGGTGACCCGGACCAGCTTCCTGCCATCGGTGCCGGTAATGTGCTGCGTGACCTTATCCAGAGCGGGGTCGTTAATGTATGTAAGCTGTCTTCCTGCCACCGCAATGTAGGGTCTATTGTAGAGAACGCTATTCATATCAATACCGGTGAAACGACAGAGACCTTCAAGCAGGATGAACAGTTTGCATTGATTCCCGCAAAGGGTAAAGAGATGCGGAACATTGCATTGAGCAACTATTTCGCGTATGTAGAGAAGTACGGCGAACAGGTCACGGAAAAGAACGCCGATACCGCAGAGGTATATGAGGAAGGTATCAAGCAGGTATGTCTTCTGACTCCGACCAAGAAAAAGGGATGCGGGTCACTTTCGGCAACTGATATGAACCTTCTGATTCGTGATGAACTCAATCCCGCCACCGATGCGAACAGCTGGTTCTTCTCCAATTTCAAGAAGAAGGCTAAACCTGAACAGGGATTCGAGTACCGGCTTGGCGACCGCGTGATGCTCTGCAAGAACCACAAGAACAGTTTCGTCAACGGTGATATGGGTTTCATTGTAGATTATCAGGAAAAGGCGCTTGACCCGAATACAAGCGGTACAATTCATCACGCTTATACAATTCGTTTTGATAACCCCTGCGATGTAGAAGGGCGCGTTTATACGATGCTGGTAAGCAGAAAGACTTTACAGTCGGAATTCTCGCTCGCATACGCTATGACTGTGCATAAATCGCAGGGCTCTGAGTTTAAGGCTGTCGTGATTGGTTTGGAAAAAAGCTGGTCACGGCTATTACAGAGAAACCTTTTATATACTGCTGTTACGAGAGCCAAGAAGGAATGCAGGATTATCGGTGAGATGAAGACAGTCGATGAGGCTATTCTCACGAACGACATCGAGTACCGCAATACTCTGCTGGAAAGCAGACTCACGCATTTCGACAGAGAACGGTATGAGACCATTCATAGACGGAATGTAGAGGACAATGACTCTGATTGGAGGGACGATGATGACTGAGACTATGCAGTTGACAGATATCGGAATTACGCCGCGTAAAGCATCTCAGTTTGCTGCGAAAGGTATCTGTACTGTACGGGACCTGCTCATGTTCTATCCTACCAAATACCTCGATTTCAGAAACCCTATCAGCCTCGCGGATGGAAAGCAGTATGCGGGACAGCATGGGCTGTATTTAAAGGTATGGGCGAGCGTGTTCAGCCGAACATCGTCGGCGGCTTGAATACCCGGTTACAGCTGTTCATGACCTATAAAGTCCGCCGCGTTATCAGTAACGATGATATTCGATTGGCAGATATCGGCGCGAAAAAGACGGCATTGTTCCTTATTATTTCCGATGACAATGCTTCGATGCAGCTTCTCTCGTCTCTTCTGCTCAGTTTCCTGTTCAAGGACCTGAAAGAGGCATTTGACGCTGTTGGCGGTGAAGGGCGTATTCCCGTCAATGTCGTGGCGGACGAGTTGGCGAATACCGGCGTCTGGCCGAACTTTGAAAAGACTATCGCTACGGCTCGTTCTCGTAAAATCGCAGTTTCGTTGATTCTGCAGAGTTTACCGCAGCTGACGCAGTTGTACGGCGAAGAAAACGCAGAAACCATCATTGGCTGCTGTAATACGATGCTGGTCCTTGGCTGTAACGATAAGTATACGGCTGAGTATATCTCTGACAAGAGCGGTATCGTTACAATTCGCGCAAAGAGTGTCAGTGATTCGAGAGCAAACTCGACCGGCATTCGCGGTGTATATCAGGGCTATTCACTCAGCGAAGGTGATGGTAAACGCAACCTTATGAACCCTGATGAAGTACAGCATCTGGAAAAGGAAGAGATTCTGATTATGACGAATGGTCAGAATCTTCTGAAAGCAAAGCGGTTCGGGTTCATCCATCATCCGCTGTTCAGTGACCCGCATTTCGTGCCTACTCGCTGGTCTGAACTTCCGAAAACCGTGGACCTGTATCCGAATGCTCGCAAACACGATGCGCTGGAATCTCTCGTTGGCGATATCCAGCGCCAGAAGGAAATCAATACGGAAATCACGCAGACGCGCACCGTAGAGAAAATGAATCCCCGCCTTACCAAAAACGACCTTGTCGGTGGGAACAAGAAACCCGGCAAACCGCAGCAGGACCGGTATGATGTCAGCCGCATCCACTATGTCCGGTAATTCACAGATTCTTTAAAAGGAATTTCTAGTTCGTTCAAAACCCTTTTAAACTCTGCACACAAGTCCCCGGTATAATAAGCCTTGTAATCAAGAAGCAAACACAGGGAAATATCCCGTGATTACCCACTGCGCCTTAGACCATGCCAGAGCAATCGCTCGGTCAAGGCCAGACAACAAACAAGGCTAAAACGCCATTACATATAAAAACAATGCTGTATCTTCCGGATTTGGAGGGTACAGCATTTCTTTTTATCGCAAATTGTCGTATAATAGAGCTATATTACAGATGTGGCAAAACAGGGTCAAACACAGACATCTGACAGGGGCGAAGGAAAGGGAAAACGAATGTTCAGAGAGATTCGCAGAAAGAACAGAGAAATCAACATCGACAGCGCAAAGCAGTTGTTGCAGTCCAGTCGGCGTGGCGTGCTTGCCGTGAACGGCGATGATGGTTATCCGTATGCCATACCCATCAACTATCTTTACGATGACGAAGCACCGAGGATTTATTTCCACGGCGCAAAGATAGGGCATAAAGTCGATGCCTTGCGTGCCAGCGATAAGGTATGCTTCACCGTATACGGGAATGAAACCATCAAAACGGATGCCTGGGCCCCGTTCATGCAGAGCGTTGTCGTGTTCGGCAGATGCCATCTGATGGAAGCAGGTCCCGAAGCGTCAGAGCGGCTCAAGCAGCTTGCCATGAAATACTATCCCAGCGAGCAGCTTGTCGATGAGGAAATTGCGCAGTCGGGCAAGGCCGTGCAGGTCTTTGAAATCAAAATCGAGCATATGAGCGGGAAAGAAGTACAAGAGCGCTGATTTTTCGTATGACTGTCACTTGAGTAGGCGTATAGCTTTGCTCTCGCCAAACCGACGCATGAGAGAACGAATTATATCCACGGAGGAAACCACATGAAAATCAAGAACAAAACCAGATTCAGAGTGCTTTGCGCCTTGTATGTCATCGGCTATCTGTTCTTCTGCATTCTCGGCGGCATGAACTCCGGTATGATGATTTCAGACAGCCCGGCCCTTGAATTTGCGGCTATCTATTACGGATTGCCTGTCGGAGTTCGGAATCTGTCAGTATCTATGTTCGTGTGGATTATCCTCTCGTTCTTCCTTGTCCTGGCTATCCTCTGGCAGACCGACTTGTCAAAACAAAAGCTGAACCGAACAGCGCTGCTGTGCTTGGGTGGCAATATGCTGCTCACCTGCCTGTCGAGTGGTATCGTCGAGTGGCTGGTCAGCGGTGTTGCCGAAGGACTGTTCACGATGCTTGTCATCTTAGCCTCGCTTCTGGTCATGGTCGGCGGCG
>ENA-OQLI01001873-OQLI01001873.1-human-gut-metagenome-genome-assembly--contig:-NODE-1873-length-12617-cov-2.327222_pt1 | contig 12617 bp, 9 predicted proteins | sample MGYA00242805_ERZ504812 | MGnify/ENA primary metagenome ERZ504812 (study PRJEB26092, sample SAMD00036430) | human gut metagenome | host: Homo sapiens | study: EMG produced TPA metagenomics assembly of...
GTGGAAAACATCGTAAATATCGAGAAACCGGACGGAGCAGTGGTGCAGTTCGGTGGACAGACCGCTATCAAACTTACCGAGGCACTGATGAAGATGGGTGTGCCGATTCTCGGAACATCCGCAGAAAATGTAGATGCGGCCGAAGACCGTGAGCTGTTTGATGAGATCCTGGAACAGTGCCAGATCCCGAGACCAAAGGGACAGACCGTATTTACCGCTGAAGAGGCTAAGAAAGCTGCCAACGAACTGGGTTATCCGGTTCTGGTTCGCCCTTCTTACGTTCTGGGTGGTCAGGGTATGCAGATCGCGATCAACGATGAAGATGTGGAACAGTATATCGGCATCATCAACCGGATCGCACAGGAACATCCGATCCTGGTCGACAAATACCTGGTAGGCAAAGAGATCGAGGTTGATGCGGTATGCGACGGTGAAGACATCGTGATCCCGGGTATCATGGAGCATATCGAGAGAGCCGGTATCCATTCCGGAGACAGTATCACTGTATCTCCGGCACCGACCATCAGCAAGACTGCAAAACCTACCATTGAAGACTACACCAGACGTCTGGCACAAGCACTGCATGTCATCGGTATGATCAATATTCAGTTTATCGTATGCGGTGAAGAAGTCTATGTCATCGAGGTTAATCCACGTTCCAGCCGTACCGTTCCGTACATCAGCAAGGTAACCGGTATCCCGATCGTTCCTCTGGCAGCAAAAGCCATCATGGGATACAAACTGAAAGATATGGGTTATACACCGGGACTGCAGCCGGAAGCAAAATATTTTGCGATCAAGATGCCGGTATTCTCCTTCGAGAAGATCCGTGGTGCGGATATCAGTCTTGGACCGGAGATGAAGTCCACCGGTGAGTGCCTGGGTATCGCAGAAAGCTTCAACGAAGCACTGTACAAAGCATTCCTTGGCGCAGGTATCAATCTGCCGAAACATAAAAATATGATCATGTCCGTTCGTGATGAGGATAAAGAGGAAGCAGTTGAGATCGGAAAACGGTTTGAAGCACTGGGTTACCGGATCTATGCAACCAGAAATACAGCTAAAACGCTGCAGGAAGCCGGCGTAAAAGCCATCCGTACCAATAAGATCGAACAGCCGTCACCAAACCTGATGGATCTGATCCTGGGTCACAAGATCGATCTGGTCATCGATACACCTTCTCAGGGTGTGGAACACGCAAAAGACGGTTTCCTGATCCGAAGAAATGCTATCGAGACAGGCGTTAACGTTCTGACCGCTATGGACACAGCCAAAGCACTGGTAACCAGTCTGGAAAATACAGATCTGAACAGGCTTACGCTGATTGATATCGCACAGATCTAAATAAAGGGGAAAATATGGATATTATCGAATTACTGAAAGTAATTTTTCTCGGTATTGTGGAGGGAATCACCGAATGGCTTCCTGTAAGCAGTACCGGCCATATGATCCTGGTGGATCAGTTTATGAAACTGAAAGTCAGTGAGGAATTCTGGCAGATGTTCCTTGTGGTCATCCAGCTGGGAGCCGTACTGGCGGTTGTGGTACTGGATTTTAAAAAATTATGGCCATTTCATAAAAATGATCCGTCCAGAGAGAGTAACTGGAACTATATCAGTACGAATGAGCGTATCGGGAAATTACAGAAATTTGCAGACAAATACATCAACATGAATAAGATCGTGCTGTGGTTAAAGATTCTGGTATCTTGTGTGCCGGCAATCATCGTGGCACTTCCGTTTAACAAATGGATCGAGAAAACATTCATGAATTACTGGGTCGTTTCCGTGATGCTGATCGTATACGGTGTACTGTTTATTGTTATCGAAAACTACAATAAAAGCCGGAAGCCCAGCAGAACAAAGCTCAGTGATATTTCTTTCAAAGATGCACTGTTTATCGGAATCTTCCAGCTGCTTGCCCTGATTCCGGGTACTTCCCGTTCCGGTGCAACCATCATCGGGGGTATTCTCCTCGGCATGAGCAGAAAACTGGCAGCGGAATATACCTTTTTCCTTGCCATCCCGGTTATGTTTGGAGCAAGCTTTCTGAAACTGATAAAATTTGGTCTGCATTTTACCGGAACAGAGGTTGTATATCTGCTGCTTGGTATGGTTGTCGCTTTTGGCGTTTCCATTGCAGCGATCAAGTTCCTGATGGGTTATATCAAGAAACACGATTTCAAGGTATTTGGATGGTACCGGATCGCTCTTGGTGTTGTGGTACTTGCTTATTTCCTGCTTGCATAAAGTAGAAAACAGGAATAAACTAACGATAGAGGTGTTGATCTTTAACAGAAACCGGTATCGGCAGATCATAAACCGAAACCCATGTCTGTATGGAATTCGGTAAATACCGTGGCAGTGACGGGTGAAATTCGCAAAAGGTATTTTTACCCGATTATGTATGAGAGAAAGTAAGAGGGCGTAACATGGAGAAGAAGAAAGTTGTCATTGCTCTGGGACACCGGGCACTTGGTAATACGTTGCCGGAGCAGAAAGAAGCTACAAAAAGAACTGCAAAAATCATTGCGCAGCTGGTAAAAGAGGGTGCAGAGGTCGTGATTTCTCACAGTAATGCACCCCAGGTGGGTATGATCCATATGGCAATGAATGAATTCGGAAAGTATCATCCGGATTATACATACGCACCAATGTCCGTGTGTTCTGCCATGAGCCAGGGTTATATCGGATACGACCTGCAGAATGCGATCCGTGCAGAACTGATGAAAGAAGGCATCTACAAACCGGTATCCACGATCCTGACACAGGTAACCGTAGACACGTATGACGAAGCTTTTGCTGAACCTGTTAAAGTCATCGGACGTGTGCTGAATGAGCAGGAAGCGGAAGAGGAAGAAAATAAGGGTAATTACGTTACCAAGATCGGTGACGGTTACCGCCGAATCGTAGCCGCACCGAAGCCACAGAAGATCGTGGAGATCGATGCGATCCGTGCACTGCTTGATGCCGGACAGATCGTTATCGCCTGCGGCGGTGGCGGAATCCCGGTTCTCGAGCAGGGTACGGAACTGAAGGGTGCAAGTGCGGTTATTGAGAAAGATTATACCAGCGGTCGTCTGGCAGAACAGCTGGATGCAGATGAACTGCTGATCCTGACCAGTGTGGAGAAGGTTTCTGTGTATTTCCACAAGCAGGATGAGGAAGAACTGGGCGAGATTTCTGTTGCACAGGCGAAAGAATATATGGCTGAGGGACAGTTCGAAGCCAACACCATGCTGCCGAAGATCCAGGCTTCTGTCGAGTTCGTGGAACAGGGCGAAGGAAAGAAGGCTGTGATTACTTCAATCGATAAGGCAGTGGATGCGTACCTTGGACGGACGGGTACAGTGATCTGCTAAGAGCGTATATTGCTTTTTTATAAAAGGGCTATCGTTTTCAAAATGAAGTGTTTTGAAGACGGTAGTTCTTTTTGATTTTCAAGGGGACGCCGGCATGGATTGGGAGCCTGGGTGCGGGAACGTGGGCAGAGCAACTTTAAGCTAGCCACTAACTGCGACTATATTCACTTGGGTCAGCTGACCCAAGCGAAAGTCTCCGTAAGTGTCGGATTTCAAAGCTTGCCCTAACCGCCCACAAAGTGTTCCCGCACCCAGGCTCCCAAGCCATGCCGGCTGTGTACCGGTTGAAACTGAGTGATGAAAAAGATTGATATGGTTGAAAAATGAACGGGTCTGAGAGAAGGAAATACTACATATATCGTAACTGTTCAGTAACTTCACAGTTACGAGCAAAAATGCATTTAAAATCACCTTCGGTGATGGCATTTTTGCTTGTATGTCTCGGGATTTTGGCATATTTATGCCAAAACACCTCGCGGGATAATGGCTACTGAATAGTTACAAAGATTCTACATTTGTAACTGTTCAGTACACTCACAGTCACCTGAATTTCACTATAAAGATATCTATGGGAAAAGTCAATCCTGTTTTCTTATTCAGTAACCTGTTGCAGAACATCCCATTGCTTTATATTTACAATTGACAAGACAGTTGTAAAGTGTTAAGGTAAACAGGCAAATATTTTTAGAAAGAAGGTTTTGATTATGTCTGAAAACCTGATGCCGCATATCCGTCTTCCGAAGGATCTGGATGTGGACTGTGTACTGTTACCGGGAGATCCGGCACGGGCAGATACGGTAGCTTCTCATCTGGAAGATGCCAGACTGCTTGCATCAAACCGGGAATTTCGTAGCTGGCAAGGCACATATAAGGGCAAAAAAATGTTGGTTACTTCTACCGGAATAGGTGCTGCTTCCTGTGCGATTGCTGTGGAGGAACTGATCCAGTGTGGTGTTCATAACCTGATCCGTATCGGAAGCTGCGGAGCCCTGCAGCCGGAATGTACTCTGGGCGATCTGATCTTAGTAACCGGGGCGATCCGGGACGATGGCACCTCTGCTGCTTATGTGGAAGCACAGTATCCTGCGATACCTGATTTTGATCTCCTGAGTGCCTGCCGGGAAAGTGCAGTTGCTGAAAATATTCCTTATCACCTGGGAATCTGTCGCAGTCACAGCTGCCTTTATGGTGATCGGAACCCGGAACTTTACAGTTATTGGGCCGGAAAACGAGCAATTGCTTCTGATATGGAAACCGCAGTGTTATTTGTACTCGGTTCCCTTCGTGGTGTGCGTACTGCATCGATTTTAAATGTTGTTGCCGCCTCTCAGTCCTCTGTCGCGGAAGATATTGGAAAATATGCCGCCAAAGAGGCAATTTCCATGAGTGGGGAAGAAAGAGAAATTCTTACAGCGCTGGAAGCATTCACCAGAATCCAGAAATAATCAAACCCAAAATATCTGAAAATCATCCGAAAAACAGATGGTATACAACTTTTGTATCCTGCATTTCTGATGATACATATAAAAAATCACAACGAGGGGTGATGAATCAGGAAAAAGATTTTTATAACACAACTGTATTCCGCTGTCATCTTTCTGATACCTGCATGTATCGTAATCAACTATCTCGGAAAACTGTTCGCCAGTTTCCTGAAACTGCCGTTATGGCTGGACAGCATCGGAACCTGTATCGGTGCGGCACTTGGCGGACCGATCATCGGAGCCATCTGTGGTGCTGCAAACAACCTGATCTACGGATTTACCACCGGTGATAATATTACACTGGTCTATGCGCTGACCAGTCTCTTTATCGGTCTGGTTGTCGGTATCATGGCACGTATCGGATTTATGAAAACATTCCCAAAAGCTCTGTTGACTGCATGTGCAGGCGGACTGGCAGCTGTTGTTGTTTCCACACCACTGAACATTCTGTTCTGGGGCGGTACAACCGGAAATGTATGGGGTGATGCAGTATTTGCCGCAACACAGGCAGCAAAACTTCCACTGGCACTTGGTTCTCTGCTGGATGAGATCGTTGTAGATGTACCGGATAAGTTGATCACACTGATCATCGTATTCCTGATCCTCAAAGGTCTTCCAAAGAAACTTACCACTCTGTATGATACAGAAGAAACTATCGAAAGTCTGGATTAATTTATGAAAACCATCAGTTTATACACAAATAACGGAAGCTGGCTGACACAGCTTCATCCATTTACCAAATTATGGTATCTGGCAGCAGCAATCTGCATTCCCCTTCTGACTGGTTCTTTGTGGGGATTTGCAGTGATGATCATAATCAGTTTTGTACTGCTAAAAAGCGGCAGGCTTATTAAAAAAGCCCTGCCGCTGATTGCATTTTCTTTTACAATTATTCTTACAATTTTTCTGATTCATGGTCTGGTCAATCAACAGAACAAGAATGTACTGTTTGCCATCGGATTTCTCAGGTTTTATAAAGAAGGATTATTGTATGCGGCGCATATCGGATTAAATATTCTGAATATGCTTCTGTCTTTCGCAATTGTCGTTTTATCCACCCGTCCTTCCGAGCTTGTGGATGAGTTGGAGCGAAAGGGATTTTCTCCGCGATTTGGTTATATTATCAATTCTGTGTTTCAGATTATTCCGCAGATGATGGGGACGATGCATACCATCACCGATGCCCAGAGAAGCCGCGGTATGGAAACAGAAGGTAATCTTCTGGTTCGTATCAAGGCGTTTCTCCCACTGATCTCGCCGGTTGTTATGAGTGCGCTGACAGCTACCAGAGAACGGGCAATCGCATTGGAAGTACGTGGATTTGGTGCAAAAGGATTAAAAACCTGGCTGCATCCCCATCAGAAGACAAAAGCAGACCGGATCTTCAGCTGGCTGTGTATTGCAGGGTTGATTCTGGCACTGGCAGGGCGGATTTATTTATGGCTTTTTTAGAAGTAGAACATTTGGAATATCGCTATCCCCATACGAAAAAGCTGGCGTTGGATGATATCTCCTTTACTGCTGAGAAAGGAGAATTCATTGGAATTATCGGAGAGAATGGTGCGGGAAAAAGTACGCTCAGCCAGGCTTTCTGCGGACTGGTTCCTCAGTTTTACATAGGTGCTTACGGAGGTAAAGTGACTGCTGATGGAATTGTTGCTGCTACCACACCTACTGCGGAACTTTGCAAAAAAGTCGGGCTGATCTTTCAGAACCCTTTTAACCAGCTTTCCGGAGCGAAAGATACTGTTTGGGATGAAGTAGCCTTTGGGTTGGAAAACTTCGGCGTACCGGCTGAACAGATCCATGAACGCCTGGATAAGGTTCTGCATCAACTGGACATCTGGCAGTTTCGGGAGAAGAACCCATTTGATCTGTCCGGTGGACAGATGCAGCGTGTGGCCATTGCTTCTGTTCTAGCCATGGAACCGGAGATTCTGCTTCTTGACGAGCCGACTTCACAGCTGGATCCACAGGGAAGTGAGGAAGTATTCCATACGGTAGAACTGCTTGCCAAAACCGGTATCACTATTTTTATGATCGAACAGAAAATGGAAAAACTTGCATCTTACTGCGACAGAATCCTGCTGTTGCATGAAGGAAAACAGATTGCCTTTGATACTCCGGAAAAGATCTTCTCCAGATCGGATCTGGCAGATCTTGGTATCTGTCCTCCATATGCGACGCGTTACTGCAAAGAACAGAACATTCTGCGTCCGGATGGCACATATCCGGTAACGGTGGATGATGTACAGAAGGTTTTAAAAGCGGGTATAGACAAAGTTGCTACGCTCCCGCAACTGGCGGATCCTGTTTATAGAAATGTGGCAGAAAATCGTTTTACGGTAAATGATCTGCATTTTTCTTATACCGAAGACCATCCGATTTTTGAAGGCTTCCGGTTATCTCTGGATCAGCGTCCAACCGCGATCATCGGACAGAATGGTGCCGGAAAAACGACACTGGTTCGTCTGCTGAAAGGTCTTTTAAAACCGGCTTCCGGAACGATTCTTTATAAAGGCGAGGATATTTCAGGACGCACCGTGGCTTCTCTCGCCGGTCAGGTCGGTTACGTTTTCCAGAATCCTGATGATCAGATCTTTAAATATAAAGTCATTGATGAAGTCATGTTCGGACCGTTGAATATCGGCATGGATAAAGAGAAAGCGAAACAAAGAGCCATGGAAGCGCTGGAACTGACAGAACTCGCTGCATATGCCGAAGAAAATCCTTACGATCTGGAACTCTCCCAGCGGAAACTGGTTGCAATTGCTTCTGTTCTGGCGATGGATACGGATGTGATCATCCTGGATGAACCGACAATTGCACAGGACTATAAAGGAAAAGAAATTATACGGAAAATTATCACAAATCTTTCCGAACATGGAAAACTGGTGCTGGCAATCCTTCATGATATGGACTTTGTCGCACAGTGTTTTTCAAGGGTTGTGGTTCTTGCACATGGAAAACTTTTGACAGACGGTACGCCTTCGGAAGTGTTTGTGCAGAAAGAGGTTCTGAAAAAAGCGGCACTCGATATGCCGCATCCATTGCAGCTGCGGAAAGCACTGGAACAGATTTGAGATATGTAATCTTCACATAAACAGTTGTAATCATTCAGATATGTATATAAAAAGTCGGAGCTTAAATCACTCTCTGTGAATTTGAGTTCCGACTTTTTGTTGTATTGCATATCAAAATTGATCGAATGAACCAATTTTGATTTCTATTTTGATTCAAATAGTTAAAAACTCATGCTGAAAACTCGTCACGCGCTTCTACCGGAAACTCTTCAGCCAGTTTACCAGTGAATCATGCCAGATATTATCATCTACGGTTTTTTTCATCTGATCGGTTATCGGACCGTTTCCAGCCATTTTTGTAAGGATAGCTGCCTGAAGCTCTGCTACCGTCATTTCTTCCGGTGATTTACTCCAATCTGGTTTTACAGGTGCTTTCGCTTCTTTACTCTCTTCTTTTGTGAGATCTGTTTTAACTGTTTCACTATCTTCGGATGCTATCGTAGTATTTATAGCTGCTTCAGCATTTGACTCCACCGACTTTTCTGCTGTTTCAGCTTTTAATAGATCCGGATCCTTTGAATCTTCAGCTGCTATATCTGCAACTTCCTCTTTCGTCATAACAACATCCGGTTTCACACTCTTAGGAATTGCAGCCGGTACCGGAGTTTCTCCCTTCATCTGCTCTTCCGGGATCCAGATTTCGCCACTGTTTGCTGGAATCGTCACGTTGATCCGACCTTCCTGTACCTCTGCCCGTTTACCGGAAAGTGCGCCGATATAAGCGGCAGTATTTCCGACCGGCAGATTCATACCTGCGGCATTGTCATCGTTGTTGACGGTAACAATCACACGTACATTGTTCAGATCTCGCGCAAAAGCATACTGACGGTTGGTAAGCATCAGTTCGTTATAACTTCCGTAACTTAATCCAGGCGTAGCCTGGCGGATCTTTCCGAGAGCAGCAATCAGTGCCGTACACGGATTTTCTGTAACCGCATTTTTATAATCTTCCAGATTCAGTGCCGGACGAAGACTCGCATCGGAGAATTTTTCTTTCTTTCCTTCGATTCCGAATTCCGATCCGTAATAAATACTCGGAATACCCGGCAGTGTGTACAGCAAAACATGCACCGGTGCAAAATGTGCTTTATTGCTGAGTTTGGTATAGATTCGTTCCACATCATGGTTGTCCACAAAATTGTAAAGATCCAGATCACCCATATTCTGTAAATATTTCACGGTATGCGCAATCTCGAAATAATTATGGTCGTTGTGGCCACTGTACAGGGCTTTATGCAGAGCGTAATTCGTTACACTGTGTAGGGTGCCACCGTTGACCCAACGGCTGTAATCGCCGTGAATTACTTCTCCCATGAGCCAGAAATCTTTCTTTACCTCGTCCGCGGTATGGCGCAGTGTACGCATAAAGTCAAAATCCAGAACATCCGCTGCATCCAGACGGATCCCGTCAATATCAAATTCAGACACCCAGAAACGGATCACATCACAGATATAATTCTGTACTGCCGGATTTCTCTGGTTTAATTTTACCAACAGATTATAGCCACCCCAGTTTTCATAGGAGAAGCCATCGTTATATTCCGTATTTCCGCCAAAATTCACATTGCAGTACCAGTTGACATAGCGGGAATGTTCCCGGTTTGCCTGAATATCTTTAAAAGCAAAGAAATCACGTCCGGTATGATTGAAGACACCATCGAAAATCACGCGGATTCCTTTTTCATGACAGGCTGCCACAAAGTTCGTAAGATCTTCATTGGTTCCCAGACGGGAATCCAGTTTCTTATAATCTGTAGTCTCATATCCATGTCCAACGCTTTCGAATAACGGACCGATATACAGTGCTGTACATCCAATCTTCTGGATATGATCGATCCATGGCAACAAGGTATTCAACCGATGTGCCGGAGCACCATAGTCATTCTGTGCCGGAGCACCTGTAAGACCCAGGGGATAAATATGATAAAATATAGCTTCATTGTACCAACTCATGTGAATGCACCTCTATTTCTACAATTTATTTAACTGTTCAGTACCTTTGTGATCACAGTATATTTACTTTTATTATAATACCACACCTTCTTACAGAAATCCAGTTATTTATTTACCGTTCGGTATATAAATTATCTAAACAGAAAAAATGGGCAATACAGATTTCCCTGTATTGCCCATTTGTACAGCGTATTTTTTCGTTGCCTTATGCCATGATTGGTTTTAAAGCTTCTGCCAGTTTTTCTTTCTCTGCTTCTGCTTCTGCCAGATCTTTACCCAGTGTGGTGTAATAGATTTTGATCTTTGGTTCTGTACCGGATGGACGAACGATAACGGTTTCGTTGTTCTCCAGTTTGTAGATCAGAACGTTGGCTGCCGGAAGACCGGTTTCTTCCGGTTTTTCATAGTCTGTTACGCTGGCAACTTTATTGCCAGCAATTTCGGTCAGAGGATTCTTTCTGAGTCCTTCCATGATACCTGCCATGGTATCCATACCACTCAGTCCCGGGAATTCAAAGCTGTCTACTTTGTTCAGGTAACGACCATATTCTTTGTAAATCTCTTCCAGTCTCGCTTTCAGAGAACTTCCGGTGCTTCTGTAGTAAGCAGCCATCTCACAGATCAACATGGAAGCGATGACTGCGTCTTTGTCACGTACATAAGGACCAGCCAGATAGCCATAACTTTCTTCGAATCCGAAGATGAAACGATCAACTTCACCTGCTGCTTCCAGCTGAGCAATCTGATCACCGATCCATTTGAAGCCGGTCAGGACACTTCTCAATTCTACACCGTAATGTTTTGCAACGGCATCTGCCAGCGGTGTGGATACAATAGATTTTACTGCTACCGGATTCTGTGGCATCGTGCCTTTTTCAATACGTCCTGCACAGATATAATCCAGGAGCAGAACACCCACTTCATTTCCGCTGACCAGTTCATAAGAACCATCGGGACATTTCATAGCGATACCTACACGGTCAGCATCCGGGTCTGTTGCAAGCATCAGGTCAGCACCGGATTCTTTTGCAAGATTCAGTCCCAGTTCAAGAGCCGCAAAAATTTCCGGGTTCGGATAACTGCAGGTTGTAAAGTAACCGTTTGGATATTCCTGTTCCGGGACAATGGTGATATCAGTAATTCCGATGTCTTTCAGTACCTGTGTGACAGGAACCAGACCGGAACCGTTTAACGGACTGTATACCAGTTTCAGTCCTGCAGTTTTACACAGACCCGGACGAACCTGTCTGGACTCGATAGCATCATACAGGGCACGTTTGCAGTCATCTCCTACGAAACGAATCAGTCCTTCTTCTACACCTGCCGCAAAAGACATATATTTTGCACCGGTCAGAACATCAGTTTTCTGAATCTCATTGTAAACGATTGCTGCAGCATCATCGGTCATCTGGCATCCGTCCGGACCGTATGCTTTATAACCATTGTACTTTGCAGGGTTATGAGAAGCAGTTACCATGATACCTGCATTACAGTTGTAATATCTGGTTGCGAAAGAAAGGGCCGGAACCGGCATCAGAGCATCATAGATTCTGACTTTGATTCCGTTGGCTGCCAGTACACTTGCAGCAGTCTTTGCAAATACATCACTTTTCAGACGGCTGTCGTAGCTGATGGCTACAGTTTGTGTGCCGCCCTGTGTTTTTACCCAGTTGGCCAGTCCCTGTGTTGCCTGACGGACCACATAAATATTCATACGATTGGTACCTGCTCCCAGGACCCCACGAAGACCAGCAGTTCCGAATTTTAATGCGACCGCGAAACGTTCTTTGATCTCATCATCGTTTCCTTCGATCCTGGACAGTTCCGGGTTCAGATCGGCATCCTCAAGATCTGCTGCCAACCAGCGTTTGTACTCTTCCTGATACATTATTTACCACTCCTATTATCTTTATTTTTGTCACTTAAAAAGTTATATAGATTGTAACATGTTTTTGCAAAAACAGCAACTGCTTTGTGAAATCTAAACGAATGTTACCAAATAATTTCGGTGAAAACGACAAATTCTACTATATTATCAGAAAAATCGCATGCTATTTTCCAATGGTGCAACTCGCCGGATAATATATCATGAACGAAGTTCATGATATATTATCCGTTTTCCAGAGTGGCGAAAAATAATTCATAAAAATCGTCCTCTCCTTCCAGTTTTGGCGAATTTTCTCCCCCACCGTTGGTACTGCGACGCATGGAAGCATAAAACTCTTCCCCTGCCTGAATCAGATCCATCGTATAGATTGGATAACCTTCTTCCTGACATTTTTTACAGAAAGCATCGACAGGATTCTTCTCACTGCGGGTTGCAAAGAGTGCTTTTCGAAGTTCCGGGTCTTTCTTGGCTTTCAGCTGCAGTGCATCCAGTAATTCAATCGTATTCATAAAACATCCTCCTTTATCCCGTGATATGCAAAAGAGGCCTGCAAAATACAATGCAGACCTCCTTGTCTTTTAATGTTTTTAATTATTTCTGAACAATGTTGATGATTTTCTTCGGTACATAGATCTCTTTTACGATTGTACCTGTCAGTTTGTCAGCAACAGCTTCTTTTCCTTTTGCGATTGCATCTTCTTTGGAAATGTCAACCGGGATACTGATGACTGCACGGGTTTTTCCGTTGATCTGTACCGGTACCTCTACTTCGTCATCTTTCATAGCGTCTTCATCCTGTTCCGGCCATTTTGCTGCACATCCGGATGTGTCATGACCCAGAACCAGAT
>ENA-OQLI01001874-OQLI01001874.1-human-gut-metagenome-genome-assembly--contig:-NODE-1874-length-12598-cov-3.044824_pt1 | contig 12598 bp, 10 predicted proteins | sample MGYA00242805_ERZ504812 | MGnify/ENA primary metagenome ERZ504812 (study PRJEB26092, sample SAMD00036430) | human gut metagenome | host: Homo sapiens | study: EMG produced TPA metagenomics assembly of...
AATTAGAGCACTCGCCAAAGATACCACTGAAATATATATAAGGTACAAAATTCTCGGTTCCTGGCAATAATGGACCAATATTATTTCAAAACTGATATTCTCCACCTACATATATTGCATCTAAGCCTTCCCACTGAAAAGAGTTCCAAAGAGATAAAGTTTTAAATTTACCTTTTGCACGTCTAACCATTTTTAGGGCAACACCTATAGAAGCTGTACCGCTTGGTGTAAACAATACTCGTCTATTGCCACCAGCAAGTGTAGTTAGTTTTTTTGCCAATTTTGTAGATATTTGATTGCTATATCTACGAGGTGAAAAAGATAGTGTCTGCAATTGAGTTTGTAGTGCCTGTAATAGATAAGGATTATTGTATCCTAATTGATGGACACTATTGCCATGAAAATCCATGATTTTTCTGCCGTCTTCATCATATATGTATATACCATCTACTTTTTTTATAGGGTCTAAACATGGCGAAGATAATGCTTGATGAAAGAAATATTTACTATCTTCATCTAATAATTTTTTAGATTTTTCACTGAGAAATTTATCTTGCCATTGTTTTCTAGTAGCAGTTAAATTGATATCGCCTTCAACTTGATTTGCTTTAATTTTACATAATAAGTCCTTTCTTAATGCTTGATATTTGGTATAAGATATCATGAAAAATGTTTTGCTGTAAATCGTGCAATTGTAAAAAGCTGATGAAATTTTTAGTAATATTTTTAATTAATTTATAATAAATAATATATAACGATTTAGATATATTTATGCTATAATAACACTAATGACTTAATGTTCATATTAGGAGGCATTTAAATGAAAAAGCAACTTTTAGCAATGATTTGTTCGGCATTATTTATGCTAGGAATAGGAGGAACTGCTTCTGCTGCTGAAGTATATCAGCCAGCTACAACAGCAAGTGTTGCTACTATTAATTATCAGTACGTATTAGCTAATATTCCAGAAAGTAAATCCATTCAGGAAAATATGAATAAACTTACTGAAGAAGCACAAAAAGAATTTGAGAAATCTGTTAATGAAAAAATGAGTCCTGCAGATATTCAAAAAGTTCGTGCAAGAGTAGCTACTGATTTAAGACAAAAACAGATTAATTTAGTAAAACCAGTACAGGAAAAAATTAATAATGCAATTAAACAAGTAGCTCAAGAACATGGATATAGCGTAGTTATTACTTCTGATGTAGCTTTATTTACTGCTGTTGATATTACAGAAGAAGTTTTAAATGCTGCAAAATAATTGATATTTTATAAAAATAAGCAGGTACAAATAGTACCTGCTTTTCTTAGATTAATTAAAAATAGAGGTGGAAATGATGGGTGAATTAAAATGGTGGCAAAAAACAGTTGTATATCAGATTTATCCTAAATCTTTCTGTGATAGTAACGGCGATGGTATTGGAGATATTCCAGGTATTATTAGTAAATTAGATTATTTGCAAGATTTAGGTGTGGGTGCTATTTGGCTTTGTCCGATTTATCCTTCACCACTTGTTGATAATGGATATGATATTTCTGATTATTGTAGTGTAGCTAAAGAATATGGGACTATGGAAGATATGGAAAGACTCATTTCGGAAGCAGACAAACGCAATATAAAAATCGTAATGGATTTAGTATTTAACCATACATCAGATAAACATAAATGGTTTGAAGAGTCTAGAAGCTCCAAAGATAATCCAAAACGTGATTGGTATATTTGGCGCGATGGTAAAGAAGATGGCTCTGCTCCTACAAATTGGCGTAGTATTTTTGGCGGGTCAGCATGGACTCTTGATGAAAAAACAAATCAATATTATTTGCATACTTTTGCTAGTGCTCAGCCAGATTTAAACTGGGAAAATAAAGAAGTTAGACAAGCTTTATTTAATGCAGCTAATTTCTGGTTAGATAAAGGTGTTCGTGGTTTTAGAATTGATGCGATTGTATATATTAAAAAACCGAGTGAATTTAAAGATTTACCAGTAGATGGAGCAGATAATTTAGCTAGTATCGCTAAAGCTACAACTTATCAAGATGGTATATTAGATTTTCTACATGAATTTAGAGAAAAAGTTTTTGATAGAGCAGATATATTTACAGTAGCAGAAGCAGATGGTGTTTATCCAAGTGATTTTGATAAATGGATTGGCGAAAATGGTGCATTTGATATGTCCTTTGATTTTAGCCATATTCGCTTAGGTTTTGATGAAGATTGCACATGGCATAAACGCAAATCATGGAAATTAATCGATATTAGAAAATGTTTCACAGAAGATGAAGAAGCTACAAAAGATAATGGTTGGGTACCTGTTTATTTTGAAAATCATGATTTACCACGTTGCACAAATTACTTCTTCCCACAGGGAACAGATACAAAATTAGCAGCTAAATTTATTGCTACAATTTTATTGACTATGAGAGGAACACCATTTATCTATGAAGGTCAAGAATTAGGTATGACAAATATAAAATGGCCATCAATTAAAATGTATAATGATATTTCATCTATTGGTCAATATGAATTGGCACTAAAAGATAAATTGACACCAAAAGAAGCTATGAAAGGTGTTTGGAAATACAGTAGAGATAATGCACGTAGCCCAATGACATGGAATAATGGCTCTAAAGCAGGCTTTACTACTGGCAGACCATGGTTACCACTCAATGATGAATATCCTAAATTGAATGTGGAAACAGAAACAGAAGATGAAAATTCTGTACTTAATTATTATAAAAATTTAATAAAATTACGTAAGCAATATCCAGCATTAATTGAAGGAGATTATGAAGAATTATTGTCATATAGTCCAGGTATATATGCTTATGCACGTACAACTAAAGATAAATCAGAACGCATTATTGTTATCGCTAATACAACAGCAAAAATTCGCGGTTATAAGATACCAGAATTAAAAGGTGCAACATTACTAGCATCTACTTATGGAAATCGCGAAGCAACATTATTGCGTTCTTATGAAGTAAGAGTTTATAAAGTTAAGAAATAAAATAAAAAATATCCTTATAAATAGAATTTCTATCTATAAGGATATTTTTTTTAGTTTGGAATAGCTTCAATAATAGTATCGAGCATCTTTTTGATATCAGAAGGAATAGCTTCAATAAAACGAGTTGGGATATTATCATAACCATAGTAACAGCCTGCTAATCCACCTGTAATAGCACCAATAGTATCACTATCACCGCCCAAATTAATAGCAGTTAGTACAGCATCTTCAAAATTATCTGTAGGCATAAAAGCATGAAGCATAGCTATAATGCTATCGTAAGCAGAAGCTGTTGGTTGAATTTCTTCATTTTTATAATCGTAATACATAGTATTATCAATCATTTTATCCATATCATCTTTAGTGATATTGTTATTCAAAATACGGAAAATCAATTGAGCGTAAATACGGCAAGCGTTATCAGATTGGGTATTTACATGAGTCATATTAGTGATATCAAGAGCAGTAGTAACAGCATTGAATTCATCAGTATAATAAAGTGCAGGATATAAAGTATTTAATATAGCACCATTATCTACACTACCACGATTGCTGAATAAATCCACTTGTCCAGCGGACTCTTGCCAACGAGCTTTAGGAATAAGATGTTTACCATGACCTTTAGACATTGTTTTATCAATACTGCGAAGAGTTGTATCACTGATATCTTTTGGTCTGCTGATAGCCCATTTTATGAAATTCTTGCCGATTTCAGCAAATGGATTTTTAGGATTTTTCATAATTCCATAAGCAGTAGCAAGAAGTAGAGCTGTTTCGTCAGTTCCTTCGCCTGGTTGAACTTGTAACCAACCACCGCCAATCATTTCTGTAACCTTGCCAAATTGAGCTTTGATTTGTTCTTGAGGCATGAATTCAAATGGTGCACCGAGAGCGTCACCGATAATTGCACCATATAAAGCCCCTTTAATTTTATTTATTTTTTCCACAAATTTTCCTCCAATATAAATTATTAACTAAATATATGATAAACTACTGGCACTATAAGAGCAAGAAGCATATTACAAAAGCATCGACGAATTTTGATTGTTCATCAGCATGTAAAATTTTTCGAGCAAATTCGCCGAGTTTTTCTAGCTTGGCTTCAATATTAATAATTTCTCCAATTAAAGTACCGACTAATAAAGAAAATATCATCAGCATGGTACCTGTAGTTTCTAAATGACCATCTTTAAATACAAGCATTTGAGAAAGTGTACCACCTATGCTGATGAATAAAACAGCTATTCCCATAGCCTGTAATAGTGAATCTTGTAGAGATTTTTTTATGCCTTTTTTCAAAAATAAACCAATACCACCACCGATAATAACAGCGATAGTGTTGGCAATTGTTCCAAGACCAATCACAAAAACACTTCCTTAAAAATAATTTTTTTAGAAATAAATATATTATAACATTTAATTTGAATATAGTTTTGGAAAAAATGACAAAATAAAAACCACTTGATAAATCATGTTATTTAACAAGTGGTTTTTACTTTATATATTATTATTTATTATTTATTATATACTATTTCTTTTTTTGACCATAATAAGCATTAGCACCATGTTTGCGGAGATAATGTTTATCTAATAATTCTTGTTGCATTGGTTCAAAATTATTGCCAATAGTTACAGCATGATAAGCCATCATAGCTACTTCTTCAAGAACAACAGCTTTTTTTACAGCTTTGATAGGGTCTTTTTCCCAAGTGAAAGGACCATGAGAATATACGATAACGCCAGGAACGTCCATCATTTTGATACCGCGTTCTTTGAATGTTTCAACGATAACATTACCAGTTTCAGCTTCATAGGAGCCTGCGATTTCTTCAGCAGTCATAGGACGTGTGCAAGGAATAGGGCCATAGAAATCATCAGCATGAGTTGTACCGAGTGCAGGAATATCACGGCGAGCTTGTGCCCAAGATGTAGCATAACGGGAATGTGTATGTACAACGCCACCAATTTCAGGGCAAGCCTGATAAATTTTGATATGAGTATCTGTATCGGAAGATGGATTATAATCACCTTCAACTACTTTTCCAGTATTGATATCAACAACTACCATATCTTCAGCTTTCATAGTATCGTATTCTACACCAGATGGTTTGATAACCATTAAACCTTTTTCACGGTCAATACCAGATACATTGCCCCAAGTGAAAGTTACCATATGATATTTTGGCAACATTAAGTTAGCTTCAAAAACAATTTTTTTCAAATCTTCTAACATTTATATACACCTCTTTTTGATTTAATGCCGTTCAGCATCTTTAATATTTATTATACATATTTTGCTTTAAAATAACAATATGTCATACAAGTTTTCTCGATAAAAATATTTATTTTATTCAAGAGGTTATTATGATATAAAAAAGCAATAATCTAAGTATATATCTAGATTATTGCTGAAAAATTAATATTCAATTAAAACAATTTGACCACTTTCGCGTGTTTTTTGCATATCAATAATACGTTGATTGCTACTGCCACGAAATTGTAAAGTTAGGTCTTTTTTTTCTATGAGGAAAGGTCCATCAATGAGTACATCTGTTTGATTGAGTAACTCATCGATATCAGGATTGTGCATATTTTGTAATTGTTCTAATGTATAACCTGTAAATGTGGTGATATTAAGACCACGTTTATGAACTTCTTTGGCTAATTGTGCCAATGGTTTTGCTTGGAGAAAAGGTTCTCCTCCACTAAAGGTAACACCATTTAATAATGGATTTTCACAGATTTGTGAAAGTAAATCATCAGTATCGACTTCATGGCCGCCATTTACATCATGAGTTTGAGGATTATGACACTGAGGACAATTGTGATAGCAACCTTGAGTGAAGATGGTGAAGCGAAAACCTTCACCATCTACAATAGAATCATTGACAACGCCTGCAATCTTAATTAAGGCCATGTTTTATGCGGTCATGTTCTTCAGCACGTTTTGCATTGTTGAAGCGGTCTACAGTACCTACTAAATAACCTGTAATACGGCGAATACGTTCAAATTGAGCAGGTTGAGTGCGATAGTCAAGAGCGACTTCTCCATCACCAGCATCGGAAATAGTGAGGCTAGCGAGAGTTTCACTAGAATTTTCTTTAATATAATTGATATAATTTACGATTTCTTTTTCTGTAATATCTGTTAAACCATTAACTTTTACTTCTACACCATTAACTAACATTTGTATCACTCTTTCTATCGAATATTTTTGTTGATTTATAAATTTAAATTAAATGGAAGTTGCACTGCAACAATTATCACGCATACGTTTTAAAATAACATGGCGTTTATGGGCAGCTTCACTTCTACCACATTTTGGACATACTCCATTGATAATACCTGTATATCCGCAAACTGGATCACGGTCTACAGGGTGATTTACAGAACCGTAACCAATGCCGTTATCATGCATGCAACGGATAATAGCTTCAAAAGCTGTTAAATTCTTTGTAGGATCTCCATCCATTTCAATATAACTTATATGACCACCATTTGTTAAATTGTGGTAAGGTGCTTCAAGTTGTATTTTTTTGTAAGCACTAATTGGATAATATACTGGAATATGGAAGGAATTTGTATAGTATTCTCTATCAGTAACACCAGGAATTGAACCATAGATTTTGCGGTCAATTTTTACAAAACGACCACTTAAACCTTCTGCTGGTGTAGCAATTAAAGAGAAGTTTAATTTTGTTTTTTGAGCTTCATCGTCCATACGTTTACGCATATGACCAATGATAGCAAGCCCTAATTTTTGAGCTTCAGCAGATTCACCATGATGCTTACCAATTAAAGCTTTTAATGTTTCAGCAAGACCGATAAAACCAACAGTTAAAGTACCATGACGAAGTACTTCACTTACAGTGTCATATTCACCAATATTATCAGAGTCAAGCCAGATATTTTGTCCCATTAAGAATGGGTAGTTTTTACCGATTTTAGCACATTGAATTTTGAAACGATGCAATAATTGACGAATGACTAAATCAATCATATCATCTAAGGATTTATAGAATTTATTTATATCACCTTTAGCTTCAATTGCTAAGCGTGGTAAGTTAATACTTGTGAAACTTAAATTTCCACGACCACATGTAACTTCATGAGTAGGATCATAAACATTACCCATTACACGAGTACGACAACCCATATAAGCTACTTCACTGTTGTAATCGTTAGGTTTATAGTATTTTTTATTAAATGGAGCATCTAAGAAACTAAAGTTAGGGAATAAGCGTTTCGCAGATGTTTTCATTGCTAAACGGAATAAATCGTAGTTAGGGTCATCTTTTTCATAGTTAACCCCTTCTTTTACTTTGAAAATTTGTACAGGGAAAATAGGAGTTTCTCCATCGCCAAGACCAGCATCTGTAGCTAATAAGAGGTTTCTCATAGCCATGCGACCTTCAGGAGATGTATCTGTACCATAGTTGATAGAACTAAATGGCACCTGAGCACCAGCACGAGAATTCATAGTGTTCAAGTTATGGATAAATGCTTCCATTGCCTGATAAGTAGCTGCATTAGTTTCATTCCATGCAGTATTTATAGCAAATTTATGAGCCATTTGAGTTGTTTGTTCATTTATTTCTTGATAATTATGTTCACGTTGATGTTTTGGTAAGAAATCAACTAGAAGTTTACCAAATTTATCAGCAGTGCTCATACTGATTTTTATAGGAAGACTTTGTTCGATTTTTTTACAAAGTAGGCTAGCATCTTCAAGTTTCATATCAAGCATAGCATTGAAATAATAGCCGAGAGCTTTGTAGTATTGTTTACGATAAGTCTTAGCAACGCCTGGAGCCATGCAATAATCAAACATTGGTACAGCTTGACCACCATGCATTTCATTTTGGTTAGCCTGAATAGCAATACAAGCTAATGCAGCATAGGAACGAATATCATTTGGTTCACGTAAATAACCATGACCTGTTGAAAAACCATTTTTAAATAATTTTAATAAATCTATTTGGCAACAAGTTTCAGTGAGCATATAAAAATCCATATCATGAATATGAATATCGCCGTCCATATGTGCTACTGCAATATCTTTTGGCAAAATATGACTAGTAATAAAGTATTTAGAACCTTCAGAGCCATATTTTAACATAGTACCCATAGCTGTATCAGCATCAATATTAGCATTTTCACGTTTGATATCAGCATCTTTTGCTTTGGTAAAAGTAAGTTCATCATAGATATCCATTAAATCAGCTTTAGCTTGACGAAGTTTTGTATGTTCTGCACGATATAAAATATAAGCTTTAGCTGTGCTAGCAAAATTACCAGCGATGAGAACTTTTTCTACAGCATCTTGTATTTGTTCAACACCAGGTGTTTTTAAATTTTTTAATGCTTTAATAACATTATTAGTAATAGTAGATAATTGCTCTTTGGAAAATGTCTCATCTATAGATTCCATATTAGCTTTTTTTATAGCATCTGTGATTTTTTGTGCATTAAATTTCACAATATCTCCAGTGCGTTTCTTGATTGTTTTTATCATTGTAAGCTGACACTCCTAGTATATTTGACCATGAGCAAAATATACTATGCCATGGTTTTAATTCATTTTCTTTTTATCGCTGACAACGATTATACTATATACACGTATGAGTGTCAAACTAACCACAATATATAGTATGTGCAGTAAAATAAATTTATATACAATTTTAAAATAGGTATTGACAGTAGTTTGAGTTTGTATTGACTAAATAAAAAATGTACTATATTTAATTACCTATGAATTTTTATACAAATAAATAATATTTTTCCATTGACATAAAAGTTTTACATATATAATATATAAAAATTTTATGGATAGTAATTAAGTGATATTTTATTAATTTATAAAAAAAAAGACAGGTAAAAAACCTGTCTTTTAGGGGTTAATTTTTATTTTATTAAGAGAGAAATATTTATCATTTAATTTATTAATAGAAGAAATCAAGGTTGAGGTAGAATCTATCTGCATCTGTATCGGAATCGATATCTTTACCATCGAAATATTTAACACTTGCTAAGAGATTTTCTACAGGAACGTAGCTAGCACCTATAGCAAAACCTTTTTGATTGTTAAATACATCTTTATATGTTGTAGCAATAGTAACATCTTTACCGAAATGACGATAAGCAACATAAGCTCCCCAAGAACCAGGGTCAGCAATATTAGCATTTTTGTATTGAAGTTCTGCCATATAAGCTTGTTTGTCATCGGAATTATCAGATTCAGTATTTACAGCATATTGACCGAGTAAGCCCCAATTATTATCGAAGCGATATAAACCACCTACAGACCAGATATTCATTTTATCTTTATCATAGGTATAAGCATTACCCCATAAACCGAAACTATCATTTGGATTTTTTGTATCAGATGATTGAGTGTTTTCAATATTAGTCATTACAGCATACATAGCATTAGCATCGAATTTTTCACTTTTATAATTAAATTGTGCTGCATAGAAATCAGCAGTAAAATCTTTTAATGTCTGACCAGGTAAAATATCTGGGTTATCATGACCAGGATTATAACGACCTGCTAAAAGAGAAGTAGTGAAGTTTTTATCGCTACCACTTGTAATATCAATTTGAGCACCAGACATATGTTCATCAAGAAGCATACCATAAGTATCAAGAAGAGGAATTCTACCAGCAGTAACGGTAGTATTATGTCCAATAGGTCCTTTAGCATAAGCACGAGCTACTACTGTTTTACCATTAGCATCTTCATCAGCTTTCATTTCATAATCGACACGAACGTTAGCAGTCCAACCTGTATCGCCAATATAAGCTTTTGGTTCAAGACGGAACATTACTTGGCTAGTGTCATTATCATTGTATTTTTTACCAGTGATTTTACTAACAGCATCACTTGAAGCATCAACATAACGGTAACGCAATTCACCTTTCCAAACAACATTATCGGATTTCTTTTCAAGATCAGCAACACGAACGCCAAGGTTATCAAGTTCATCTGCTAATTCAGTGGCTAATTTATCAACGAGAGCTTTATCAGCTTTTTCAAGATCTGTTTTTGCCATAGCACGAGCTACAATTTGAGCCATTTCATAACGAGTCATAGTATTTTGACCTTGATATGTACCATCTGGATAACCATCAATAACACCATCAGCAGCAAGAGTAGAAACAGCATCATAAGCCCAGCTATCAGCAGGAACATCACTAAATGGATTATTAGCAGCAAAAGTAGTACTAGCTGCACCAACAACTAAAGCAGCAGTAATTGCAGAGACAAGAGTTTTTTTAGACATTAATATTTCCTCCAAACGCGATAAATTATATTATAAATAATTAACTTTCATAATATAAATTAAAGAAAATATAGAGTGTCCAAGTTTCCTCTAAGGTTCAATACTATAAACATGAAAGTCAATTTCTTTATCTGTTTGAATTTTATCATAATATGAAATAAATTTCAATATTTTATATAAATAAAAATTTTTATAAAATTAAATATAAAGAAATATTATTTAATTTATTTCGTAAAAATGACATTACTTATTAATTTAATCAATAATATTTCATTTTTATGATGATATATTTCGTTTTATAGAAAAAATAATATAAAAAATTTTTTTATAAATAAATAAAAACTTATAAGTAAAATTAAAAGCAAAAGTAAATATAAAAAAGAGCAGACATTAAGTCTGCTCTTTGTATATTACTATTAAATTTCAGTCTTACTGAGTGTTTATCAGAAGAAGAAGTCAACGTTAGCGAAGAATTTGCTTGCATCTTGACCAGATACAGTTTCTTCACCATCGAAGTATTCAATAGTAGCAAGGATGTTTTCAGCAGGAACATAAGAAGCACCTACTACTGCACCTTTATAACCAGCACCGATGATATCATCATAAGTTGGAGCGATAGAAGCAAATGTTTCAATTTGACGGTAACCAGCATACATACCCCAAGAACCAGCGTCTGCAGGATTAGCACCTTTGTATTGAAGTTCAGCAGTCCATGCTTGGTCTTCAGTATTAGCTTCAGTATTTTGAGCGTATTCACCAACAAATGCTACATTTTTATCAAATGCATATTTACCGCCAGCATACCAGAAGTTAGCAGTATTATCATCAGCATTTAATACATAGTCTGCCTTATATTTAGCATCAATACCAGTTAATGCAGTATAACCAGCGTTAAGAGCTAAATTATCATTTGGAGTGTAGTCAAATTGTACACCATAATATTCAGCAGTAATATCTTTAGCATTGCCTTTATAGTCTACAGAATGATCATCTTCACTATAACGACCAGCAGCTAAAGTAGTTTTGAATTCATCGCTACCAAATGCAACTGTACCACCAGAGATACGATCATCAAAGAGTAAACCTTGAGCAGTGAATACTGGAGTACGACCAGCAGTAACTGTAGCACCGAAGAGAGGACCTTCAACATAAGCACGGTCAACAACACCATCATTATTTTCATCTGTAGAAAGATTCATTTCATAGTCTAAACGAGCATTAGCTGTCCAACCGGAGTTACCGATATAAGCTTTTGGTTCAAGACGGAATAAAACTTTGTTATGAGTTTCATCACCAGCTTTAGAATCACGATCAATGTCATAATAACGATAACGGAGTTCTCCGCCCCATTTAACGTTGTCGGATTTCTTTTCAAGGTCAGCAACGCGAACGCCAAGGTTATCAAGTTCTTCAGCGAATTCAGCAGCTAATTTGTCAACGAGAGCTTTATCAGCTTTTTCAAGATCTGTTTTAGCCATAGCGCGAGCTACGATCTGAGCCATTTCATAACGAGTCATAGTGTTTTGGCCTTTGTAAGTGCCATCTGGGTAACCATCGATAACACCATCAGCAGCAAGAGTAGAAACAGCATCATAAGCCCAGCTATCAGCAGGAACATCGCTGAAAGGATTTGCAGCAGCAAAAGTTGTGCTAGCAGCGCCAACTACGAGAGCAGCAGTAATTGCAGAAACAAGAGTTTTTTTAGACATAATAAAACTCCTCCTATAAAATATATTTTTTGTTCAATAGAAAATATATTGTTAGGAGAAATGATTGTGTATGAGTATCCACGTTTCCTCAACTTTTTTTCCTCTGCTCAATATATCTTTTCTTGAACTACTAAAATGATAGCATAAAGATAAAAAAAATGCAACTTTGTAACAGAAAGATTATTTTAAAATATTAAATAATATTGACGAAAGAGGTTATTTTATTTATGAAAAATAGTAAAATTTTAAAATAAATGAAATAAAATTTAATAAATATGAATGGTTTTTGGTGCAAATAAATCAATATTAAGAAATAAAATATCGGAATATGTGATTTATTAAAATCAAATTAAAATTTAATTAAAAAGTAAATTAGAGATAAAAACAGTGATATTTAGTATAATAAAATTTAACCATACTGAGCAAGAAGTCTCCTACCTCTAAGGTAGTGAGATGAATTGCTCCTTAGGAGATTGACTGGATATATGTTTTATGAGATAATCTTATTGGTCGAATATAAAAAAATGTGGTGATTATAATGAATTTAGACAACAATGCTCATTCAGTATTTTTGCTAAATTATCATTTAGTATTAGT
>ENA-OQLI01001877-OQLI01001877.1-human-gut-metagenome-genome-assembly--contig:-NODE-1877-length-12587-cov-3.608186_pt1 | contig 12587 bp, 7 predicted proteins | sample MGYA00242805_ERZ504812 | MGnify/ENA primary metagenome ERZ504812 (study PRJEB26092, sample SAMD00036430) | human gut metagenome | host: Homo sapiens | study: EMG produced TPA metagenomics assembly of...
GGGATTAAGGTTCGCGTTGTAAAGGGCGCAAACCTGTCGATGGAGACGGTAGAGTCACGTGAACGTGGCTGGAAACTCACCACCCAAAAGAGCAAGCAAGATACCGACTCTAACTACATGAAAGTGCTCGACTATGCACTAACTAAAGAACACACCCGCAACATCAAAATCGGGGTAGCAGGAATGAACCTGTTCACCGTGGGTTTTGCCTATGAACTGGCTAAAGAACGCGGGGTATTGGACTCTGGCGGGGTAGAGTTCGAAATGCTTTCCGGAATGGCTTCCCCCCAATCCAAGGCAGTTGCCGAAGATACCGGTCACCTCCTGTTCTATGTGCCGGTAGTTAATCCGGAAGAATACGATGTGGCAATCGCCTACCTGGTGCGGCGGCTAGAAGAAAACTCCTTGGAACAAAACTTCATGTCCGATATTTTCGATTTGGACGATGCTGACGTTTTACACAAGGAAGAACAGCGTTTCCGCCGCGCCCTAGATAGGGTGCACGAAGTGGAAGTCGGTCCAGTTCGCCACCAAGACAGGTGCAGCGAGAGTACCGAAGATATTAAATCTTTCGTACAAAAGGACGGGGAGTGGACTTTTGAAAACACCCCGGATTCTGACCCTTCGCTACCTGCAAATATCGAGTGGGCACGCCAAATTATTAAAGCTATCCCCGATTGTCAGATTGGGATTAAAGAGGTCGAGGAAGCCACCGTTTCCGACGCTAAGGTGCTCGATCAAATGCTGGCTGGGGCAGAGGCAGCCGCGAAAGTCTGGGCGGCGCGTCCCGCCAAGGAAAGGTCCGAGATTATTCACCGCGTGGGCATAGGGCTCAGCGAAAATCGTGCCCAGCTGATGGAAATCGCGGCCGCTGAATGTGGTAAAGCCCTAGATGGCGGCGATATCGAGGTATCGGAGGCCGTGGACTTCTGCCATTACTACGCTCAGCAGTGCCTAGAGCTAGAACAGCAAGCAGGAGCCAAGTTCCAGCCGGCACGGGTAACGGTTTCTACCCCGCCCTGGAACTTCCCGATTGCTATTCCGACTGGTTCCACTGTTTCGGCGTTGGCAGCAGGTTCATCGGTAATCTTCAAACCGGCTAAAGAAGCTGCTCGTACCGGCGCGCTGCTTGCCAAGATAATGTGGGAAGCTGGGGTTCCGCGAGAGGTTCTGCACTTTGTCCAACTAGGTAACCGTGACCTCGGCAAGAATCTAATGGCTGATAAACGGGTAGATCGAGTTATTTTGACTGGTTCTATTGACACTGCCAAGATGTTCCGTTCCTGGGATAACAATATGGGTCTGCTGGCGGAAACCTCCGGCAAGAACGCAATTATTGTTACTCCCTCAGCGGATTTGGATTTGGCGGTCAAAGATATTATTAACTCAGCGTTTAGCCACTGTGGGCAAAAATGCTCGGCTTCTTCGCTGGCTATTTTGGTCGGTTCAGTAGGTTATTCCGAGCGGGTACATCGCCAGCTACTTGACGGCGTACGCTCGCTGGTGGTGGACTATCCCACCAATCCTGCCAGCCAGACCGGCTCCCTATGCACCCCGGCAACCGGAAAGCTGCTGCGCGGTCTAACCACTTTGGGACCGGGCGAGCATTGGGCGTTAAAACCCAAGCAGCTAGATGATTCCGGGAAACTGTGGACTCCGGGAATTCGCGCAGGGGTACAGCCGGGCAGCGAATACCACCTCACCGAGTATTTCGGCCCGATTCTGGGGATTATCCGCTGCGACACCCTGGAAGAAGCTATCGAGATTCAAAACGCCACCGATTACGGTTTGACCGCCGGGTTACATTCTTTAGATGCCGACGAAATCAACCTGTGGCTAGATCGCGTACAGGCCGGTAACGTCTATGTCAATCGCGGTATTACCGGTGCTATCGTGCGCCGTCAGCCTTTCGGAGGGTGGAAGAACTCCGCGATTGGGGCAGGTACGAAAGCTGGCGGTCCGTCCTATCTGTATGGTTTGGGCGAGTGGGAAGCCGACGGTATCCCGGAAAACGAGGGCGTGGAGCTACGTAACCGCGCCCTGGTTGAGGCCGCGAAAGTGGCGCGCTCCCTCGACTCTAATAAAGAGTTTGTGATGGCTTCGCTGCGCTCTTCACAACAGGCTCTAGACAGCGAGTTCGCTATCGGACATGACCCTTCAGATTTGCGGGTAGAGCGTAACGTGCTGCGTTACTGTGCGCTGCCGGTCTTGATTCGTCTATCCGAGGGCGAGGACGCTTCTCAAGTGTTAATGCTGGCGGCTGCGGGTCGCGCCGTTGGTTCTCAAGTGGCGGTATCAATGCCGCAGGAACCAGATTCAGCGCTGCTCCAGTACCTGCGAGTACAGCATATTGATTACGAGGTCGAGTCTGACCAGTCTTTCCGTGACCGTTTACCCGCTTGGGCTGCCGGTGCCGGTCTGGACGCACGGATTCGCCTGATTGGTGGAGATGTTAAAGCCGTAAATGAGGCGGTTAGTGGCAATGTGAATGTGGCGGTCTGGTCGCACCCGGTTACTGCTTGCGGACGCGTAGAAATGATTCCATTTGTACGTGAACAGGCAGTAGCCTTCACTAACCACCGTTTCGGTAACCATACTCCCCTGTCAGAGCAGGTGAAAATCTAGCGGCTCGCTAGGTCTATAACTAAATAAATACTTTGTGGGGGTTGGGAAGTATTTCCCAACCCCCACAAAAGCTTTCATAAAACGCTTTCCAGCATTCCGTCCGCAACCCCTTTTAGGTATTAACCCCGATTTCGTCGTCCTCACTAATAAAAAAGCCCAAACGGCTTTTCACCGTTCGGACTCCTCATCGTGGAGCTAGCGGGGCTCGAACCCGCGACCCTCTGCTTGCAAAGCAGATGCGCTACCAGCTGCGCCATAGCCCCTTAGGGAAGCCAGAAATCCCGCTTACAGGTATTTCCAAACTCCAGCATCGGTGCGTAAGTCATTTGCCGCATTAATCCCCCAGGCTAAAACCACCACTATTAACAGCAGTTTCACGATTCTTTTCAAAATCTACCTACCTGGTTGATTGCCGAAACAAATACCTTTCGCAGTGGGCCTAGCTGGGCTCGAACCAGCGACCTCAGTCTTATCAGGACTGCGCTCTAACCAACTGAGCTATAGGCCCATGATGTCCATCCGTGAACACCATTGCAGATTACAACATTCCTAACCCGGCTTTCAAACCCGGCATAGGTGCGTTTTGTCACGCCCTTTCCTAGACCCTCATCCACCCCGAAAAACGTTAGGAATGCCAGTAAAACTACTCGTCCGTCAGCGACAATTTAACTCCGCCAACCAGCGAAGTCGCCAAGTTATAAATCAAAGCCCCCACGGTACAGAACGCGGTAACCAAAATTACGTTGGACACTGCGATAATGGTGCTCATTGCCATAACCCGCGGCAGACGCAGATAATCAATCATGGAGGCAATCGAACCGGTGGGATCAATATCGTTAATAAAGTTCTCCACCGAGCTAAACACATTCATCGAATTCAGCAGCAGCCACACCAGCAGACCCGCCAACACCATGGCAATCCCCAAAGCTACTGACAGCAAAAACGAAACTTTCATCACCGTCCACGGGTCAATGCGGGAAACTACCAGTGAGATTTGACGTGGTTGATATTCTCCAACTTTAGACGAGGACGCCTCATCCTGGATCGGCTCTCCCCCCTGGACAGTGGTGGCAGTATCAGCACTCGACACGCCCTTATTAGCCTGCGGAATCGAGGACCGTACCCCTGTATCTTTTCCAGGTTTATTGGGTTTCTTAACCGCCGGTTTCAAGGATTCTTCTTCCTCTAGCTCCGAAGATTCCCCGATAGTCGCACCTATTTCGGAGCGTTCGCCCTCACCATTATCTAGCTCAGCTAACTCCGCCTGGTCGGTTAGGGGTTTGCTATCATCGGTTTTCCCATCAGTAGAATCCGAATCAACCTGCGATGATTCCACGTCCGGGTAGAGATTTCCCTCGCTCTGCTCTAGGCGAGTCTTATCTTGATCTTTATTATCTGTTGTCATTGATTAGCCTCTCGCTAAAGCTCGCTGGTTTCGGTTTCCAGTGCGGACACTGCCTGATTCAGTTCCTCAGACTGCGCCTCATCAGATTCACTATCGTCTGTCTTCTCATTATTTAACGCCACAGCCAAGACCGCATCCCCTTTCGCGGGACGAGTGAAAATTACCCCCTGGGTGTTGCGACCGGTACGCGGAACCTCATCCACCCGAGAACGCTGAACCTTGCCGGACTGTATAATCACCATGACTTCATCATCGTCATTAACAATCAAGGCTCCCACCAGGTCACCCCGCTCAGCCACCAGGTTCGCAACTTTTATTCCCAAACCGCCACGACCCTGGACACGGTACTCATCTACCGAGGTCCGTTTCGCGTATCCACCCTCGGTTACCACCAAAAGGTCACTGTCGGGGCGAGTAACGGTCATTGCTAACAGATGGTCGCCCTCACGGAACTTCATACCTCGCACCCCGGAGGTGGCGCGACCAGTAGGACGCAAAGCCTCATCACTAGCTAAGAACCGCAGCGATTGTCCCCTATGCGAAACCAGCAGCAGTTCATCGTCACCATTAACCAGTTCGGCAGAAACTACCTCGTCAGGGGCACCATCTTCCATTTCCCGCAGGTTAATCGCAATCAAACCTCCGGTACGGTTGGAATCGTACTCGGTAAACCGGGTCTTTTTCACTAGCCCCGAGCGGGTAGCTAGCGCTAAATACTCAGCCTCATCATAGGAGCTAAAGGCCAATACCTGCGCGATTTTTTCTTCCGGTTGGAACGCTAAAAGGTTAGCTACGTGTTGGCCTTTAGAGTCGCGTCCCCCCTCGGGTAGTTCATAGGCTTTCGCCCGGTAAACCCGACCCTTATTAGTAAAGAATGCTAGCCAGTGATGCGTGGTAGTAGTAAAGAAGTGATCTACCACGTCATCTTCACGTAGCTGCGCCCCTTTAATCCCTTTACCGCCACGTTTTTGGCTACGATACTGGTCAAGGCGGGTACGTTTCACATACCCGGAATGGGTAATAGTGACCACCACGTCCTGTTCTTCGATTAAATCCTCAATCGACATTTCCCCAGCGAACGGCACAATCTTGGTGCGCCGCTCGTCGCCATATTTATCGACAATCTCGCCCAATTCGGTGGAAATAATTCCCCGTTGCCGCTCCGGGCGAGCCAAGATATCTTCTAAATCTTTGACCCGCTCCTCTAGTTCGGTGTGTTCATCTAGGATTTTTTGCCGCTCTAGGGCGGCCAGGCGGCGCAGTTGCAAAGCCAAGATTGCATCTGCTTGGACTTCATCTACCCCCAGCAGCTCCATCAGGGCGCTACGTGCCTCATCAACTGTTGGTGATTGGCGGATAGTAGCGATTACCGCGTCTAGAGCATCTAGAGCCATCAGGTAGCCCTGTAAAATATGTAGCCGCTCCTGCGCCCTCTTCAGGCGGAAGTTCGTGCGCCGCACGATTACTTCTAACTGGTGTTTAACCCAATTGGAAATAAATCCATCAATAGATAGAGTACGCGGAACCCCATCTACCAGCGCCAACATATTTGCGGGGAAGGAATCCTGTAACTGGGTACGCTTGTACAGATTGTTCAAAACTACCTTGGGTACCGCGTCCCGTTTGAGCACAATCACTAGGCGCTGCCCGGAGCGATCTGAGGATTCATCACGAATATCCGCGATGCCCTCAATCTGCCCATCCTTCACCAGTCCGGCGATTTTTGCCGCCAGATTATCTGGATTTACCTGGTAGGGAAGTTCGGTAACCACCAGGCAAACCCGGGAGTTGATTTCTTCTACGTTTACGATTGCCCGCTGCACGATGGAGCCGCGACCGGTGCGGTATGCCTGTTCTATCCCTTTCCGCCCCAAAATAGTGGCGCCGGTGGGGAAATCAGGGCCTTTAATCCGTTCTATCAGGGCTTCTAGCAGTTCTTCGCGGGAAGCGTCCGGATGGTCAAGTGCCCACTGTACCCCGTCGGCAACTTCGCGCATATTGTGGGGAGGAATCCGGGTTGCCATCCCCACTGCAATACCCTCGGAGCCGTTTAACAGCAGGTAGGGTAGGCGTGCCGGTAGAACTGTGGGTTCTTGGGTGCGCCCATCATAGTTGTCTGTAAAATCGACGGTGTCTTCATCGATGTCCCGCACCATTTCCATCGCTAGGGGCGCCATTTTACATTCCGTATAGCGCGGAGCTGCCGGTCCTAGATTTCCTGGGGAACCAAAGTTTCCTTGCCCAGAAACCATCGGGTAACGCATAGCCCAGGGTTGTACTAGGCGAGCTAGCGCATCATAAACCGCGGCATCACCGTGGGGGTGGAAATGCCCCATCACGTCACCGACTACGCGCATACATTTAGAGAATCCAGAGTTGGGACGGTAGCCACCGTCATACATGGCGTAGAGAATCCGCCGGTGTACCGGTTTTAGACCGTCACGTACCTCGGGAAGGGCGCGCCCTACGATTACGCTCATTGCATAGTCGAGGTAGGAGCGTTGCATTTCGGTCTCTAAATCAACCTGGTTGATGTGACCTTTGGCTTGGAAGAGACCGGAGGCATTGTTTTCGTGGTTTTCTGCCACGGGGGTATCTCCTGCCCCGAATGCTGCGCCGGTGTGCTGCGCCTTTTCGGAGGAGTCTGCTTGCTGGTTTTCTTGATTGTCTATTTCGCTCATTTTCTTGCCTGTCCCTTAAATATCCAAGAAGCGCACGTCAGTGGCGTTACGTTGAATGAAAGCTCGCCGTGATTCCACGTCCTCGCCCATTAGCATCGAGAAAACCTCATCGGCACTGGCGGCCTCGGATAAGGTTACCTGTTTGAGCATCCTATCTTCGGGGTTCATAGTGGTTTCCCACAGTTCTTGGGGATTCATTTCTCCGAGCCCTTTATAGCGTTGCACCCCGCCCTCTTTCGGGAGGCGCTTGCCATCGGTTTTGCCGCTTTCTAGATATTGGTCACGTTGGCGATCGGAGAACACGAATTGGTGCGGTGCGTTCGACCATTTTAGCCGGTAAAGCGGGGGGCAAGCGATAAATACGTGCCCTTTTTCAATTAGAGGACGCATATAGCGGAACAGCAATGTCAGCAGCAAAGTGGCGATATGCTGGCCGTCCACATCGGCGTCCGCCATAATCACTATCGCGTTATAGCGCAGCTTGGAGATGTCGAAATCTTCCCCGATTCCGGTACCGAACGCGGTGATTAGGGACTGGATTTCTTGACTGGAGAGGGCGCGGTCTAGGCGCGCTTTTTCTACGTTTAGAATTTTTCCTCGAATCGGCAGGATTGCCTGGTGAGCCGGGTCGCGCCCTTGCACGGCCGAGCCTCCTGCGGAGTCGCCCTCTACGATGTAGATTTCGCATTCGGAGGCATCACGGGAGGAGCAATCCCGCAGTTTACCGGGCATAGAGACGGATTCGAGGGCGGATTTGCGCCGGGTTGCTTCCCGGGCTTTGCGCGCTGCTACCCTCGCGGTCGCCGCTTGCTGTGCTTTTACCAGGATTGCTTTCGCGTCCATGGGGTGGGCGTCTAGCCAGTCCCCCAGTTTGGAATAAACCTGCTGTTGGACGAAGGTTCGCGCCTCGGTGTTTCCCAGTTTGGTTTTGGTTTGCCCCTCGAACTGGGGCTCGGTTAGTTTCACCGAGATTACGGCGGTTAAACCTTCGCGGATATCGTCACCGGTTAGGTTTTGATCTTTGTCTTTGAGGATGCCTTTATCGCGGGCATATTTATTCATCAAGCTGGTGAGGGCGGAGCGGAAACCTTCTTCGTGGGTTCCGCCCTCGGTGGTGTTAATAGTGTTCGCGTAGGTGTGTACGGACTCGGAATAGGCGGTGGTCCATTGCAGCGAGATTTCTAGGCTGATGGAGGAATCTTCGTTTACTGCCTCAAAATCAATGATGTCAGGGTTGATTACCTCAGCTTTTTTGGAGTGGTTGATGAACTCTACATAGTCGCGTAAACCGTTTTCGTACATGAATGATACTCGCCGGAATCCGGGAACTGGATCATCCGCGGTGCCTTGGGCATCGCCAGTAACCAGATCGCCGGCATCGGTTGCTTCGGGGCGTTCATCGGTGAGGGTGATGCGCAGCCCCTTGTTCAGGAAGGCGATCTGCTGGAAGCGTTGCCGCAAAATCTCGAAACTGAAAGTAGTGGTCTCAAAGATTTCCGGGTCCGGATAGAAAGTTTGCTGCGTTCCGGTTTGGTCGGTTTCTTCCCCGCGTTCTAGTTCGGTGAGGGGATGCCCGCCATTGCCGAAGGATTGTCGCCAGGCGTAGCCTTGCCGTTTCACCACGGTATCCATCCGGGTTGAAAGGGCGTTTACTACCGACACGCCTACCCCGTGTAGACCACCGGAGACTGCGTAGCCTCCGGAGCCAAATTTTCCACCGGCGTGCAGAATAGTCATTACTACTTCGACCGTGGGGCGTTTTTCGGTGGGATGGATATCCACCGGGATTCCGCGACCGTTGTCGCTGACCCGCACCCCGCCGTCTGCCTGGAGGGCGACCTCGATATGGTTGCAATAGCCGGCCAAGGCTTCATCAACGGAGTTGTCTACCACCTCGTATACCAGGTGGTGCAGACCGCGCTCCCCGGTTGAACCGATATACATACCGGGACGTTTGCGTACTGCCTCTAGTCCCTCTAATACTGTGATGTCGTCCGCGCCGTATTCGTGCTGGACTTGCTGCTCACCCAGATCAGCCACCTGCTGAATCTCCTTGACCTAGTTCGCTGGCCCCGAGCCGGTTATTCCCGACCAGTGGGCGCTGTTCACCCCAGGGCATTCACGCCGAAAATCTGGCGCTCACTGACCCTATTCTACCGTGAAAGCCTCAAAAACCCACATTTTACGGCTTCAACCCAGTTTTCGGGGGAAAGTCACTTTTTTACTTTCGGCGCGCCTAACGCAAAATTCAGGAGGACGTGCATGGGGTTTTAGGAAAGCGCGCGCAAAGACCTTGAGGTAGGACTATTTATTTGGATTTACAATCCGGTAGCCGAGCCCGCGCACCGTCACGATAATCTTGGGCGAGTGCGGGTCGTCCTCAATCTTGGAGCGTAACCTCTTAACGTGCACATCCAGGGTTTTGGGGTCACCGAACCAGTTTTCACCCCACACCCTGTCCATGACCTGTCCGCGAGTGAGCACTCGTTCAGGGTTACGCAAAAAATACTCCAACAGTTCAAACTCGCGTAGTGGTAGCTCTTTTAGTTCCCCATGTACCCGCACTTCGTGGCGATCAACATCCATGGTGATGGGGCCAACCTCTAATATGTTTCCGATTTCGGGAACATCTTGAGTGCGGCGTAAAACTGCGGTGATTCGCGCCAGGAGTTCGCGGAAACGATAGGGCTTAGTCACGTAATCATCTGCGCCCAGTTCCAAACCGATAACCACATCAACCACGTCATCTTTAGCGGTAACCATAATGATGGGGGTGTCGTAGTTTTCACGCACCTGGCGGCAAACCTCGGTTCCAGGAATCCCTGGGAGCATCAAATCCAATAGAATCAGGTCGATATGGTTGGTTTTTACCGCCGATAGTGCCTGGTCGCCATCGGCTACCCCGATTACCTCGTAACCCTCACGTTTGAGGGAGTATTCGAGAGGGCTGCGGTAGGCTTCCTCGTCCTCAACTACTAGTATCGTGGTCATTACTCTTCCTTTGTGAGCGCTATCTGATTAACTTGCGTGTCCTTGGGGGTGTGGCGAGGCAAGGTGATAACGAAAGTTGCGCCCTCCCCCGGTTTCGAATTCACGTGAATAGAGCCGTTCAAATCCGAAACTACGTGTTTTACGATTGACAGCCCTAAGCCGGTTCCGCCAGTCGAGCGGGAACGGGCTGGGTCTACCCGGTAGAAGCGTTCAAAAATTCGTTTTTGGTCTTCTTCAGATATCCCTATCCCGTTATCAGCGACTTCGATAACCACATTGTCGTTTTCGCGCAGGGTGACATCTACCTGTCCGCCGGGATTGGAATAGCGAATCGCGTTTTCCAACAGGTTCTGCAGGGCAGAAGTCAGTAGCTCTAAGTCGGCATGAACTAGAATGTCTTCTCCTTGCGGAAAATGGGTGTTCAAAGCGATATTTGAGTCCTCGGCTGCGGTACGCACCTGGTCGAGAGCATCGTTTATAGCTTCGATTGCCAACATTGAACGTGGTTTAGCTGGCAAGCGCCCATCTTGCAGGCGCGCTAAGGAAATAATTTCGTAAACCAGTTTGGTTAGTCGCCGTGATTCTTTAACTAGCTGGGTGGAAAAAGTCTCGACTGCCTGCACATCGTCGGCGTTATCGTGAATGGTTTCTGCCAGCAAGGAAATCGCTCCCACCGGGGTTTTTAGTTCATGGGAAGCATTAACTACGAATTCGCGACGGGTAGCATCAGCTTGGAGGACGCGGGTGCGGTCCTCTAGCAAAACTAGGGTGTGCCGCGAAGATATGGGAGCCACTCGCACCCTGACCGACCAGGGGACGGCCGCATCGGGATGTACCAAATCGTAGTCTTGTTCAACGATTCTTCCGCTCTGGCGCGCCTCTTCTATCTGCGCTAGTAGCTGCGCATATTCGATAACCCCATTGTGAAATAGGGGGATAAGGCGCGCCAGTTGGGATACGTACGCAAAGGAGTTATCTGGTTCCAGCACCACTGAGGCTTCCGGTAAAGCATCAAGGATTGAAGAAAAATCCTCTACGCGCCAACCGGAATCATCCCAACCTGCCTGGGCGTTTGCGCTCTCCATGCTTTTTATTTTAGGGCTCTCTTTATCTGACAATCTAATTTTCTTTTCTTAGTTAAAGTACTGTTTACCGTGGATAGCGCTCATCTTTTTGCTCAATCCAATAGTTACTTCGATGCGTAAACCCCAGGGCTCGTCCTATCCGAAACGCCCCGCAATATAGTTTTCGGTAACTTTTTCGTGAGGGGTGAGGAAGACGGATTCGGTGGGCCCTATTTCGACCAGTTTTCCGGGTTGGCGCGGCCCGGAAATGTTGAAGAACGCGGTCTGGTCAGAGATTCGCGCCGCCTGCTGCATATTGTGGGTGACAATCACAATCGTATAAGTTGCTTTTAGCTGCGCAATCAAGTCCTCGATTGCCAAAGTAGAGATGGGGTCGAGCGCCGAGCAAGGCTCATCCATCAACAGCACTTCGGGTTTAACCGCAATCGCCCGCGCAATACACAGGCGTTGCTGCTGACCCCCAGAGAGGGAAGCGCCGGGCTTATCTAGGCGATCTTTGACTTCTTCCCACAGGTTCGCGCCTTTTAGGGATTCTTCTACTATCTGCTCGCCCTCGTCTTTACTGATTTTCACCCGATTCAGGTGCAATCCGGCGAGCACGTTGTTCTTAATCGACATAGTGGGGAAGGGATTCGGACGCTGGAACACCATCCCGATCATCCGCCGTACCTCTACCGGGTCTACGTCCTTGCCATAGAGGTTATCGCCATTCAGGAGCACTTCGCCCTCGATGCGCCCTCCGGGAGTAACTTCATGCATCCGATTCAAAGTGCGCAGTACCGTGGATTTACCACACCCAGACGGCCCAATCAGGGAAGTTACCGTTTGGGTTTCTATCGTCATATTTACATCCTCTACGGCTTTGAAATCACCGTAGTAGACGTCTAAATGTTTAGTTTCTAAACAAATCGCCATTTTCTTTCCTGTCTGCTTTTACTTCTTGCAGCCCTGCCCCCCAGCGAGGACGAGCCAGCTATTTTCCAATCGAGAGTTTCTTCGCCATAAAACGGGCAGCCAGATTCAAAACCAATACCGCGAATACCAGTACTAAAGCCGCGCCCCAGGCACGCTCCACATTGATAGTGGGGTTGCAATTGACCGCGTGGGCGGCACACGAAACTGTGGAGGTGTATTGCTGGTAGATATAGACCGGCAAGGTTTCCATGCGACCGGAAAACACATTGTTGTTAATCGCGTCAAACATTCCGGCGGTAATCAGCAAAGGAGCCGTCTCCCCCACAACGCGGGCGATTGCCACCACCACTGAAGTCACCAAACCGGCTGCGGAGGTACGCAGCACAATCGATATCACGGTGCGCCATTTGGGAACCCCCAAGGCGTAGGAAGCTTCTCGCAAGTCGTTAGGTACCAGCCGTAACATTTCGGCAGATGAGCGCACTACCAGGGGAATCATTAGTACCGAGAGGGCAACTGCCCCCATGAGACCGGAGCGGTACGCCGGGCCAATCACTATGGTGAATAAAGCCGCCGCGAACAGGCCGGCAACGATAGAAGGAATACCGGTCATCACATCTACCAGGGTGGTAGTGAGTTTGGCGAACTTGGTGTTACCCGCATATTCGGTCAGGTAGATGGCCACCAACAGCCCCAGGGGAACAGAAATAACCGCTGCTACCAGGGTAATAAGTAAGGTTCCAATTAGTGAGTGCTAGATACCGCCAGCTTCCATCCCCCCGTCCACGCCTTTAATCGATACGCACAGGACGTAGGGGGAAATAATCCAGATGCCTCGGCTAACAAGTTCATATACGATCGACACCAATACCGCGAGCACCAACA
>ENA-OQLI01001884-OQLI01001884.1-human-gut-metagenome-genome-assembly--contig:-NODE-1884-length-12563-cov-2.663879_pt1 | contig 12563 bp, 10 predicted proteins | sample MGYA00242805_ERZ504812 | MGnify/ENA primary metagenome ERZ504812 (study PRJEB26092, sample SAMD00036430) | human gut metagenome | host: Homo sapiens | study: EMG produced TPA metagenomics assembly of...
AGTAAGTGACGGTGTGGCGCCGGTTGTCTTCCTTTTGTCGCTGTTTCACTTCGCATGCTTTCCATCCTCCTCGTTCTCTGTCTGTCCGGTCGCTTAGATCCGCTCACATATGAGATCTCCCATCTGTGTCGTACCTGCGAAAGTGCAGCCCTCAGACAGTATGTCGCCTGTCCGGTATCCATCCAAAAGCACTTGGCTGACTGCCCTCTCCACCGCGTCTGCCTCCTGATCCAGATCAAAAGAGAAGCGCAGCATCATGGCAGCGGAAAGAATGGTCGCGATCGGATTGGCAATTCCCTTCCCCGCAATATCCGGCGCAGAACCACCGCTTGGTTCGTACAGTCCAAACTTACTGTCATTTAAGCTTGCGCTTGCCAACATTCCGATAGAGCCCGTTACCATACTTGCCTCGTCCGACAAAATATCCCCAAACATATTCTCTGTCAAAATCACATCGAACTGCTTTGGATTCCTCACAATCTGCATCGCACAATTGTCAACCAACATATGCTCCAACGTCACGTCAGGATAATCCTTTGCCACCTCCTCTGTCACCTTTCTCCAAAGTCTGGAAGAGTCGAGCACATTCGCCTTATCGACACTGGTCACTTTCTTAGAGCGCTTCTGCGCGATATCAAACGCACGCTTTGCAATCCGGCGGATCTCATTCTCATTGTAGGAAAGAGTGTCCATCGCCGTCATCACACCGCCGATTTCCTCTGTCTTTCTCTCACCGAAATACAGCCCTCCTGTCAGTTCTCTCATAATCATAAAGTCGAATCCACCCTCGGTAAGCTCCGGCTTTAGCGGACAGGCATCTTTCAACTCTTCATAGAGTACTGCCGGCCGTAGATTAGCAAAAAGTCCAAGCTCTTTGCGTATCCTTAAAAGCCCTGCCTCCGGACGTCTGGATGGCTCCAGCTTATACCACGGAGACGTCTTTGCGTCACCTCCGATGGATCCCATCAGAACCGCGCCGCACTGCTTTGCCTCCTCCACAGTCTCGTCTGTCAGCGGAACTCCATGGACATCAATGGATGTACCACCCAACAAAAGTTCTGTATACTCACAGGTGTGGCCAAATCTCTCTCCAACAAGATCCAGCACTTTCATAGCCTCACGGACAATTTCCGGTCCGATGCCATCGCCTTTTATCACTCCGATTTTTAAATTCATTCGTATCCCTCCCAGAAAATCTGTTATCAATTATCATATAATATTTTCGTTTTTGTTTCAACCCTTTACCTTGTAAAAGTGTTTAGCTACATCTTCCAATTCGCCGCAGTGCGCTTCTTGCAAAGCGTTTTTTATCTCATAGGAACACAGTTTCCTAAAAAATAAGAAAAGCAGACCCCGCAAAAAGCGGAATCTGCTCCTTCATTCTTATGCTGTCTCATTCCTATTTGGCATCTCCTGCACCTGGCTTTTCTACTTGCATAATGGCTGCCTTCTGCATCGGGATACGACAGTTTTTATTATTTCCGAATTCTACGATGACGTCCTCTTCTGTGATGTCGATTACAACACCGTAAAATCCGCTTGTTGTCAGAACTGTATCTCCAACTTCCATATCAGCGATCATCGCCGCTACTCTCTTCTGCTCTTTCTTCTGCGGTCTCATCAGGATGAACCAAAGTCCACCAAGAACTACAACATAAAAGAGAATCAAAAAGAGCGGATTCGCAAATAAACCTCCGCTTGACTCTGTCAGTACTGTGTATTCCATCATTCTTTCCTCCTACTTCTAGCTAAACACTATTGCTATCATACACAATTTTTCCCAATTCTTCAAGTACTTTTCCGGATTTTATACATTCTTTACTTCTGGCTTAGGCTCATTCCTTCCAGCTTCTGCTTTTTGTATTCTTTGTAACGTCCTTCCTCAATAGCAGCGCGGATCTCTTCCATCATCGTATTGTAAAAATACAGATTGTGGAGTACGCAGAATCGCATACCAAGCATTTCTTTTGCCTTCAGAAGGTGTCGGATATAAGCTCGTGAATATTTCCGGCAAACCGGACAGCCGCACCCTTCCTCAATCGGACGCTCATCCAGTTCGTACTTCGCGTTGAAAAGATTAAGCTTGCCGTGATTCGTGTACACATGTCCGTGTCGTCCGTTTCGTGTCGGATACACACAATCAAAGAAATCCACGCCCCGGTCTACAGCCTCCAGAATATTAGCGGGCGTCCCTACCCCCATCAGGTAGGTCGGCTTTTCCAGTGGGAGATACGGAACAACCGCATCAAGAATCCGATACATCTCTTCATGGGATTCTCCTACAGCTAGACCGCCGATAGCGTAGCCTGGAAGATCCAGCTCAGCAATCTCCTGAGCGTGGGCGATCCGGACATTTTCCAGGATTCCGCCCTGGTTGATTCCAAAGAGCATCTGATGTGGATTGATCGTATCTGGCAAGCTGTTCAGCCGCTCCATCTCTGCCTTGCACCGTCTGAGCCAGCGGGCCGTGCGGGCAACAGAGCGCTCAATATAATCCCGGTCCTTCGTGCTGGCTGGACATTCGTCAAAGGCCATTGCAATGGTAGACGCCAGATTTGACTGAATCTGCATACTTTCCTCCGGCCCCATGAAAATCTTCCTGCCGTCAATATGGGAATGGAAATGAACGCCCTCCTCCTGAATCTTGCGGAGTCCCGCCAGGGAAAACACCTGGAATCCACCGGAATCTGTCAGTATCGGCTTGTCCCACACCATAAACTTGTGCAGGCCGCCGAGCTTTTTGATAACCTCATCTCCCGGTCTGACGTGGAGATGGTAGGTATTGGAAAGCTCCACCTGCGTCTTAATTTCCCTTAAATCATCCGTGGAAACCGCACCCTTGATGGCCGCTGCCGTACCCACATTCATAAACACCGGCGTCTCAACTGTGCCGTGTACCGTTGTAAAACGGCCTCTCTTTGCGAGGCCGTCTCTTTTTAATAATTCATACATCTGTCTTTTCTCCGTTCTGTCTTTAAAATCTAAAAAGTAACCGTTCAGCCATGGCAGCTTGTATTCGCTGCTACGGGGCTTATATCATCACAAACGTGGCTGAACGGTTGCCTTAAAAATGGCAGATGATCGGTGTCGTCTCATTGATCAGATCATACAGCTTGGCTGCATCGTCATATTTCATATTGATACATCCATGAGACCCGTGTGTCAGATACCAGTCTCCTCCAAATCGAGTCTGCCATGAAGCATCGTGGAATCCAATATCATTATTAAACGGCATCCAGAATGCCACTGGCGATTCGTAGGAATACTTTCCGTTTGGAAGAAGCTGTCCACGAAGCACCGCGTTTTTCGTCTTATAGGTAAGATCATAGCTTCCCTGCGGAGTATCATCCGATCCGTTTGGCTTTCCGGTTACAATGTCGCAGTTCATAATCATCTGACCGTTCTGGAAGAACCAGAATTTCTGTGTCGTCAGATCAACTTCCGCATAGGTATTACCATAGTCATTCTGATCTCCATGATCCGCTCCTCTTCTTGACCACTTCGGCTCTCTTGACACTTCCTGCCCACTTTCTATATTTGCAGTCAAAGCCGCATATTCATCTTTCTGGTTCAGATACCATCCGAAATCCCCGCCTTCTACCTGAACCGTGTCTCCACGACCTGATACAAATGTCCTTGTCGTGCCGACCGTATTGTACTTTGTCGCAAGTTGTGCGATATATTTATTGATTTTCTCAGTATTAAAAGTCACCTGCATCTTGTCATCTACCGTCAGCCACTGCGAAATCATCGTCTTATCCACCACCTCAGTCTTAGGTGAAAAGTCGTAGGTGATCTTCGTCTGGAGATACTTATTCATCGTATCTACTGCCGCCTGTACTTCTGGTGATTCCTTTGTATACGCTGGTGCAAGATAACAGCCGGACGCCTCCATGTCGAGCTCCTTTGTACAGCCGCTCACCGCTTCCTTTACCTTTGCGGCAAAGGTCTCCTGATTCACCTGGGTGCCGACAACCTCATCCTGGATGACAAACTGATTGCCGTCATAGACCGGCTGCGCATTCTTGGATACAACCTGGTCAGGCGCCGTCACGCATTGTAAAGATGCAAGCAGGCTGTCAAGCTTCCCCTCATCGTACTCGATACCGATCTCTGCTGTAACGTCAGACTCTTTCCAAAACGCCTTCGGCCAGAGGAATGGATTCTGCTTCTCCTTGACTTTCTCAAGGGCATGGTTCTTCTTGTAAATGACATCGATATCCTGTCCGGAAATCTCCTCCGTCTGCCCATTCTTCTCTTTTAACGTCAGAGTATAGCTCTCCACCTGGTTCTTCATATGCTCCTCTGCACTCGCAACGCTCTTCCATGAGAAATCGCTCCCATTGATCGTCGTGTGCGGATAAAAATGACTGTGAAAATAAAAGGCTCCGCCCAGATATACAGCCGCCACAACTCCCACAACACTTCCTAATGTGATAAAAATCCGTTTCTTCGTGTTCTTAGACATTGTTTTTTTCTCTTTTTTCTTTCTTGGCCCTCTTTTATGCTTAATCCTTGTCTTTCTTACCGTCGTATTGTCACTGTCCAATGTATGATCCTGATTCGAAAACTGAAGCTCTTCATTCTGTCTGTTTTCGTTGTTTTCCATAATTCTAATCTACCCCTTGCTTATTAACCTTATACATCGCTATTATAATATGTCTATATGGAAAAGTACAGTGAAAATTTGTTGAAAATTGTCGGATGTATTGCTTACTTTTCGCTGTCTTTCCACAAAATTCGATTGCAGTTTTCCCCCTCCTTCTATATAATATATAACAGTTTATGCAAAATTTTTCGTATTGGGAGGTATGATTATGGCAGGATCATCTTTTGGAACTCTTTTTCAGATTACAACATGGGGCGAATCCCACGGAGCCGGAATTGGCGTGGTGGTGGACGGATGTCCTGCTGGACTTTCTTTGTCCTCTTCTGATATTCAGGTTTTCCTAAACCGCAGGAAACCGGGGCAGACCTCCTACTCCACCATGAGGAAAGAAGCAGACGAGGTAGAAATCCTCTCCGGCGTCTTTGAGGGACACACAACCGGTGTCCCGATCTCTATGCTCGTTCGCAATCAGGATCAGCGCTCCCATGATTATACACAGATCAAAAGCTGTTACCGCCCCGGACACGCAGACTACACCTTTGACGCAAAGTATGGGTGCCGGGACTACCGGGGCGGCGGCCGCTCTTCCGGCCGGGAGACGATCGGCCGGGTGGCTGGAGGAGCTATCGCTTCTTTGCTTTTAAAGAGTCTTGGTATTCATGTACAAGCCTACACCAAGGCAATCGGACCTTACACGATTCCGGAGGAAGAGTACGATTTTTCTGTTCTTACGAAGGATCCGCTTTGTATGCCTCACCTGGGCTATTCCGAAAAAGCGCAGGCATATCTGAATACTTGCATGAAACAGAAAGACTCTGCGGGAGGGATCATTGAGTGTCAGATCACGGGGCTTCCTGCCGGAATCGGAGAACCTGTTTTTGACAAGCTGGACGCTCTGCTTGCCCAGGCAGTGCTCTCTGTCGGGGCCGTCAAAGGCTTTGAAATTGGAGACGGGTTTGCCGCGGCAAAGGCAAAGGGCACAGAAAACAATGATGCGTTCTGCATCCAGAACGGACAATTAGCGAAACAGACCAACCACTCCGGCGGAACGCTGGGCGGAATGAGTGACGGGAGTACTGTCTGCTTCCGGGCGGCCATCAAGCCGACTCCATCGATCTCTTCTGTACAGCACACTGTCAACACTTTCATGGAAGAGGTAGAACTCTCTGTAAAAGGACGACATGATCCGATCATTGTTCCAAGGGCTGTCGTTGTCATAGAGTCCATGGCCGCTCTGACTGTAGCAGACCTGCTTCTGCGCAACATGAGCGCCACCATGGACAACCTGCGCCGGATTTACCAGTAGCTTTTGTTCTATATTGGTTCAACATTCCTCTGAGACTCCAAAAAGGAAAGGAGATTCCCCTATGTCCCGGGAACTGACTTATCTCATCACAGAAGAAAACATCGGAACTTCCCCGCTTACAATCCATGGCTTTTTAAAAGGCCGCGGATATTCTCATGCGGTTCTTGTCTCTCTGAAAAAAACGCCGGAAGGGATTTTGAAAAATGGCGTCTGGGCCAGAGTCCACGATACCCTCTCTCCAGGAGATCGTCTTTTAGTTCGTCTGGCGGAAGAAAAGACCTCCGACCATATTGTTCCAAGACCATTGCCTTTTCCAGTCATCTATGAAGATGAAGATCTGCTCATCGTCAACAAGCCCGCCAACATGCCGATTCACCCTTCTCAGGGGAACTACGAGAATACCCTTGCCAATGCAGCCGCCTGGTATTTCTGTCAGAAAGGCGAATCCTTTGTCTACCGCTGCATCAACCGTCTGGACCGGGATACGACCGGTCTTCTGATTCTTGCCAAACATACTTACAGTGCGGCGCTGCTCTCCCGGATGGTGACAGACCGCAAGATTCACCGGGAATACCTGGCTGTTACAAAAGGTGTTCCGGATGTTTCCGGCATCGTGGATGCTCCGATCGGACGTAAGGATGGCTCGACCATAGAGCGGCAGATAGATTTTGTACACGGAGAAACGGCCAGAACCCATTATGAGCTTCTGACCTCTGAAGATGGATATTCCCTCGTCCGGATCTGGCTTGATACGGGACGCACCCACCAAATCCGGGTCCACATGAAATATCTAGGCTATCCACTTCCGGGCGATTTTCTTTACTGCCCGGATTACACAAAGATAAGACGGCAGGCACTTCACTCCTACCGTCTCTCCTTTTTGCATCCTATCAGCCAAAAGCCGCTTTCCTTTACTGCTTCACTTCCGGATGATATGCGTGCCTTTTTCTCTGCTTCCACATTAGAACAGCTCTAAAGATCAAAGCATCCCCCTCCGATGAACTCCCGTAACAGGGAGTTTGCCGGAATCCGATCTGTTCCGATTCCAAGAAAATAATCCAAAAACTTCAAAAGGCGTTTTGCCTCATGGTATTCTTCCATATCTGGTGTAATCTGAAAGAGAAGGGGCTCTACATACTGCTTAAGCACTGCAAGCTCATAAATCAGGGCCGAATTAAACATAATATCCGCCTCCTCCTGGAACGGAAAGATGTTGCGTTCCTCTCCCCGGCGGACAGAATACCACATGGCAATTGTCCTTGCCGCTGTCGTACCTCTCGTCCTTGCATCACGGACAATCCTCCGGATCAATCTCCCATCTGTCGTCGGAATCCGGTTGTGCTCATCTACATTGAGCTGAGTGAGGGCACTGATATAAATCTTAAACTTCCGGTCATCCGGAAGGGTTTCGGTAAGCTTCGGATTGAGACAATGGATACCTTCGATCACGAGAATATCCCGACTCTCCATCTTCAGCTTTCTGCCGTCATATTTCCTCTGTCCGGTAATGAAATCAAAAGTTGGAATCCCCACCTCTTCTCCCAGAAGCAGACGTCTTAAATCCTCATTAAATTGCTCTACATCGATGGCCTCCAGGCACTCGAAATCATAGTTCCCCCTTTCATCTTTTGGCGTTTGATCCCGGTTGACAAAGTAATTATCCACCGCAAGCGGATGTGGACGCATCCCGTTGACCTTAAGCTGAATCGACAACCGATGTGAGAAAGTCGTTTTACCGGAAGATGATGGACCAGCCACCAGCACAAACTTGACATCGCCCCGCTTTGCAATCTGCTCTGCAATCTCCGCAATTTTTTTCTCCTGCTGCGCCTCCTGTACAAGCACCATATTCTGCGCTCCAGCCTGCACAGTTTCCCTGTTTAAATCCCCCACTGTCTCAATATTTTGCAGATCCCCCCATCTCATGGATTCCTTCTGCACCTGGAAAAGCTTCTCTCTTACCGCAAACGGAGGAATCACCCTTGGATTGGCGATTTCCGGCAACTGGATCACAAACCCTTCATCGTACAGATGGAGGGCAAAGTATCTCAGATACCCGGTGGATGGTACCATGTAACCGTAATTATAGTCCTCAAAAGCTCCCATCCGGTACAGATTAACCCGGGAACTTCTCCGGTATTTAAATAGCTCCTCCTTGTCATACATTCCATATTGATGGAATAGTTCTACGGCCTCATCCGTATGGATACTACGCTTTTCGATCGGGAGATCCTGCTCCACGATCCTGTGCATGGTCTCCTCCACCTGCCGTAGAAATACTTCATTCAGGCTGATATCCCCATCGATCGTGCAGTAATAGCCCTGGCCCGCCGCATAATGGATCCTCACTTTCCGAATCCGGTCGTGTCCGGCCGTGTCGTAGACAGCCTTTACGAGCATCAGGCTCATGCTTCTTCGATATGTTTTTAATCCGATATCATCTCCTGTTGTGAGGAACCGGAGGAAACAATCCTTTTCCAGTGTCTTATAGAGCTCCAGGAGCTTTCCATCTGAGATCACGAGCACAATATCATTCTCGTAATGCCCCTGAAAATCCTTCGCAATCTCAAGAAATCTTGTCCCTTCCGGATACTCTCTTGTGGATCCATCCTCCAATGTCACGCAATAACATCTCTTACTCAAGTTGCCACCTTCTTTCCAGCCTTATAAAATTACAGAATACGGCAGTTGTTTTGGCATTGTGAAAATCTCGATCTTTCCTCCTGTCTGCTTCTGCAGATACTGTTTCATGTCCTCCATAAACAGATACTCCAATCCGTAGTGTCCTGCATCCAATACTGCCATTCCCTGGGCAACCGCATCAATCCCGGTATGGTGCCCGACATCCCCGGAAAGGAATACAACTGCTCCTTTTGCAATGGCCTGATCAATCACACTGCTGCCTGATCCGGGACAGACGGCTACCCGCCGAATCTTACGACTGTTTCCAAAACAGCGAAGCTCCTCCAGTCCAAAAATTTCTTTGATACGTTCCCCAAAGGAAAAAAGCTCCTCCGATTCTTCCAAGATACCAAATACTCCGATTCCGCACGGCAATTCCTGCCACTCCCCGGTTTCTTCCAAGGGAACACATTCTTTCAGGCCGATCTTTTCTGCCACAAGTGCTCCCATCCTGCAAACATCATAATTCGTATGCATCGCCTCATAGGCAACGTCCGCCCGCAAAAGCTTTCCGATCCTCCTTCCGATAAACTCTTCGTCAGTGATCCGCTTCACCGCCTGAAACACCAAAGGATGATGGGAAAGGACCAAATCCGCACCCTGCAAAAGTGCCTGGTCTACCGTATTGTCATCAACATCGACCGTGATGAGAATCTTCTTTACTTCCTTATCTGTCCTGCCGAGAATCAGGCCGCTGTTATCCCAGCCCATGGCATATGCCTCAGGCGCGGCCTGTTCCAGCAGGCTTCGGATTTCTTTTACTTTCATCTTGTTTCTCCTTTTAATGATATCTGGCGGCCGCCCTCTCCAGGCTCTCCTTTTCCTCTGTCAGCTCCCTGATACGAGTTTTTCCTCCTCCCCCAAGGTCTGCTCGCTTTGTCAGGCTATCCAGAATCCGCCCCTTTTGCTGTATCTCTCTTTTTAAGAACTCCAACAGAACCGGCTGGTTTTCCCTGAGAAGGATACGTCCGTACTTGTACTCTTCCTCCGTATAGGGCACTTCTTCCTTTTTTCCCGGCACCACCCGCATCATCGGGTAAAACTTACCGTCCTCGTATACCATATTCTCTTCTACAATCGCACATGCATGAGCAATGAGAAACTTACGCACTTTCCCGATCTCCGATTGGGGCTGCAAAATACATTCTTTTAGAGAAATCACTATTTCAGGGCAGTCCGATAGTATCTGGATAATAAGAGCGCCGCCCATTCCGGCGGCGATCATGCTCTGTGCTTCCTGAACTTTCAGCTCTTTTAGTCCACTGGATCTTCGGGTCTCGATCTTATGTTCCAGCCCATGCTCTCTAATATGTTTTTCAGCCCGTAAAAGCGGTCCTTCATTAATATCCATCGCAATCGCAGACGGGATCCGCCCCTCTTCCACCAGTTGTATGGGAACATACGCATGATCTGTCCCCACATCCGCTATGATTAGTCCGGGCGAAACAAGATCCGCCACTGCCCGGAGTCTCTTTGATAGTTCCATAGCACTCTCCTAATCCAGGTAGTCTCTTAACTTCCGGCTGCGGCTTGGATGCCGAAGCTTCCGAAGTGCTTTCGCCTCGATCTGACGGATACGCTCTCTTGTAACGTCGAATTCCTTGCCGACCTCTTCCAGCGTTCTTGCCCGCCCGTCATTCATTCCAAAACGTAGTCTCAGAACTTTCTGCTCCCTGTCAGTCAAAGTGTCAAGCACCTCATTTAGCTGCTCTTTTAAGAGGGTTGCAGCAGCAGCCTCAGCAGGAACCGGCACATTGTCGTCCTGGATGAAGTCTCCTAAATGACTATCCTCCTCCTCGCCAATCGGCGTCTCCAGAGAAACCGGCTCCTGGGAAATCTTCAGGATCTCCCTGACACGGTCTACCGGCATATCCAGTTCCTTTGCGATCTCCTCCGGAAGCGGCTCCCTTCCAAGCTCCTGCAAAAGCTGCCTGGATACCCGGATGAGCTTGTTGATCGTCTCTACCATATGGACCGGGATCCGGATCGTCCTTGCCTGATCCGCAATGGCTCTGGTGATAGCCTGACGGATCCACCAGGTCGCATAGGTACTGAACTTAAATCCTTTCTGATAATCAAACTTCTCTACCGCCTTGATCAGCCCTAAGTTTCCTTCCTGGATCAGATCCAAGAAGAGCATCCCACGACCTACATACCGCTTGGCAATACTGACAACAAGACGGAGATTGGCCTCGGCCAGTCTCTTCTTGGCGCTCTCATCGCCTTCAGACATCCTTCTGGCAAGATCGATCTCCTCCTCTGCACTTAAAAGAGGCACCTTTCCGATCTCTTTTAAGTACATACGCACCGGATCCTCAATACTGATTCCGTCCGGCACAGACAGATCGATTTTCTCCATATCGACTTCTTCCTCTTCTTCCGCAAGAATCAGGTCATCTATATCTGCGTCCAGGTCGTCATCACTTCCGATACGCAGCACATCGATATTCATCGCTTCCAGATATTCATATACTTTTTCCATCTGCTCCGGAGATAATTCCAGATCGGACAGAAAATCGCTGATCTCCTGAATTTCGAGAACTTTCTTTTTCTTCTTCCCAAGTTCGACCAGCTCTTTCAGCTTTTCCTCAAATTTTGCTACGTTTTCTTCCATGCTTTTGTCCATCCTCTCATCGCTTGTTCTATCTTTTTATTTTATGGAAATCTGCATCTGAAATAGTTTTTGCAGATCCTTTTTCGCTTCCATTAGCTTCTGCAGTCCCCTGATGTCCGTCGGGCCCAGCGTCCGTCCTGCCTCTTCAATACTGTGGTTCTTTACTCGGATCACCGTCTCTTTGAGCGCCTTTTCCTGCTCTTCCTTCGTAGAAAGCTCTCGAATCTTCGTATGAAACAAGGACGCTGCCTCCCTATGCTCCTCCTCATCGGTAAAATGATTCAGAATTCTGGCAGGATTTACACTTCCTTCTTCGTACTGCTTATAGAGAAGCTCTGCCACTTCCCGGTAAATCCGACCTGTGAAATCCTCCGGCGAAAGATAGGTCTTTACTTGGGAGAACACACTGTGATCCTCGATCATCCAGGTCAGAAGAATCTTCTGGGATTTCAGATTGCCATCCTCCTTCTCCTGAACAGACGTAGTCTGCTTCGGTCTCCTGGCCGGAGCCGCTAGTCCCTTCTCAACTGCCGTCTTTGACACGAGCCTTTTCAGATCCTCAAATGATACCCGGTACGCTCTTGCTACCGCCTCAGTATAATTATCCCGCTCGATCTGCTCTTCAAACTCGCCAAGCCGTGACGCGGCCTCTTTTAAAAATGCGGTCTTCCCTTCCGGAGAGTTTAAGTCAAACTGTCTCTCTAATACTTCCAGGCTGTACATGAAGCCATTTCTGGCCTTCTGGATCCGCTCCTCAAATGCCGGGGCTCCCAGATTCTTGATGAACTCGTCGGGATCCTTATATGGATCCATCCGGATCACCTTCGATGTAATCCCCGCCTCCTTTAAGATCGGCATCGCACGAAGTGCAGCCTTTGTTCCCGCCTCATCGCTGTCATAAGTCAGGTAGACTTCCTGTACATAGCGCCGGATCAGCGAGGCATGCCCAGGTGTAAATGCGGTCCCAAGGGACGCCACTGCATTCGTAAATCCCGCCTGGTGCAAAGCGATCACATCCATATAGCCCTCGCACAAGAGAAAATACGAGTTCCTGGAAGTTCTTGCCCGATTCAACCCATAGAGATTGCGGCTCTTATCGAAAATCGGCGTCTCCGGGGAATTCAAATACTTTGGCTTCGCATCCCCCATGACACGTCCGCCAAACCCTATCACACGACTATTGACATCCATAATCGGGAACATGACCCGGTTCCAGAACTTGTCATGGATTCCCTGTTTCTCATCCACGCTTGCAAGCCCTGACTTCACGATCAGCTCATCCGAGTATCCCTGCATCTTTAGGTATCTGCTCAGGTCATCACTATACTTATTGGCATATCCGAGCCCAAAAT
>ENA-OQLI01001886-OQLI01001886.1-human-gut-metagenome-genome-assembly--contig:-NODE-1886-length-12549-cov-2.487925_pt1 | contig 12549 bp, 10 predicted proteins | sample MGYA00242805_ERZ504812 | MGnify/ENA primary metagenome ERZ504812 (study PRJEB26092, sample SAMD00036430) | human gut metagenome | host: Homo sapiens | study: EMG produced TPA metagenomics assembly of...
CCTGTTGCCGGTTTTATACGTAAATGCCAGGAAATTTACCGTAATATCATGCCTGGTATCATCCCGAAGACAAAGACAGTTATCAGTGCCAGTATTTTACTGCTTGTATTTTCCTTCTTCTTAGCTTCCAGACTGGATGTAAAGCTGATGGTTTCTACAGATGAAGGTATTGTAGATGTAACTGTTAAAACAAAACCGGGTCTTTCTGTTGCTGCTGTTCGGCATTTCGACCCGCAGCAGAAATCCGCTGCTCGCCTTCGTCTCGCTCGCGTTTTCCGTGCTGTATCTGCTGACGCTGATGACCAAAAAGAGCGCCGCTCTCACGAACCGCGGTCTCGAGATCTACTACGACATGCAGTTCACCACCAACTATGAGTTCTACCCCTGGGAGGACATCAACGCGATCGTGTGCGAGGACCGCGGCCATGCCGACATGGTGCGCCTGCACATCGGCCACGGCAACACGGAAAAGGCTCTCTTCTTCCCGCGCGAGGATCTCGACGAGATCTACGCGTTCATCAAAAAGAAGAATCCGGCGATCCGCATCATGGATTATGCCGCGCCCGAACCGAAGACCGGCAAGAAGCACAAGAAGTGAACAACTGTGACCTTTCCACAAAGAATGAAGGGCGCCCCGCTTTTGCGGGGCGCTTTTTTTATCTATTCTGTCCAATTCTATCACTGTACCCTGATAGTGTGTTATCCAAATATGGTGATAACGCACAACAAAGAAAACTTTTTTCGGCAAAAAACTATTGATTTTGCACAAAAATGTGCTATACTGTTTCCAGAACAATCCTGTGGGACTTTTCCACAGGCGGAGCGTCATCCACGCACGGGCATGCGCGGAAAGCAAGGGGAACGCTTCGACACGTTTCTTGCACTTGGGCGGTTCGGGCAACCGGACACGCCGACCGGGCCACACCGGAACTTTGAGAAAAGAGAGGACACTACCATGATCATGAATCCTACTGCGATCAAGCATGTCGTCGTCGATGGCCACAGCCTGACGCTCGAATCCTTCGTCGCCATCGCTCGCTACAATGCGACCGTCGAGCTGGCTCCCTCCGCTCTGGAAGCCATGAAGAAGTCCCGCGCCCTGGCCGAGAAGATCGCCGCTGAGGTCCGCGTCGCTTACGGCATCACCACGGGCTTCGGCGAGTTCCAGAAGGTCGCCGTCCCCAAGGAGATGAGCAATCAGCTCTCCACCAACCTGATCCTCAGCCATTGCACCGCCGCCGGCGAGCCGTATGCTGACGAGATCGTCCGCGGCATGATGCTGCTGCGTGCCAACGCTCTGTGCGGCGGCGTGAGCGGCGTTCGTCCCATCCTCGTCGAGATGCTGCTCGAGATGCTCAACAAGGGCGTGACCCCCGTCGTCCCGCAGAAGGGCTCTCTCGGCTCCTCCGGCGACCTGGCTCCTCTCGCTCACATGACGCTCCCCATGCTCGGCAAGGGCGAGGCCATGTACGAGGGCGTGAAGATGCCCGGGGCTGAGGCCATGGCCAAGGCTGGCATCAAGACGCTCGACACCCTGGTCTCCAAGGAAGGCCTCGGCATGACGAACGGCACCTGCGCGATGACCTCGGTGGGCACGCTGGCGCTGTACGACTGGACCGAAAGCGAGATGAACCGCCGTCGTCTGGCGGCGATTGTCGACGTTCAGCACAGCCTGATACAGCGTTTTGAAAGAGGCTTTCTGCTGCGTGGCGTGGATATTCAGGTGACGCTGGACAGTAACGGCTTTGCCGGAGAAGGTGATATCACGCTGTTTGGTGAACTGCTGCACCGCTTCTTCGCACTGTATGCCGATATCCACTTATTCACTCAACTAACCTTAATTCTGCAACCCACAGGAAAGTGCCTGCAATGGACAGAGCATCACAGCCAGCGCGTACCGGGCTGACCGACCGGCTGGCCCCGGATATTGCGCGGATCAATTTTTACCGTTTTTGCCAGTTGCTGGAACAGCGCCAGCAGAACGCGCCGCTGGGCAGTACCGACAGCCCCGCCGCCGATGCGGTGCGCTTTCGTCCTCATCCGGGGATGGGCTTTCCGGTCAGCGAGTTAAAGAACGTTGAACGTGACGTGGACAATCCCGACGCGCCACCCACAGTGCGCACCACTTTTCTCGGCCTGTACGGCGTGGATTCGCCACTGCCAACCGCCTATCTGGACTACATTACCCAGCGTCATGACGGACATGACGCGGTGATGGCGTTTCTCGATATTTTTAACCATCGCTTTATCACCCAGTATTACCGCATCTGGCGCAAATATAACTACCCGGCGTCGTTTGAAGCAGGTGCAGTGGATGACATTTCCCGTTGCCTGCTGGGACTCATCGGGCTGGGTATTCCCGGCAGCGAGAACCATATCGCCACGCCGGTATCCCGTTTTCTGGCCCTGCTCAGCGTGATGCGCCTGCCGACGCGCACGGCGGAAGGCGTTACGGCACTGGTGGGACTGCTTGCCCCGCTGACGAAAGCGACGGTGGTGCCTCATGATCCGCAGCCTGTAATTCTCCCGGCCCCTGCGGGTCTGTCAAAAAATTCACCCATCAGCCTGAAAACGCGAACGCTGCTGGGGCGTACCGGCACCGACGTCAACAGCCAGTTGCTGCTGAAACTGTATACCGAAGATGCCGCAGAAGCACGTGGATGGCTGCCCGGCGGGCAACTGCACAGCGATTTGCTGGTGCTGCTGCGCGTTTATCTGGGCTGGCGCTGTCAGGCCCGACTGCAACTGACGCTGCCCGTCAGCCTGTTGCCTGCTGCCCGGCTGGGAAAACAGCGTGTACAGATTAGCCGTACCGGCATCCTTCGCGCCTCCTTTGCCGCGCCCGCGACCGGAACAGTGACGGTCAGTCTGGGGCGTTATCAGGGATTAACACCCGCTTTTTCCATTCGTAACAGGGAGAGTATGACTCATGTTTCCTATTCGTTTTAAACGTCCGGCGCTGCTCTGTATGGCGATGCTGACGGTTGTTCTGAGCGGCTGCGGGCTGATTCAGAAAGTGGTGGATGAATCGAAAAGCGTGGCCTCAGCCGTTTTCTACAAGCAAATCAAAATACTGCATCTCGATTTCTTCTCCCGAAGTGCCCTGAATACGGATGCGGAAGATACGCCGCTTTCCACGATGGTGCATGTCTGGCAACTGAAAACCCGCGAAGATTTTGACAAGGCGGATTATGACACCCTGTTTATGCAGGAAGAGAAGACGCTGGAGAAGAACGTACTGGCAAAACACACCGTCTGGGTAAAACCGGAAGGCACGGCATCCCTGAATGTGCCGCTGGATAAAGAGACGCAGTTTGTCGCCATTATTGGGCAGTTTTATCACCCTGATGAAAAAAGCGACAGCTGGCGTCTGGTGATCAAAAGGGACGAACTGGAGGCCGACAAGCCGCGCTCGATTGAACTGATGAGAAGCGACCTGCGACTGCTGCCTCTCAAGGATAAATAACCGATGCCGACACCTTCCTTATATGAAATGCTGACGTTCAGTTTCAGCGGCGAGTTACCGCTGGAACAGGTCAGAGAGCGGGATCAGCTTATCCTTTCCGTGATGGACAATATGCAACGCATTATCAACTGCCGGGCAGGCACGCTGGCGCATTTGCCGGATTACGGTCTGCCGGATCTCAGTCTGATCCATCAGGGGATGGCTGCGGGTATTCATGGCCTGATGCGTCAGATTGAAGAAACGCTGCTGCGTTATGAACCACGCCTGAGTCAGATACAGGTGGAGTTACTCCCCCAGCCCCGTCCGGGGCATCTTAATTACCTGATCCACGCGCAGCTTCCCGATACCGGCTGGATACGCTTTGATGGCGTATTTTCTCCGGAAGGACGAATTGTTCTGCGTCATCTCAAACAACAGGAGCGGGCGTACTGATGGCAAGTAACGCGAATTTTATCAGCCAGTTCGTCATGGGCGGCGATCCCTGTACTTATAAGGAATCCGGTGAACTGCAGGCTGAAATGAGTAAACTGACTCACCCGGCCCGACCGGATGTGGACTGGCGTCAGGTGGAAAAACTCTGCCTCGCGCTGTTCCGGCAAAATGGCGTGGAACTACAGACGCTGGTCTGTTACGTACTGGCGATAACCAGACGGCAGGGGCTGGCAGGGATGGCAGACGGACTCGGCTCACTGGATATACTGCTCCAGCGCTGGGCTGACTTCTGGCCGGTACAGGTACATTCCAGAATATCACTGCTCAGCTGGGTCACAGAAAAAATGCAGCAGGCACTGAGAACGCTGGATATTCAGTATCAGGATCTGCCGCAGATCTACCGTTGTGTACAGCATCTTTCCGCCATCGAAACCACGCTGCAACAGTGTGAACTGTGGCATATGACGAAACTGGATGTGCTGGCCGGGCAGTTTCGCAATACCGCATTGCGTCTGGAACGGCTGGCGCCTCAGGGAGCGGAAACCACTATCACTCCCCCTGAATTACCCCGCAGGGAAATGAATCAACCGAAAAAGTCAGAAGAAAGTCCACAGCCGGTTTTTGCAACGAGACCCGCTCAGCAAAACGATAAGGATGCCAGTCCACCCGTGTCATCCCCTGAAATCTCCCGGCAGCGGGCATGGCCGATATTTATGGCCGGAATGGTTGTGATGGCCTGTCTCGGCGGAACAGGATTATGGGTTTGGTCGCAGCTTAATCAGCCGGACGCGCTAATCCAGCGAATACAACTGTCTATCATGCCGTTGCCGCAGTCGCTGGAGAGCGGCGAACTGGCAAAGCTGGATGTAAAGGATAAGGCGCTGCTGGCTCAGGACAGAACAATTGCGGCAAGTCAGATGCAACTGGAGCAGTTAAACAAATTACCTGCCCGCTGGCCGCTGGAGCAGGGATATCGCCAGCTACGCCAGCTTGATGCCCTGTGGCCGGATAATCCTCAGGTCAGGGCGCTGAACGCACAGTGGCGTAAACAGCGGGAACTGAGCGCCCTGTCCGCAGAGGCACTGAATGGCTACGCACAGGCGCAGAGTCAGCTACAGCGCCTGTCGGCACAACTGGATGCACTGGATGAGCGTAAGGGGAGATATCTGACCGGTTCGGAACTAAAAACGGCGGTGTACGGCATCCGACAGTCGTTAAAGGAGCCGCCGCTGGAAGAACTGCTTCGGCAACTGGAAGAGCAAAAACAGACCGGAGAGATTTCGCCGACGCTGTTGACGCAGATTGATACCCGGTTAAATCAGTTGCTGAATCGCTATGTCATTTTACTGGATACGAAGGTGGAACAAAGTCAGTAAACATCGGGGGATTTATGTACCAATAAGGGATATGTGACCTTGCTATTTTTTAAAAGGAGTCTTTGTGTACAAAAAAGAGAGGTGCGTATTACCGTGAAGGAGATCGGTGAGTAACATCGATGGAGATCGGTTCGTGTCACTTTCACAGAACCGTTTTTAAATTACCTTCACTGATCTCCTTCGGTCAACGGAGATTGTATTTTCCGCATTGATTCTCCTTTAAGTTCGATCTTGATACTGCCATGAACCAGTCGATCTAGGATGGCATCCGCATGTGTGGAGTCTCCGATCATTTTGTACCAGTTTTCCACCGGCAACTGGCTCACTACGATGATTGAGCCTCGTTGGTACATCAGATCCACTATTTCCAGCAGGTCGCTACGCTGTTCTGATGAGAGAGGTTCCAGCCCCCAGTCATCCAGAAGCAGCAGATCGCTATTATTCAGCCTGGTCAAAAGTTTGCTGTATCTTCCATCAGCATGCCCCTGATAGCACTGTTCCATCAGCGCTTTAAGGCGATAATAGTAGACCTTGTATCCCTGTCGGCAGGCATTATGACCAAGTGCACATGCCAGGAACGTTTTACCGCTGCCGGTGGCCCCGGTCAGTAAAATATTTTGTTTCAGGGTTAACCAGTTTCCCTGACTGAGTGAACGGATGAGGGCCCTGTCCAGCCCTCTATTGTTACGATAATCCAGCTTTGATAACTCAGCATTAAGTCTGAACCGTGCATGTTTGATCAGACGCTCTGCCTTCCTGTTTTCACGGCAGGTTAGTTCTTCTGCTGTCAGTAATGACAGGCGTTCTTCGAAGCCCAGCTCCTGGTATGTGCCCGGTTGAGCAAGTTGCTTTTTAAGCGCATCACGGAAGCCGGTGAGTTTAAGTGCGGTCAGTTGTTCGTAAAGATGATTCATCATTGGATCCCGTATCAGTGGTAATACTCACTGCCGCGTACGTTTTCGTGTTCCATCGTGGATAACAGATCTGGTTTTGGATCCTGAACAGGTTGTTTATCCAGACCTTTTTCCAGGATCGATTTAATACCTGACAGACGCCATACCTTTGTTTTCAGAGCTCTTGCACATGCTGCATTAAGTCTGGCTTTACTGTATTTTTTATGAAGGTTCAGGAGTCCAAGGCAGAAGCGATAGCTTTGTTCCGGATGTGGACGAGAGTTCAGTATATGAAGCACATAACTATGAGTTTCACTGCCTATGTGCCCCGCCCATTCCAGAAGACGCTCTGGCGTCCAGGTGGCATGCTGTCGATGAGCTTCAGGCATGTGCTCGTTGCGGGTACTGTAGCCATAAGTACGCTTGCGCGGGTGCACAGCAACCTCCTGCCCCTGATTGAAGAGTCTTACCAGTTCTCCGGAGATCCATGCTTCCAGTTGCTGGCCTAACAGCGAACATGGAACCGAGTAGTAATGTTTGTCGATTTCCACGTGGTAATCGGCATGAACTCTGACTTTCTTCACCAGGGTGTAACTGTAACTGGCTTCAGGAAGAGGCTTCAGTGCGGGTTTATCAAGCTGGATGAAGAGTTCTGCACGTGAATAACCCAACTTCTGCATTATTTTGTTATTCAGTCTTTCCAGCAACTCCCGAATGCGCTGATTAAGCGATGCAAGGCTGTAGAAGATCTCATGCCTGATTCGGGCCATGATCCAGCGTTCAACAACCTGAACGCCAACTTCAGCTTTGGCTTTATCTTTCGGTTTACGTGGCCGCGCAGGCAAAACTGCGACATTATAATGCTCAAGCATCTGCTGGTAGGTAGGGTTAACGTCAGGATCATACTTACATGCCCTGGATGTGGCGCTTTTCAGATTGTCCGGAACAACAAGTTCAGGAACGCCACCCAACCACTGGAAGCAGCGAACATGACTCATCACCCAGTCTTCAAGCTGCTGAGACCAGGTGGCCTCTGCCCATGTGTAACTTGATGCCCCGAGAACAGCTACGATGACCTGAGCAGTTCTTATTTCTCCGGTCTCAGGGTCGGTAACGCCAACGGTAGGTCCACAGTAATCAACGAAAAGTTTTTCGCCAGCTTTATGTACCTGACGCATTGATGGTGAAGTGGTTTTGAGCCATTCACGGTACATCCGGCAGTAATGGTTATAGCTGTAAAAACCGCCTGGATTACGCTCACAGTATTCTTCCCAGAGTAGCTGCAGCGTCACGCATTTATTACGCAGTTCCCGGTGTACTGTAGCCCAGTCAGGCAGAGAGTGCTTCTTCATCTTAACCTGGGTCTGAAGGAACGCATGTTTTAGTTTTGTATCATCCCATCCTGTAGGTAAGGGCCACTGCTTTATGCCAAGTTGAGCCGCCCGATTAGCATATCTGGATACAACGGAAGGGGAGATTGCAAGACTACGACCAATTTGTCGATGGCTGAGTCCAACACCGTATTTAAGCCTAAGAATTTCTTTAAGTTTTCTCATAGAAATTGGAACTGTTGGCATAGGTATCCTTTACCGGAATGGCAAAAGATACAGATCAACACACCTGTGAAGTTCCAATAACATTGATGGAGATCACTGAATAACAAAATGAGTCAAAAGTGATCTCCATCGATGTTATTCAGCGATCTGTTCAAATGTTATTACCCGATCTCGATGGAAGTTATTGAGTGATCTCCTTTCATGAAAATACGCAACCAGTACTGCGGCAACGGTTCTTGGCAGCAACCGTCTGGGCAATTTCACGGTGGAAAACGGTAAGGCTGACGGCGTTGTTCTGGAGTCCGGCGGTCGCCTGGATGTACTGGAAGGCCATTCAGCGCAGAAAACACGGGTGGATGACGGCGGAACCCTGGCAGTGTCTGCCGGTGGTAAGGCAACAGGTGTCACCATGACATCCGGTGGTGCCCTGATTGCAGACAGTGGTGCCACTGTTGAGGGGACCAATGCCAGCGGTAAGTTCAGTATTGATGGCATATCCGGTCAGGCCAGCGGCCTGCTGCTGGAAAATGGCGGCAGCTTTACGGTTAATGCCGGGGGACAGGCCAGCAACACCACTGTCGGACATCGTGGAACACTGATGCTGGCTGCCGGGGGAAGTCTGAGTGGCAGAACACAGCTCAGTAAAGGCGCCAGCATGGTACTGAATGGTGATGTGGTCAGTACCGGCGATATTGTTAACGCAGGAGAGATTCACTTTGATAATCAGACGACACCGGATGCCGCGCTGAGCCGTGCTGTTGCAAAAGGCGACTCCCCGGTAACGTTCCATAAACTGACAACCAGTAACCTCACCGGTCAGGGTGGCACTATCAATATGCGTGTTCGCCTTGATGGCAGCAATGCCTCTGACCAGCTGGTGATTAATGGTGGTCAGGCAACCGGCAAAACCTGGCTTGCGTTTACAAATGTCGGAAACAGTAACCTCGGGGTGGCAACCACCGGACAGGGTATCCGGGTTGTGGATGCACAGAATGGCGCTACCACAGAAGAAGGTGCGTTTGCCCTGAGTCGCCCGCTTCAGGCCGGCGCCTTTAACTACACCCTGAACCGTGACAGCGATGAAGACTGGTACCTGCGCAGTGAAAATGCTTATCGTGCTGAAGTCCCCCTGTATACATCCATGCTGACACAGGCAATGGACTATGACCGGATTCTGGCAGGCTCCCGCAGCCATCAGACCGGTGTAAACGGTGAAAATAACAGCGTCCGTCTCAGCATTCAGGGCGGTCATCTCGGTCACGATAACAACGGCGGTATTGCCCGTGGAGCCACGCCGGAAAGCAGCGGCAGCTATGGCTTCGTCCGTCTGGAGAGTGACCTGCTCAGAACAGAGGTCGCCGGTATGTCACTGACGACAGGAGTGTATGGTGCTGCAGGCCATTCTTCCGTTGATGTTAAGGATGATGACGGCTCCCGCGCCGGCACGGTCCGGGATGATGCCGGCAGTCTGGGCGGATACCTGAATCTGGTACACACATCCTCCGGCCTGTGGGCTGACATTGTGGCACAGGGAACCCGCCACAGCATGAAAGCGTCATCGGACAATAACGACTTCCGCGCCCGGGGCTGGGGCTGGCTGGGCTCACTGGAAACCGGTCTGCCCTTCAGTATCACTGACAACCTGATGCTGGAGCCACAACTGCAGTACACCTGGCAGGGACTCTCCCTGGATGACGGCCAGGATAACGCCGGTTATGTGAAGTTCGGGCATGGCAGTGCACAACATGTGCGTGCCGGTTTCCGTCTGGGCAGCCACAACGATATGACCTTTGGTGAAGGCACCTCATCCCGTGCCCCCCTGCGTGACAGTGCAAAACACAGTGTGCGTGAACTGCCGGTGAACTGGTGGGTACAGCCTTCCGTTATCCGCACCTTCAGCTCCCGGGGTGATATGCGTGTGGGGACCTCCACCGCAGGCAGCGGGATGACGTTCTCTCCCTCACAGAATGGCACATCACTGGACCTGCAGGCCGGACTGGAAGCCCGTGTCCGGGAAAATATCACCCTGGGCGTTCAGGCCGGTTATGCCCACAGCGTCAGCGGCAGCAGCGCTGAAGGTTATAACGGTCAGGCCACACTGAATGTGACCTTCTGACAGAACCATCGCCTCTCTGTGGTCCCGGTCATCATGACCGGGACCCGGACCGGCGCAACGGATCTTCAACGCCACATTCGCTGGCATTAACAATAACATGATATTCATCACGGAGTGACTATGTTACAGATAGTCGGCGCGCTGATCCTGCTGATCGCAGGATTTGCCATTCTTCGCCTTTTGTTCAGAGCATTAATCAGCACGGCTTCTGCGCTGGCAGGGCTCATATTGCTGTGTCTGTTCGGCCCGGCCTTACTGGCTGGCTATATCACCGAACGCATAACCCGGTTGTTCCATATTCGCTGGCTGGCAGGCGTATTTCTGACGATTGCCGGAATGATCATCAGCTTCATGTGGGGACTTGATGGTAAACATATCGCGCTGGAGGCTCACACCTTTGACTCTGTAAAATTTATTCTGACCACTGCTCTCGCCGGTGGTCTGCTGGCTGTTCCCCTGCAGATCAAAAACATTCAGCAGAACGGGATCACACCAGAAGATATCAGCAAGGAAATTAACGGGTATTACTGCTGTTTTTATACTGCCTTTTTCCTTATGGCGTGTTCTGCATGCGCACCATTGATCGCGTTACAGTACGATATTTCACCCTCACTGATGTGGTGGGGCGGGTTGTTGTACTGGCTGGCTGCATTAGTGACGCTGCTATGGGCGGCCAGCCAGATCCAGGTGCTGAAAAAACTGACCTGTGCCATCAGCCAGACACTGGAAGAACAACCGGTGCTCAACAGTAAATCGTGGCTGACCAGTTTGCAAAACGATTACAGCCTTCCTGACTCACTGACGGAGCGCATCTGGCTGACGCTCATTTCTCAACGGATTTCCCGGGGAGAGCTGAGGGAATTTGAACTGGCAGACGGAAACTGGTTACTGAACAATGCCTGGTATGAAAGAAACATGGCAGGGTTTAACGAACAGTTGAAAGAGAACCTGTCATTCACACCTGATGAACTGAAAACGCTCTTCCGGAACCGCCTGAATTTATCACCGGAAGCGAATGACGATTTTCTCGATCGTTGCCTGGACGGCGGTGACTGGTACCCCTTTTCAGAAGGCCGCCGTTTTGTATCATTCCACCACGTGGATGAGCTTCGTATCTGTGCCTCCTGCGGGCTGACAGAAGTACATCATGCCCCGGAAAATCATAAGCCGGATCCGGAATGGTACTGCTCCTCTCTTTGTCGCGAAACAGAAACACTGTGTCAGGAAATTTATGAACGCCCTTACAACAGCTTTATTTCCGATGCAACGGCGAATGGTCTGATTCTCATGAAACTGCCGGAAACCTGGAGTACAAATGAGAAAATGTTTGCTTCCGGAGGGCAGGGGCATGGGTTTGCCGCTGAACGGGGAAACCATATTGTCGACAGAGTCCGTCTGAAAAACGCACGGATCCTCGGTGATAATAATGCCAGAAATGGAGCAGACAGACTGGTCAGCGGAACAGAAATCCAGACGAAATATTGTTCAACTGCAGCCCGTAGCGTCGGTGCGGCATTCGACGGACAAAACGGACAGTATCGTTACATGGGAAATAATGGCCCCATTCAACTGGAAGTCCCCCGTGATCAGTATGCCGGCGCTGTTGAAACCATGAGGAATAAGATCCGCGAAGGTAAAGTACCCGGTGTAACCGATCCCGCAGAAGCGTCACGGCTGATTCGTCGGGGACATCTGACTTATACTCAGGCCCGTAATATCACCCGGTTCGGGACCATCGAATCAGTCACTTATGATATTGCCGAGGGTTCGGTTGTCAGTCTGGCGGCCGGAGGGATCAGTTTTGCCCTGACGGCATCGGTCTTCTGGCTCAGCACCGGCGATCGCGATGCTGCCCTGCAGACAGCTGCTGTCCAGGCAGGAAAAACCTTCACCCGCACACTGGCTGTCTACGTCACAACCCAGCAACTCCACCGGCTCAGTGTTGTTCAGGGTATGCTGAAGCACATTGATTTTTCGACTGCCAGCCCGACTGTCCGACTGGCTCTTCAGAAGGGGACCGGTGCAGGAAATATCAGTGCCCTGAACAAAGTGATGAAGGGTACGCTGGTGACATCTCTGGCCCTGGTAGCTGTCACAACCGGCCCTGACATGATCAAACTGTTGCGGGGACGGATCTCCGGTACCCAGTTCATCAGGAATCTTGCCGTGGCATCTTCCGGTGTGGCAGGTGGAGCTGTCGGGTCTGTGGCGGGCGGGATACTGTTTCGTCCACTGGGACCATTTGGTGCACTGACAGGGCGTGTGGTTGGCGGTGTTCTGGGGGGAATGATTGCCTCCGCTGTATCAGGAAAAATTGCCGGAGCGCTGGTTGAAGAAGATCGCGTCAAAATTCTGGCAATGATTCAGGAGCAGGTGACATGGCTTGCCGGCAGTTTCCTGCTGACCGGACATGAGATTGAAAATCTGAACGAGAATCTGGCCCGTGTTATCGATCAGAATGCTCTGGAGATCATTTTCGCCGCCGGTATACAACAACGGGCCGCGACCAATATGTTAATCAAACCACTGGTGGTCAGTATCATCAGGCAACGCCCCGTCATGGAATATGATGCATCCCATCTCGGCAATATGGTTAACCGACTGGAAGAAGCATTACCCCCGGAGTTACCGGCATAACGGCTATTCTGCGCCTTTTACGCTTTATCACCTGATTTGTCAGTGTCATCGTCATGACTCAGAGAGGTAAATA
>ENA-OQLI01001888-OQLI01001888.1-human-gut-metagenome-genome-assembly--contig:-NODE-1888-length-12521-cov-2.830805_pt1 | contig 12521 bp, 14 predicted proteins | sample MGYA00242805_ERZ504812 | MGnify/ENA primary metagenome ERZ504812 (study PRJEB26092, sample SAMD00036430) | human gut metagenome | host: Homo sapiens | study: EMG produced TPA metagenomics assembly of...
TGTCCTGATATATGTCGAGATTGAGTATATCAGGTATCACTCCGTCTCCTATGCCCATCTGCAGATGAGATCCGATGGATCCGCCGGACAGTATAGCGGCGTGTTCAGGTTCTACTGCCCAGATCTCAATATCAGGGTTTGCTTCTTTAAGGATCTCGCCTATACCTGTGATAGTACCGCCGGTTCCAACGCCTGAGCAGAAACCGAGTCTCGGTCCGTCCACCTGCTCGAGTCTTTCCTGTGCAGTGTGGATACGGTGTACCTGAGGGTTTGCAGGATTTGCAAACTGCTGAGGGACGAATACATTGGGGTCTTCTTCTGCCATGCGCAAAGCCGTGTTCAGACATTCATCGATACATTCCCCGATATTGTTATCGTCATGGATCAGTATGAGCTCAGCACCGTAGTGGTTGATCAGTTTCCTTCTTTCTTCACTGACGGAATCCGGCATGATGATAATGGTACGGTATCCACGCACTGCCCCAATCAGTGCCAGACCAATCCCCTGGTTACCGCTGGTCGGCTCCACAATGATCGTCTCCTTGGTGATCTTTCCTTCTCTTTCGGCCGCTTTGATCATACCAAGGGCCGTCCTCGTCTTAATAGAGGCGCCCACATTTACTGCCTCAAACTTCACAAAAATCTGAGCATCCTCCTCTCCTGTCATATGATGCAGACGAATCAATGGAGTATTCCCCACCGCCTCAAGTATATTCTCATAAACCATCTGTTTTTCTCCTTTTCTTTTCATTCTTCTTATTATATGCCCTTCCATCTCCTTTTGCAATCCGAGTCAACAAATTAAAAAGGCAAGGCGGACGCCATTTTTCCTGCATCTGCCCTGCCCATTTCTCTATGAATGTTCTCTTTTCATCTTTTCTTACGCCTCATCGATCGCCTTTCCAATATCGTTGCGCATATACTTATTAGCAAAGGAAATCCACTCCGTCGCTGCATAGGCATTCTTCCTCGCTTCTTTTAGATCAGCTCCCTTTGCCGTAATTCCAAGGACACGTCCTCCATTGGTGACAATCTGCCCCTGCTCATTTTTCTTCGTGCCGGCGTGGAAACAGTAATATCCGTCTTTCCCTTCAAACTTCTCAAAACCTTCGATTGGAATTCCTTTCTCGTATGCCAACGGATAACCATCGGACGCCAGCACAACGCAAACCGCCGCATTATCTTCAAACTCCAGGTTCACCTGATCGAGCGTTCCGTCGATGCAGGCTTCCATTACATCCACAATATCCGTTTTCATTCTTGGAAGAACAACCTGTGCTTCCGGATCACCGAATCTTGCATTATACTCCAGTACCTTCGGCCCGTCCTCCGTCAACATCAGGCCAAAGAAAATGATGCCTTTGAATTCCCGGCCTTCCGTGCGCATTGCATCCACCGTCGGCTGGAAGATATGTTCTTCACAATACTGTGCGATTTCTTCTGTATAGAACGGACTTGGAGAAAAGGTCCCCATTCCTCCGGTATTTGGTCCCTCATCCCCATCTTTCGCACGCTTGTGGTCTTGGGCGGACGTCATTGTCTTTACTGTTTTTCCGTCCACGAAAGACAGCACAGAAACTTCTCTTCCAGTCATAAACTCTTCCACAACCATTGTATTTCCGGAAGCCCCGAATTTCTTATCAAACATGATCTCTTTGACGCCCGCTTTCGCTTCTTCAAAACTTTTACAGAACAGAACGCCCTTTCCAAGTGCAAGACCGTCTGCTTTGAGTACGATCGGGTAGCTTGCTCTCTCCAGATAACAAAGCGCATCGTCAGCATTATCAAAATTTTCGTAGGCAGCAGTTGGAATTTGATATTTTTTCATCAGATCCTTAGAAAAAGCCTTACTTCCTTCGAGAATGGCAGCATTTTTTCGGGGTCCGAATGTACGGATTCCTTCCGCCTCCAGAATATCAGTCAGGCCACCCACCAGCGGATCATCCATTCCGATCACCGCTAAGTCGATCTTCTGCTCCTTTGCAAAATCCCGGATTTTCTCAAACTCCATCGGGCCGATCGGCACGCACTGCGCCACTGCCTCGATCCCCGCGTTCCCCGGCAGACAGTAGATCTTCTCTACCTTCTCACTCTTTGCTACGCTCATTGCAATCGCGTGTTCTCTGCCGCCGCCTCCTACAATCATTACTTTCATCTGACATCCTCCTTCTCGTATCAACCAGAAAAAGGGTATTGCTGATCTCTATTGCATCCAATACCCTTTTACTCTCTATTTCTGAATCATAACCTGTCCGTCTTTGACAGCTACCTTTCCATTGGCTATCAAATGGATCGCCTCAGGCAGAATCCTCCACTCGGCCTCCTCCATCACACGCCGCTGAAGCACCTCAGGCGTATCACCCGTGCGTACTTCCACCGCTTTCTGGAGAAGAATCGGCCCCGTATCCGTCCCTTCATCCACAAAATGCACCGTGGCTCCGGTTACTTTCACGCCACGAGCCAGTGCCGCTTCGTGAACTTTCAGACCGTAATAACCTTTCCCACAAAAAGACGGAATCAAGGACGGATGGATATTGATAATCCGGTTCTCATATTTACGGATGAGTTCTGATGGAATTACCACCAAAAATCCCGCAAGTACAATCAAGTCCGGGCACAACGCATCAATCGTATCCATAAGTGCCGCATTAAACTCCCCGCGCTCTTCAAAATCCTTTGGAGAAACGCAGTGCGCTTCAATCCCCGCTTTCTGAGCTCTTATCAGCGCGTACGCATTTTTATTGTTGCTGATCACCCCGACAACCTCGGTATTGTCGATCGTTCCTGCCTTAACCGCATCCAGAATGGCCTGTAAATTGGTGCCGCCCCCGGATACCAGTACCGCCACTCTTAGCATAATGTGACTCCTTTTTCTCCTGCCTGAATCGTTCCGATGACAAAGCCCTTGTCGCCTGCCGCTTTGACAGCGGACAGTGCAGCCTCCACATCCTGCTCGTCTACAGCGATTACCATTCCGATTCCCATGTTGAATGTATTATACATCATGTGCTCCTCGATGTCACCCTCCTTTGCAAGCATATCGAAGATAACCGGTACTTCATAACTGTCCTTGCGGATTACGGCGTGGGTGCCCTCTTTTAACATACGTGGTACATTCTCATAGAAGCCGCCTCCTGTGATATGGCTGCATGCCTTGACGGTCACTCCTGCTTCCCGGATGGTCTTTAATGCTTTTACATAAATCCGGGTCGGGGCAAGCAGAGCCTCACCAAGAGTACATCCCAGACGTTCATGGTAAGTCTCCAGAGACTCCTTGCTCATATCGAATACTTTTCTCACAAGAGAGAATCCGTTACTATGTACACCGGAAGAAGCAAGGCCGATCAGTACGTCTCCTTCCTTTAAGTGTTCCCCGGTAATCATATCTTTCTTATCACAGACGCCAACAGCAAATCCTGCCAGATCGTATTCGTCCTCTGCCATCAGACCCGGATGTTCTGCCGTCTCTCCTCCAATCAGAGCAGCGCCGGACTGTGCACAGCCCTCTGCCACACCGCTTACGATGGCAGCGATCTTTTCCGGCTCATTTTTTCCACATGCGATATAATCCAGGAAGAATAGAGGCTCTCCTCCTGCACACGCAATATCATTGACACACATTGCCACTGCATCAATTCCGATTGTGTCATGCTTGTCCAAAACCATGGCGAGCTTTACCTTGGTTCCACATCCGTCTGTACCGGACAATAATACAGGCTCTTCCATCTCCTTGATCTTCTCCAGTGAGAAAGCACCGGAAAATCCACCAAGTCCCCCGATGACTTCAGGGCGCATCGTCTTTTTGATGTGCTCCTTCATCAGCTCCACTGACTTGTAACCTGCTTCGATATCCACACCTGCGTTCTTATAATCCATGATCGTTCCTCCATCAGATCGTGTTTTTTAGTTTATTTCGCGGCTTTCTGAGCCATGTATTCCTTATGTCCGAGCTTTGCAAGCCTTTCTGCCTTTGCCTCGACTTCCTCTTTCATCTCTTTGGAAAAATCTTTGAGTCTCTGCAACAGCTCCGGATCAGATGTGGCAAGAATCTTTGCCGCAAGGATCGCCGCATTCTTCCCTCCGTCGATCGCTACGGTCGCAACCGGAATTCCAGGCGGCATCTGAACGATAGAATACAGTGCGTCTTGTCCGTCCAACACCTTTCCAGTCATCGGGATACCAATGACCGGCATCGGAAAGATCGCAGCGCACATACCAGGAAGATGTGCAGCCATTCCTGCTCCAGCAATAATTACTTTAAAATCCCTGTCCTCCGCGGATTTCGCATATTCATAGAATACATCCGGCTCACGATGAGCAGAGATAATCGTCATTTCGTACTCTACTCCTAATTTCTCCAGCATGTCTGCAGCCTGACCCATGACTTTCATATCAGAGTCGCTGCCCATTACAATTCCTACCTTTGGCATAGTGTACTTCCTTTCTTTCCCACGTTTATGATTTATAAGTTGTTGAAATAAATAAATTCCTATTTATAAGTTATTTTACTAATACAGGCGAGCTCTGTCAACAGATGCCCGCCTGTATTAGTGATTATATTTTCTTATAACTGGAAATGTCCCTGGCTTATGATTTCAATCCATCAAAGGCTTTATTGAGCACTTCCGTTCCCGGAAGAACAAACCGTCCGTCCCTCAGAATCGGTATCTCGTTTCCATCCGCACAAAGTACCGTGATGGAACCCAGCTCATCGTATGGGATCGTGATATCCGTGTGACAGTGCATGTACGCCTGCTCCGGATGTTCTTTCCGGAGAATGGAGACCTCATTGTCCCTTGCCACAATCTCTTTTCCGTCCGGATTATACACCTCCGTGTCCTCACTGTAACTGTAGCATGTATCACCTACCGCAAAGTGCGGTCCAGTCTTCTCCGCGATCAGAATCGGATACTTTTCCTCAATCCCGTACTTTCTGCCCGCCACATAAGCTGTCGTATTCGTTCCGATAGCAAACTCGCCAAGCGGAAGCGTCTCATGGTTGAAAAGAATATTTTCCTTTACATAGTCCCGGCATACATTCGGATCTGCAAAATTCTTACAGCCATACCCGGAAATCATACCATCCGCAAAGCATATTTCCAGATCTTTGTACTGTAAGCCATTTAGATATACCCGGCTCACATGCAGCACGCCGTTCGTCCCTTGTAATACCGGGGACGTAAAGACCTCGCCCACTGGAATATTGACGTCCGCAACACAGTTTTCAAAGATTGTCTCCTTTTCCGGATCATTCAGACGGTAGAGCTGTACCGTCAAATCTGTGTGGTTTGTCCCGGTTCCAAGGATGCGTACCGCCTCTCCCCGGTCCAGAGCGTCGATCATCTTCTGCTGTACCTGCAAATACAGGTCTGAATCCAAGGTATTGATCCGGATCACTTCCTCGAAAATCTCCCTGAACTGATCTCCGATTTCCGGCACCGGGTAGGAAATAATCGTAAAGCTTCTCTCATCCCCCGGCATATAGGTATTGGAAATCTGACTTGCTTTCCCGTCAAATGAGAGCAGAAGCTCCTCCTGCTTCTTCGTAAGCGCCAGCGCTTCTTCCTTCTTGCGCGGTGCAAACGGCGTTTCACCAAACACCTCCATAACAGCCGGTCCTGCAAATCCTGCCGCCAGCTCTTTGTTTTGCTCATACACAGTTTTTAAGACCTCAAGTCTGCGCTCCACGTAATGCTTGTCCAAAAATAACATCTGATCATCCTTATGATCGTAATCAAACTGCTTGTTCGGTATTCCCCCGAAATAGCCGTTTCTGGATGCACCTCTTTTGGTCAGAACACTGGCTCCCGATCGATAGATAGTCGGAGCAAGCCCCATAGCCTGGAAGTTCTCGATTGCCTGCTTCACCACCCGTTCAAATCCAAGCTTAAAACGAATATTTACGGTTGACTTTTTTGTCAGATCTTTGTTTCCAAGCACAAAGCCTTTGCGGAATCCCTCTGTGTACACATCAGCCATCATCCGCACTGTCTCCTCCGGAAGTTCACTGATAAACTTCGCTGTCTCAATCTCATTCTTGGAAATGTACTCTCCATAACGGTACAAATACTTCGGATCACTCAAATCGCTGCCGCAGATAATATCCATAGCAAAAGAACACTTCGGATCAATCTGTTCCAGAACACGATGTGCCGCAAATACTTCACAGTAATCGATGGCGTACCAATAGAAAATGTCCCGCACTGTCTGATACTGTGGCTCTTCCTGCTCAAAACTATTGTAGACTTCAATAAAGAGCTCATTTAAAATCGTCAGAAACTCGACCTGCCCTTCAAAGGCATAGACGATCCCACCGCGAAGCTCACTGTAAAGAGCGCTTAAGAACGGGCCAAACGTCCCGCCGAGCGTTTCTTTTGCAAAAGCCGGATTCCCGTAGCTCGTCCCATATCGTTCCGGCAAAATATCCTGATAGAGCTTTTCATTCTCCTCATTTAATTCTTCCGGGTCTAAAGATCCCCAATCTCTTCCCTGTATCTTTTCCTGTACTTCAGCAAGCATCAGAAGAAATGCCGCTGTCTTCTGAAAATAATCCCGGTATGGCTCCTTTACCGTCTCCTCTGTCAGGATCCCGCCAAGTCGCTCTTTTGCCAGCGCATACCGTTCTTTCATCATACTTTCATCCATCTTACAAAAGCCCCCTGATAAAAATTCCTACAAAACAGGCCAGAATTGCCAGATTACAGGCAACACCGATCTTGCAGGTCACATAATTCTTGTCCCGTTCTTTGAATCCCCGAAATCCGGTAATCACTCCCATCCATGCTCCGAAAAAGATTACAATCGAAAGCCCACCCACAAAAGCAGGCGCCTTTCCTCCAGTTGCCACAGAAATGACAATCATAGCAATCAGAGCCGCAAAAAATCCTCCCGCATAGATACAGGATGTAATCCCTCTGGATGCATGAGGCGTTTTATTTTCCTCCCGTTTCCGGGCAGACTTCTTCCGCCTCTCTATTTCCCGTTCCCGCCTTTTTCTACCTCTTACTCTTCTTTTTTCTCTGTCGTTGTCCTTTTCGTTCTTCCACATAGCTTCTCCTTATTACATTACACAGTGCAAACAAGATATATCCGCACAATCCCCCGGCTGTGTTCAACAGCATATCATCGACATCAAAGCTCCCTACTTTTGTAAGGAGCTGAAAGACTTCCACAAAAAAACTACTTCCAAAACTGTAAAATACCGTAAGAAAAAAACTACGGTTCCAGGATCTGCTCGCCATCGGCATAAAGAAACCAAACGGCACAAAAATCAGTACATTTCCCGCCAGATTGGCAAAGGCCAGAAATCCCAGTTGCTCCCGATACGTCCAAAATCTCCGGATCTCACGGAACAGTTCCAGATTATAGTGGTACTCCCGCATCTCCCCGCCGCGGCCGTACCAGTCCGAAAACAACAGAAACCAGAACAGAAACACAATATAAAGAAGAAACAACAATTTGCCAAAACGGCGAAGCCACTTTCTTTCCCGAGTTCTCACAATCCGGCACCGCCTTAAAATGTCAGCATCTTCTGATTTTTGAATAACCGTGCTCCTCCGATAATAGAAAGAATCCCACATGCCACTCCGACGACAATCAGAATGATTCCCACCGCAAGATTACATGCGCCAATGACTCCCATGCTGCGATATACCTTTTCTTCCATAATCACAAGCCTCCCTATTTTACTCCGTACTGTTCATAATATGCGTCAATCGCTGATTTTAATGCATCATCAATTACAATCCGACCCTGACATGGCCGATTGTAGAGGTGCTCGACAACCTCTTCCATCGTCACGATCGCAGCGGTATCAAAACCATACAGATCCTTTATCTCATCAAGGGCGCATTTTTCCCCTCCTTTTCCGACTTCCATGCGGTTTAAGGAAACCATCAATCCTTTAATCGTGACGTCCGCAGCCCCTTTTACTTTCGGCACAGTCTCCTCCATGGATTTTCCCGAAGTCGTTACATCCTCAATCATAATTACACGGTCACCGTCCTGTAAGTTACTCCCAAGAAAGCTTCCCTTGTCCGCGCCGTGATCCTTTTCCTCTTTCCTGTCGGAACAGTAACGCACTTCCCTGCCATATAACTCACTGTAAGCGATTGCTGTCACGACAGCAAGAGGAATCCCCTTATATGCTGGTCCGAAAAGCACGTCAAAATCATCACCGTAATTATCGTGAATCGCCTCTGCGTAGTATTCTCCCAGTCTCTTTAACTGAGCCCCTGTCACATAAGCTCCTGCGTTCATAAAAAACGGGGACTTTCTTCCGCTCTTCAATGTAAACTCTCCAAACTTGAGCACATCACTCTGCACCATAAACTCGATAAATTCTTTCTTATAAGTTTCCATCTGTTTCAACCTCCTATATAATCAGGCTTATACGCCCTGTTTTATCTTTCGCCAGCTATGATTTACATTGTACTTTAAATCTTTTCCATTCTAACATAGAATCCCCTTCATTTCAATTACCCGCCAAGGATTGAGGAACCTGCCTGCTTACATTCTTTGAACGATTTTACTTTTTTATTTGATGATCAATACGAGAACGTCTGCCGCAAACAGAATCCCCATAATAGCGACAATCTTTTCAAACAATCTTCTATTCATCTTTTCTGTTAGTTTGACAAAAATCGGCTGCAACACATATAAGAAAATCATACCTCCGATTCCAAAACGGATACTTGGATTCAAGGCAATACGCCCCTGATAATTAAACCGGAACCTCGTATAATCCCACAGCCATTCTCCCCTTGTGAATTCCATAATATAACTTCCAATCAATTCGATCACTGTAGTAATTCCTATGATTGCAATAAAAATCAAAATCGGCGTCACATTCCATTTCCCAATATGTACCGCTTTTTGTTTTGCTTTTCCCAATAAAATAATCAAAACAAGAGCCCCCACTCCATATATAACGCAATATGGACCGAATAAAACGCCCCTGTTAGAAAATCCCCACTTATAAATGACGACTTCCAGAAACACTTCATAGATCCATCCTAAAATAGAATACAACATAAAATAGAAAAAATATTCCTGTACTTTTCTTTTCATAAATTTCCTCCGCTGGTAGAGCCTGCAATTTCTTAGGCCCCCCACCTTTCTACATCCCCTTCTCTATGGAAGTTTTATCACGTTTCCTATTTGTTTTAAAATACCCCTTTGGCGTCTTTGGGTAACGTCCGAACATGTTTTACATATTGATAACTCGCCTCTGCTTCCTGGATATTGTATGCATAGCCCAGTCGTCCGCCAAGTTATGTCGCCGTCTCTTGGAACAGATCACACATGATGAACATAGCATCCCATATCTGCGGAATATCACCCGTGATATATGTTTTCAAAAATCTTCCCCACAAATTCTCGGGCAGATAATCTTTCAGATATTTCGATGCTTTTCCGGTGGACAGACAAAATCCATTTTCATATCCGACTTTCCAGTTAAGCATTTTAAGAAGCTGGGCGTGACTTCCTTCCGTATACATTGCGTGTACATAGGGAATTTCTTCCCTCCACAATCCTTTTGCCACATTGTTGAGGCACCACCAGAACTCATTTGCACAAGCCAGAAACTCCGGCTCTGAAGGCTTTCTGATCCAGTAATCCTCATCTGTCGGCGGCTGGATCGATGGGAGAATATGGTCTTTGTCAAGTAAAATCACGCAAAGCTTATCCTCCATGACATTTGCTTTTTCTACTGGGACAACATGCAGATCCAGCCTGTTTCCATCCTGAAACTGCATCAGCCATCCAAAACATTGATCGAGATCCACTGCCTGTCCGCGATCCTTATCCATCTTTTCTGGACATTGCATATAAAGTCGTTCTCCAAATCGGTCGATCCATCTTTCGTCTTCATAAAAGGGCCTGTTTTCCTTCACAACATACACAATATCATAATCCTGAAAAATATCCTTTTTCACATTCGGGTTTGTTCTGGATCCATTCATGTAAACCGCACGGATACGCTCATCCTTCCTGGCCACGCTAAGAATCAGCTCCATCATTTCTTTTTCACTTCTCATCTTTCATACCTCCACAGGACAATCCCTGTTCTGTTTGTTCCATGATCCTAAATTTCCTCCCCGATTTTGGGTGTTTTACACCCACTATAACAATAATCCATGCTTTTTATATAACCGGATCATACGTTTCTAACTTTCTTTCTCCAATTATAATGAACATTCATATAAAAACATATTTGTTTCATTATTCTGTGCAATTTCTTTCTCATAAGAACAATACACCGTCACCTTGGAAAATCCGATCTCCTCCAGATACGGTTCCAATTCCCCCAATTCATAAAGGTGGGTCTGGAAATCCATCTCTTCCTTCTGTAATAATTCCGAACCACGGTATAATTCATAAACACTTGGAGAATACTGTGTATTGGTCTCCTCATCGAATCGATTTTTTCCTTTCAATACAAGGTCAAATCCCTCTTTTGTCTTCACCTCTATAGACGTTTTGTATTCCTCGTCATCCTCACACCGATCTTTTATAGAGTCGACTGCAAAAACGAATTTCCCTCCCGGCTTTAATAATTCTTTCATTTTCCACAATATCTTTTTACATACGTCTATGTCCGTAAATAGTGACACCGATCCTGATGAAATGAAAATATAATCAAATTTTTCTTTCGATTCATACTCCAATATATTTCCCTGAAAAAATTTAGCTTGAGGCGCCTTCTTTTTTAGTTTCGCAAGCATCTCTTCGGACAAATCGAGACCACAGATTTCAAACCCTCTTTCTAAAAATGGGATCAAAAACCTTCCGCTTCCACATAAAGGTTCCAAAATTGACATTCCTTTCTCCGCATAGGAAAGATAAAAATTCAATTCATCCCCAGGCGCACTCTCATGTAAAATTTCATACATCTCTGTACATAAACTACCATAATAGTTCTTCATACATTCCTCCAGATTAAAATCCCATTCATTGTCTCTCCCCTGCCCCGCCAGTTTACCACCTGAGTCGATTCATCTTTTTCTGTAAGTTCTCCGCTCTTTCTGTTTACGCCATATTTTCGGCAATCAGCTTTCCATGATCATAATAGATGTCATCGTCCGGTGTGATCTCTCTTACTACTTTTGCCGGAGTTCCCATTGCGACCACATTGGCCGGAATATCTTTTGTCACCACAGAGCAGGCCCCGATAACCGAATTATCTCCGATCGTAACGCCCGGAAGAATAGTAACATTGGAAGCGATCCAGACATTTTTTCCGATGAAAACCGGCCAGTTACATCCATATTTCTGTGCCCGCAGTGCCGGAGAAATCGGATGGGAAGCAGTGATAATCGTCACATTCGGAGCAATCAGCGTATCATCTCCGATATAGACCTGTGCGTCATCGACAAAAGTGCAGTTAAAATTGATATATACGTTTTTTCCAAGGTGGACATGCCGGCCTCCCCACATCGCATGATACGGTGCCTGAATGTAGGAATTGTTTCCAATTTCCGCAAACAGCTCTTTTAAAATCTGCTGTTTCTCTTTTTCTGCTCTTTCCGTATATCCCAGAGTATTGTACTTCTCCATCTTTTCCAGATACTCGTAAAACCGAGGATCCTGATTTTCCTGGGCTATCACCTGATATACTTTCCCTGAGTTGAGCTTTTGTTCTAAATCTGTCATCGTCTGTCCCTCCTACCCTTCTGAGTTTTGAAAAAGAGGCGCATCTAAACGATACGCCTCTGGTTTTGCTCTCTTTCACTCCGGCACAACGCTATTTCACAATTCCTACCATCTCCGGTACGGCCGCATATCCATTCCGGTCCATATAAGCAGCAATACCGTCCGCGATCTCCTCCGTTGCTTTCGGATTGTAGAAATTGGCGGTTCCGACGGATACGGCGCTTGCCCCCGCAAGCAGGAATTCTACCGCATCCTCCCATGTACTGATGCCTCCCATGCCGATAATCGGAATCTTGACTGTATTTGCCACCTGGTAAACCATCCGAACAGCAATCGGCTTCACGACCGGTCCGGACACTCCGCCCGTCTTATTAGCAAGAACGAACTGTTTCCGGTTGATATCGATCTTCATTCCGGTCAGGGTATTAATCAGGGAGACCGCATCCGCCCCGCCTGCCTCAACGGCTCTTGCCATCTCCGTGATCTCTGTGACATTCGGGCTCAGCTTCATAATCACGGTCTGTTTTGCGTATTTTTTCACTGCTCTGGTAATAGTTTCCGCTGCCTTCGGATTTTGTCCAAAGGCGATTCCTCCCTCTTTGACATTCGGGCAGGAAATATTGATTTCCAGCATATCCACATCCTCGGACGCCAGCCGCTCCACGACTTCACAGTAATCCTCCTCGGAACGTCCGCATACATTAACGATGATCTTCGTATCATACTTTCTGAGAAATGGAATATCCCTTTCACAGAAGACGTCACTCCCCGGCTTCTGAAGACCTACCGCACTCATCATACCACCGTAACACTCGGCAACTCTCGTCGTCGGATTACCTTACCATGGCAAATTGACAACACCATTT
>ENA-OQLI01001895-OQLI01001895.1-human-gut-metagenome-genome-assembly--contig:-NODE-1895-length-12486-cov-9.512906_pt1 | contig 12486 bp, 10 predicted proteins | sample MGYA00242805_ERZ504812 | MGnify/ENA primary metagenome ERZ504812 (study PRJEB26092, sample SAMD00036430) | human gut metagenome | host: Homo sapiens | study: EMG produced TPA metagenomics assembly of...
TTGAAGCAATCTTTGAGCGGGTAAAGGATCAGTGCGATCTGTTCTGGCTCGAAAATCTCAATCTTCGAGGCGGTTTCAAAAAGACAATTATGGATTATATCGCCGGAAAATATCCTGATCTTGTACCACTTTACGATGAGATCTATAACAAGCATAACCGCAGCTACTTTGAAGCGCTTGAAGTAAAAGCTGAGGAAATGGCTAAGAAGTATGATTGTGCCTTTGTGGATAATGAAATGCCTTATGGCAGAGTCCCGCAGGGACATCCGGTGATCGTGGATTATTTCTATCATGAGGAAATCCGAGGGACAGAGAATACCGGAAAAAGAAATCGCTAACTTCCAGTTTATCAAATAAGTAAATCATTCCATACTTCTGCGGGCAGCGATGAAACGGCTGCCCGCTCTTTTTGTACCCTGAAACCGAAAGGAGGCTTCAAATGCCAAACAAAACCGAAGAATATCTTGCACTTGCCTGCAAAACGGCAGACAGCTTTTCGCGACAGTGGGAGCACTGGGCAGAATTTCTGATCACAGCGGCACGGCTGTACAAATACAGTTACCCGGATCAGCTGATGATCTATGCCCAAAGACCGGATGCCACGGCCTGTGCCGAGTATGATGTATGGAACAATAAAATGAACCGTTACGTCCGGCGTGGTTCCAAGGGCATTGCACTGCTGGATGAATCCGGCGGATACCCGCGCCTGCACTATGTCTTTGATGTGTCTGATACGGCACCGCGGCGAAACGCCCTGTACCCGGACCTGTGGCAGATCAATGACTCTCTGAAAGAGCCGGTCAGGTCTATGTTGGCAGAAAACTATGACGTTCACAGCGAAAGTTTTGGCCAGCAGTTGGCGGATGTGGCCGGAAAACTTGTGCAGTCCTACTGGGACAACAACAGCAGTGACATCCTCGGCATCGTTGACGGCTCGTACCTGATGAGCTATGATGATGCCGGGCGGGAACTGCAGTTCAAAAGTGCAGCGGCAATGGGCGTTACCTATATGCTGCTGGAGCGATGCGGACTAGACCCCGCAGGCTGGTTTGATGAGAAAGATTTTCAGGCAGTCTACGATTTTACAACGCCGTCGGCCGTCTATGCGCTGGGGACCGCCGTCAGCGACTGCAGCCGGGAAGTCTTGCGTCAGATTGAGCGCACCGTTAAAACGACGATTCGCCGCAGAAATATCGAAAGGAGCCAAGAAGAATATGAGCAGCAATCTGAACTACACGAAGACCGGGGATTATTTTCTGCCGAACCTGACCTTGAATCAGCCCCGGAAGCAGCTGAACCGGTACGGCAGGATGCGCCGGAACTATCTGATGGAGCAGCGCCCGGTGGTGTACAGCACGATGCTGCTGAACGGGACCCTGTACCCGCACCTGTGGGAGGTGGAACAGACGGCAGAAAACAGGATGCAACAGCTGATGAAAGAACTGTTGGAGAGAAACCCGGCTCCGGACAAGGAGAAAAAACAGATGGCGTGGGTGCAGCACATGAACAGCCTGAAAGCGCAGGCGGAGGAAATGATCCTGACCGAGCTGATTTACAGCTGAATTTTCTGGAGGCGGCCGTCCCCACGGAAGCACAGCAAATCGAATCCATCGACCAAGCGGAGAGCGAGAAATCGTCCTCTGCTTTTGTTTTGTCACAGGCTGATATTGAAAAAGCACTGCGGAGAGGTTCTAACTTTGAAAACAGCAAGCTTCGGATTTGGGAGATTTATCAGACACAGCCTGACCGAAAACTCCGGGCAAAAGCGCTTGCCAAAGAATATGCACCGCACGGTCCCGGTGGATGTTCGCACACCTATCTGGACGGAAGCAGTGGTTGGCTTGACCACGACAGCAAGGGGCTGACATTTGAACATTATCCGGACCATCAGAAGATATTTCTTCGCTGGAATCAGGTGGAAAAATATATTGATCTGATGATGCAGGCCGACCGCTATCTGACAGATAAAGAAAAAAACGCTATTGAACTGTATTTTGAACTAAATGCCGACAGTGCCGCCGAATATAATGCTCTGAAAGAACAGTACCCGGATGCACTGGTAGGTTTTGAACAAAACGGACAGTTCGAGTTCTACGGCGAGGATGCCAGGAAAATCTGTGAACTGACCGGCGGAAAGCTGCTGGAAAGAGAAACGGCGCTGGGAACTGTTCTGGTTACCGGGTTTCCCAGGGAGCAGTGGGTGTATCGTGCCAAGCAGCTGTGGGAGTGCGGTGAAAATATCTACCTTGCCGGCCTGAATGAAGATGGCATGCACCATCAGACCAAATATCTGCGCAGAGAGGAGTATCTGCCGGTCGGTTCCATTGTCCACATGGAAGGCCGAAAGTTCCGGGTAGACAAGGTTGATTTTGACAAGGACAGTGTTACTCTGCAGGACATGGCACTTGCAGAACTGCGGATGCCGATTTTTCGGGAAGCACCGCTGGCGGTAGTACGGGAACTGTATGAGCAGGAACCGGAACCGCCGGTTTTGGGCTCGGATGGATTGGGGCTGCCCGGTGAAGATTCGAATAAGCTGCCCGTTTCGATAGAAGTCAATGAGGTGCCGACGACCCCGGAGGTGGCCGCTGCAGAAGAAGGTCTGAATGAAGAAGGTGCTCCGGAGCTCGCCGGAAATTTCCGTATTACGGATGAGGAACTCGGCGCAGGCGGTCCCAAACAGAAGTTCGCCCGGAATATCAAAGCCATCAAAACGCTGTTCACTCTGGAACAGGAGCACCGCGGTGCCACTGCCGAAGAACAGCAGGTACTTTCGCAGTATGTAGGCTGGGGTGGTTTGGCGGATGCCTTTGACCCGGACAAGAACAGTTGGGCAAAGGAGTACGCCGAATTGAAAGGGCTGCTCTCCGAGGAGGAATACAAAGCCGCCCGCGGTTCTGTTCTGAACGCTCACTACACCAGCCCCACTGTCATCCGGGCTATCTATGATGCGGTAGAACGCATGGGTTTCCGCACCGGAAATATTCTGGAACCGTCCATGGGCGTTGGCAACTTCTTCGGGATGCTGCCCGAGAGCATGGCAGACAGCCGCCTGTACGGTGTGGAACTGGACAGTATCACGGGCCGGATTGCCCAAAAGCTGTACCCGGAGGCCAACATCAAAGTGGCCGGATTTGAAACCACGGATAGGCGGGATTTCTACGATTTAGCGGTCGGCAACGTACCGTTTGGCAATTACAAAGTCAACGACAAAGCGTATAACAAGCTGAACTTCAGCATCCACAATTATTTCTTCGCGAAAGCCATCGACCAGGTGCGGCCCGGCGGCATTGTGGCATTTGTCACCAGCCGTTATACGCTGGACAGTAAGGATTCTGCTGCCCGGAAGCATATTGCGGAGCGTGCGGATTTGCTGGGAGCAATCCGACTGCCAAACAACGCATTTCGCGCCAATGCGGGCACCGATGTTGTCAGTGACATCATCTTTTTGCAGAAACGCGACCGGCCCATGGACCATGAACCCGCATGGGTGCAGCTGGGAAAGACGGCAGATGGCATCGCCATCAACAGCTACTTTGCGGACCACCCGGAGATGATTCTGGGCAAATTGATCACTGAAAACACACAGTATGGCAAAGAAGAAGCTACGGTCGTCCCGATAGAAGGTGCAAATCTGGCAGACCAGCTCCGTGAGGCTGTGCAGCAGTTGGAAGGGCAGTATCTGGAAGCTGCTGCGGAGGTGCCGGACATTGCAGAGACGGAAGCGGAGCGCAGGACCCTGCCTGCAGACCCCGATGTGAAGAACTTCAGCTATACCGTGGTGGAAGGAGAGGTTTATTACCGCGAAAACTCTGTCATGACGCAGGTGGAGCTGTCCGGCAATGCCAAAGACCGCGTGGTCGGTATGGTAGAACTGAGGCAGATTGTCAATGAGTTGATTGACCGGCAGCTGAACGACTTCCCGGACGAGGACATCAAGGCAACACAGGAGCGTTTGAACGCCGCCTACGATGCCTTTACCGCCAAATATGGCTTGCTGAACGACCGCAGAAATGGGCGGCTGTTTGAGCAGGATTCTTCCTACTATCTGCTGTGTTCGCTGGAAAATCTGGACGAGCAGGGGCAGCTTAAATCCAAGGCGGCGATGTTCACCAAGCGTACCATTCGTCCGGAGCGCACCGTCACCAGCGTAGATACCCCCAGCGAAGCGTTGACGGTATCTATTGGTGAGCATGGCAAAGTGGATTTGCCCTATATGGCAGAACTGCTGGGCACCCCCGGCGAGTACGGGCACATTACCACCGAACTTTCCGGTGTGATCTTCAAAGACCCCAGTGCCGACCCTACCGACCCGGAAGCGGGCTGGCAGATGGCAGATGAATACCTTTCCGGCGATGTCCGGGCAAAGCTGCGGATGGCGCAGTTTGCCGCCGAGACCAACCCGGAGTTTGCGGTCAATGTCACCGCATTGGAGAAGGCACAGCCCAGAGAACTGGAAGCCTCTGAAATTGATGTGCGGCTGGGTGCAACATGGCTGAACCCGGACATTATTAAAATATTCCAAACAGACCAACAGCCCTCTACTTGCAGTCGTTGCAAATAGAGGGCTATTGTGCGTTATTGTGCTTCAGAACCGACCTTCTTTAAATCTGAATGACCAGCAGTTCTCTTTGCATAATATCTGAGTTATGTGTAACAACAAATAGCGTGCAACCAAGCTCTTTAAAACGATCAGTTTTCAAAGGAGAAACTATCCAGTAAGGTTAGCAGATAATCGTTTGGAATACCAGCCGTCTCACTTTTTTGAGCATTTTCATTGCGGACATAAAGGGCATAGTCTGTTGCATGGTGTTGGAACATGGTATACTGTGCAATTGTACAGCCAGCACGATCCTGTACTGTGTAGATCGCAAAGCATTTTCCTGACTTCGATGTGTAAAGCTTTTGGGAAATACTGTAATTCTGTTTAGGGAACGTTTTCGTATACGTTTTCCGAGAACCGCACATTCCATCCACATCATAAAATGTGTTAGCGCAAAGCGAAATACTTACATTTCCGTCCAGCCAGTATCTTGTATATTCCGTTTCCGTGACTTTGGTGGAGGAATTGAAAAAGACATTCAGTTGATCTTTTGGGGCAATGCTATGCTCCATGGTGTCCAGCAAAGCGTTTTCCACAAAATGAACGCCGAACAGCCGCTCGACCTGCTCCTGCGATTCTGGTGTTATAGAGTAGAAAGTTGCTCCGGTGCGGGCTCGTTCCTTCACGGTTTGTCGAACCGATTTGTCAATTTCCGTATTGCTTATAACCTCATCTATTTCAGAGACATAGCAAATCTGTGTATCCTCCGGCCTATATGTAATTGAACTGCTCATATCTGCTTCAAGTGCATTTGAGACCGGACTTAGAAGAACTACTACCCCCAGTAACATAGCAAAGGAGAAGGTTAAACTTTTCTTCATAAGACACTCCTATTCAACCGATTCATAGTAAGATGAAATATGGAACCCGAATTGAATTCGATTCTAGACGATTGATTCGGGGACGTCCAGCTGATGCTGTAAAGTTTTTAGATGCTATTTACGTTTACAACAGCAAATGCCGTTACAAAGGTGTGTGTGATTCTTTCAGAACAATCAAATCTTTTGAACTTCACCATCTGAATGTACATGCGCGAAATTGGTTAATGCGTTAAGTTCTGCATCGGAATCTCCCTTTCATCTCAAATTCCACTCTAGCTATTATCAATGATATCAAAGCACAAGAACCCGTCGAAGTCCACGATTTTGTATCAAAATAGAGAAAACTTGTAACGAAATCGGTGTGGCTGCAAACAATATGACCCTCAACACTGGGCATCCAGCTATGGTTTTCATATTTGAATCGTGCATCTTATTAATGCCTTTTTCTGCAGTAAAAATAAGAAAGGATGGACGGAGTGCCAATATACAATAGTATTGACCAAATCATGACCGTTTTCGATTTATTGGGCAGAGCAAAAAGAATTGTAATACCTAAAAGTATAGTAGGAAAAGTTAATTCATATAAAAGCATGTGTGCATATCTCCATGTTTGACAATCGTCTAATGTCCATGGTAAACGCAAACCAACATACTTATTGAATGGAAGCTTTTTAGAGCAATTTCCAAAGATAGCCATAAAACCAAACACGAGAATCTCTGAAAGAAAAATTTCCTGCGAATCAGATAGCACAATGACTCGCAACTCTTTTAATATTATATAACTAACGATAATAAATAAAAGTAGAATAACGCTAATACATATTATAGAAATTGAATAATTGTTTTTTCTGTCACTTTCTTCCAAAATTATATCATTCTTGTGCATCAACAAAAAAGCAACACTTATTATTGCAAAAAACAGACCAAATAACATACGAATGATATTATTGGGAATCAATAATTCTCCTGCAATTCCGATTAAGCACAAAATTCTTACAAGGAACAGTTTGTCGTGCTTCATCTTTGCTCACCCCTCAAGCCTAGAATCATTTCATAGAATGTACTTAGCCTTAAATACACGAATAGCTTCTCACGGTTGTAAATCCGAAATAGTAAGTTCGCATGATAATAAAATAGTCCTTCAACACGGTAATATAAATTATTTAGTTCTCCATTTCCACCACTTTACCAGCATTACAATAACGGCAACCACGAAAACAGCTATAAACGGTACCAACGATATTTCATTCAGAACAATATTCCGCTTAAAGAAGAAAAGCACCACCAACCGCACTGCAAGAGCAACTAACAGCAAAGCTCCTATAATTTTACTCATGATTCTTTTCCTTTCGATGTTTCTTTACGGTTCCTAAACTCTCTTGCAACATATGAATGATATGTAACACCATAACCACCCACAGAAGTATAAACCATCCGAGAAGTACTATACGCAATAAGTTTTCTTCATTTTAGTTCCTCACTGTACAACATAGCCAATAAGAGCAACGATCTTTCCATTATCATACAAAAGAGCTACTTCGTTGTTGAGTTCAATCAAACTTTCGTAAGCTCCCAATTGGCATTCATCTAAAATATCTTTATTAACTGCGTAGTCGATTTTATAAGGAGAAACATCTTTTCCATTGTTACTTAAATCGAATAACTCAAAAATTTGATTTGTTGGCAGCTCACTTACCTTTGCATATGAGAAAAAATTCTGTATCTTTTTCATCAGTATCGCTTCACCTCGATAAAATTCTGCGGCAGAAATATATATCAATCTATTTATTTTTGATGCTTTTTATAACAACAAAAACTATTATGAGAACGCAAATGCCTCCACTTGATAAACAAAGTACATTATCTTCTGCCCTTAGAACACCCACAGCACTTCTCATGTTCCAATAATACAAATCGTAAGACAAGCTCATGATTGCAAATGTAAGGAGGCCAAAGTATGCTTTCTTCATTGGCAATCGGTGTCCTTTCAATTTTTGCGTAAAAACTTAATGGCATAGCGAATCAGATACTTTACAAGAACTACCAGTACGATTCCTACGATTACCGCTATCGAAATAACCAGTAAAAGTTCCAATGGTGAAAACTTCATGCTTATCCTTCCCGGTTTTGATATTGTAGAAACACTGATACTGATTTCAATATCAATGTACCATAGATTTTTCCGAAAGCAAGGTCTTTGGCAAAACTGGTCGTTATTGTGGCAAAAGTGGTATATCAAGCCACTTGTCAGGCGCAAATGCACAGTTTATAATAGTGCCAGAAACATTACTTTGTGGAGGACGACAACATGGCAAGGTATCGAATTGCAGTCTGCGATGATGAACCGTCAGAACTTGAAGATATTGTTCAAATCGTTCGGCGATATGATGTCCATGGCAACTTTGACATTGAGAATTACACAGACGGTGCAATGCTTTTAAGTGATTTGCAGCTAAAAAAGAAGTTCTTCGATCTTCTGCTGCTCGACATCGAAATGCCTTCAAACGGATTTCAGATGGCACAAACCTTAACACAGATGGAAAAACATCCGTTGGTGGTCTTTGTTACAAAGCGGCATGAATACGCTGTGCAGGGGTATGGCATTGCATTCCGTTATCTGGTGAAACCACTTGATGAATCGCTTTTTACTGCTGCAATGGATGCAGTTGTCCAAGAATTGCATTCCAAACACTTTACCGTTGAATATGAAGGAGCTACGCTCTCATTGGAGACAGCGGAAATTTATTATCTGGAAAGCCATGGGCATAAAGTTTTGATCCATTGTAAAGGGCAAGACCTCACTCTGCGAATGACGATTCCAGAAGCCTTAGAACAGTTGCCGAAAAGGTGCTTTGCTTCACCGCATAAAAGCTATCTTGTCAACATGGAGCATATTGTCTATGCCACTGGAACGACAGTTGTTCTGTCCAGCGGAAATCAATTGCCAATCAGTCGGAGGAAGCGTCAGGAGTTCAATCAGAACTTTAACGCTTATTTGGGAAGATGATATATTATTTTGTTGAATTTGCCGGGAGTTTTGCCAACATCGCACTGCTTGTACTTTTTGTTGACCGTTTATTCCAGAAAAAAGATTTATCTTCACGATGGTACTATCTTTATATTGCACTTCTAATCGTGGGGCAATGTACATTGAGCTTGTTTCCCACTTGGGTGATGCCGCGAACGATTTACCTTCTGCTGGGAGGGTTTCTTCTGGCGATGCTGTTTTATGAAGCACAAATATGGCAAGCCATCTTTGCAAGTGCTGCATTTTTCACGCTTGTAGCAGTAGTTGAAATCCTTGCGATGCTTCTTATCGGACTGCGCATCCCGGATACAGATGTCCTAATGCAAGCAGGTGCGGCCAGACTGATTTACGTGGTGTTCTCGAATCTGATTCAGATTCCATTGCTAATCTTAGTTTCACATTTTTTCAGCCGGAAAGAAAATGTGCTGCGCGTTCTTTGGCTGCTGCCGATCATCGCTATTCAGATTGCCAGCATTGCAGTTTGCTATGTGGTACAGTACCATGCAGCGGATGAAAATTTTCCAGACTACCTGATTGGCTTTATGGTAGTACTTCTCTTAATAAACATCCTGATTGTTTTCTATGTGGAAGCTCTCCGAAAAAATGAGCAGGAAAATTTCAGAGCGGAATTTAACGAACAGCAATATCGCTTGCAGATGGAGTATTACCAGCAACTAAAGGAACGGCAGGAAGAAACAAGAGCCCTTTGGCACGACATCAAAAAATATATTCTGGCAATGCAGGCAGTTGCGGAACGCGGGAATCCCGAAGAACTTCACAAAATTGTACGAGATGCAACGGATGCCTTTGAACGTTCCAAAAATATTTCTACGATTGGAAATCCAGTTGTGGACGCACTGTTGAATCAGTATTTACATACAGCAGAAGAAAACGGCATCAAAGTCACTCTGGACGTAACGATTCCAGAAGTTCTATCTATATCTCCGTTATCTTTAAGCATCCTGATTGGAAACACATTCGACAATGCAATTGAAGCTTGTTCTGGCTTGCCGCCAGAGCAACGAAAGATCCATTTGCAGCTGCGCAAACAGTATCGAAGCCTTTTCTACCGCCTTGACAATCCATACAGTGATATCTCGCGCAGCCTTCGGGTTGGCAGCCACCATGGATATGGGCTGAAAAATGTAAAACGTGTGGTACGGGAAAGCGATGGCGATTTTTATGCCGAAAAGAAGAATGGAACTTTTACCGTAAAAGTTCGATTAAACTGCGAAAATTAAATATGTTTCCACAGCCAAATGATCAGCCTCCATACTGATTGTTTGGCTTTTTATTTTCTGAAAAAGGAGCGTGATGCCATGACCCAACCGAAAACCGACCTTGCCTACCTCCGCAACGAAAAAGCCAAAGCAGAGCAGAAGCTGCGCTCTTGCCAGCACCGGGAGAAGATCCTTGAACGCCAGATGTCAAAGCTGAACCGGAGAGAGCGTGTGCATCGCCTTTGCACCCGTGCCGGAATGCTGGAAAGCTTTCTGGTCTGTCTAGGAGAATTGACCGATGATCAGGTGATGGAACTGCTGAAAATCTCGTTCCGCCAGCCTGAAGTCGTGCTGGCACTTGCAAAGATGGTGCATGATGTTCACGAACGCAGCAACGTCCAAAACCCTTTAGAATAAAGGGCGCAATTATACACCTCGTCGTCACTTGCTGCGTATCGTTCGCATCTGTGCAAAAGCACAAATGCTCATTCACTCCGCAGTTCCTCCTCTTCCCCATAAAATCATCTTCGATGCTTTTCCGGGGACCCCTTTGTGTGAAATTGCGGTCTTGCAGACGGCTCGATGAAATCGAAGCTGGCGTTTGTGCGCCAGCCCGATTCCATCCCAAGGAAAACTGCATTTTCCTTGCGCTGCTTTGCAGCTATCCTTTTGCGGCTCCCGCCTGAGATCGAAGCGCATAGCACTCCGTTCTAAGGCGGTGAGCACAACCGAATACGATTCCAGACCGTTCACAAGAGCAATCTTGCTGGGCGGTCTTTTTGTTTGGGGGTGATGCCTATTCCGTGTCCGCATTTCAAAATCACCATCGTCAAGCGCAGCCAAGGACAATCCGCTGTTGCCGGGGCCGCTTACCAGAGCGGCGAACGGCTGTTCAGCGAGTACGATCAGAGAACAAAATTCTACAACAAGAAGAAAGAACTTGTCCATGCCGAGATCATGCTGCCGTCCCATGCGCCGCCCGGATATGCAGACCGGGCAACCCTCTGGAACGCCGTGGAAGCCGTGGAGAACCAGTGGAACTCCCAGCTTGCCCGGCGCATCGTGCTGGCATTTCCGGTGGAAGTCCCGAAAGAGCGGTATCTGTCCATGATAAAGGAAAACACCGTGGACTGGAACGACCAGAAGTACGCCGAGGTCTGGCGGCATAGCTGGGAAGCCACCACCAACCGCTATCTGGAAGCTGCTGGAAGGCCGGAGCGTGTTGACCTGCGCTCCTTTGAACGGCAGGGCATCCAGCAGATACCAATGGTTCACCTCGGCCCCGCCGCACACCAGATGGAAAAGCGTGGAGTAGAAACCTTTCTCGGCAACCTGAACCGGGACATTCGAGCCGCCAACAGCCTGATGCAGTCCATCCGCTGCGCCATCCGTGGTCTGCAACGCTGGATCGCAGACCTGACCGAAAAGAAGCAGCTTCTTCTGGACGCACTGGAAAAGGCGAAAGAACCCACGCTGTCCGACTTGCTGGTGGATTACTTCAACCTTCGCAACGAGCAGCGCAACGATTGGTCTGGCAAGGCAAAACTGAAATGCACTGTTCGGGACTTTGAGGAAGTCAAACAGGCGGTGGACTATCTGAAAGCCCATTCGCTGAACACCATCGAGGATCTGGATACCGCAATTTCTAACCTGAACCAGACCGCCGCCCCTCTCCGCAGGCAGTTGAAGCAGAACGAAAACCGTATGCGGGCAATCGCCCAGATCAAGGACGCTGCCGCCGTCCATGCCAAGCTGAAGCCCATCCATGATACCTTTATCAAGAAGAACTTCAAGCTGACCAAGGACGCTTATGCCGCCCAGCACAAGGAGGAACTTGACACCTTTAATAAAGCTGTCCGCACCCTGATGAAGCTGAACGGCCGCACAGCGGTGGACTTTTCGGCATTGGATGCCGAATTTTCTGCGCTGCAATCTGGCAGCGCAGAACTGCGTACCAAACTGGAAACCTTGCAGCCGGACATCTCTGCACTGAAAAATATCCGCAAGTATATCGACATGGTGCTGAATAAGCAGCAGCTTTCCGCACCGAACAGCAAGACCTCGGAAAAAGAATCGGTGCTGAAACAGCTGGAGCAGCTTCAGCAGAAAAAGTCCCACCACAAAGCGACTTCCACTACCCCAAACCGCGAAGAATCGCTCTAAACGATCTTTCTGTCACCGATACGCCGTTGCAATCAGTGGCAGAAATACATAATTCGTATGTTTTTTTGTTGGCCTTTGCCTGTTCTCGTCGGCTAGTGAGTAGAGGCGTACTTTTAAGGCAGAAATTTTCTCCAACACCCCCCATTTTAGGCCACTTTTTCTGTTAATAGTAGAAGCGCCTCTTTGAAAGCCGGTCATTTGTGACCTTTTTGTTAATTCTCAAAAAGATGGTTGTCTTTGGGCTGTTTTCGTTGCCTACCTATTGAGAGGATTTTTTCAAAAGCGGAGATTTGGTCTCAAGAATTACAATTCAATTACAAGTTTCTCACCAATGCTACGAAACAGGCGTTTTCGATGCCTACCAAGTGTAGGGCATCTTTTTCAAGACCATTCTTGGACTATTATGACGTTTTGTTTACAAAATTGCTTGCAATGCTACGAAATGGCCTTTTCATCGGCTACCAAGTAGAAGGATGTTTTTGTCCGTCAAAGTCCAGAAATCTTCCATATGTTCCTTGACAAGTGAATAGTTCAATCGTCCGGTACTTCACAAAAGGTACTTCTGTAACTCGCAGCCCGGTCATAACGAAGACGGGGTGGCTGAAATGCCAATGGTGCGGTGCAAGCCCGCCGCCGGACGATTCCCCACTC
>ENA-OQLI01001898-OQLI01001898.1-human-gut-metagenome-genome-assembly--contig:-NODE-1898-length-12468-cov-9.469735_pt1 | contig 12468 bp, 13 predicted proteins | sample MGYA00242805_ERZ504812 | MGnify/ENA primary metagenome ERZ504812 (study PRJEB26092, sample SAMD00036430) | human gut metagenome | host: Homo sapiens | study: EMG produced TPA metagenomics assembly of...
GCGGGGCGGGGGGCGGCGGGTGGGGGTGGGCCCGGGCGGCGGGGGGGTGTTGGCTGACCGGGGCTGCGGGGGGGCGCGGCCGCCCGGCCGGGTGGAGGCCAGGGGCCGGATGGACGCGGGCGGCCGCAGGCGGACCCGGGGGTCGGCAGAGGGGGCGGGGGCCGCGGCGGGGTCCGGGGCGGCGCTCGGGGTCCTCGAGGGCGGCCGCACGCCCGACGGCGCCACCGTCGACGCGCTCGCCAGGAGGATCGCCGCCGTCGCGGGGGGCGCCGACCTCTCCGCGTGCGACGGGCTCCCGAGGGCGACGGCGGATGGCCGCGGGCGACGCGCTCGCGCGCGGGGCGGTCGAGGCGGGCGGGGCCCGCTCGCTCACGACGGCGGTGCTCGGGGAGCGGTCCGGGCTGGGCACGCCCAGGCGGGTCGGGTGCCTCGCCGGCCACCCCGAGGCGGAGCGCGCGAGCCGCGAGGCCTCGAGGCGCGCGGCCCTGCCCGGGCGCTGCGCCCTGCCGGCGCCCAAGACCCCCGGCGGCCACGACTGGCCGGCCGTCTCGCGGCCGGAGGGGATGGGCCGCGAGTCGCCGACCTCGCCGGAGTTCCCGGAGCGCCGGGAGGACCTCGTGCCCATGGGCGGCGTCGGGCGCGGCAAGGCCCACATGGCCCCCGCCCTCCGCTCGCCGGCGTGCGAGGCCGGGCCCGAGGCCCGCTTCTTCACGGCGTCGTCGCTCGTCATGCGCCTGCGCCGTGCGAGGGACGAGGGTCGGCTGGACAGGGAGTCGGAGGCCGTTGGGCGGGCCAGGCTCCTCGTCATCGACGAGCCGGGCTTCCTGCCGCTCGACCCGGACGGGGCGCGCCCGCTGTTCCAGGTGTTCGCGGACGCCTGCGAGCGGCAGTCCGCGGTGATCACCACCAACCTCGAGTCCGGCAGGCGGGGCTCGGTGCTCGGCGACGACCAGATGGCGGCCGCCGTCATCGACCGCGTCGTCCACCACGGCAGGCTCATACGGTTCCGCGGGGAGTCGTACAGGGTCCGGAGCGCCCTGATGCGGGAGGCGTAGCCGCTCAAAAGCGCTGCGCGCGTCGCGTGCGCGGCCTGCTCAGAAACGGATGCTCCATCTGCTCAAAAACTGTTGACGAAACACAGCTTTGAGTCGGCGCGGGAGCTTCCTTCGACGTAGAGGATGACGGCGCCTGTCCCGGCGCTCTCGCCCTCCGGGGCCTCCGTCCCGTCTTGCCCGTAAAGGGACTCGAAGGCGGGGGGCCTCGTACCACGACAGCGTCTCGGCGGGAACGAGGGAGTTCGAAGCTTCGTCGAAAACGAAGGTCCCCGAGTACGCGTCGGAGTCCTCCTCTACCGTGCTCTCCGCGACGAGGGAGGCTACGACGGAGAAGATGGCCGTCAGCGCGATGGCCGCAATGATCGCTATGGCGGCGTAGAGCGCGAACGCCGCCCTGACCGAGCAGTTGGCGATGCGGGCGCGCAGGTCCCCGACCGCCTTCTTCACGCGCGCCACGAGTAGCCCACTCCCCACTGCGTGGCGATTGGGTCCGTCTCGCAGCCGGCCTGCGCGAAGGCTCGCCGGATGCGGCGGATGTGCTCCGTGACGACGGAGGGGTCTCCCGGTTCGTCCCATGCCAGGTCGTGCACCATAGCGCGGTCGAAGACCTGGCCGGGCCGCTTGGCGAGAAGGGCGACGATGTCGAAGTCCTTCCGGGCGAGCTCTACCGGACGCCCGTTCACGCGTGCCTCGCGGGCGCCGAAATCGATCGAGATCCCACACGAGAAGCCGACGACGGCGCGCTCGGACGAGCGCTCGCTTCTGGCGAGGTGCGCCCCCACGCGCGCACCGAGGACCTCGAGGGAGAACGGCTTCGTGACGTAGTCGTCTCCGCCCGCGGCGAATCCCGCGATGGCATCGGCGTCCTCCACCCGCGCGGTGAGGAAAACGATGGGGCATGCGACGCTCTCCCGCACTTTGCGGCACACTTCGAATCCGTCTCCGTCCGGCAGGTTCACGTCGAGAAGGATGACGTCCGGTCCGCGCCGGCACGTCGGTTGACGGCTCGGCCTTCAGCTCGCGCCTTCCGTACAGCCCGAGAGAGACGACGGCGGGGGCGGCCAGCATCAGAAGCGAGGCCGCGAGCAGCGCCGCCATCGAGGCCGATTGTTAGGGTGAGACGGCACAACGACCGCAGTAGATACTATTACGTAACGTCTAGCCGTCGCGATCGATAGCGACGCATAAAACAACAGCAGGGCGGCGGCGTCAAAAGTCAATCTGTTTGTCATGCAAGAAAAACCCAAGGTCAGCGGCCTATGTAAAGAACATCAGACATGCTGATACACTTGATCGACGGCCTATGTAAAGCCATCTTGGTAGAACATGTTTCAGAGAAATAGAAACTTCGTCTCCCGAAAGGAGGAGCCGATGGAGTTGCCGAAACAGCTGAAAGCGCACCGCGAGCGCTTGGGGCTCTCGCAAGAGGCCGTCGCGCAAGCGATTTACGTGTCGCGACAGACGATGTCCAGCTGGGAGAACGGAAAGACCTATCCGGATGTCCAAAGCCTGCTGCTTCTAAGCGACCTCTTCGGCGTCTCCATCGATGAACTTGTGAAAGGAGACGTGGTTTCAATGAAGGAAGTCGTAAGCAAGGATGCGCTCGAGATGGAGCGATTGGCGATGGGGTCTGCTGCCCTGCTGCTCGCGGGGATTGCATGCATGGCAGGCATCTACGCACTACTGCCCGAGCCATCGTTCATCCCGCATATGTCCACAGGCGCGCTGATCGGGATACTCGTGTTTGTTGCATTCTGGATCCCGTCGCTCGTATGCACGTCGCGCATCGAGAGGATCAAACGCGAGCATGACCTTGTGACGTTCCGTGAGATCAGCGCGTTCATGGACGGCGAGGAGGCTCCGAGCGAGACCGATGCGCTTTCCAGACGCAGGTCACGGCTCAGCCCTGCGCTCAAGATGGCCTGCGGTGCGGGGTTCGGCTTCCTCATCGCGTTCCTGATCACGGCACTAGTGAATGCCTTGCACTAGATGCACGCCTCTTTGACGGACTCAAAGCCAGCTAGGATTCCGGGGGCATGTAGGTCTTTAGGTACTCCAGCACCGTTTCGAGATATTGCCGATAGACTGCGCTGTCGTTCTGGAGCCCGTGACCCGAGTGCTCCGCCACAAAGCAGTCGTGGGGGACGCCGTTTTCGGTAAGCGCCCTATCGAGGCGTACCGATGCCTTGAAGGGCTGCATAGTGTCGTGAGTGCAGTAGGCCATGACCGTGGGTACCGCGTCCTTCGTCACCCAGAGAAGCGCCGAGGCGTCCTTGACGGCGGCGTCGTAGGCGGGCGTACCGAACATGTCCGGCGTGAGCTTGGCACCCGTCATAACGCCGAACAGGCCCGCCGCTTCTGCTTGGGCTTCCGGCTTGTCCAGCCCGTAGTTGTCCCAGTCCTCGGGGTAGAAGCTGGAAGGCCCCACGGCTTCGAACACGAACCTCACCGGCACCGGCGATTCCGCAGTGTCGCGGTAAGCGTACAGCAGGGCGAGGCACCCGCCGGCCGATCCGCCCCCGATGGCCATCTCGTTCACGGGGTAGCCCAGCTTGGCCGCCTCGGCGACCACCGCGTCCATGCTCTCTTGATTTCCAGAGACTGCGTGAGGATGTTCGCCCCGGGGTGCTGCTCGCTGAAAAGCGTGTAGTTGATACCCGCAGCCACGTAGCCCTGAGCGCAGAGCCAATGGAGGGTCCGCGCGTCGTCGGCCTTGTCACCGCTGGTGGACCCGCCGGAGTGCAGGTACACGACCAACCCGTAGTGCTGCCGCGACCGGTCGGCGGGTACATAGAGGTCGAACTTGTTCGCGTCGCCGTCGCCGTAGGGGATGTCGGCATAAACCGTTCCCACCGAGTCGTTCCAAACGACGGAGAAATCGTCGCCGAGGGGATTGCTCACCAGCTTGATGGCCGCCGAAAGCGTGAAGACGGCAATGAATATCCCCACGTAGAGGAAGCCCCAGAGAATGCGGTGGCGCTTTTTGGATGGCTGCTCTGGCGCATCGGTGGCTTGGAGAGGAATCGCAGGATCTCTAAAGCCCATTGACAAGCCACTCGCTCCAATTCATCCAACTCTTAGCGCGTGACCATCAACGAGCTGTTCGATCAGCCATCTCGTTTGCCCTACAGCTTCCGCCAACCGGATATCGTGCGTGACCAGAAGGATCGCCCCGGGGAATCCAACGAGCAGTCTCTGCAATGCCTCTATCGAGCCGATATCGAGGTGATTGGTCGGCTCGTCGAGCACGAGGAAGTTGGGTTCCGCAACCAGCTTCTCCGCGAGCATCAGCTTTCGGAGCTCACCGGGGCTCAGGTCGTCGCCATCGAGCAGTCTATCGGGGTCGGAGTTCAGGCGTGCCACGATGGACAGGATACGCCCCTTTTTCTCTTGCGTATGCTTGCGCAGCTGCTCAAGGGCACGCTCTCGCTCGACCGACGCAACAACCTGAGGAACATAGGCAACCTTTATATTCTCGGGGACGGAATCGATGATGGCACGCACCAATAGACTCTTGCCCGTCCCATTTGCTCCGGTCAACACCACATGGTCTGTTGGAGAGACCCAGAGCTGAGGCACATTCAAGCAGAACTCGCCCGCTAAGAGCCGAGTAGGACCAACGCGCGCAACGATACTCGATCTGGCGGCTTCTCCGAAATCGCTAATGCAGTGGTCGTAGCGCTTCGGCACAGAGTTCTCCGATAGCGTCGACTCCGCCCTCGCAAGACGTTCATCCATGGCGGCTGATAGTTTACCGGCTACACCGTCCTTCCCAGAGACTATGGCGCGCCCGATCCGCGCGCGCCCGTCGCTATCTCTCTTGTCCAGACCGCGCTTGCTGCGCTTGCCCTTCTGACGTGCCGCCTCCTCGCTCCTGCGCTGCGCCTCCGCCTTCAGCCGCTTCACTTCGCGCATAGCCTTCTCTCGGTCGCGCAGCGCGGTGGCACGTTCGCTTGCCGCCTGATCGCTCGCCTTCGAATAACCGCCCGGGCGCATGATCCAGCGTGCGCCGTCGCACAGGAGGCTCTGATCGACGAGGCCATCGAGCAATTCCCTGTCATGGGAGATGAGGATGCCGACTCCATCGAATGAGGCTAGCGCCTCGCTCACGATTTCACGCGTCGGGGCATCAAGATCGTTCGTCGGCTCATCCATGACAAGCACGTCGGGGCGAGCATAGAGCGCGCATGCGATCTGGAGTCGTTTCTGCTGGCCGCCTGAGAGCGTGTCGTAGCGCCAGGGCCAATCGTCTCCGATATGCAGAAGCGCCTTTGCGCGCTGCGCTTCTTGGTTCCAGTCTGACGCGAAGTCTATGAGGTTCCCAGGTTCGAGCGAAGAATCCTGCTGGCAGTACACGGAGAACAGCTTCGAGCCCACCGTTCCGGAATCGGGCTCGATAAGGCGCGTGGCGATTCTCGCTAGCGTGCTCTTCCCGCATCCGTTGTCACCGATCACGGCAGTCCATCCTGAGGAAAACGTGACGCTGACATCCCTTACAGCGGGAGAGACCGCACCAGGATAGGTGTAACTAATGTTTGTGAGATTCAACTGCATGGCGAGCTCCTTCGAAAGGAGGCCGCGCAGGGGTTAGGCACGCGAGGTGTGGAATCAAGACGAGAAGATACTGAAGCGACGCGGAACCCTAACGCGCGACCGAGCGTACAAAATGGTCGTTTGGGACCCTTAGCGGGCATCGCTAGTTCTTCATCTAACCTAACCTAACTCGAAGCGTCGCATGGCAAAGGCTCCGCTGATTGAATGATATTCAAATTATAGCGCGCGTGTTGAAAATAGGTTTGAACCACGAACAAGCTGGGATAATGCATCATCGCCCACAAACCACCTGAAATTCTGCCAGCGAGTAATTCTAGGAAACGAATGTATCAACTGTGGGCAAGTATGATTAACTAAAGCAACACAAGGAGACGAATTGCAACACCAACAAGCGAAAATGGCTTAGCGATGCATCGCTAAGCCATTGAATCGCCTCTTTGCAAAGTGAGAGAAATCCCAATGCGTTAAAAAAATCGTGTCAGAAAAGTACACCTATTTACAAAGAAGTTCAAGGGAGCAAACTAATATAAAAAGTGCCTCTGAACTGGGGGTTTACTCCCACTCCACCGTGCCGACGGGCTTGGGGGTCAGGTCGTAGCAAACGCGGCAGATACCGGGGACCTCGGCGGTAACGCGGGCGGTGATGCGCTTGAGCAGCGCCCAGTCAAGCTCGGGCACCTCGGCGGTCATGACATCGACGGTGCTGATGCAGCGGATGATGCAGGGCCAGTCGTAGGCGCGCTTGCCCTCGCGCACGCCAGTGGCGCGGAAGTCGGGCACAACGGCGAAGTACTGCCAAATGGTAAGACCGGCCTTGTCGATCTCCTCACGCACGATGGCGTCGGCCTCGCGCAGCGCCTCAAGACGGTCGCGGGTGATGGCACCGAGGCAATGGACACCCAGGCCGGGGCCGGGGAACGGCTGGCGCTCAACCATGTTCTCGGGCAGACCGAGTTCGCGGCCCACGACGCGCACCTCGTCCTTGTACAGCAGCTTGACGGGCTCGCAGAGCTCAAACTGCAGGTCCTCGGGCAGACCGCCCACGTTGTGATGGGCCTTCACGCCGTCCTGCGACTCCAGGATGTCGGGATAGATGGTGCCCTGAGCGAGGAAGCTGACCTCATCGCCCACCTTTCGGGCCTCTTCCTCAAACACGCGAATGAACTCGGCGCCGATAATCTTACGCTTGGCCTCGGGCTCGGCGACGTCGACGAGCTTGTCGAGGAAGCGGTCGGTCGCGTCCACGTAGACCAGATTCGCATCCATCTGGTTCTTAAAGACGTCGACGACCTGCTCGCTCTCGCCCTTGCGCATAAGGCCGTGGTTCACGTGCACGCAAATGAGCTGCTTGCCGATGGCCCTGATGAGGAGCGCCGCGACAAGACGGTCGAGAACTACCTCAAAGCCCTCGAAAGCGCCTACATCCTGAGCGAATGCGAACAGAACGGCATCGCCGGCAAGCAGGTGCTTAGACCCCAGCGCAAGTTCTATCCCATCGACACCGGCTTGCGCAATCTAGCTAGCAACTATGCCCCAAAGGGCCTGGGCGCTCAACTCGAGTGCGTGGTATTCAACGAGCTCGTGCGCCGTGGCTACAACGTGACCGTGGGCGCACTGCTTAAAGGCGAGGTAGACTTCGTGGCCGACAAGCACGACGAGCGCCTCTACATCCAGGTGACCGAAACGCTTGCAAGCCCCGAGACATACGAGCGCGAACTGGCGCCTTTTTCCCTCGTAAACGATGCCTTCCCCAAGCTGGTGCTCACCACCGATCGCCTGCGGCTCGGCACCACCGAGCAAGGCGTGCGCATCGAGAACCTGGTGGACTGGTTGCTCAAAGGCTGGAGCTGAGCGACGCAAGTGTCCAGCACGCACCTGGACAGGACCCGCATGGCGCCCTCCGCCGCCAGACGGCCGCGGCAGGCCTCCTGCAGGAACACGTATGCCGCCGCCTCGAGCGTGAAAAGCTCCTCGCCGCGCATGCCCTCGCCCCGTCCAATAAACGTTCACCGCGCTAAAGGAGAGCGCGACCGTCAATAAAGAGCGCTTTTGCGCACTAAAAATCAGTGAATCTGAACTCAGAAACGCTTGTTGTCCACGAGGCATCGAGTATCGTCCCGTCCCGCACATCGTCCGTCGGGCTGGAAAGGGAGATCGGTGCGTCTCCCCCGCCCGTTCCGGATTCGACGCAAAGCAGCACGGGCGACGCGCCCTTCCGGCCCACGCCCCTCCCCTCTTCCAACTGGCCTTAATCCGCCGAATCGCATCCTTCTGCCCGAATGTAGGCCACAATCATCGACATATCGTCAGCCGCACGCCGCCGGGGCGGCTCCCGCATCGTGGCAAAGCGGGTCCGCGCCGGGGCGTCGGTTGACGGCTCGGCCTACAGCTCGCGCCTTCCGTACAGCCCGAGAGAGACGACGGCGGAGGCGGCCAGCATCAGAAGCGAGGCCGCGAGCAGCGCCGCCATCGAGGCCGCAAGTCCAGCGGGGGTCTCGACGAACGTGAGAAAGTCCGTCACGAGCCCGAACGCGCCGCCTTCGAGAATCCCCGAGTTCCCGAGAAGCATGGGGGTGACCACGAACAGGCCGACGGTGACGGTTGGCAGAAACTGGGTCGCCTTGGTCTGGCCGAGCTTGAAGTACACCGGCGTCACGACGGACGCGACGGCGGAGCCGATCAGGACGCAGACTGCGGTGGCGAAGGCCATGCCGGCGACCCTCTCCCCGCTGAACGCGAGGAACTCGGAGAGGCCTCCCGGCAGCTCCACGGCGGACGCGAGTCCCATGACCGCAAGCGATACGGCGAAGCCGACCGCCGAGCCGATGAGGCCGAGCGTCGCGATGGCGGCATAGCGGCTCAGGACGACGTCGCGCTTCGAGACGGGAAGGGTGAGGCGATAAGAGCCCCATCCGTTCTGGTCGTCGTAGACGGAGAAGCCGATCGCACCCATCATGAGGCACATGCTGGCGAGGACGGCGGGGCGGCCGCGGGCCCGCCGCCGGAGAGCTCGCGCCTCCTCCTCACCCAGTCGCCCAGGGTGCTCCCCGCCATGCCGAGCTCTCGGGCGACCTCCCTGACGGGCCGCCCCGCCGCGATGACGTAGTCGGCCGTCTCGTCCCGGTAGTCCTTGGGGAACTACTCGTACTTGGTCCCAGGCTCGGCTCCCATGGCCACACCCTCCTACGGGGCAGGTTCCTCTGCCGTCCAAATTATCAGGTGTCCACGGTTTCGACAGGGCTCAAATGCAAACAGGCGCTGGTCGCGGGCGGCATCGCTGCGGGCTGGTTCATCACAAGCCGGGGCGCTGCGGGGTCGGACGGCGGCCAGGTGACCGACTCCCAGTCCGTCGGAGGCGTCCCCGACTCCGGGCAGATGCCGCCCGACGCCAAGCAGGTGCCCGAGGACCAGCTCCAGGGTGGCGGAGAGGTGACGTTCTCGAGCTAGGACGTCCAGTTGAAAAAAACGGGCCCCATGGCAACCATATTGCCATGGGGCCTTTCAAAAAAAGACCCAAGCATTCAATCTGAAGCGTCAGTATCTTGAGTAACCATTATGAAACTGAGTGTGGGCAACTCAGAATCTCTATCCCATTCAAATTGAGCCATGAGTTTTCTTCAGTAGCTTTCGCTCTAAAAGCACCAAGCCAATCGCTTCGCCAATTTCAGAATACTCAAGGGATGTCGCCACAGTATCGGTTAACGCTGATTCCGGGAAGAGACCCGATTCCATTATTAAAGATAAGCATAGTAACGTTAATAGCATTAATGCGTGCGCGTAGTTGTACTGAGCCTTTGGCATCGAATCCGAGAGACGATTCTCTATAATGAATTTATCTCCATAGCTAACTAAATATCCGCTGCCCACTACCGCTGGAAAAGCAAATGACCATACTGGGATTCCAGTGTGACTAGTATTTATGATTATCAGAAGATACATTATTGTTATAAAGCAGTAGCCAGATTGCCAGATTGCCCATGCGATTGGATGGACTCCTATCTTAGTCTCTCGCTGTTCGCGAATTTGAAACTTCGATGGCAACCATACGGGAACAAAATAAAGAGATGCTGAAACAAATAGGCCGAAAAATGGTCTCAGAATCGAAAGGGGACATGAAAATGAAGCCATTAACGCAAAGACTACTGCCGACAGGAACAATGCCCGAAATAATCTATCGTTCATCTTCTCTTTAATAAACTTTTTAATAACATACATGGATGAAGAACTCCTTCTACACTAACAGCGGTCTTCCATGTAAAAAGAAGTCAGCAACCCCTAAGATACGAATCCCGTCAATCTCCCTTGGATAACTCCCCCGGGCAGCAATAACGAATTTCGGATATGCATCCCGTATGGCGCGCAGCGGCTTGAGCTCACGCTCCATGGTCGCCGAGTCAGTCATATCCTCGGTTACCTGAATGTACGCACGCCCGTCTGACCTCGACGCTACAAAGTCCACCTCACCTGAGCGCAGCTTTCCAACGCTCACCTCAAAGCCCTCGTAGCGAAGTTGCAAATAGACCATGTTCTCAAAAACACGCCCCTGATCGGAATCACGGTAGCCCTGCAGATAGTTGCGGATTCCCGTGTCCACGATGTAACGCTTTCCACCCGTCTTCAGGAGATCCTTGCCCTTGATGTCATAGCGCCGAACAGGATAGAAGAGATACGCCTCATCAAGCGCCCCCATGTATGCGTCAACAGTACCGTTCGCAGCCTCGACGCCGTCAGCCCGCAACGCTCCGGCAATACTGTTGACAGAATTCTCGTTACCGATATTGTCTGCAAGGAAGCGGCATGTCCGCTCCAGCAAATCAGGGCTTGTGAGCTGCCTGCGGCCACGCCTGCGATCGCGCTCGAGAATATCCCGGATGACGACCGTCTCGTACAGTGACCTGCAATAGGCCTTATGAACCGCCCCGTCTAGCGTACCCAAGGATAGGTACGGCAGCCCGCCGTAGCGACGATAATGATCAAACAGGCCAACCGCCGTGCTAAGCGAGCCATCCGGCAACTCGAAGACATCCATCCCAGCCGCAGCGCGAGAGGACAGTGACGCTCCCTGGAAATCGAGAAACTCCGAGAAGACGAGCGGCAGCATCTCGACCTCCACATAACGCCCCGAGAGCAGCGTGGCAAGCTCGCTCGACAGCAGATAGGCGTTGGACCCCGTGATATACATATCGCAATCAAGGTCAACGTGCAGGGAATTAATCGCGCGCTCCCAACCCTCGATCTCTTGGAGCTCGTCAAAAAAGAGATAGGGATGGACGATTCCCTCTGTCCGTTTGCGAACAAGCTGGTAAAGCCCGCGATAATCCAAGCCATCAAACTCCATGGACTCCATCTTGAACGTGAGAAGTCGCTCCCGGGAAACGCCCTCCCTTGCCAGATGCTCGCGCATCATGTCCAGAAGGGTCGACTTCCCGCAACGACGAACCCCCGTAACGACCTTGACGAGGTCTCGATCCCGAAAGGCGAGAAGCTGGTCAAGGTACTTTTGACGGATAATCATCACGCCTCCATGTGAAAGATCTTCATCTAATGCAAATTTTTAACATTGTAATCTAGAAGCTCTCAGAATCGAGGGAGATGCGGCGCGATTCATTTTCCGGCTCCTTCCTCGACGCAGCTTATGACCTCCACTTGCAACTGTATCCCCCACCCACGCTGGTGTGGTGGCACCAGAACCGAGACCGAGACTGCCATCTGGAGATGGCAACCGACTGGCGCGCGGCGTCGGGGCGCACGGGCGGTGGTTCCATGGGTGGCGTCGAACGGACGAGTCGGTGGGCGCGGAGCGCCCGCCCGAAGGGAGGTGCCGCGCATGGCTGCGGCGGAGGTGAGGGCCGAGGGCGTCAAGCGCTGGGCCGACACGGGCGAGGAGCGCGTCCCGGTCCTCAGGGGCTGCTCGCTCGCGGCCGCGGGCGGGCTCACGGCGATCGTGGGGCCGTCGGGGGCGGGCAAGACGAGCCTCCTGTACTGCATGAGCGGGCTGGACGCCCCGGACGAGGGTCGTGTGCTGGTCGCGGGCCGCGACCTGTACGCCATGGGCGAGGGCGCCCGCACCCGCTTCCTGCGACAGGCTGCGGCGTTCGTGTTCCAGAGCTACAACCTCGTCCCCTACCTCACGGTGGAGGAGAACGCGACCCTGCCGATCGCCCTCGCGCGGGGGAAGGTCGACCGCGGGAGGCTCCGCGACCTGCTCGGGCGCTTCGGCCTCGCCGACCGCGCGAAGGCGCCCGCGGGAGGGCTGTCCGGCGGCGAGCAGCAGCGCGCCGCCCTGGTGCGCGCCCTGCTCTCCCGCCCGGCGGTGCTCTTCGCCGACGAGCCGACGGGGGCTCTGGACACGAGGAACACCGCGCTCGTCCTGGGCGTCCTGCGTGAGATGGCAGACGCCGGCACGACCGTGGTCATGGTCACGCACGACGTGGACGCCGCGGCGACGGCCGACCGCGTGGCGTTCGTCCGCGACGGGCTGGTGACGCGCGTGGCCGGCCACTGCACGCCCGAGCAGGTGCTCGTCGGCACGCGAGAAGGGGCGATCGGCCGTGGGTAGGTACGCGCTCAGGATATTCCGCGAGGACCTCGCAAGCTGGGTCCCGATCGTGCTCGTGATCGCCGCGACCTCCGCCCTCGTGGGCGTGTGCGCGAACCAGTTCGCCTGGACGTCGTCGAAAGCCTTCGGCGCGGCCGCCGGCGCGGCGGGGCTCTCCGCCTTCGAGTTCCAGGCGGTCTCGGTCCCCGTGTCCGCCGAGGTGGCACTGCTTGCCCTCTTCTCGCTCCCCGCGGCGGGCGCCGCGACGGTGGAGCGCTGCCGCCCGACGTTCGCGCTCTGGCGGCTCATGGGCGCACCGCA
>ENA-OQLI01001913-OQLI01001913.1-human-gut-metagenome-genome-assembly--contig:-NODE-1913-length-12341-cov-2.941542_pt1 | contig 12341 bp, 9 predicted proteins | sample MGYA00242805_ERZ504812 | MGnify/ENA primary metagenome ERZ504812 (study PRJEB26092, sample SAMD00036430) | human gut metagenome | host: Homo sapiens | study: EMG produced TPA metagenomics assembly of...
CACCCTGACCCTACCCCCCCTCCCAGCACTGTGCCGCCCTCCAGTGCCCCAACCACGCCCACAATGCCCAGCCAGTCCGCCCGCCCCAGACAAAACCACCCTCCCACTCCCGCAAAGACCCGCCGCCCCCACCAAACCCGGAGGGCGATTTTTCACCAGGAGGGCAATTCCGTCACCGGAGGGTGATTCCGCAATACCCCACCAGCAGTTTCAATCAATCACCCAACCATTCCACCCTCCACAGACAGTTCCACCCTCCCAATCCGGGCAAAACCTACGAAAATCAGGCTCTCTCGGTCAATCGGGAGGGCGTTTCGGTTATTGGAGGGTGATTCGGTTGCTGGAGGGCGATTTTGCACCAGGAGGGTCACTCTGTCCCCGGAGGGTATTTCCGCCAAATCCCACCAGCAGTTTTAATCATTCCCGCGCCCTCTAGGCTGCACCCTCGCCCGCTTTTTCTGTTAAGCCTTAGGTACAACATCACCCCAGGCTTTGCGTTTAGCCTGTTTACTTGGCTTTTTTGCCGAGCTCCGCTAAGCGTCCTAGGGTTCCTATCTAAGCAAGTGAACTAAAAGAAAACCCGGACAATTCACATTGCCTAAGTTGCGTCAGAATCTACAACTAACGCGGTCGCGTGCTCCCTTAAAAAATCTCGCAAATACGGGAGAGCAAAATCTACTCGAGCACGCCCAGCTTCAACAATCATTTCCGCATCTATCAACCTTCGACGATAGTTGCTTACATAAGAACCGCTTCGACCCAATCGATTTTTAATATCCGAAATCGAAGAAGGACCATCATCTTGCGCCATGTACACCAAAAACGATTTGTCCATGTCAGACAAGTCATCCAAAGCAGGCTCATGAACCAAATATCCTAATTTTGCTTGAGCTTTTTCAATGCCAGCCTGAGCAGCGCTCTCCGTTATGACATTTCCTTCTCTTAGGCGAAACGCCCACTGTCCCACCAGCTGAATCATAAAAGGATACCCATGACAAGCCGCAACCGCCTCAGCAAGCGCTTTTTTATCCCATGAAACACCCGAGCCTACCAGCGGTTCTTCCAAGGCCTGCTTCACGTCCTCGTCCTTAACAGTTGCGAGATTGATCCTTTCTGCCCTCCTTAAAAACGTAACCGGATTGGAACCTTGACCAGAGATAGTTGCCGAAAGTAGCGGCTTAATAGAAGACGGAATCCCCGCCATCACCACCGCTATCTCCCTGCCCTCTCGAACGAGGTGTTGAATCGTTGCTCCGAACTCTATAACCTCATCACCTCTGCGGTGATGCATCTCATCTAAAGTGATAAGCACCCCGGTAGGCTCTTGCTTAGCTTTTCGGTCAAGTTCGCCCTTATAAGTCAGGTAATCCTCTAACGCATTTCTGAGGGTGTAAATGTTTTCCCTCGGCGCATGCTTTCGCCAATTTACCCCTCCACCAATCCCCAAAATTGTAAGGTTTATCGACTCTAGAGAAGTTTTCTCCTGGGAAAGTTCTCTAATAAGACTGGCGCGAAGCCTTTCCACAAATCCCGAGGTGGCGGTTTCAGAAAGCACCAGCCAACCCCTATTCCTAGCTTCTTTTTCAAACTCATTGAGAAGAACTGTTTTCCCAATCCCCCTCGGCCCCACCACGAGGGATATTCTCTCGTGAGTGCCAGGGCCTTCCTCTAGGGCGACAGCAAAATTTTCTATCGAATCTTCCCTGCCTACCAGCAAAGGCGGGGTTGCTCCTAGAGTCGCTTTGAACGGGTTGATGCTTCTCGCCATAGCTTCATTGTAGCGCTTCCGTTATGAAGTTTATGAGTTTTATGAAGTTTATGAATTATATGAACTTTATGAATGGTTGTGAGTTTTATAAAATCAATGAACTTTTGACTGCTTGTGAAGCTTATGAACTATCTCCCCACCCCGACCATTCCGCCTTCCCGATTCAGGACATAAGCAACCATTCCACCCTCCACAGACAAAACCACCCTCCTAATCCCGGCAAAACCGCCGAAAATCAGGCTCTCCCGGTCAATCGGAAGGGCGTTTCGGTTATTGGAGGGTGATTAGGTTGCGGGAGGGTGATTTTGCACCAGGAGGGGCATTCCGTCCCCGGAGGTCGATTCCGCAACACCCCACCAGCAGTTTTAATCAACCACCCAACCATTCCACCCTCCCAGAACAGTTCCACCCTCCACAGACAAAACCACCCTCCCGATTCACCTATCAAGCCCAAATAGCGGCGATTTCACATAAACCCGGAGGGAGATTCGGTTATTGGAGGGTGATTCGGTTGCTGGAGGGCGATTTTGCACCAGGAGGGCGATAACGTCAGGCAGACAAATACAACCAGCAAAAACGCAGGGCAATTCCACACCCGGTGGGTCATTCCGTCCCCGGAGGGGGATACCACCAAACCCCACGAGCTCCCCGGTTAAAGATGACGGGAAATAACGCCAGAAACTACGGGCATTAGCCAGAAACTAGAGCCTACTTAAAGCCAATTAGAGCTAATGCGACCTGGTATTATCCAGAAACTAACTTTAAAATCAGTCCTAAAATAAGTCCTAAAATTAACCCTAAAAAATAGCCCGGAATATACTCCTGAAACTAACTCAGAAATTACTCGGAAAGAGTAGTGTTATCAGGAACCATCTGCTCGCCCTCGGCGCTCAAAGCCACATCCCCAACAACTTTAACGTTTCTACCGAAAGTAAAAGCGCCACTAACCTTAAAGGAATTAGCTTCCCGAAGTGAAGGAACCCCGAAAGCAAAACGGGACTCAAAATCAGCAATCTTCTTGAAGAAATGGCTATCCAAATCGACTTCTACATTCCGGTTATTAACCTGACGCAAATGGAAATCCTCACCAAGCTCATAAATGTCCGAACGCACCAAAGTCAGCTCGTTAGTGGTTTTAACCGGTAAGAAACGACTGCGAGGAACCAAAATAGCAGTTGCACCCGCGAAAGACGCAATCGCCGCGCCCATCGCGGTTTCCATTTGGATAACTGCCGGACTGTCAGGATCGGAGGGATCAACCGTCTTGTGATTGGCAATCAACGGCAACCCCAAAACCGCGTTACGCTCTACCAAAGCATCACGCAGCTTCAACAAATCAAACCAAAGATTATTAGTATGAAAAAACGGGTGTCGATGCTCATCAGTAAAATAATCCATCTGCTCGGGAGGAGTCTGCGCCGTATCGCGCAAAATCAACTGCCCATCAGATTTACGAATCGCCAAATGACCACCCTTACGGTCATTAACTGTACGAGTACAAAGCTCCGCCGCATAGGGCGCGCCACGGCTTGCAAACCAACCAGCTATCTCCGGGCTGGGGGTAGCCCCCAAATTATCCGAATTGGAAGTCATTGCGTAACGATAACCAGCGTCAATCAGTTTATCCAGCAACCCCGAACCGAAAAGGGCGGTATAAATGTCGCCATGACCCGGAGGACACCATTCCAACGAAGGATCCTTATCCCAAGAAACCGGGGTTAAATCATCGGCGCGCAGCTTCGGCTCTTGATTTTGCAGAAAATCCAAAGGCAAATCATCAACCTGGATACCAGGATGCTTTTCCAAAGCCGCCAAAGTATCGGCTTTTGTGCGGAAAGAATCCATAAAAATCAGCGGCAATTTCACCCCGTAAGATTGCCGCGCCGCCAACACCTGACGGCAAATAATATCCAAAAAAGTAAGCCCCGAACGAACCGGCAATAAGGACTTGGCTTTATCCATACCCATAGAAGTGCCCAGCCCGCCGTTGAGCTTAATCATTACGGTTTTAGATAAAGCCTCACGAGCTTGCTCGGGACTGACCTGCGCATCTTCCAGGCTATCAACACTGGTGAGCGGGGAAATGGTTTCCTCCGGGATAAAACCGGTATGCTCGCCCTCTAGCACCTGGTAATAGTGAGAAAACACCGAGATAGCTGCCGGGCTAACCCCATCTTGCTCCATTTTTTCGACCGCTTGAGCCAGCCCTGCTTCACTCATCTTCAGCTTTCTCCTTTACCTAAAACCATACCTAGACTGGAAAGTCTCCACCTTAAGACTAGAAAGTTTCCACCTGTTGCAACCAAGCTCTCCGTGCCTGTAAAGAGTCCTCAAGTTCTTTCAACTTGGTCTCGTCACCGGCAGATTTAGCCTGTTCGATTTGCGCCTCAATATCGGCTATTAAGCTCTTAAGCTGCCCCGCCATACCCTCGGCGCGAGCTTTAGTCTCGGGATTGGATTTACGCCAGAGGTCTTCCTCCAAGGTGCGTAAATGATCCTCAACCGCGCGCATACGTCGTTCTATCCGCTCAACATCGGCACGCGGCACATGACCAATCTCGTCCCACTGTTCTTGCAAAGGACGCAGCTTGGCTTTGAGCTGCTCAATATCGGTTAAGTCCTTCAGCGGCTCTGCCTTCTCTAAAATGGCTTCCTTCTTCGCCAAATTTTCCGTCTCTACAGCGCTCTCTGCTTCTTGCTGGGCGTTCCGGGCATCAAAAAATACCTGTTGAGCATGGTGAAAACGCTGCCACAAAACATCATCATCACGCCGAGAAGCTCGACCAGCCCGCTTCCACTGGCTCATCAAATCCCTAAACGCCCGAGAGGTATCGCCCCAATTAGTAGACGAAGAAAGCGCCTCCGCCTGTTTAATCAGTTTCTCTTTAGCGACTTTCGCCTGAGTCTGGGCAGAATCCAACTCGTTGAAAAATGCCCGCCGGTTCTTTTCAAATAAAGAACGCGCCGCCGCGAAACGCTTCCAAAGTTCGTCCTCGAAAGAGCGCTCAATCCGCGGTCCGTCGTGCTGAAGCCGCTTCCATTGGTCAAGCAAATCCCGCAGTTCCTGTCCGGACTGTTTCCATTGGGTGCGGGAAGAATCCTGCCCGGCAATTTCCTCAGCCCTGACCACCACTTTTTCGCGGTTCGCCCGTGCCTCTTCCTTAGCTTGAGCACGCTGCGCCGCAACCTCTTCTTTACGTTTATCAGCCTTTTCTTGCAGTTTAGCGACCTTTTCACGTAAAGCCGGTAAATCACCAACCGCAGCCGGTTCGCTCACCTGCTCCCGTAAAGAACTCATCGTTTGATCAATTTCGCGTTCAGCCAACTTTGGAAGCCGCTCTGCAAACAAAGAAATCTGGGCAGCCAAATCCAAATAGCGCCGCGCGTAAATCTTTAACGGATTTTCGGGAACTTCCGCCGGGAACTGTCCAATCTGGCGTTCCTGGTCACCATCCTTCACCCAAACGCGACCATCTTCATCAACCCGTCCAAAGGACAGAACCTGAGACAAATCAGGAGTTTTAGCGGTATTCACCGGTTTATTTTGGGCAGATAAATGAATCTTCCCCGGAGTGGGAACAGGTTTAGGCTTCGGTGTCATATCAGGCTGTTCAGTCACTAATTTTTTCCTTAAATCAGTTCTTCCTGCGGCTAGGTTAAGCCGCGTGCGCGTGGGATGTTTTACCCCAACAACATATTACGCACTAGAGCCCCTAAAGCGCCAACAGCCGACATACTTTAGGATAAAAACATGAGGATAGAAAAACTGTACGCGCCCTATTACAGCGAAAATCCCTACATACTGCTGGCTGACGACAGTCGAGAAGCTCTGGTTGTAGACCCCGGATATGGCGCTCTAGAGCAAATTCAATCAACATTGGACAACCTTCAGGCAACGGTGGCAGCTGTGCTGTGCACCCACGGACATTCCGACCACATTTGGGATGCGCACGCGGTCGCCGGCTCAGCTCCGGTCTATATTCCCGCCCCCGATGAATACCGTTTTCACCCCGATAAACTAGACCCGCGAGAACGTATCGAACACCAAATGAACTTGCCACCTTGGCAAGAACCCCAGAATCTACAAGTCCTGCCCGATATAGCCGCTGTGGAGGGCGTAGAGCTAGCTCCCGGAATCTTCCTGCGTCTGCTGCCCGCCCCAGGACATACCGAAGGCTCTAGTCTGTTCCTGTTGGAGACTTCTAAAGTTTCCGGCTCCGCCGCCCAAGATGCTCAAATCCCATTCAACCAGTGGCTACGATACTCCAATCAAGAGGACAGGTTGCTAACAAAATTGGCGCTTTGTGGGGACGTAATCTTTGCTGATTCTGTAGGACGAACCGATTTGCCCGGTGGAGACCGTAAACAAATGTTGCACACCCTACGCACCCTGCAAAACGTAATCGACCCGGACACAGTGCTCCTCCCGGGGCATGGCCGGGCCACCGTATTCGGTTTAGAAAAAGCGCACAACCCATTTTTGGCGCAAGCCCGCTACCAGGGATAACAATACCGACCCCGCCAAAGCATCCCGGTTTTCCACAGCTGTCCAGGTTGCACACTTTTCCTTACCGGCTTATTGCAGCATTTCCCGGAAAGGTTTCTAGCCTAAATCCTTAAAAGGTGGAAGCAATACTGGTAGACCCGTTAGGAAACCAAGTGATCCATGGGGCCGCACGTACCTGCCTGATTAAAGGTAACCGTTTTCAAATCTGGAACGGCGCTGACCGGGAAATACTCGCAGAACCAGTCACTTTAACCTCAATCTATGGGCGCGCCCTCTTCTTAGCTCCAGTCATTCCTCGAGATTGTATCTTGACCGGGAACTCTGCCGCCTGGGTATGGGCAGGCAGTGGCAATGCCCCCGAACTGCTGTATATAGCTTCCCCTAATCGCCCGCGCCGCGCGCAAGACTCCCGGTTTTGGATTTACCTAAATAAATCCGCCAGGCAGCACCTGCAAACCCAGAAAATAAAACCTTTAGGCTCTCGGCGCGCTAGCAAACCAGTTTTGCCTGCCCTGCAAGCAGTAAATCCTGGGTCAGCGCCCCTCAACCCCGGCGAGGATAACTCGGCAGAACGCAGCTGCCTATTGGCAAAGGACGCACCCGCATCCGCGTCGATAATCTCCCTCTACCCCGCGCACTCCCCTAGAGCAGTCCCAAACACACAACCCCTTGAAAACTCTATAAAAAGCAGAAAGAACCTGAAAAAAGCCCGGAAGAAAGCAAATAATACCCCAAAATATCTACCTGGTGACTGCTTAGAGCTGGCGGGAATACAAATCTTAAGCCCCGCCGCCACCTTGGATTTTTGTGACTGCCACCCAAACCTACCCGGAAGTCAGACCTGGGAGCGTACCCGCCTAAAATCTTTAACCTGCCGGGTGTTTACGTAAAGAATTAGTAGTCCGGTTCGCTGAAAACACCCCAGGAATCTTGCGAATATCAGTCAAAATCGTATGCAAATAGCGGCTATCAGCCACTTCGAACGTATAGCGCGAACTGGCAACCCGATCCGAAGAAGTATTGACTACCGCCGCTAAGATATTGGCTCGATAATCGGAAAGCACCTTGGTGACATCGTTAATCAGCCCTTCACGGTCAAGAGCCTGAATCTCAATCTCTACCTGGAACTTCGCCGTCGGGTGAGCTGCCCAAGACACTTTAACTACCCGGTCGGTATTCACCATCAGGTTTTGGGCATTAGAACACTCTTTGCGGTGAATCGAAACCCCATGCCCGCGGGTAACAAACCCCACGATTTCATCACCGGGCAACGGGTTACAACAGCGGGCAATCTTCGTCCAAATCTCACCCTGTCTCATTCCCTCCACTTGGATGCCAGCGCCCTCGGCAACGGTATTAGAACGGGTATCACCCTGGGCGGGCAGTACCGCCTCGGATAGAGTTTCCTCCGCGCCGTCCTCTCCTCCGACACTTTCCATCAGCTTATCTACCACATTGGAGGCTGAAATATGGTGGGAGCCGACCGCCGCGTAAAGTGCCGAAATATCGCTATATCCCATATCGGAAGCTAAAGCCGTCATGGTGTCATGGCTCATTAGCCGCTGCAAGGGGAGATTCTGTTTGCGCATATAGGCAGAAATAATGCCTTGACCAGCTTCTATTGCTTCTTCACGGCGTTCTTTAGAGAACCAGGCTTTAATTTTGTTGCGAGCCCGGGGACTGGCAACAAAATTTAGCCAATCACGAGAAGGACCCGAATTTGTCGAACGGGAAGTGAGCACTTCTACGTTGTCGCCGTTTTGCAGCTTGGTGTCCAGGGGAACCAATTTACCGCCAACTTTTGCCCCCACCGTACGGTTACCAACTTCGGTATGAACCGCGTACGCAAAATCAACCGGGGTGGAATCAGCTGGCAATTCTTTAACCTCACCGGCGGGAGTAAACACATATACCCTGGAACCAGACATTTCATAGCGCAGCGAATCCAAAAACTCGCCCGGGTCTTGGGTTTCCTTTTGCCAATCCACCAGTTGGCGCAGCCACCCCATTTCCTCTCCATCTGCTAAAACAGTTTTATTATCGCTAGTTGTTTTAGCGTTTTTAGCGTTGGGGTTCTCTTTGTAACGCCAATGGGCGGCAATACCGTATTCAGCCCGCCGATGCATCTCGTGGGTACGTATCTGGATTTCTACCGGTTTACCGCCCGGTCCTACCACCGTTGTATGTAGCGACTGGTAGAGGTTGAATTTGGGCATTGCAATATAGTCTTTGAAACGACCGGGAATCGGATTCCAGCGGGCGTGCATTTCCCCAAGAACCGCATAGCAGTCCCGCACCGTATCTACCAGCACCCGCACGCCAACTAAGTCGTAGATATCGTCAAAGTCACGACCACGCACAATCATTTTTTGATAGATGGAATAGTGATGCTTAGGACGACCAGTGACCTGACCAGCAATTTTATTTAGACGTAGCGCTTCTTTAATCTGGTCAATTACTTCCCGTAGATATTTTTCTCGCTGCGGGGCGCGCTCATGTACCAGATTATCGATTTCTTCATACAAATCGGGGTACAGGGTTCTGAAAGCTAAATCCTCTAGTTCCCACTTAATGGTGTTCATACCTAAACGGTGAGCGAGGGGGGCAAAAATCTCTAGAGTTTCGCGTGCCTTATTTTGAGCCGATTGAGGGGAAACATATTTCCAGGTGCGGGCATTATGAAGCCGATCACCGAGCTTTATCACCAGTACCCGAATGTCGCGTGACATGGAGATAATCATTTTGCGCACGGTTTCGGACTGCGCCGCCTGCCCGTAGGTAACTTTGTCTAGTTTAGTTACCCCATCTACCAGTAGGGCGATTTCTTCCCCAAATTCGCTGGTCAGCTGCTCTAAGGTATAGTCAGTATCTTCTACCGTGTCATGAAGCAGAGCCGCCGCTAAAGTGGTGCTGGTCATCCCGATTTCTGCCAAAATAGTGGCGACCGCTACCGGATGGGTGATGTATGGCTCCCCCGATTTTCTGAATTGTCCCTGGTGGCAGCGGGAGGCTGTTCTATAGGCGCGCTCGATTAGGGAAATGTCTGCTTTCGGGTGGTTCGCCCTGAGCGCACGCACCAGGGCTTGAATGTGGGGATCTATATTTTTGGAACGTCCAGTCAGCCAAGCTAAGGACGCGCGCACCCTAGAGGACGGAACCGCATTAGCGCCCTCATCAAAGGTGGTAGAACTCATGCAACTATTTTAGTGACCTAGCAGTCATTTCCCCAACTTGCCAGCTAAAAGCGTTACAAAAGCAATGGTATCTACCTAAATCATGGTGAGGGCTTCACAGGGCAGGTCACCAAGAGTGGAACGACCATCAAGCTCTGAAAGCTCCATTAACACACAAACTGATTCAACCTTTCCTCCCGCCCGTTTAATCAAGGCAGCGGAGGCATTCACGGTTCCCCCAGTTGCCAGCACATCATCTAGTACCAGCACACGCGCACCCGGTTCAATAGAATCAGGTTGCAGCTCCATCCGGGACTTACCGTATTCAAGTCCGTAATCAATCCCAATCACGGGGCCTGGCAGCTTACCAGCTTTGCGAATCATCAAAGTTCCCAGCCCCAGCTCTACTGCCACCGGAGCCGCAATCAAGAAACCCCGAGATTCTAGACCCGCCACTAAATCAACCCGGCCACGGTAAAAATCAGCCAGTCCCTTAACCAGCTTAGAAAAAGCCTCACCGTTAGCCAGCAGCGGGGAAATATCGCGGAACAGCACCCCGGTTTCAGGAAAATCCGGTACATCGCGCAGATTTGCGCGAATCAATTCCCCTAGCGGCGCAAGTTTAGGGTTAATCATCGTTTACTCCTGGCAGTGCGTTTAGGCTGAGCCTGTTGCCCCTGGTGGTGACCGGCTTTTAAGGGATGAGCAACCCGAATAGTATCTTTAGCGTCCTCGGCGTCCATATCAGAGCCATTGGCTCGTTTATCCAAAACTTTTTGTGTATGGGCAGCAATCTTTGTGCTGCGCGAACGCAACACAATCAACAGTGAAGGTGCAATCAAAATCGAGGAAAGCGTACCGGCAATCATACCTACGAACAATGCCAAAGAAATATCGCGCAAAGTTCCGCCACCTAAAGCAACCCAAGAAATCAATAAAATTGAGGTCACCGGCAGCAATGCCACCACAGAAGTGTTAATCGAACGTACCAAAGTCTGGTTGATAGCCAAGTTTACAAGCTCGCCGTAGGTGGAACGAGTTTGCTGCTCGAAATCAACCGACAATTCGCGAACCTTGTCAAAGACCACCACCGTGTCATAGAGGGAATATCCCAAAATGGTAAGCACCCCAATAATAGTGGCTGGAGAAATCTCAACCCGGGTAAGTGCCAGCACCAAACCGGTAATCAGCACGTCATGGCACAGCGAAAACAAGGCGGAAACCGCCATTGTCCAGGTTCTGAAATATGCCCACAACATCAGGGAAACAAGCAGGAAGAAAATAATCAACGACTGCAGAGCCTTGTAGGTAACGTCGGCTCCCCAGGACGGGCCGATAGTAGTGGCTGCTACTTTAGCTTCCGAAACGCTATAGGCTTTCGCCAAATCGGTTACTACCTGCCGTTTGTCGTTAGTGTCAAGACTAACTGACTGTACCCTGACCGAGGACGCACCTACCGAATTAACGGTCGAGCCTTTAAGTTTCGGGTTGGCATTGACTACGTTTTGCGCCGACCCTTGATCAGCACCACTAACCGAAGAAACGGTGAACTCGGTTCCGCCCTTGAAATCAATCGAACGCTCTAAACCAAGCACTGACATTGCCAGTACCGAAATCGCCATTAAAATAGCACCTGCAATCAGCAGATATTTACGATTACCAATAAAGTTATAGGACTTGCGACCAGAATAAAGGGCGTTACCCCAACTTGAAAAACTCACTTTTCTTCCTCCTGGTCCGTCGCGGATACTTTCGCTAACTCATCTGTGGCAGCATCATCCTGGTTGGAATCCTTATTTGCCGCCTCTGTTTGCTCAGCTTTGTTTTCACTGGGCTCGTTTGAATCTTCTTCCGGCTTAGCTTTATAGACCGAACGTATCTTGCGTACTTTACCAGCGCCGACATAACGGTAGGTTCCCCGCTGCGCACCCAAATGCTCCGGGTCAAGACCAGAAAGCTTATGACCTTCGGAATAGAACTTGAAACGCAGCAGCCACACCATCATCGGGTGAGTAAAGATAAAGATTAACGCCAAGTCAATCAGGGTGGTTACCCCCAGGGTAAAGGCGAAGCCCTGAACCCCACCGACCGCAAGGAAATAAAGGACGCAGGCGGCCAAGATATTAACCAGGTCAGAGGTAATAATCGTGCGTTTGGCCCGGTCCCAACCCACGCTGACCGCGCTAGATAGAGCTTTACCATCACGTACCTCGTCACGAATCCTCTCGAAGTAAATGATGAACGAGTCCGCCGTAGTACCAATCGACACAATCACACCGGCGATACCGGCAAGCGAGAGACGATACCCCATTGACCAAGAAAGCAAGGTAAGAACCAGGTATAACAGACCGCCCGCGCTGACCAGCGAACCGACAGCAACTAAAGCCAACCCGCGATACTGCCAAATCAGGTAGAACACCACCATAATCAAACCGATGATACCGGCGATAACGCCATAACGCAGCTGGTTAGCACCCAAAGTAGCTGAAACTTGCTGCTCGGATTGCACATCAAAGTTCAACGGCAAAGAGCCAAACTTTAACTGGTTAGCTAAAGCGGTAGCAGAAGAGCGGGTAAAAGATCCCGAGATTTCGGCTTTACCGTTAGTAATAGCGTTGTTTACCCCCGGAGCTGAAACTACTAAACCGTCTAGCACAATTGCGAACCGGTTCTTGTCATTGTTTTGTCCCGCGGGCAGACCATTTTGTCCTTGCACAGCCTGATTGCGGAACTTAAACAAGCGGGTGGTTGTGTTTCCAAACTGGGTAGCGCCTTGCTTATCGAAAGCGAGATTAACTACCCACTGACCGGTAGATTGACCAGAAGCGCCAGTTCCCATCCCGGATTCTGCCGAAGAAATCCGCGCACCCGATACTTCTGCCGGAGAGAGAAT
>ENA-OQLI01001915-OQLI01001915.1-human-gut-metagenome-genome-assembly--contig:-NODE-1915-length-12335-cov-11.357962_pt1 | contig 12335 bp, 8 predicted proteins | sample MGYA00242805_ERZ504812 | MGnify/ENA primary metagenome ERZ504812 (study PRJEB26092, sample SAMD00036430) | human gut metagenome | host: Homo sapiens | study: EMG produced TPA metagenomics assembly of...
CACCTACGATAGTCAATGAGTATATCAAGAAAATTGAGGTGTTTCCACCGGACAAATCCAGCGGCAAGCGGGTACAGAAGGTAAAAATCTATTTCAACTTCGTGGATGATGTAGAGATTCCTGTGATATCCGAGCCTGTTGTTGCGAAATCTACCCCTGGACGCAGAAAAACGGCGTGACCATTGAGGTCACACCGTTCTCTGCCCCTCGCAAAGCTAAATAGTACCTTATCACTATTAAACCTTGATTTTCCGGGGTTTTTGAACCATTTTGATACGGTTTGAACAGCAGATTATCTCTTGCTGAACTGAGGCGCGCGACGGGCTGCCTTGAGACCTGGTTTATTTTTTCCCCAGCTCCCAGAATGCGACTGCGCTTGCAGCGGCAACATTTAAGGAATCCACTCCGTGGAACATCGGGATACAGACGGTGTCGTCGCAGTTGTCGATGGTTTCATCCAACAGTCCTTCCCCCTCGGAGCCGAGGATGACAGCGAGCTTTTGTTTGGAAGAAAGTTTTGGATCATCAATCGAAACAGAATCACAGCGAAGCGCCATTGAAACGGTGTGGAAGCCGTGATTTTTTAATTCGGAAATCCCCGGAAGCGGCCAGCTGCTGTCCAGGAAGGTCCACGGAATCTGGAAAACGGTTCCCATGCTGACACGGATCGCGCGCCGGTAAAGCGGGTTGGAGCAGTCAGAGGTCAGCAGTACGCCGTCCATGCCGAGAGCGGCAGCGGAGCGGAAAATTGCGCCGATGTTGGTAGGGTTCATAATATTTTCCAGAATAACAAGACGGCTGGAAGCCTGACAAAGCTCTTCCACAGAGGGAAGCTTCGGACGTTTCATAGCGCAGAGCATACCGCGGGTCAGGGCAAAGCCTGTCAGCTGTGTGAGCACCTCAAATGGGGCGGAAAAAAACGGGATATCCGGGCAGCGTTCCAGAAACGGAAGCGCCTGATTTTCCAGATGTCTGTCCTCCGTCAGAAAAGAGATCGGGATGCAGCCGGCGTCCAGCGCGCGTTCGATGACCTTTGGGCTTTCAGCAATAAAAATTCCATTCTGCGGGTCGCAGCGGTTTAACAGCTGATTTTCGGAAAGACGGGCATAGATGTCCAGCTGCGGGTCAAGAAAATCAGTGATCGGTAGTATGGTCGGCATATGTTTTACATTCTCCAGCTTCTTTGAGCGCCCGGTTCCATTTGCGGAGCGTGTCGGGGTCAATTTTACAGATTTCTCTGTCGTAAGTATAAATTCCGTTTGTTTCCTCTTCAATGTCGGAAAGCTGTGTATACACGGTCGCGCCGATGCCTTTCTTGACAGCGGGCAGAATCGTCTGTCGGATCAGGTCGATATAGCCGTAGGTCAGCGTACCGGTGGAGTTGAATTTTTTGTAGCCGTATACTTTTTTACAGCAGCTGTGTCCGGGGATCGAAAGGGAATATCCCCCGAATTCGGTCAGCGCCGCCGCGCGTTTGCTTTCCGGTTTGAATTTTAATTTCAGAAAATAATAATGCAGGCTCAAAATATCGCCGCCCTTCTGGTCAAACCAGCCGCTTGCGTGATCGACCAGCCGGGAGGAATCGAGGGTGCGGATTTGTTCGCAGGCCGCGAGCGCGTCGAACTGCCCCCAGCCTTCATTAAATGGAACCCAGACGACGATACTGGGATGGTTGTACAAAAAGGCGATGGTTTCTGTGATTTCGCGCCGGAATTCGTCTTTTCCCTCGGGATGGAGCCGGGAGAGCAGACCGGCGTGCTTTTCATCGTCGGAAAAAGAAATATGGTTCCAGTTCATCAAAGTCGCCAGATAGGTGACGAACCAGTGTTTATAGGCGGAACCGCCGTTTACCATATCCTGCCAGACGAGCATGCCCAGCTGGTCGCAGTGGTAGTAAAAACGCTCGGGCTCGATTTTGGCGTGTTTGCGCAGCATGTTGAAGCCGAGCTCCTTCATCCGCGAAATATCGGCGATCAGCGCTTCATCCGTCGGTGCGGTGTAGAGGCTTTCCGGCCAGTAGCCCTGATCCAGCACACCCGCCTGAAAATACGGTTTATTGTTTAAGAAAAAGCGCTGTGTGCCGTCCGGCGCAGTCTGGATATCGCATTTTCGCATCGCAAAATAGCTGGATACGCGGTCGGCGCTGCTTTTCAGGCTGACGAGATATAAAAACGGGTCTTCCGGTGTCCAGGGATGGAAATCGGGCAGGGAAACGATCAGCTCGGAGTTGGTCATACCGTTTATGCAGACCGGCTCCATGTCTTTGCCGGAGATCACGCATTCGACCGGGGCGGAATGCTGTGTCAGCACTTTTAAGTGGACGAGTCCCTGATCATAGTCGGTGTGATAAAAAATCTGTTCGATATAATTGACTGGAACAATTTCCATCCAGACCGTCTGCCACAGGCCGCTCTGCGCCGTATAAAACATGCCGCCGGGCTTTAAAGACTGCTTGCCCCGCGCATGCCAGGACGTGTTGCTTTCATCCTGAATCCGGACGATCAGTTCGTTGTCGCCTTCCTGGAGATAATCCGTGATATCTGCAGAAAAAGGCAGATAGCCGCCGCAGTGACGCACTGCAGAAATCCGATTGACAAAAACCTCTGCTGTGTGGTCTGCAGCGCCGAAATGGAGCAGGATGCGCTTATCCTGCTGCGGTTTTGCGAGGGGGATGGTGCGGCGGTACCAGAGATATTCGCCGGGCTTTAGCTGTCTGGAAACGCCCGAAAGCTGACATTCCGGAGAAAACGGAACCAGAATGCTCAAATCGAAGGAAAGCGGGATTTCCGGTGTTTTGGAAAAAGCGCATTCCCAACGCCCGTTCAAATTCAAATAAGAAGTACGAACCAGCGACGGCCGCGGATATTCCGGGAGAACGTTATGTTCATCGACCTGTCGACTGAATTTTGTCTGAAGCTGTATCATAATTCCTCTCATTCTGTCCTGCTGCAGCGACGATCCCATGCAGGGCAATCCTTGCGGAGTGTTTTTTATATCTATGATGCCGGATGGGTTCGTGGACAGCATGGTCAAAAGCCCCCGACCTTGATGCCTGTGGGTTGTTCCGTGCTGCGCACTCCAACAATCCTGGCATCATCCTATATCAGTATATAGGAATGGAAAATTTTTGACAAGAATCGACCCGGAAAATGTATCGCAATTCGCGTGTCCCTTTTCGCAGGAAAACTGAGCTGCGAATCAGAAGGAGGTATCATAAAAACCAAATATTCTAACGTATAGAACACCAGTTTGTCAATCAGTTTGTAACTGAATGACAGACGTGAAAATCTGGAATAAAATAATAACAGAGTAAAAACAGGCTGCCGCAATCCCACTGGTGTAAGGCGATGGGGAGTTCACAATGCAGACAGGGGCGATGATGATGAAGAGCAGGATGACGGTAACAGAGGCGCTGAAGGAGCGCGAACTTTTAAAGAAGCGGATCACGAAGAAGATCGGACAGCTGGGAAGGGAGGCAGGCACGGACGGCGCTTTTGCAGAACGGAGAAGCGCGCGGTTCGACGCGTCCAAGACAGGCAGAAAGCCGGCACAGTCAGCGATGTCTGGCAGCATAGGACATGGTGCAGTATTTGACGGGACAAGTGCGCATTGCGGTGCGCACCTCGATGCCGCCCTGCAGCAGATCCAGGACCTGATCCTCCGGTATGATTCGATCTGCAGCGCGGTCGCCAGATCGAACGGGGAGACATGGCTGGATACCTCGCGCGGCTATATGACCGTCTCGGAGGCAGTCGCTCTGCGCAGCCGCCTGAACGATAAAGAGACAGCCGACACTGCATTTGAGCAGCTGTTGACGAATCGCCTGGAAAGCATTTTGAAAAAACAAAAGGTGTTTTCCAAGCACGGACAGAATCCGTCTGGACGCCGCCCGGCACTGAAAGGAAATGTAGTGATTTTGCAGAATCCGTCTGCAGGAAGAGGCAGCGCCGGGCAGGAGAAAGGCAGCCGTGCCGACGCTGGACAGCTCAAGCCGCCGCAGCCTATCCTTTCTGCACAGGAGTTGTCGAAGCTCCGCAGTCTGACAGAAAGGATTCAGGAGAGCAGGGAAGAATTACTTCTGGAGCTGGACACGAAGCTTGCGCTGTCAAATGCTGCAACCTGGATCGAAGTGTAGCAGCAGGAGACCTGAATCCGCCGAGCCTGTTTGGAGGTGGATGCAAAACTTTGAAGAGGTCTGCGAAGCAGGAAGCCCATTGGCTTTAGACAATGGGTAGTGCACATCCTCCTCAATAGGACAGAATGATACGTATAACAAAACGGATTGCTCAGACCCTCCGCACGAAATTCCCAAAACGGACCCAAGACACACTACCCTCCCCGGTAGTTGTGCCCCAAGCAAACAAAATTTAGTCTGGTAGAAAAGATAGAAAGATAGTTTAAATTTTGATTGATGATACAGACCTGCCGGAGTTGCCGGACGGGGTGAAATCCATGAGAACGGTCAGCGCTGTCCGGGCGCGGGAATTCCGCATGGCTGTGCGGCGGGTCTTTTCCAGTAAGCTGTAACGAATCTTTTGGTGCGAGTCCGTACAATGGGACACGCAATGAGGTAGAATAAATAGAAAATAACAAGTAACTGTTCCGCAGGTCTGCGCATTTACTGCGCTGACCGTAAGAAAACTTAGACCAGAAGGCAAAAATCCTATCGGCGCAGCCGATTTGAAATGGATTTTTGCGCGTAACTGTGAGGGGACGGAACAGTTACAATAACAAAAGCAGACAGAAAGGAAACAAACGGGAGAAGGGCAAAACAGAGAAGATGGAGAGACAGCAAGGAGGTAGAAATGGGATATCCGCTTATCGACGTGTTACGGACAGGGCAGAGGTTAAAAGAAGCCTGTATTAAGAAAAATATCGAGGCAAAAGAAATCAAACAATTTTTGGGACTGGCGGCGATGCAGTCTATCTATAACTGGTTTCAGGGCAAGGCATTGCCATCGCTGGACAATTTTTATGCGCTGAGCAGTTATCTCGGAACAGAATTAGATTCCCTGATCGTACCGCAGGGACGTTATCAGGAGCATGAAATATTGGAAGACGCCTCCTTTTTCAGAAGGCAGGCAGTTTATTTTGGTTTTTTGCTGGAAGCAGAAGCGCAGAGCAGTTCATAAAATCGTAAGGGACGAGTGAACTGTAATACCAAATTTTCCGGAAATCCCGCCGCGTGTGTTGTAGGAGAGAAAGTTCCTTGCTATAATAAAAAGATGAGGTTGGCGAGATCACAATGCAGTCAGGCTGCATCGCAGCCATCGGCAGGGGCAGCAGGAACGGACCGCAGACAGCGGGAGCGGAGGCTTACAGCATGATCACACGGGAACAGATTCGAAAGCTGGCAGGGTATTCCTATTCCAGAGGGGTAGATATCTGGCGGCAGGGCAAGATCAGGCGCTTTCAGATAAAAACTACGAAAAAAGGCAGGCAGATTCAGGCGGACGTCAAAGGGAGCGGGAGAAATCTTTATGACGTGAGGATCCTGCTGGATGAGGAAGAAGACAGCGTGCAGGAGGCATGGTGCGATTGTCCTGCATTTTATTCCTATGAGGGTCTGTGCAAGCATTGTACGGCGGTGCTTTTATATTATCTGGAAAATCCGGACCGGGTGGAAGAAGAGCATATGAGCTTGTCGGAGTTCCTGAAACAGCGTGGGCTGGAAGGCTTCCAGAAAGAAATCGGTGAAGCAACGGACGGGATAAAGATTCAGGAAAATCTCAGGTCCCCGGGAAATACTACAGCCTCCAGAAGCGATAGCATGCTTCTTGCCGGTGTTCCGAAGCGGAAGACAACCAGACAGTTAAAAGAGCTTCTACAGAAACAGACTGCCCGGCATATGCTTCCGGTTCTGCAGGAAGAAAGCTTTGGGAAGGTGCGTCTGGAGCCACTTCTTATTTGTGATACGCGTGAATGCCGGGCGGAATTTCGGATCGGGATCGGCAGGATGTATATTGTAAAGGATATTTTTTCCATGATCCGCGCGCTTCGGGAGCAAAGCAGCTATTCCTATGGAAAAAGTCTGGAATTTGTTCATATAAAAGGAAGCTTTACCGAAGAATCGCGACCGCTTGTGGAATTTCTGGAGCAGTGGGTTGGCCGTTATGAAAAGGCGTATCTGCAGACGAGCGGTTATTCCTATCTGTATCGGGCAGCGCTCCCGAAAGCTCGGACGATCGTGCTGGATGGCTGGGGACTGGATGGATTTCTGGATGCGATGGGAAACCGGGTATTTTATGTACAGCTGGATGGAACGGAGAGCCGTTGGCATGTCACGGACGCAGCACTGGAACGCAGATTGCAGCTGACGGGAACGGAAGGTGGTGCAGAGCTTTCCCTGGAAAATGTGTTCGGATATGCCTGTGAACGGGATCAGGTGTATTTTAAGGACGGACTGATTTATCGGGTTTCCAATGAAGGGCTGGGAGAAGTGACCGAGTTTTTGGACTGTATGAAAAAGCTCCCGAACCGGACGGCTTTTTTGCAGGAAGAGGATTTGCCGGCATTTTTCAGACAGTTGATGCCGATATTAAAAGAACATTTTCAATGCGAGATCAAAGGAGTCGATGAAAAGCAAACGGAATTGTCGACAGTAAAATTCCAGTTTTATCTGGATATGCCACAGGAGAAACTGGTCAGCTGTCGTGCAATCGCCTGCTATGGAGAACGGGAGTATAGTGTATATGATCTGACAGGGGATATTGACAGACGGGATCTTGTCAGCGAGTCGGAAGCAGCGCGGATTTTAAGCTCCTATTGCAATACTTATGATGATCTGAAAAAAGAAATGATTATTTATCAGGACGACGAATTGTTTTATCGTCTCCTGACAGAAGGAATCGTGCAGCTTTCTGCAATCGGTGAGGTGTATGTTTCCGATGCGCTGAAAAAAGTGCGGGTTCTGCCGTCGCCCGGCGTATCCGTTGGAATTTCCATGGGCGGCGACTTGTTGGAGCTGACAGTGTCTTCTCAGGATATGCCGAGGGAAGAGCTGATGGAAATTTTGTCCCGTTATGATCGGAAACGAAAATTCTACCGGCTCAAGAACGGCGACTTTGTAAATATGGAAGAAAATGGTCTGGAATCCCTGCAGGAGGTGCGCCAGGCGCTGCAGCTGACAGATAAGCAGCTGATGCAGGACAAAATCGAGGTTCCGGCGTACCGGATGCTGTATCTGGATGAGACGCTGCAGGAAAACGCAATGATGGAGGTGATTCGGGATGTATCTTTCGCGAGTCGGATCGAGAAGCTGCAGAATCCGGATTTCGAAAAGGAATATGTGCCGGACTCCTTAAAAGGAATTTTACGGGAATATCAGAAAGCCGGTGCCGCGTGGATTGGAATGCTTTACAGCAACCGGTTCGGCGGAATTCTGGCGGACGATATGGGGCTTGGAAAAACGCTGCAGGTCATCAGCTTCCTATTGACAGAGCACACCGGATGCAGCCTGATCGTCTGCCCGGCGTCACTTGTTTATAACTGGAAGCATGAGCTGGAACGGTTTGCACCTTCGCTGAAAGCGGATATGGTAACGGGAAATGTTCAGCAGCGCAAGGAAGTTCTGGATCGCTGGAAAGAAGTGGATGTATTGATCACGTCCTATGATCTGCTCCGTCGGGATATCACAGACTATCAGGAGCTTCATTTTTTCTGCGAGGTGATCGATGAAGCGCAGTATATCAAAAATCACGGAACACAGGCGGCGAGGGCAGTCAAGCAGGTTCAGACCGGATTCCGGCTTGCGCTGACGGGTACGCCGATAGAGAACCGGCTGAGTGAACTGTGGAGCATTTTTGATTATCTCATGCCCGGGTATTTGTACAGCTATCAGCGGTTTCGGATAGAGCTGGAACAGCCGATTGTCCAACATAAGGACGAAGACGCTGCGAAGCGGCTGCAGCGGCTGATCCGTCCATTCGTCCTGCGGCGCCTGAAAAAAGAAGTACTGCAGGATTTGCCGGACAAGCTGGAGGAAAACCTGTATGCCGATATGGATGGGGAGCAGCAGGAGCTGTATGATGCCCATGTCAGACGTATGAAGCTGATGCTGGAGGAAAAATCCGACGAGGAAATCCGGACGGATAAGATCGAAATTCTGGCAGAACTGACGCGCCTTAGACAGCTTTGCTGCGATCCGGCGCTTTTGTATGATAATTATAAAGGAGGCTCTGCAAAGACAGAGCTTGTGCGTGGGTTGATCCGAAATGCAGTGGAAAACGGGCACAAGGTACTCCTGTTTTCTCAGTTTACAACGATGCTGGAGCGCCTATACCGGATTTTGGAGGAGGAAAAGATTGCAAGCCACATGCTGACCGGTGCGACTCCGAAAGAAAAGAGAATCGAAATGGTGGAGTCGTTTGCGCACGATGACGTTCCGGTATTCTGTATTTCCCTGAAAGCGGGAGGAACCGGGTTGAATCTCACGGCAGCAGACGTGGTGATCCATTTCGATCCGTGGTGGAACAGCGCAGTACAGAATCAGGCGACGGACCGTGCACACCGGATCGGGCAGAAAAATGTGGTCAATGTTTACCGGATTCTTGCCAAAGGGACGATTGAAGAGAAAATCGTGGAGCTGCAGGAACGCAAGCTGCAGCTTTCAGACAGAATCCTCGGAGGGGAGAGCCTGCAGGCGCAGGGTCTGACCCGCGAGGAACTGTTGGAACTGCTGCGGTGAGTGCTGTCAAATTCAGGATACGGCTCTCTGGCAGGCGTGCAGCAGATGCTCGTGCTCATATTTTTCCTTGGTTGCCATACCGCCGCGGATATGGCGCTCGGATTTGTTGATATCGAGTACCTTTCGGGCTTCTTTTGCCAGAGCCGGATTGACCTGCATCAGACGTTCCGTGATATCTTTATGTACAGTGGATTTGCTGATTCCAAACTGACGGGCAGCTTGTCGGACGGTCGCGTTGGATTCGATAATATAGCCGGCTACTGCCAGGGCACGTTCTTCAATATATTCTTTCATAAAATCCCCTAAAGAACATTTTTTACAAGATATTACGGGGACAGAGAAAATATGCTATACTTAGCGTAAGGGAAAAAGCCAGACAAATGAGAAATAAAAAACCGCATATTTTGCGGGATGGAGGGGAAAATGCTTTATTCGGGGAAGGATCTGCGGAAGCTGATTATACCGCTGATCATTGAACAGATTCTTGCAATTGCTGTTGGAATGGCGGATACGATTATGGTTTCTGCGGCGGGAGAAGCGGCGGTTTCAGGCGTTTCACTGGTAGACACGGTCAACATTTTGCTGATCAATGTGTTCTCTGCTCTGGCAACCGGCGGTGCAGTCGTTTCAGGACATTTCCTTGGGAAAAAGAAAAGAGAGGACGCATGTAAGTCGGCATGGCAGATCTTATTGTTCGCCACACTGCTCGCGTTCGTTATTTCCGTTATTTTTATAACGGCACATGATCCGCTGCTGCGTCTGATGTTCGGTAAAATCGAGGATGACGTTATGAAGGCGAGCAAGACTTATCTGATTATCACGACGTATTCGTTTGTTGCACTTGCCATATATAATTCCTGTGCGGCGTTGTTTCGGGCGATGAACGAATCAAAGGTGACGATGTGGGTATCCTTGCTGATGAATGTAATCAATGTGGTCGGCAATGCGATCTGCATTTATGGTTTGCACATGGGCGTAGCAGGCGTTGCGATCCCGACTACCATTTCCAGATATGTAGCGGCAGTTGTGATTTTTTTGTTGATGTTCCAAACCAAAAAAGAAATCAACCTCTGCGGGCAGATTACCTGGAAGTTTAATGGCAGTCTGATTAAGAAGATCCTGTATATCGCGATTCCAAACGGTCTGGAAAATAGCATGTTCCAGCTGGGTAAAATTCTCGTTATGAGTGCAGTCGCAACAATGGGGACTTCTGCGATCGCTGCAAATGCGGTTACGGGTACAATTGCGAACTGGAATAACCTGCCGGGCTTTGCCATCAACCTTGCGATCGTATCGGTAGTCAGCGTATGCGTTGGCGCAGGAAGATATGACCAGGCGCGTTATTATACCAGACGTCTTTGCAGGGATGCGATGATCGGGATCGGCTGTCTGTCGATCATTCTTTACCTGTCAGCTCCGATACTGGTAACCTTTTTCAATCTCGGACCGGATGCAGCTCAGCTGACGATTCAGATTGTACGGATTCATGCGGTTGCAAGTGCATTTCTTTGGATGCCGGCGTTTGGCGTTCCGAATACACTGAGGGCAGCAGGCGATGTAGTCTGGCCGATGAGTGTTGCTATTTTTTCCATGTGGGTATTTCGAGTCGTGCTGGCATACGTATTCACTTATGTTTGTCACTTTGGCCTGGTTTCCATTTGGGTGGCGATGTTTATCGACTGGGTTGTGCGGGAAATCTTCTATGTGCTCCGATATAAGGGACATAAGTGGGAGCATTTTGCGCAAAAAAGTTGAAATAAGGTTACCGAATTGCAGTGACTTTAGACGGTGAATGATTAATCGGTGCGATGGTCGATCTTTTTCGTAAATCAGAAAAGGAAACGGCATGGAAAACCTTTGACAGAACAGGGGATTCCAACTATAATTGTTCATTATGATGATATCAGGTCAGTGGTCATGGAGTGCGGGTACACTTTTTCAGACTGTTGGCCATGTTGTTTCAAAATTAACTCGAGGAGGAGACGAATGGATCGGGAACTTGTTATTGTTCTTGACTTTGGCGGACAGTACAATCAGCTGATTGCCAGAAGAGTCAGAGAATGTAATGTATATTGTGAAGTGCATCCTTATACGCTCAGTCTGGATAAGATCCGGGAAATGAACCCTAAGGGTATCATCTTTACAGGTGGTCCCAACAGTGTATACGGAGAGGATTCCCCCAGATGCCCGAAAGAGATATTCGAAATGGGTATTCCGATTCTGGGAATCTGTTATGGATCACAGCTTATGTCCTATATGCTGGGCGGCAGCGTAAAAACTGCGCCTGTCAGCGAATATGGTAAGACTGAGGTTGCAGTGGATACAGAATCTGCATTATTTAAAAATGTATCCCCCAGCACGATCTGTTGGATGAGTCATACCGATTATATTGAAAAAGCACCGGAGAATTTCAAAATTACAGCCCATACACCAGTGTGTCCGGTTGCAGGAATGGAAAATGCAGAGAAGAAGCTGTATGCAGTACAGTTCCATCCGGAGGTTATGCATACTCAGGAAGGCACTAAGATGCTTTCCAATTTCGTATATGATATCTGTGGATGTACAGGCGACTGGAAGATGGATTCTTTCGTGGAGACAACGATCCGCCAGATCCGTGAAAAGGTTGGAGACGGCAAGGTGCTTTGTGCACTTTCCGGCGGTGTGGATTCTTCTGTTGCAGCAGTTCTGCTGTCCAAGGCGGTCGGCAAGCAGCTGACCTGTGTATTTGTAGATCATGGTTTGCTTCGTAAAAACGAAGGAGATGAAGTAGAAGCTGTATTCGGCCCGGACGGTCAGTACGACTTAAACTTTATCCGCGTAAACGCACAGGAACGTTTCTATTCCAAACTGGCGGGTGTTTCTGATCCTGAAAAAAAACGTAAGATTATTGGAGAAGAATTTATCCGAGTATTCGAAGAAGAAGCAAAGAAAATCGGTGCTGTGGATTTCCTCGTACAGGGAACGATTTATCCGGACGTAATCGAGAGTGGTCTCGGTAAATCTGCTGTGATCAAGTCTCATCATAACGTAGGCGGTCTTCCGGACTGCGTTGATTTCAAGGAAATCATCGAGCCGTTGCGTCTTCTGTTTAAAGATGAGGTTCGTCGTGCTGGTCTGGAACTTGGCATTCCCGAATACCTTGTATACCGTCAGCCGTTCCCCGGTCCTGGTCTGGGTGTTCGTATTGTAGGCGAGGTGACTCCGGAGAAAGTTCGCATCGTTCAGGATGCAGACGCTATCTACCGTGAAGAGCTTGCCAAAGCAGGCTGCGACAAAGGACTGGGACAGTTCTTTGCAGCGCTGACCAACATGCGTTCTGTTGGCGTTATGGGCGATGAAAGAACCTACGATTATGCAGTTGCGCTGCGCGCAGTCATCACATCTGATTTTATGACCGCAGAAGCTGCAGAAATCCCGTTTGACGTGCTGTTCAAAGTTATGACCCGCGTCATCAATGAGGTGAAAGGCGTCAACCGCGTACTCTACGATTTGACGAGTAAGCCGCCTGGGACGATTGAGTTCGAATAATTAAAAATTTCTGGAAAGCCTTATAAACAGGGCGTTTCCGGGCAGATAAAGTTCTATTTGATAACAAAATGATAACACTGGATATTTTGGCATTATTTATCAGGTATCCTGTGGTTATCGA
>ENA-OQLI01001923-OQLI01001923.1-human-gut-metagenome-genome-assembly--contig:-NODE-1923-length-12279-cov-2.649029_pt1 | contig 12279 bp, 10 predicted proteins | sample MGYA00242805_ERZ504812 | MGnify/ENA primary metagenome ERZ504812 (study PRJEB26092, sample SAMD00036430) | human gut metagenome | host: Homo sapiens | study: EMG produced TPA metagenomics assembly of...
ATGGGAAATCCGAAATAGGACCGGGTTACACTGGACGGAGAATATAAGATGGATAAAGGTAAAGGACTGGAAATTGAAATTCCGGCTAATTATTACCCGGAGAATGATCCGGAGCTTCGCCCGAGACTTCTGTGGAGAGCACATGCAAATAATCTGTATACCAACTGGTTAAATTACTATGTATATCAGTGTACGCCATATGATCTTGAAGGAACGCCGTTCTAAAAAGAAAAATCTGTCGAACCCTGTCAGAAAATCAGGAACGAATCTTTGGGTTTTCAAAGAAAGTACGTTGCTAAAAAAATATCCGCCGTCTATAATAAAAGCATGAAGCACAGAGTACGTTAAAAAAACAATGTGTGGATGTTACAAAAAATAAAAATATGTACGTGACAAAGATGGCGTACAGGAAAGGATGCGGATGTGAGATACGAAAGTGAAGAAAAGAAAAATCTGATTTACGACCTGATGAACGGAAGTCTGGTCCTGGATGAAGTAAAAGATCTGTGGAAAGACCAGGTAGTAGATGAATTCGCCAAAGGGTCTTACTGCAGTGAACTTTACGAAGAAGTGTATCAGGCAAAAGTGTCATTATGTAATCGTCTCGGGGTACAGGAAGACAGTGATATTGAGACAGTTATTTCCAATTTGTTGCTGATCGGAAAACATCTTTCGATGAAGATGTTTGATTACGGAATGGAAGAAGAACGAAAACAAGAGAAAAAACACATTTGATGAAATTTCCTCTTGCAAATCTGGAGATTTCCTGTAAAATAGTATAGGATTATATGGAAAGCCGGTGGTCTGTAAAGATCTCCGGCTTCGTATATGAGCAACCAGAAACTTTCATAGAGGAAAGGAAACGAATATGATTGCAGCAAATAATGTAACATTGCGAATTGGAAAAAAAGCTTTATTTGAAGATGTAAATATTAAATTCACTGAAGGAAACTGTTATGGACTGATTGGTGCCAATGGTGCCGGAAAGTCTACCTTTCTGAAGATTCTCTCCGGACAGTTAGAAACTACGAATGGTGATATCACTATCACACCAGGACAGAGGCTTTCTTTCCTGCAGCAGGATCATTTCAAATATGATGCGTATCAGGTGCTGGATACCGTTATTATGGGAAATGCCCGTCTGTATGAAATTATGAAAGAAAAAGAACAAATTTATGCAAAAGAAGACTTTACCGAAGAAGATGGTATCCGTGCCAGTGAACTGGAAGCAGAATTTGCAGAGATGGATGGTTGGAATGCAGAATCCGATGCCGAGCAGCTGTTAAATGGTCTTGGAATTCCGACCGAGCTGCATTATGCACAGATGGCAGACCTGAATGGTTCTGAAAAAGTGAAAGTTCTGCTTGCACAGGCGCTGTTCGGTAATCCGGATATCCTGTTGCTTGATGAGCCGACAAACCATTTGGACCTGGATGCGATCGCATGGCTTGAAGAATTTTTGATTAACTTTGAAAACACGGTTATTGTGGTGTCTCACGACCGTTATTTCCTGAATAAAGTATGTACTCATACTGCAGATATTGATTATGGTAAGATTCAGCTGTATGCAGGTAACTACGATTTCTGGTTTGAGTCCAGTCAGTTGCTGGTAAAACAGATGAAGGAAGCAAACAAGAAGAAAGAAGAAAAGATCAAAGAACTGCAGGAGTTCATCTCCCGGTTCAGTGCGAATGCTTCCAAATCAAAACAGGCGACTTCCCGTAAGAAAGCCCTGGAAAAGATTCAGCTGGATGAGATCCGGCCTTCCAGCAGAAAATATCCATATATTGATTTCCGTCCGAACCGTGAGATCGGTAATGAGGTGCTGATGGTGGAAAATCTTTCCAAGACCATTGACGGCGTGAAGATTCTGGACAATATTTCCTTTACACTGGGAAGAGAAGACAAAGTTGCATTGGTTGGTGGCAATGAGCAGGCAAAAACTGTTCTGTTCAAGATCCTGATGGGTGAGATGGAACCGGATTCCGGTAATTACAAATGGGGTGTAACAACTTCTCAGGCATATTTCCCGAAGGACAATACAAAAGATTTTGATAATGATCTGACGATCGCAGACTGGTTGACTCAGTATTCTGAGATCAAGGATGCCACTTATGTACGTGGATTTCTTGGAAGAATGCTGTTTGCCGGTGAGGATGGTGTGAAGAAAGTGAAAGTACTTTCCGGAGGTGAGAAAGTACGCTGCCTGTTATCTAAGATGATGATTTCCGGTGCGAACATCCTGATTCTGGATGAACCGACCAACCACCTGGATATGGAATCCATCACCGCATTGAACAACGGGCTGATCAAGTTTCCGGGTGTTCTGTTATTTGCATCCCACGATCATCAGTTCGTGCAGACAACAGCAAACCGTATTATGGAAATCATGCCAAACGGATCTATGATCGATAAAATTACAACCTATGATGAATATCTGGCAAGTGATGAGATGGCAAGAAAACGTCAGGTTTATCTGATGCAGGAAGAAGATAATTAAATAATAATAAGAGCGGTTTTATTTATCGAAACAGCTTTATGAGACAAGGAGCACTGCCCGTGAAGTCGGGCAGGCTCCTTGTCTGCGTTTTCGGGAAAATGAAGAACCGTTCATATGTTCAAACGTAATGGTTCCGTACTCTGCTATCCTGACGGAAAGGGAATGCACAGCTACATGAAAATCAAAAGAAAAGAGGAGTAATTATGACACATTGTTTAAATACATTAGCAAATTTAATTCAGCAGTATATCTGGCTGGCACCGGTTCTGGCACTGCTGGGAGGTCTTGTGACTTCTTTTACCCCATGCTCGTTATCCAGTGTTCCGATGGTCATTGCCTATATTGGCGGATCAGCAAAAAATGATACAAAAAAGGCATTTCGCCTGTCCCTGACCATGGCGGGCGGTCTTGCACTGACGTTTTTGATCTTTGGTTCACTGGCATCTGTGCTGGGACATTATCTTCATGAGATAGGAGCCTGGTGGTACGGTATCCTTGGGGCAATCATGGTACTGATGGCATTGCAGATCTGGGGTGTGATAAGAATTTTACCGAATCATCCACATGATCACGGAACAGGAGAAGGCCACGGGGAACATGGCTGTGAATGCCATGATCATCACCATCACCATGAAGAAGAACATCATCATCCGGTGGATTGTCAGGAGGGGGACGGACAATGCCACTGCGGTCCGAAAGTAACAAAAAAAGGGTATCTTGGTGCGCTGCTTGCGGGAATGGTGAGTGGAGCGGTGGCTTCTCATTGTTCTACACCGGTGATGATCGCGTTGCTTGCGATGGCGGCTCAGGCCGGGAAGACGGTCTGGGGGATTTTCCTGATGGTAATGTTTGCGATTGGGCACAGTGTTTTACTGGTTACGGCGGGAACGAGTTACAGTGTTGTGGAGAGATGGATGTATGATCCAAAGTATGAAAAGATCAGTAAGACTTTGCGGACAGTGATGGGAGTTTTGATTTTGCTGATCGGGGTGGCTATGATTTATTTGGCGATGGTGCATGAAGGGTAGGAACGAAAAACTACTCGTCATGCAACGGACGAAAGCCCACGCTTGCCCGGTAAGGGCAGACAACCGCTGGCAACGCCAAGCTGAGCTAAGGGCGCCAGCATAAGGCTGTCTGTCCTTACCGGACAAGCGTGGGCTTTCTGGTGGTTAGTGACGGCAGGAAAAGATAAGTAAGTGAAGAAAATTGTACAGATATGGAATAAGCTATAGAACTCCCGGTGGTATTAGAGCGTGTCTGAAAAATCATTTCCGCAATCTGCAAGCCCCACTTTGCGGTATATTTTACCCTCATTCGGTTGCCGTAGCCCGCTACGCCGCCCTCATTCGGATAAAATCTCCCACAAACTGAGACTCGCAGCTCACGAAAAGCCTTTTTCAGACACGCTCTAGGAGACAGACTCAAATTTGACTTCGATTACCGGGAGTTCTGTATAGTATCATATTTGTACAGCACTTTTAGTCTAAAGTAAACGAGATAAGGTCTGTTTCATGGATTTTATCTCGTTTTCTCGGCAGATATTAAAGTGTTGTGCAAGCATGGTTTTGGTTCGTTGCCTATGCAAATTAGAGTTTACAGAATGTTTTGGTCATCAGAATTCCCTACAGCAGTCTTCCAGCAAGTGGAAGAATTGTTCTGCGTGGTAGCCGTCGTTGACGGCGTGGTGGAATTCGGTAGTGATCGGGATTTTTACCCGGCCGTCAACCTCATGATATTTTCCAATCATGACGAAGGGGACGTAACTGACGGTAGGGGTGTTGTAGTGGGTGAAAGAATCTGGTTTGGAGTAACTCAGTGCCGTATAAGTGGTGTTGGGCATAATGGAATATGTACGTTGTTCAGGTCGTCTTCCTTTGGATAGTACAGAGTTTCGCAGGCTTCTCCAAGGACTTTATCTTCCAGAAATTGTTTATGGAATGCAGCAAAATCCTCGCTATAATCAGTCCACTGATGGGTGAAGAGATGGTTGGAATTTGTGCGAAGCAGAGTGTAGTGCGGGTTGACCTGATCGAAGTAACCTACCTGGCCGTTGATTTTGGCATAGCGATAATCCTGATGTCCATTTACGGTTTTGGCGATGCAGTAGCACATGGATGGATAGAATTTCCAGTGATTTTCGTGAATTTTTTTGAGAAACTCCGTGATATCCAGTTCTACAGTCATACAGTACAAATATCCGTGAAAGGCATCGTAGATTTCTTTCCGATCCCATTGTTCATAATCAATTGGAATAAACATAGAAGTAATACCTCCTTTAAAAACAGAAAATGATTTAAAAAAAGGAACAGTTCTCATACTGTTCCTTTTTAAGATACAATAGAATTACAGGTAGGAAGCCGCCTCTTCATCCAGAACAACGGTTACGTCCGGGTGAAGCTGAAGGATGGAAGCCGGTACCTGAGGACGAACCGGTCCGAAGAGAGCTTCTTTTACAATGGCTGCTTTGTCTTTTCCACTGGCAATCAACAGAATCCGTTTTGCACGCATAATGGTGCCGATTCCCATAGTATAAGCCTGTGTAGGAACATCTTCCGGTTTGTCGAAGAAACGGGCATTTGCCTGGATGGTGCTCTCGGTCAGATCCACACAGTGAGTGAATTTAGGGAAATCTTCTGCAGGCTCATTAAAGCCGATATGCCCGTTATGACCAAGACCCAGAAGCTGCAGATCGGTGCCGCCACAGTTCTTTACGATTGCTTCAAAGTCATCGCAGGCTTTCTGCGCATCCGGTTCAGTACCATCTGGAATATGAGTGTGAGCCGGGTCGATATTTACGTGAGAGAACAGATTATCATTCATAAAGTAATAATAGCTCTGATCGTTGCTATGTGTCAGTCCGCGGTATTCGTCCAGATTGACGGTAGTAACTTCAGAAAAATCCAGATCCCCTTTTTTGTACCAGTCTACCAGTGTCTTATAAGCACCGACCGGTGAAGAACCGGTAGCAAGACCCAGAACGCAGTCCGGTTTAGTAATGATCTGTGCGGAAATAATATTGGCAGCTTTTCTGCTCATGTCGTTATAATCTTTTGTTACAATGATTCTCATAAAAACCCTCCTTAGAGATCTTACATATTAAAAAGCGCTGTTCAAATAATGCAGCTGCATCTAAAAATACGTTATCCCATTTACCGCAAAAAAGCAAGGGAAAAGAAAAAACAGAAAGTAGTTACTGAGCACGGAGTGGACAGTAACGAAACGAGTGAACAGTAGCCCTGCCACAAATCAGTGCAGGGCGTTCGCGGTGTCTTCCTCCGATAATGCTTTGATAGAAAGTGCATATTCCGATGGAGACATCCCGGTAAAGGTTTTGAACTGCCTGGAAAAATAATGGATGGAAGTATAGCCGAGAGCATCCGAGATCTCTGTAAAATTTGCCTGTTCCTGGCGGATCATCTGTTTGGCTTCCTCGATTTTCAGATAAGAAAAATAATGGATCACGCCGCAGTGCTGTTCTTTCTGGAAAAGTTTTTGCAACTGAGACTTTCCAACCAGATTCGCCTGACAGATCTGATCCAGGGTCAGCTGGCTGCGTAGATGATCCTTCATATATAGCAGAATTCGCTGATAGAGAATAGTATCGTTTTCTTTCCTGGTGGATTTTTCGGAAGGATCCGGTTTCTCTTTTTGATTTAGGCGGCGAAGCATCGATAGAAGAAGCAGTTCAAGGTAAAGCTGGATCATCTGCTCTGAGGCAAAAGGAGAATCGGTTCGCCGTTCCATTTTCTTGGTAAACGGATTATCCAGTGGTGTTGCGATACAGTGTCGAGCTTCGCGGATAATCTGGGCAAGAAAGGTCTTTTCGGTTTCACTGATGGTGGTGATGAGATTACGAAACTGCTTCATACAGGAAGAATCACAGGAAAAAGAAATGACTACGAGGTTTGGAGCAATTTTCCCGTTTGCCTGTACATTATGGAATTCATTGGGTTCATGAAAGATGATCTGTCCCTGTTGTAAGGTCAGTTTTTTTTCGCCGGCAGTAACAGTAACTTCCCCCTTGTCTACGCATAAGAACTCCCAGAAATCATGGGATTCTCCGTGAAAGTGATACGTGTTGGTATATTCAAAATAGTGAATGGTGATAATCTGTGTAATGTGCAGTTCTTCGGTTAAGAGAAACGGCTGGTAGGTCATGGTCAAGCACTCCTTTCGGGAAAAGTATCAGATATGTATTTTATGAAAAGAAGTATAAAATAAAAACTGTATAAAAGCAAGTTTTGTGCAAATAAAAGCAAATTTTGTGCAAATAAATAAAAGAGAAAACATGGTAATCTATAGGAAACAGATAACATGAAAGAAATAAAACAGTGGCTACTGAAAAGTTACTAAAAATCATAATAAAAGAAAAGAGGAAGATAACATGAAAAAACCGGTATTGGTAATTATGGCAGCAGGTATGGGAAGTCGTTATAGAGGATTAAAACAGATCGATCCGGTCGATCCGGAAGGCCATATCATTATGGATTTCTCTCTGTATGATGCAAAGAAAGCAGGATTTGAAGAAGTTATTTTCATTATTAAAAAAGAAAATGAAAAAGATTTTAAAGAAACCATAGGAAATCGAATCAGTAAAATCATGAAAGTTTCTTATGTATTCCAGGAACTGACCAATCTTCCGGAAGGCTACCGTGTACCGGAAGGCAGGGTAAAACCATGGGGAACCGGTCATGCAGTGCTGAGCTGTCTGGGAACTCTGGATGCACCGTTTGCAGTTATCAATGCGGATGATTACTACGGAAGTCATGCATTCCAGATGATATATGATTTCCTGACCACCCATGAGGACGATGAAAAATATCACTATCTGATGGTAGGATATATTCTGGAAAATACACTGACCGAGAATGGTCATGTAGCCCGTGGTGTATGCGAGACGGATGCAGACGGTTATCTGCTGGGTATTCAGGAACGAACCCATATCGAGAAAAGACCTGATGGTACAACTGCGTATACCGAAGACGATGGTGCGACCTGGACTGTGATTCCGAAAGGAAGCACAGTTTCCATGAATATGTGGGGATTCAGTGCAAGCCTTTTAAAAGAACTGAAAGAACGCTTCCCGGCATTTCTGGATGAAGCAATGAAAACAAACCCGTTAAAGGGAGAGTATTTTCTTCCGTCTGTTGTAAGCGAGCTGCTTGCAGAAGACAAGGCCGATGTAAAAGTCCTGAAATCTCTGGACAAATGGTATGGCGTAACATACAAAGAAGATAAGCCGGTTGTTGTAAATGCTATCTGCAAACTAAAAGCAGAAGGAAAATATCCGGAAAAACTGTGGGAGGAATAAGATCGTGGAGCAGATAACAAAAGAAGAACTTCTGGATGTGACCGGAAAATTCGAACTGGGAAATCATATAGAAGTAGTCAGCGTGGAACCCTATGGAAGCGGACATATCAACGATACGTTCCGCCTTGAAGTAAAGGAAGACGGTAAGGAGAAACTGTATATTCTGCAGAGAATGAATAAAGATATTTTTAAAAATCAGAAAGAGCTGATGGACAATATTTTACAGGTTACCAGTTTTCTGACAGAAAAGATCAAAGAGCAGGGTGGCGATCCGAACCGGGAAACATTGCAGGTTATCCCTACCAAAGAGGGAAAAGCCTATCTGACAGAGGAAAATGGTGACGGATGGAGAGTGTATCCGTTTATTACAGATTCCCTGAGCTTTGATAAGGCAGATACACCGGAAGCAATGAAAAAGAGTGGTTATGCCTTCGGTAATTTCCAGTACCTCTTATCCGATTTCCCGGCGGAAAAGCTTCATGAGACGATACCGGATTTTCATAATACAGTTGATCGTTATGCAAAATTCGAACAGGCGGTACAGAAAGATGTAATGGGAAGAGTAAAAGAAGTGGAGGCAGAGATCAGCTTTATCAAAGAAAGAGAAAAAGACTGGCACTACTTCGGAGATCTGCTGGCAGCAGGGGAGATTCCGCTGCGGGTTACCCATAATGATACCAAATTAAACAACGTGCTGTTTGATAAAGCAAGCGGCAATGCCATCTGCGTCATCGACCTTGATACTGTAATGCCTGGATTTGCAGCCCATGATTTTGGTGATGCGATTCGCTTTGGTGCAAGTACAGCAGCGGAGGATGAAAAAGATCTGAACAAAGTATCCTGTGATATGACTCTTTTCGAAGCGTACTTTAATGGCTTTATGGAAGGATGTCGTGGCAGCCTGACTGACAAAGAAGTGGAAGCACTTCCGATGGGCGCAAAAATCATGACCTTTGAGTGCGGGATGCGTTTCCTGACGGATTATCTGCAGGGAGATACTTATTTCAAAATCCATTATCCGGAACAGAACCTGGATCGTACCAGAACCCAGTTAAAACTGGTTAAAGATATGGAAGAAAAATGGGATATCATGGCACGAATCGTAAGAAACTAAACGATTTTATACATTTTGCCGAATAAAAAAGAAGAGAAAAATCATGAAATGTTTTTTTATAAGAACATTTCATGATTTTTTTGTAAAAAATGGACAGGCTCAACAAAGAGTGATATAATAAAAATAAGGTTGAAATTATGTAAAAACAACTTTATTTTTTATTCAAATAAGGAGGAATTTGAAATGGCAAGAAAAATGAAAACCATGGATGGTAATCATGCTGCAGCACATGCTTCCTACGCATTTTCCGATGTGGCAGCCATTTACCCGATTACACCTTCATCTGTTATGGCAGAAGCTACTGATGAATGGGCAACTCAGGGAAGAAAAAATATGTTCGGACAGGAAGTTCAGGTTACAGAGATGCAGTCTGAAGCCGGTGCAGCCGGTGCAGTTCACGGTTCTCTGGCAGCAGGTGCTCTGACAACAACCTATACTGCTTCTCAGGGTCTTCTGCTGATGATCCCGAATCTGTACAAAATTGCCGGTGAGCAGTTACCAGGTGTATTCAACGTATCCGCACGTGCTCTGGCCAGCCATGCATTATCTATCTTTGGCGATCATTCCGATGTTTACGCCTGTCGTCAGACTGGTGTTGCAATGTTGTGTGAATCTTCCGTACAGGAAGTTATGGATCTGACTCCGGTTGCTCATCTGGCAGCAATCAAAGGTAAAGTTCCGTTCATCAACTTCTTCGATGGATTCCGTACATCTCACGAGATCCAGAAGATCGAGACATGGGATTATGAAGATCTGAAGGATATGGCAGATATGGATGCTATCGATGCATTCCGTAAACATGCACTGAATCCAAATCATCCATGCCAGAGAGGTTCCGCACAGAATCCGGATATCTTCTTCCAGGCAAGAGAAGCATGTAACCCGTACTACGATGCTCTGCCGGCTATCGTACAGGAATACATGAACAAAGTAAACGAAAAGATCGGAACAGACTACAAACTGTTCAACTACTATGGTGCAGCTGATGCAGAACATGTTATCATCGCTATGGGATCTGTAAATGATACCATCGAAGAAACTATCGATTATCTGCTGGCAGCAGGACACAAAGTTGGTGTTGTAAAAGTTCGTCTGTACAGACCATTCTGCGCACAGGCTCTGGTTGATGCTATTCCGGAAACTGTAAAACAGATCTCTGTTCTGGACAGAACAAAAGAGCCGGGAGCACTGGGCGAGCCTCTGTACCTGGATGTTGTTGCAGCACTGAAAGGAACAAAATTCAATGATACACCTATCTTTACCGGACGTTACGGATTAGGTTCCAAAGATACAACACCGGCACAGATCGTTGCTGTATATGAAAATACAACAAAACAGAAATTCACAATCGGTATCGTAGATGATGTTACCAATCTGTCTCTGGAAACAGGCGCTCCTCTGGTTACCACACCGGAAGGAACTATCAACTGTAAGTTCTGGGGTCTGGGTGCAGACGGTACTGTAGGTGCTAACAAGAACTCCATCAAGATCATTGGTGACAATACAGATATGTACGCTCAGGCATACTTTGATTATGATTCCAAAAAATCCGGTGGTGTTACAATGTCTCACCTGCGTTTTGGTAAAAAACCGATCAAATCTACATACCTGATCCACAAAGCTAACTTTGTTGCCTGCCACAATCCGTCCTATGTAAGAAAATACAACATGGTACAGGAACTGGTAGACGGTGGTACATTCCTGCTGAACTGCCCATGGGATATGGAAGGTCTGGAAAAACATCTGCCGGGACAGGTAAAAGCATTTATCGCTAACCACAACATCAAATTCTACATCATTGATGGTGTTAAGATCGGTATCGAGACAGGTATGGGACCAACCCGTATCAACACAATTCTGCAGTCTGCATTCTTCAAACTGGCTGACATCATTCCGGAAGCTCAGGCAATCGAACTGATGAAAGCAGCAGCAAAAGCTACTTACGGACGTAAGGGTGATGACGTAGTTGCTAAAAACTGGGCAGCTATCGATGAAGGTGCAAAACAGGTTGTAGAAGTAACTGTTCCGGAAAGTTGGAAAGATGCAGCTGACGAAGGACTGACCATGACTCATGCAACAAGCGGAAGACAGGATGCTATTGATTTCGTTAACAACATTCAGGCAAAAGTATCCGCTCAGGAAGGAAACAGCCTGCCTGTATCTGCATTTACAGAGTATGTAGACGGAACAACTCCATCCGGAACATCTGCATATGAAAAACGTGGTATCGCTGTTAATGTACCTGTATGGAATCCGGAAAACTGTATCCAGTGTAACCGCTGTGCATATGTATGTCCACATGCAGCAATCCGTCCGGTTGCCATGACAGAAGCTGAAGCTGCTGAGGCACCAGCTGCTCTGGATATGACAGGTATGAAAGAATACAAATTTGCTATCGCAGTTTCCGCTCTGGATTGTACCGGATGTGGTTCCTGTGCTAACGTTTGTCCAGGCAAGAAAGGTGCAAAAGCACTGGCTATGGAAAACATGGAAGCAAATGTTGCATCTCAGAAATTCTTCGATTATGCAGTAACTCTGCCGGAGAAAGAAGATGTTATCGCAAAATTCAAAGAAAATACAGTAAAAGGATCTCAGTTCAAACAGCCACTGCTTGAGTTCTCCGGAGCTTGTGCAGGTTGTGGAGAGACACCTTACGCAAAACTGATCACCCAGCTGTTTGGTGACAGAATGTACATCGCTAACGCAACAGGATGTTCTTCTATCTGGGGTAACTCCTCACCATCCACACCATATACTGTAAATGCAAAAGGCCAGGGTCCTGCATGGTCCAACTCTCTGTTCGAGGATAACGCAGAGTTCGGTTATGGTATGCTGTTAGCTCAGAAAGCAATCCGTGACGGTCTGAAAACAAAAGTAGAAGCAGTTATGGAAAGCGAAAAAGCTTCTGATGAAGTAAAAGCAGCTTGTAAAGAATGGATCGATACCTTCAGCGTAGGCGCTACCAACGGTGCTGCAACAGACAAACTGGTTGCTGCTCTGGAAGGATGCGAATGCGATACCTGCAAAGACATCGTTAAGAACAAAGACTTCCTGGCTAAGAAATCCCAGTGGATCTTCGGTGGTGACGGATGGGCTTACGATATCGGATTCGGTGGTGTTGACCATGTTCTTGCAAGCGGTAAAGATATCAACATCATGGTATTCGATACAGAAGTTTACTCAAACACAGGTGGACAGTCTTCCAAATCTACACCTACAGGTGCAATCGCTCAGTTCGCAGCTGGTGGTAAAGAGACCAAGAAGAAAGATATGGCATCTATCGCTATGTCCTATGGCTATGTATATGTAGCACAGATTTCAATGGGTGCAGACTTCAACCAGAATGTAAAA
>ENA-OQLI01001928-OQLI01001928.1-human-gut-metagenome-genome-assembly--contig:-NODE-1928-length-12265-cov-2.124156_pt1 | contig 12265 bp, 17 predicted proteins | sample MGYA00242805_ERZ504812 | MGnify/ENA primary metagenome ERZ504812 (study PRJEB26092, sample SAMD00036430) | human gut metagenome | host: Homo sapiens | study: EMG produced TPA metagenomics assembly of...
CGTATCCCACATGTATGCCTGCTCCCACGACAAGTGCATTCTCATCCAAAGCAAGTTTTCCGTGGTGTAGGCTGTGTAATGTGCTGGGCAAGTCTGTGTTTGCTGGGCCAATATAGGCGTAGCACCCTGGTACAAAACGTTGATACTCAGCAAAGTTATCGCCGCCCAGGGACAAGGGGCGATTGGTGACGACCTGATTATGGGCTGCCATCCCCTTTGCCACGTCTGCCGCCTCACGGCTGACCTGCGGATCATTAATCAGAGCGGAGGTAATATCCTACCAAATCACCCTGGCTTCCGCGCCACTGATGGCTGCAATCTGCTCCGCGGTCTGGTCGATCCACTCCCGCACCTGCAGACGCGTCTCCGGAGAGATCGTGCGGGTGGTCCCCTCCAGCTCCGCATATTCCGCAACGGCATTGTAGGTCGTTCCAGCAGCAAAATGCCCGACGCCGAGGAGCACTGGCTCCACAGGTGAAGAACGCCGGGCAACCAGTCCCTGGATCGCTACCACGATCTGACTGGCGGCATACAGGGCATCCGCGCCCAACTGCGGGGTGGAGACATGGGCCGCCTTGCCATGGACTAGGATACGGAAATGATCCACTGCGGCATTGTTCAGTCCGGGCGTAAGTCCAATGGTGCCAAGGGGCAGATCCGGAGCACTGTGCAGGCCCAGAATGCGCTCCGCGCCATCCAGGGCTCCGGCATTTATAAAATCCGTAGCGCCTTTGCCGGTCTCCTCCGCCGGCTGGAACAGCAGCTTGACTGGTCCGCGCAGCTCACTCTCGCGTTCCTTGAGTAGCTTGGCGGCGCCCAGCAGGAGGGCGGTGTGCAGGTCGTGGCCGCAAGCGTGCATCTTGCCGGCGTTGCAGGAGGCAAAGGGCAGGCCGGTTTCTTCCTGAATTGGCAGCGCGTCCATGTCGCTGCGCAGCATGAAGCACTTGCCTTCCTTCGGGCCAAGCTGTGCCAGTACGCCAGAGCCGTTGACGATGGTGGTGTAGGAGATGCCCATCTCGTCCAGCTGCTTCTGTACAAAGGCGCTGGTCTGCGGCAGCTCCAGTCCCAGTTCCGGGTTCTGATGGATGGTTCTTCTCCAAGATACCAGCTCATCTTTAATTTCATTTGCTCTCTTCAATAATTCGGTCATCATTTTTCCTTCCTTTCCGTTCAGGGGTGGGCCGCTCATTCTCACAAAATTTTGTCCGGTGATTGAAAAACTTTGTTGACTTTACTTTAACACAATATCGCTAAAAACAGTTATCCCCAATATTTTATGTGCTATAATAAATATGTTATAAGGCGTTTTTGGCTATCGCATTCGTGTGATAGCCGGAGCGGAAGAAGGAGGAAGCACAAGATGAACTTGAACCATCTGGAATATCTGATCACGGTGGCTGAAAATGGCTCGATCAACCGCGCCGCCCAGGCGCTCTATGTCTCACAGCCCTACCTGAGCGGGGTCATCAAGTCAGTGGAAGAGGAGCTGGGCTTTCCGGTTTTCAGGCGAACCAGCACCGGCGTGGAACCGACCGAACTGGGGGTGCAGGCGTTGGAGGGAGCAAAGCGCATCCTGCTGGAGCTGGAGCAGATGCGTGCACTCAAGGATCAGCGGCCGCAGAGCCTGCGCATCGCCTCGGTATATTCTCCCTTTTTTATGAAATGTTTTCTGGAGATGCGGGCCAAGCTGGGCGCTCAGCCACAGGACAGCTTTCAAGAGATGCCGCCTATTGAGTGCTTGCAGCAGCTTACCAGCCAGCAGGTGGATCTGGCGTTGCTGGTTTTTCTGAGCGGGACAAAGCCCTATTACCAAAAGCGAGCGATGGAGCGGCGTTGCCAGTTACATAACCTCATCGGCAATGTTCCGGTTCAGGTGATGATGCGTGCGGGGCACCCACTGGCAGGTCAGGAGGGGCTTTCTTTGGAGCAGTTGCGGGAATTCCCATTTGTTTTTTATGGGGACAATGAATCGTTTTCGCTTTTGCGGCGGCTGCAGCTGGGCGATTCTCCAAATCTGATCACTGTTTCGGATAGGGGAAGCTACTTTGATATTTTACAAAGCGGAGATTATTTGAGTGTTATTGCTTTGATTGGCCGATCTGGGCCGGTGCGCAGCGATTTTTGCTACATTCCACTGTCAAATCCAAAGCTTTCGATGGATTTTGTTTACGCTACCCGCAACGGCGAGCAGCTCAGCGAGCGGGAGAAACAATTTTTGCGCTTCAGCCTTTCGCACAGCATTGCGAATGCTTCATAAAAGGACTTGACCGCCACCCCGCTTTCCTGATATAATAAATAGGCTATGCGGATATGGCGGAATTGGCAGACGCGCTAGATTTAGGCTCTAGTGGGCTTCCCGTGCAGGTTCAAGTCCTGTTATCCGCACCAAACCCATATAATCCGAACCAGTTCTTCCCTGTGGGGAACGGGTTCGGATTATTTATTTATTTCGAGAGATATGAAAACACCTATTTCCCGAACGGCGTGATAAAGCGCCCTGAATCCAAACCGCGAGGGCCGCGAAAAAAGAAATTAACCAAGTAAAAAACAGGCAAGACAATCACCTAATTGGTGGATTGTCTTGCCTGTTTCTATGTTTAGTCAGTGGCCTGCGTTACAGCCTTTTCATCCGATTTTTCTGCCTGTTGCGCTTTCCATTCTGCAAATTCCCGCTGCCCTTCCTCACTCTCATAGAAGGCAAGAATATCGGGGAAAATGCACCGCGCTATGATCTCAATTTCCCGTTGTGGAATTGAGGTGTTGTTTATCAATTTCTTCTTTCTGGCCAACAAACGACTCCTCTCTCATATGTTCAGGTGCCCTGATTCAGAATTTTCGCCGCCCGTTTCACATTTTCCGCCGCGTTGCCCTTTCGGAAATTCTCGCCGTTAAACTGGATAGGGACGCAGACTTCCAAAACCCTGTCGTAGATGCGGCGCTCGTCCAGATCGGCAGCCTTCTGCATCACGGAAAGCGGGATGTTGGTGGTGACGATCATCGGTTTGCCGGTCAGCAGCCGTTTGTTGACCACATCAAACACGCGCTCCCTGCCGAAACTGGTGTTCCGTTCCGCGCCCAGGTCATCCAAAATCAGCAGCTCCGGGCGCATAAGCATTTTCATGTAGGCATCCCGGTCAGCGCCGAAATTGCCCTGCATCCGGTTCACCACATCGGACAGCCCGACAAACAGGACGGAGACCATTTTCTCAATCAAAGCGTTGGCAATGCATCCCGCCGCATAGGATTTTCCGGTGCCTACATTGCCGAACAGAAGCAGCCCGGTTCCATCTTGGCGGAAAGCATCCCAGTTTTCGGAATATCTTCTTGCTTTAACAAGCTGTGGGGTCATCACTTCGGCATTTTCAAACCGCCATCCGGCGGCGGGAATATACCGGAACGCCTCAGAGCGGAGCATGGCAATCCGGTTCAGGCGCTCCAGCTCCCGCTGTTCCGCTTCACGCCGCGCCCGTTCCTCAGCCGCGCATTTACAGGCAATCGGGTGCTTGTCCAATCCATTTTTGTGGTACTGTTCTGGGAAATAGGCTTCCTTGGGCGTGTGGCACTTGCCGCAGTATTTCAGCCCGTCATCCGGGTTGATGTAATCATCCGGTGCGATGTTCAGGGTATCTGCTGCCTCAACGATTGCAGCCATGATTGGATTTACATTCACAGGCATTCTCCTTCCTCATAGGTCTCTGTATAGTCGTAATTTTTTCCGGGCTTCGATTTGCTGTCCTCGTCCAGCCACTTGCGAATTGTGGCGTAATGGTTGGCGTAGTGCTTTCCGCTGGATGCCATATAGGCCGACAGCCGGTTAATGTAATCCTCGTATTGGCCGGGATATATCGATTGCAGATCGGCCAATTCACTGTCCGAAAGAAAAACATTCTGATACTGCCCAAAACAGCGGCGAGCGTTCTCCCTCCTGTTATTCTGACTGGAATCTGTTTTCTTCTTCTCTTTCTTACTTATGGGCAAGTTTTGCCCCATACAAGGGGAAGATTCCTGCCCATCCATTGGGCAGAACTTGCCCTCTGGACGGGAAGAAAGCTGCACCTCATCGGGCAGTTGCAGGAAAATATGATTTGCTCGGTTCCAACCCTGCCGGACGCGGATAATTAGTCCCGCATTCTCCAACTCGGCCAATGCAGCCTTGACCGTTCGCTCGCTCCGGTTCAGGTCATTCGCCATCTGCCGGATTGTATAGATCACATAGACATCCCCATCCTCCGACACCCAGCCGGATTTCTGGGAGAGCTGTGTGCGCCCCAGCAGCAGGGCATAGAGCAGTTTGGCATTGATCGAGTATTCGCCCCAAAGGATAAACCGGGGCAACGGCACGAAAGGCGGCAGCGGGGTATCGGTTTTGTAGTAGATGGTACATCACTTCCTTTCTCCGGCACAGGGCAATTAAGGCGGGCGGCGGGATCGTTTGGAATGGTAATGCGGGCAGACGATCACCGAAGCACGGAAACTTTGTTTGCAGTTGTGGACGCACCTGCGGCACAAGGCGTTATAGGCGATGCGTCCCCGGTCATTCAGAAAGAACGCCCATTCTTCTTTTCTTTTTTTACTCATACGCGGCATAGCGGCCTCCTGTGGTTATAATTCCTTTCGCTGGGTCACTTTGAGCAGCGACCAAATCTCGGCTTGCCGTTCTTTTAGCTCCGCGACATCCTCAGCGTAGAGACTCCCGGTGCTGTTGATGAGGCGGCAAATCTGGTTGATATTGCTGGCAACCCGGCTGACGGCTGCGGCCAGCTTTTTCTGCTGGGTGTAGTCCACTTTGATGATGTAGCCATCAATCGCCATCTTGCGGAGATATGCGCCCATGTTCTTAGTACCGAGCTGTGCCATCTTGTTTTGGATGAGCTGCCGTTCCTGCTCGGTGACGCAGAACTCGATGCGGATCGGTCTTGTGCGTTCGGCCATTGGATATTCGCCTCCTCATACTACAACGGACAATTTTTTGCGGATTGGGGGAGATGTATGCTCTAAGTGACTTCTTAATCATGGTTTTTGTCATGGTTAGTGAAGCAGTCACTTAGAGCATTTTCATTTCAGGAGGTACAGCCATGAGAAACGAGAAAATCACCCCTCTGTATGAGCGTTTGAGCCGCGATGATGAGTTACAGGGCGAGAGTAATTCCATCTCCAACCATGATGTAATTTATAAAGGGTGGATTACACCAAAAAACATTACATCATGACTGGCGGCTCATTTGTGGCGAATGAAAAGACAGTTATGATAAAGGAGGGATGCCCTCAAACCTACCGTAACTGTCAACCACATTCCCACGAAAGGAGCCTTGTATGGAACTGACTTACACCAAATGCGGCGACTATCTCATTCCCAACCTTGTGTTAGCAGACACCAAAGAGTACCATATCGGGAAATATGGCCGGTTGCGCCGTGCCTACTTAAAAGAACACCGGCCCATTCTGTATACCGATCTCATTGTCACTGAAAAGCTGCTTCCCCACTTGGAGGAAATCGACATCGCCTGCCGGGAGCGGCTGGAAATCATTGAAAAATCCATGATGCAGCAAGAGGGCGTCACAGAAGCCCTGAAAGCTGCCGACCAGATGGCATGGGTGCGCTCCATGAACTCCATCCACAACAGAGCCGAGGAAATTGTCCTGGCTGAGCTGGTCTACTGTTGAGGGAGGGAACACCATGATTTTAGAAGCCATGTATAATGGAGAGTTTTATCCCTGTGAAACAGTCGTACCCACGTCCCCGGAATACCACAAGGCGATCCAAACCTGTGCAGCGTTGATGGAGCAGTTATCCCAGCGGCTCAGCAAAGAGGACTATGCGCTGGTGGAGGAACTCCGGGCGCAGAACGCTATCGCCCAATGCGAGGAAAGTGAGAGCCATTTCAAGTATGGCTTTTCGGCAGGGCTGATCGTCCATCAGGAAGCCTATGAACAGCTGCAAAACAAGAAATAAGCGATGGCCGAAAAAGCCCACGCAGCCGGAAAGAGAACCGGAGGCGTGGGCTTTCTGTGTATATGGTTATTCTGTCAGATCATCCGAAGTTTCCGCAACCAGCCGGTCAAAGTCGCTCTGATAGGTCCGATCCTGCAATACCCGGAACTTTTCAAACTCTTTCTCGGCAAAGGCTTTGGCAATGGCGGCGGTCACCTTGCCCTTATCATGCAGAATATCTTCCTCGTTGAACTGTAAAAATGCGTCAAGCCGCTTGACCCAATCGGCCATATACATGACATTTCCCCGGCGGGCCTGCCGTTCCGCATAGTCCAGATACATGGTGACGATCTCGTTCAGGTTTCGCATTTCCGTTTCGTTCAGATAGTTTTTGGCGACGGTGACATCCGATTTGCGGATGCGGCCTTTGGGGGCGTTTTTCCATGTGGTCAGCCCCATGTTGGGCTTGGTGCTGTCGGCACGGCCATATACGATCTCGGCGGCGGTATGATGGGTGACCGCATAGTGGAGCTTATTCTGCACCGTTGCGAAAAACTCCTTTGTGATGGGGCTTTCCACATCGTAGTCGGCGCTGCACTGGGAATAGATGTCCGTGATTTTCTGGTAAAATCTTCTCTCGCTGGCCCGGATGTCCCGGATACGCTCCAGCTGTTCCTCGAAATAATCCTTGCCGAAAAAGTTCTCCGGCTCCCGCAGCCGTGCGTCATCCATCACATAACCCTTGATGATGAACTCTTTCAACACCCTGTTCGCCCAAATGCGGAACATGGTCGCCTTTTTGGAGTTCACACGATACCCCACAGCGATAATGGCGTCCAGATTGTAATAGTTGGTCTGATACCGTTTCCCGTCCGCCGCAGTTGTTTCCATTTTGGAAACAACTGAATCCTCGCTCAGTTCGCCGGATTCAAAAATGTTTTTCAGATGCTTGGAAATGGCCGCTTTCTGCACCTCGAACAGCTCTGCCATTTTTGCCTGTGTCAGCCAGAGGTTTTCCTGAAAGAGCAGGATTTCCACCCGCACTTCTCCGTTTTCGGTCTTGTAAAAGAGGATTTCTCTGGTTTCATACGGGGTCAGTCCCTGTTCCTCACTCATTCCTCGTCACCTCCATCCGTCCGGTTCTTTCCCCGGCTCTTGTAGACATTGTACTGGTTCTTGCACCGTGGGCTGCAAAAGGCGGCGTTGGACCGGCTGCCCAGGAACACCTTCTGGCAGTGCTTGCACAGGCGCAGGGGCTGGTCACTGTCCACCAACATGAAGCTGAACATCATCTGGATGCCCAGCAGCAGGGAGTGAAAATCCCAGTAAATGGTGGGCTTATCCAGCAGCTCAATGTGGTAGCTGGGGGCGATCCCGCCGAACGCAGCCATGGCCTTGCGGTACAGCCCCCGTGCGTCCTCGCCGATGGAATCGTAGTCATTGTAGTACAAAATGGCGGTGGTCAGCGTAAAGGCCCAGTCCTTGAACTGCTGGGCAACCCAGTCGTAGGGTTCCGCATATTCCCGCTGGAAGCTCATGTTCTTCGCCATCGGCTCGTCCATGAAGGTCATGGTCAGGGCAACCATCGTCCGGTCACCGGACACATTCCATGTGGATTCAATGCCTTTCTTCACCAAATCCAGCGTGTCAAAGGGGTAAAACAGGGACAGGTATTTGTCTGTCGCCATGGATTCTTCCTTGATGAAGTGGTTGTTCGGCAGGTACACCGCCTCATAGTCCATAAAGGACGGTGTGGTGGGCAGGGCGGTCATCAGCCCCAGCAGGCCGTACCGGGTAATAAACTCCATTACCGCCTTTTCCACTTCCGCTTCCGGCTTGCGCCCCATCATCAGCATCCCCACATTCAGCGCATCCAGCACAATGTTGGGGACCTCTTTCAGCGGATTGTAGACATCCGGCTTTGCGCCCTTGCCGGGGGTGATATACCGCTTTCCATCTTCCGCTGTTTTCAGCTCGTAGTGATCGTACCGCACCCAATGGGAACGGGACTGTTCAAATAAATTTTTCATCATACACGCCCTTTCTCCTTAATCGTCCCAATTATCAGGGGCGGTTTTTCTTTTTTCTGCGCTTGGTCTTGTTCTCCCGCCGGATCACGGCGTCCTTGCCCTGTTTTCTTGCGATTTTCGAGTATTCCTCCAAAAACTGGCGTTCCCGCAAGGTCAGGCTGCCGCCATGCTCCTGCTTGCCGCACAGATGGTCATACATCTGGCGCTGCAATTTTTTGTGGATGGTCTTTCGCAGCTTGCGGATGTTGCGGTCAGACTGCCCACGCACAGCGGCAAGCCGGGTGGTGCTGTACAGCCGCAAAGAGCGAAAATATAGAACTTCCTTGTGTTCCTCGCTCAGTTCCTCCACCATGCGGGAAATAAAGGGATCAGCGGTCAGGTTGTGCATTTCATAGGGGCAGTCAAACAGGATGTCCAGAAAGTTCCCGGCCATCAGCTGCCGGTATGTGGAGTTGTTCATCCAGCGGGGAATGAGCTTCGGCTCAGGCACCGCCTGATATTCCAGCGGCACATCCCCACGAAGGTTTTCGTGGTCTCGTTCCCGGCGCTCCCGGTTCCGGTCCAGCTTGTTCCATTCCTCCACCACGGCCCGGAAATCCTTCTCCGTGCGTGCTGCTTCCTCCAGCCGCCGCACAGCTTCCGCCCGAATCTCCCGTTTCAGCCGCTTTTCGTTGACCGGGGCGGCTTCTTCTTCCTCGTCCTCCAGCTCCGCTTCATAGTCGATGGGATGCTCGTCCTGCTCCAGCTCACTTTCCAGCTCGGCCAGACGTTCTTCCGCAAGCGCCTGTTCCAGCGTTTCTTCCGCCCCTGCGCCTGTCCCATCGTCCCATCCGGTGAAGCCACCCTCGGTATCCAGAAGCTCGTCATCAGACAGATACGCCATGACCCCACCTCTTTTCAAAAAAATATTTTGCGATTTTTCAAAAATGGTTCCGTTTTGCACCCCGGATTTCTCCTATTAGTGAAAGAGTAATCTAAAAACAAGTTACTTAGGTTACATTCGCTCGTTCACGCAGGAGAAAGGGGGCTTTCGCCATGTTCAGGCTTGACACAAAAAAGAAGTAACACAATCGCAGGTTACAAACAACGGAACTATAACAACAGTATACACCGGATGCGCCGAAAGCGCAAGAAAGAGAGGTTCTATGGCAGATAAAAACGCCGTGTTTCTGACCCGGCACATTGGCAACACCACCTATAAAGTTCGTGTCTACCTCAGCGAAACCGCCGAGGAAACGATGGAAGATAAAATTCTGCGGCTGATCCGCAATGACGGGCTGGCAAACCAGCCGGAATGTGGTATAATGGAACTGCCACAAATGAGCCGTCCGTCTGAAAGGAGCGCCTGATATGGCAAACAGACAGACGGAAGAAAAAATCACTGCGCTCTATGAGCGCCTGTCCCGTGACGATGACCTCACGGGCGACTCGAACTCCATTCTGAACCAGAAACGGTATCTCGAAAGCTATGCAGCACAGCGGGGCTACACCAATATCGTCCACTACACAGACGATGGGTGGTCCGGCGGCAACTTTGACCGTCCCGCATGGAAGCGCCTTGTGGCGGACATCGAGGCGGGCAAGGTGGCCCACTTGCTGTGTAAGGACCTAAGTCGGATCGGCAGAAATTACCTGCAAACCGGCTTTTACACCGAGGTAATGTTCCGGCAGAATGGGGTTCATTTTGTTGCTGTCGCCAATAACATTGACAGCGAGGAACAGGACAGCGGCGAGTTTGCTCCCTTTCTCAATATCATGAACGAATGGTATCTGCGTGACCAGTCCAAAAAGGTTTCGGCAGCATACCGTGTCAAGGGCAAGGCGGGCAAGCCCACCACCAACAACGCCATCTATGGCTACAAAAAAGACCCGGAGGACAAGGACCACTGGCTGGTGGACGAGGAAGCCGCCGCCGTGGTGCGGCGGATCTTCCGGCTTGCGGTGGAGGGGCACGGCCCCCATGAGATCGCCAAGATACTCACACAGGAAAAGGTGGAGTGCCCCGCCTATTATCTGGCCCGCAACGGCAGAGGCAGCCGGAAGAACACCGTGGACACCAGCCGCCCCTATGACTGGTACGGCTTCACGGTCAGTTCCATGCTGACCAAGCCGGAGTATATGGGGCACACCGTCAATTTCCGTTCCTCCAAAAAGTCCTACCGGGATAAGCGGGTAAAAAATGACCCGTCCGACTGGCTGATCTTTGAGAACACCCACGAGGCCATTGTTGACCCGGAAACCTGGCAGCTGGCCCAGCAGGTGAAGCGGACGGTGCGCCGGACAGATACCACCGGCGTCGCCAATCCCCTGACCGGCCTTGTGTTCTGTGCCGACTGCGGAGCCAAGATGTATAACCACCGGGGCAAGCGCAAAAAGGACGGGCGGGAATATGGCACCGACTTCTATAACTGCTCCACCTACACCCTGACCTTTGAGCGGGAAACCCAGATGTGTTTTTCCCACACCGTCAGCACCAAGGCCCTGAACGCCCTGATTCTGGAAACCATCCGCACCACTGCCAGCTATGCCATCCAGAACAAGGAGGAATTTATTCAGAAAGTTCGCAGCATATCACAGGTTCGCCAGCAGGAAGCGGCCAAGGAGCTGAAACGTAAGGTCGCCAAGGAGCGCAAACGCAGTGCCGAGCTGGATGTGCTGATTAAAAAGCTGTATGAAACCTATGCCATGGGCAAATTGGAGGAAAAACGGTTCGAGCTGCTGTGTGCCGAATATGAGAAGGAACAGGCCGAGCTGGAACAGCTGCTTGCCTCCGAGCAGGCACAGCTGGACCAGTTTCATGAGGACACCGACCGCGCCAGCCACTTTCTGGCGCTGGCACAGAAATATACGGATTTCACCGAGCTGACCGCCCCCATGCTCCATGAATTTGTGGAGAAAATTCTGGTCCATGCCCCGGACAGAAGCACCGGGGAACGGGTGCAGGAAATTGAGATTTATATGAATTTCATCGGGAAGTTTGAAGTGCCCATGCCCGAACCCACCGAGGAAGAACTGGCTGCGGAGGAAAAGCGCCGCCAGAAGCGCATCCGTGACCATGAAAAGTATCTGCGCCAGAAGGAGCGCAAACAGAAGATTGCCGAGGGGCTGATCGTTCCGGGTGAACCGTACCAGCTGGTATGCCAGTGCTGCGGAGAGCCGTTCCAGTCTGTCCGCCCCAACGCTAAATTCTGCAAACCCGCCTGCCGGGAGAAGTTCTACCGGCAGGAAAAGCGGAAAGCCAAAGAAACGGAAACATCACAAACTGCATAAAGACTGCGGCCTGCCCCAACAAACCGGGCAGGCCGCTTTTTTTATGCCCTGAAACGGAGGGATTTTCATGACACTCTTTGAACTGGTAAAACAGAATATTTGTGTGCCGGATGCAGCGAAACACTATGGGCTGCAAGTCAACCGAAATGGGATGTGCAGTTGTCCGTTCCATGAGGACCAACACCCCAGCATGAAGCTGAACGAACGGTATTTTTACTGTTTCGGCTGCGGAGCCACCGGCGATGTGATTGACTTTGTGGCAAGGCTGTTTGGCCTGAACAGTTACGAAGCAGCGCAGAAACTGGCACAGGATTTCGGGATTGACCCGGACAAGCCCCCGGCGGCAATCGCCTTACCAAAACCGGAGCGTCCTCTGCTGAAAGCATACCGGCAGGAAGAAGTGCGCTGTCTGCGGGTGCTGTGTGATTATCTGCATCTTCTGGAAAGCTGGAAGGTGCAGTACGCACCCAAGACACCGGAAGATGTTCTGGATGACCGGTTTGTGGAAGCCTGCCAGATGCTGGACTATGTGGAGTATCTGGCGGATTTGCTCATTGCCGCCGAACTGGAACAGCGGGTGAAAATCGTGGAAATGCTGAACAAGGATGACCTGATTGCCGGTTTGGAGGAACGGCTGGACAGGCTGAAAAAGGAGGACGGTGCCTATGAAAAACAAAACGCAGCTTGACGGGATGCCCGTCTGGTTCGATGGCAAAAGCATCAACGAAGCCCTGTTTTGTGAGGAGTTCTTGCAGACGCACAAGATCATCTTCACAAACGGGGCTTTTTTCACGCCCGAAGGCCGTGTGACAGACGAACTACCCCTGCGAGGAGAAATTTTTGAGGAGCTGAAATGCTGTGCGGTCAGCAACATTCCCCGCAAAATCAGCAACATTGTGGAGCTGATGAAGCTGGCGGCGCTGGTGGAGGATTTTCTCCCGGAGCCGGATCGGATTCATCTTTCCAACGGGACTCTTTTTCTAGACGGAACCTTTGTGGAGGGAAAGCCGAAAATAGTCCGCCACCGTTTCCC
>ENA-OQLI01001942-OQLI01001942.1-human-gut-metagenome-genome-assembly--contig:-NODE-1942-length-12170-cov-2.295690_pt1 | contig 12170 bp, 9 predicted proteins | sample MGYA00242805_ERZ504812 | MGnify/ENA primary metagenome ERZ504812 (study PRJEB26092, sample SAMD00036430) | human gut metagenome | host: Homo sapiens | study: EMG produced TPA metagenomics assembly of...
CTGTGAGAAATTCCACAACTTTTCCCACTTCTTTATCTGATACAAAAGCTCCCTGCAATCGCACCGGCTTCTGATATCCCTGTGGATAATAAAGCATATCTCCTTTTCCCAGAAGTTTTTCTGCTCCATTCATATCCAAAATCGTTCTCGAATCCACACCCGAAGATACAGAAAAAGCAATACGGGATGGCATGTTTGCCTTGATCAGTCCTGTGATGACATTGACGGATGGCCGCTGTGTAGCAATAATCAGATGAATACCGGCTGCTCTGGCCAGCTGAGCCAGACGGCAGATCGCATCTTCTACTTCGCCAGGAGCTACCATCATAAGATCTGCCAGCTCGTCTACAATGATCACGATCTTTGGAAGTTTCTGAGGTTTGTTTTCGTCTTCTATATCAGACAGCTGCTCCACTTTCGCATTATATCCTTTCAGGTCACGAACATTGTATTCTGCGAATTTGTTATAGCGGTCAGTCATTTCTGCCACAGCCCAGTTCAATGCGCCGGCAGCTTTTTTCGGGTCAGTGACTACCGGAATGAACAGATGTGGAATACCATTATAGACACTTAGCTCCACTACTTTCGGGTCAATCATGATCAGCTTTACTTCATCGGGTCTGGCTTTATAGATGATACTCATGATCAGAGTATTGATACACACGGATTTACCGGAGCCGGTAGCACCGGCAATCAGCAGATGGGGCACCTTACCAATATCTGCAACAACTGTTTTTCCTCCAATATCTTTACCGACGGCAAATGCAAGTTCAGATGAAAATTCTCGGAATTCCTTTGTCTCTAACAGATCCCGAAGCATAACCGGACTGTTGGTAGCGTTTGGAACTTCTATTCCGACAGCTGCTTTTCCGGGGATCGGTGCTTCGATTCGAATATCGGCAGCTGCAAGATTCAACTTGATATCATCTGCCAGTCCTACAATTCTACTGACTTTGACACCCTGTTCCGGCTGCAATTCATATCGAGTCACAGTTGGCCCGCAGCTTACATTGGTGATGGTTACGTTTACACCAAAATTGTGCAGGGTTGTCTGCAATTTCATGGCAGTTTCACGCAGATGGTCGTCAGAATCTCCGGATGCCTTTCGATCGCCTCGTTTCAGAAAATCAACCGACGGACAAACATATTCTTTTTTTTCAGGTTCTCTGGCGATTTCCTGCTGAATATTTTCTATACCATTTGCTATCTCTTCCTGCGAGGAACGCGGCTTTCTGTTACGGGTGGCTTTTTCCGTATGAGATTCTGTAACAGTATCCTGCTCTTTTGATATATCCGGGTCTGCCTGTACTTCGTCGCTTGTAACAGGTTTTAATTCATGTACATCAAACGGAAGCTCCTGCCGGATGGCATTGACAGGTTCTTCAGGGACAGGGGCAGGTGCAGGACGTTCGATATGAATCTCCGGCATGGCGGGAGAAGTCGCGTTTGCTTTTGCGGCTTCACGGGCCAGTCTGCGTTCTTCCCGTTGCTTTTGTTTTTCTTTTTTTATATTTTCTTTCGCGTTTTCTTTTTCCGGAACAGTATTGTTTTCTTTTCCTTTTGGCAGCTTCGTCTCTTCCAGTGCAAACACCCCACGTTCTTCTACTCGACGGGCGTGATTTTCAAGTGCTTCCTGATATACCTTTTCACCGGTTTTCTTTAATGGCGCAAGAACCGTATGCTGCGTGATAATGATCACAGAGATGATCAGAAAAATAAACATCAGCACATAAGCACCTGCAGTACCAAAGGAAACACATAAAAACTTTGCTGTTGCACCACCGATGATTCCACCGCCGGTTTTGTGCTGTGAACAATAAGTATAATATCCGCTTACCGTATCTCCCTTCAGACAGCCGAGAGTAAACAGGTGAATCAGTGTAGTAAGACACCAGAATGCCAGTGCGACACCCCAGAGTTTCCGAGACATCAGGTCATTGTCATAATTTGCGATAGCAAATGCAGTTCCCATAAACAGAACTACCGGAAACAGATAGGCCATCCAGCCGAACAGTCCGAAAAAAAACTGACTGATAACAGTTCCTACTTTTCCACCGATATCAAAATTGCTGATCACCAGCAGTACGGAAACAGCCAGTGTGATCAAGATCGTGATCTCTGTAACCAGCTCCCGGTTATACGCCTGTTTCTGGCGCTTTTTAGCGGAAGGTGTTTTTTTACGGGTTGTTTTCCTTCCGGCAGTACTCTTTTTTTTTCGTGTCCCCGTTGACGGCATAGATGTTATCTCCTCCCCTTATCTGATATGCTCTACACAAAATAACAGACGATCGCAAGAATTCCCATGATAAAACAATAGATGGAAAAAATGCGAAGTTTTTTCTTCTTTATAAAAGCCAGCATAAATCGAATGGAAAAATATCCGACGACAGCTGCGGTGAGCATACCTGCTGTATAACTGAATCCAAGAGACCAGGTGACAGATTTTGATTCCAGTTTTCCACATTCAAGAATCATAGCACCCAGGATTGCCGGAATCGATACAAGATAAGAATATCGAATGGCGAAACCGCGGCGAAAACCGCATAAAAATCCGGCGGTTATAGTGATACCGGAACGGGAAATTCCGGGAATCACACTGATTCCCTGACATACGCCGATAGCGAGAGCCTGAGGAACTGTAATATGTTTTGGCAGCTTATTCCCCAATTGCCAGTTGTCAACTACGAGCAGTAAAACTGCAGTGATAAGCAGACCAAGTCCGGTGACCGGAAGGGAAGAACTCCACCGGTCAACAAGATTCTGCAGCAGATATCCAAGGATACCGGTTGGTATTGTAGAAATCAGGATCATCGCAACCATGGTGCGGTAATTGTTACAAAGAATCTTGCGATAGGGTGTTGTCTGTGCACTATGCATTTTATTATCAATATATATTTTAAAATTGGCAGTCAGATCCTGAAAAATATGTATGGTTTCCACCAACATACGGAACAGATCGTTTTTAAAAACCAGACAAATAGCGATCAGTGTACCAAAGTGCAGCAACACATGAAAAAGTACATCGGTATCTGTTCGGATATTTAATAAATTTTCTAAGATGACCAGATGGCCGGAACTGCTCACCGGCAAAAATTCCGTAAGCCCCTGGATAATTCCCAGAATCATGGCGTCAAAAAAACTCATGGTTATCCTCATTTATTGTTTATTTGTATGCTTCTCTTACATCAAAATATTATTATATCATAAAAATACGGGAGATACAATCTCCCGTCTCTCTTTTCGGATGAAAATCTGAACTTTTAGAAATTAAGCAGCCATGATTGGAGAAAAAGAAATCAGAACTCCGCAAAGTATTGCCAGGGTAATGGCAAGTACGGTAATTACAAAAAAGAGGGGACTTTTTTTATCTTTGACAAGAAGTCGTCCGCACTGTGGACAATGAGTCAGGCTGTTTTCAAATAACAGCGCACACTCTGTACAACGTTTCATAGCCTTGTTCCTCCGAATACATAAACTTATCTGTCTCCTCATTTTAACACGAATCGATCGGCAGAACAACTATATGTTTTTCTTCATCAGTTCTTTTAGCTTATTCAGTGCATCCCGGATACCACCGATCTCGTTGATCAGGCCTTCTCTGACAGCATCCTCTCCTTCTAACATGGTTCCGACATCTTTGACCAGCATAGAGGTATCAAGCATCAGTTCTTCCAGACGTGGCTGAGTGATATCGGAATGCGCGGCGATAAAACCGGTGATTCTGTCCTGGGTTTTTTCCATGTTACGATAGGTCTGCATAACACCAATGAACATACCATTTGTGCGCACGGGATGAAGAACCATGGTCGCGATTGGGACGATGAAAATGTAATCAGCAGAGACGGCAAGCGGAAAACAGATGGAATGCCCGACTGCCAGAACCCGTGAAACGGTTGGCTTGCTGAGTGATGCGATCCTACCTGCGATAGCAAGTCCGGCTTCCACGTCACCGCCTACCGTGTGTAGAAGAATCAGGATTCCTTCAATTTGTTCATCATCTTCAATCAGAGCAAGCCGCGGAAGAATTTCTTCATATTTGGTGGATTTGGTACGATCTCCCAGAGATTCATGCCCTTCCACTTCTCCGATGATGGTGAGCAGATGAATCCGGCTTTCCAGGGGGACAGCGTTATCTATCGGTTCTGCTTTTGGCTGAAGCTTTTGTTTCGTTTCCTGTTTGTCCATATTCGGCATCTCCTTTTACTTTCTGTGAACTGTCAGTGCTCCCAATCAGTATGGACAGTTATGGACAAAAAAATACGCCGGAGACATGGGAAACCATGCCCGGCGTAAAATATTGTTGTTTTATTCGTCCCAGTTATGATATACAGCCTGTACATCATCATCATCTTCCAGAAGATCCAGAGTTCTCTGCAGATTTTTAACAGCAGTTTCATCTGTCAGTTCCACATAATTCTGCGGAATCATGGTAACTTCTGCCTCTGCCATTACCACGCCTTCTTTTTCCAGAGTTTCACGGACAGTAGAGAAATCGTCCGGATCGGTGATGATCTCATAACAGTCGTCCTCTTCGGAAAAGTCTTCTGCACCGGCATCCAGAGCCATCATCATCAGGTCATCAGCTTCCATCTCGCAGTCTTCCTTTGCAACAATGATCTGACCCTTTTTATCGAACATGAAAGATACACATCCAGGAGTACCAACGTTTCCGCTTCCCTTTGTGAAGGCACTTCTTACGTTTGCAGCAGTACGGTTTTTGTTGTCGGTCAGGGTATCTACGATGATCGCGATACCGTTCGGACCATAGCCTTCATAGGTGATCATTTCGTAGTTATCGGCATTGGCATCACCGGCTGCTTTCTTGATACCGCGTTCGATGGTATCATTCGGCATGTTGTTTGCTTTTGCTTTTGCGATGACATCACGCAGCTTGCTGTTGTTTTCCGGATCCGGACCGCCCTCTTTTACGGCAATTACGATCTCACGGCCGATAATTGTAAAGATTTTTCCTTTTTTTGCATCATTCTTTTCTTTCTTGTGTTTGATATTGGCAAACTTAGAATGTCCTGACATAATATAAACTCCTTTTTCTATTGTATTTTTTCTACTCTTATTTTTTGAATAATATTGTCCTCAACAGAAAGAATCTGGAAACAATATCCATTCGCATTTATCTCTTTATCTTCAGCTGTCGGAATGTGCCCCAGCAGTGAAGTAAGATATCCGTTTAAGGTTTCAAAAGCATGATCACCAAGGTCGATACCCAGGACTTCTTCCACATCATCCAGTGGTGTCAGACCATCCATCAGAATACTTTCGTCGAACTGTGGCTGGATAAATTCTTCGGATTCGTCATATTCATCGAAGATGTTTCCTACAATCTCTTCCAGAATATCTTCCATCGTTACCAGCCCGGCGGTCTGCCCGTATTCATCGACAACAATTGCAATATGGATTTTTTTCGTCTGCATTGCCTGAAAGAGAGAATCTATTCCACGGGTTTCCGGGATATAAGCGACGGAACGAACCAGCTTTGGAATCTGCATCAGGCTTTTGGCTTCATATTCTGCCCGATTCTGATGTTCCATGGCATCTTTGATATGGATAAATCCAACAATATTATCGATATCTTCATGGTATACCGGATAACGGGAATTACTGTGTTCCGACATATATACAATGGCATCCTTTAGCAGGGTAGTATCGTCCAGCGCATTGATATTTTTCCGGTGAGTCATAATATCTTTTGCTGATTTATCATGGAATTCCATGATATTCTGGATCATCTCCGCTTCGCTCTCCTGAATGATACCCTGTTCATGGGCTTCATCTACAAGATCAATGATTTCATCTTCTGTTACATCATCTTCTGTGTGATTCGGATCAATACCAAACAGGCGTACAGTGAGATTGGTTAAAAGTTCCATCAATTTTGTAATCGGCCAGGCCAGAATAATACCTGCCTGCACCATATGTACCATCCGATAAGCGGAAGCTGCTGCATGTCGAGAGCAGATTCTTTTTGGTACCAGAATGCCGAAAGTGGCCAGTAAAATCAGATCCACAAAAAGTACCAGTATACACAGTATGATCTTTCCGGGGGTTTCTGTGAAAAAGACACCTGCAGCGGTAGCAGAAAGACTGATAGATACTGTCTTCATAATGCTTTTCAATTGTACATAACCTACCAGAAAGCTTAACAACATATGGTAAAACTGTACGGTTTGGATCAGTGATCCAGGGGCATTCATAATGTGAAGGAGAAGTTTGCTTTTTCTGTCTCCCTGTTCCGCTTTGTCTTCTATCTCATTTTCATTGAGGTTCTGGATCGCGGAACCGAATCCGTAAAAAATACTGTTGATTACTATAAACAGCAGAAATAACATCCACCCGGCGACCGGATTATCACTACTATCCATATACACTCCTTTTTTCTGTGCGTATTATTAAGATCATAAGGCATAAGCACACAGTTATGCCCGAAAAAGTATATCACCTTACTATTTATTCGTCAAGCAACTCCATGTTATGTAGGAAGTTCCAGACTGATTTTCAGTGCTTTGTTTACTTTTGCAAGGGCTTCCGGATCCAGATGACAGATCTTGTCTTTCAGCCTTTTTTTATCAATGGTGCGCAGCTGTTCGAGAAGAATGACGGAATCCCTGACAATGTCGTAAGCAGATGCGTTGATCTCGATGTGCGTAGGCAGTTTGGCTTTATTCATCTTGGAAGTAATGGCAGCACAGATCACTGTCGGGCTGTGTTTGTTCCCGATATCGTTCTGGATGATGAGTACCGGACGGATCCCTCCCTGCTCACTTCCCACCACCGGACGAAGATCCGCATAATAAATATCTCCTCTTCTTATATTCACATTCTCCACACTCCGATTCCTATGTTCTGTCAGAAATTTCTGACATCTATAGTATTTCCTTGTTTATCCGGTGTATGCAGGTATATAAGAAATTTATCGATGGATGTTCGCTATTCGGCAGGTAGTAATCCGTAAGGTATTTCTATAACTGTGAAGGTACTGAATCATTACACATGGATGATTTTACAGATAGATTCTCGGTACACGCTTTGTGATACAGCAGATCAGTTCGTAGGAAAAACGACCGGACAGATCACCCAGTTCTTCTGCGGTGATCGTGCTGCCGTGGTCAGTTCCGAGTAATGTTACTTCTGTTCCGCGAACTGCTTCCGGAATGTCAGACACATCAACCATGAACTGATCCATACAGACTCTGCCGATAATCGGTGCTTTCTTTCCGTTGATCAGTAAGTATCCCTTATTGGAGAGGGATCGTGGATAACCGTCCGCGTAACCGACCGGAATGGTTGCGATCCTTGTAGAATCTCTGGTTGTGACAAAGGTTCCGCCATAACTTACTGCTACTCCTGCTTCCACTTCTTTTACGAAAGAAATATGACTTTTCAGTTCCATTACCGGTTGCAGTGCCACGCCCGGATTCACGACTTCGTCAGACGGTGCGATACCATAAAGTGTAATTCCCGGACGTACGGCATCGAGATCACCCTCACGGTGCCAGAGGATTCCTGCACTGTTGTTACAGTGACGGATCGGAATCCGAATACCGGCTTTTTCCAGCAAAGTCAGAAATTCCTGATAGTTTGCGAATTGCTGATGGGCAGAGGTCAGATCCTGTTCGTCTGCTCTTGCAAAATGAGTAAACGCACCTTCGATCGTAATTCCCGGAAGTTTGCTGATCCGCAGGATCTCAGGAAGGCTTTCTTTGGGATGACGAAAACCGATTCGTGTCATACCGGTATCAAATGCCAGATGGATCGGATGTACTTTACCTGCTTTCTGAGCCTCCTGAGATATCTTTTCAGCTGTTTCATAATCAAACACTGCCGGACGGATATCCAGTTTCACCAGTGTCTGATAATCTTCCGGAAAGACATAACCGAGGATCAGTATAGGTTTTTTTAAACCGGCATCGCGGAGTTCTTCGGCTTCCGGTACATTGGCTACCGCATATCCCCAGATGTAGTCTTTTCCTTCCATAAGATGTGCCATAGGAACTGCTCCATGACCGTAAGCATTGGTTTTGATCACACCAATCATCCTGGTTCCTGGTGTAAGATTTTTTTTCATGTTTTCCAGGTTTTGTTCCTGCGCATCCAGATGGATGGCGGCATAGACCCGACTGTTTTTTTTCATAATTTATTTTCTCCTGTATGTTCAATTCTGACTGTCCATTTTCTGCAGCTGTGCGTCAAGACCGGAAAGAATATCTGTAGCTTTCATGGAACGGGCTCCTTTGGCAGAGGCGGCCTGATCGCCGGCAAGCCCGTGAAGCCATACCGCAAATGGTGCCGCCTTGGAAGGGTTCATCCCCTGTCCAAGCAATCCTGCAACTACCCCACACAAAACATCACCCGAACCTGCGGTGGCCATCCCATCGTTCCCGGTCAGATTCAGGAAAAAGCTTCCGTCTGCGGTTCGAATCCAGGTTCGCGCATCCTTCATGATCAGAGTACAGGGGCAGTTGTTATAAAATACATCCATAAACTTCTGCGGATGTACTTTCAGATCACTGATCGTACACTCTGCCAGCCGGCTCATTTCTCCGAGATGAGGGGTCAGGATGCAGGCAGCATCGCACTGTGCCTGCAGATCTTTTCGTTTTGCCAGAAGATTTAAAGCATCTGCATCAATGACTATAGGCTTGCTTTGACGGAATGTCAATACTGTTTGCAACAAGTTCTCCGCTGTTTTGGAAGTAGAAAGGCCCGGACCAACAGCAACCACATCTGCCCAGTTCATAGCTTTTCTGACAATTTCTGACAGTTCATCCGGTGACATGGAAGGTTCATAAACCGAAAGCATGGCTTCCGGAAACTGCTGCTGCAGGATGATACGGTTGCTTTCTTCCGTCAGGATACGGACCATCCCGGCACCGCTTAAAAGTGCCGCTTTCGAAGAAAAGTAAGCTGCCCCGCTCATATTACGGCTTCCGGCTATCAACAGGATTTTTCCGAAAGTTCCTTTGTTGCCGGCAGGATCCCGTACAGGAAGCCAGGAAACATCTTTGTTATCCAGTGAAAAAACGCCTTCGGATGCGCCGTAGATGCCAACATCTTTCACCTGAATATGTCCGGCATAGACGGATCCTGGGTACGGACTGATCCCAAGCTTACGGTATGCAAAGGTGACCGTTTCGGTTGCCCGGATGGCAGTGCCCATAACCTGTCCCGTGCCTGCATGGATGCCGGATGGAATATCCACCGCAAGAACCGGAATGCCGGAAGCATTGATTTTCTCTGCCAGAGCCTGGTATTTTCCGGACAATTCTCTGGATAATCCGACACCAAAAAGTGCATCTACAATAGTAGTATATTCAGAAAACCGGCAGTTGTTGACTATCGATACCTGATAATTTTTAGCTGCCTGCCACTGAATGTTCATTTCTTCCGTGAAGGATGTGTGATTTCCGGCGAGATAAAGATCTACCGGATATCCTGCCAGATGCAGAAGTCTTGCAACTGCAACGCCATCTGCTCCGTTATTGCCGGAACCGCATACAACCAATGTTTTTTTCAGTGGAAAATGTTGCTTCAGACAGTCCAATACCGCCAGTGCTGCCCGTTCCATCAAAACCAGAGAAGGAATGCCCATCTGCTTAATCGTAGACTGGTCAAGCTGCTTCATCTGTTTTCCTGTTACTAAAATCTGCATAGCTATGATCTCACTTTCTGTAAAACTATGAGAAACACGCTCTGCGAGTTTCTCATAGTTATCGCGACCTCTACACTCCGTTTCGGTCGTTGCTCACGTAAATAAAAGGCTGCTGCCCTCTGTTGGCAGCAGCCTTGCTGTTGTTAAATTTTGCCTTGTTCCTGTTTATGATCTTTTTCGAAACGGCTCAGATTGTAGGAAAGTCGCATCAGGCTTTCTGAAAGGTGTACATTTTCCACGATCACATCCTCCGGCATAAAAAGATTCAGATCTGTGTGGGCAAAATTCCAGATGGCTTTTACTCCCACATCCACCAGCAGTTTTGCCATATCAAGGGCTTTGGCTTTCGGCAGGGTCAGAGTAGCAATCTCTACATGATTATCCTTCACGAACTCAGGAAGTTCGTCAATCATACGGATTTCGATGCCGCGCACAGAAACTCCCTGCATGACCGGATTCACATCGAAAATTCCGACAATTTTAAAGCCCTGTTTTTCAAACTGTGTATAATTGGCAAGTGCCTGACCGAGATTACCGGCTCCTACGATAATCATATTGTGTGTGCTGTCCAGCCCAAGGATTTTTGCAATTTCCGAATGGAGATATTTAACGTTATATCCGTATCCCTGCTGTCCGAATCCACCAAAATTATTAAGATCCTGACGGATCTGAGAAGCTGTCACTTTCATCCGCCCACTTAACTCATTGGACGAGATTCTTTCTACCCCATCTTCCATCAGTTCTCCCAGATATCGATAATATCGGGGAAGACGTTTGATGACTGCTCTTGATATGTCTTTTTCCTCCACGCTGCTTTCCTCCTGCATCATATTAATATTATTATAGTTAAGTGTGAAAAGTTTGTCAAATAAACTTCCTGATTTTATTGTGATTTTCTTGCGAATTTTCTTCATTCATGTATAATATTCGATAGACTTGTGAAATTTAAGGAGGTTTTTCATGATTTTATCATGTCAGAATATTAATAAATCATTTGTAACAGATGATGTTTTAAAGGATGTGTCCTTTCATCTGGAGGAAAGGGAAAAGGCTGCACTGATCGGACCGAATGGTGCCGGAAAGTCCACACTGTTAACAATCCTTATGCAGGAGATGCCGGCAGATTCCGGTGAGGTGATAGTTGCCAAAGGGAAGACACTCGGTTATCTGGCACAGCATCAGGAAGTCAGTGGCGACAATACGATCTACGGGGAGCTGCTTTCTGTCAAACAGTATCTATTAGACATGGAAGAAAAGATCCGCACTATGGAACAGCAGATGAAGACGTTGACCGGGCGGGAACTGGATGAACTACTCGCTTCCTACTCCCGTCTCACTCATCAGTTTGAACTGGAAGGTGGTTATGCCTGCCGCAGTGAAATTGTAGGTGTATTAAAAGGTCTGGGATTTGAGGAAGAAGATTTTTCAAGAAAGATCGGCACATTATCCGGCGGACAGAAAACCCGTGTGGCGCTCGGACGTCTGCTGTTGTCCAACCCGGATATAATTCTTCTTGATGAGCCGACCAATCACCTGGATATGGAATCTATTGCATGGCTGGAGACATATCTGATCAACTATAAAGGCGCGGTATTTATCGTCTCCCATGACCGTTATTTTCTGGATCGCGTCGTGACAAAAGTAGTCGAAATCGATCGTGGACATGTTCGTACTTTTATGGGGAATTATTCTGCGTATGCAGAGAAAAAGGCAATGATCCGAGATGCGGAATATAAGGCATGGCTGAATCAGCAACAGGAAATCAAGCATCAGGAAGAAGTCATTGCAAAATTAAAATCTTTCAACCGGGAAAAATCCATCAAACGTGCGGAGAGCCGGGAGAAAATGCTGGATAAGATCGATGTGCTGGATAAACCGGTGGAAGAAAATGTCGAAATGCATCTGGAACTGAAGCCGCGTGTAGTCAGCGGAAACGATGTATTAACAGTAAAAAATCTGGCGAAAGCATTTCCTCAGCAGGAGCTGTTCTCCAACGTGGATTTTTCTGTGAAACGGGGAGAACGTGTTGCGATTATCGGCGCCAATGGAACCGGTAAGACAACCATTCTTAAGATTTTAAATGGTCTGGTGGAGCCGGATGCAGGGGAAATCGAACTGGGTAGTAAAGTACAGATCGGTTATTATGATCAGGAACATCATGTACTCCATATGGAGAAAACAATCTTTGAAGAAATCTCCGATGAGTATCCTTATCTGACAAATACAGAAATCCGCAATGTACTGGCTGCGTTCTTATTTACCGGAGATGATGTCTTTAAACTGATCAGTGCTCTTAGCGGTGGCGAGCGTGGTCGTGTCTCTCTGGCAAAGCTGATGCTTTCCGAAGCCAACTTCCTGATCCTTGACGAGCCTACCAACCACCTGGATATCGTATCCAAAGAAATTCTGGAACAGGCGCTGAAACACTACACCGGAACTGTACAGTATGCGTCTCACGATCGTTATTTAATTCATCAGCCAGCAACCCGGCTCCTGGAGCTTC
>ENA-OQLI01001950-OQLI01001950.1-human-gut-metagenome-genome-assembly--contig:-NODE-1950-length-12116-cov-3.033864_pt1 | contig 12116 bp, 7 predicted proteins | sample MGYA00242805_ERZ504812 | MGnify/ENA primary metagenome ERZ504812 (study PRJEB26092, sample SAMD00036430) | human gut metagenome | host: Homo sapiens | study: EMG produced TPA metagenomics assembly of...
TCCTTCAGTGTGATGAGAGGTTTGATTTTCAACGCACTGGCCGCAATTCCTGCAAGCTTTCCAATACGTCCGCCATGCTTTAAGTAATCGATGCTGCCGATCGTAAAAAAGATCCTGCCGCTCTCCCATTCGGATAGTGCGTCACCCTTTGGTTGGCGTCTACGCTGTATATTCCTTTGTCATTGGTGATTACCCACAATGTTCCGTTACGGTCTTCGTAGAGTTGGTTGATGAGATAGCTTGGGACAAACCCGGGCAGTTGCCGGGCTGTCATGCGTCCTTCTGTGACATTCAGCAAGAATATTCCATGTCCGGATGTACCTATTAATATTTCTCCGTTGTCGCGCTCAATAATGGCGGACACATTTGCTTCCAGCCTACCTCCTTCTCTGAAGGTCATGGGAATGTGGGAAAAAACGCCGGTTGCACGATCGTATGTCTGCAGGCCGTTTAATGTGCCTACAAAGAAGGTGCCTTTCTTGTCTTCAAAAAGAATACGGACATAATTGTTCTGCAGGGAATGTTCATCGTGGGAGTCATGTTTGTATACGCTGAATTTGGCGCCGTCGTATCGGTTCAGTCCGTCTTCGGTGGCAATCCATATAATGTCTTCTTTGTCCTGATAGATACTGTTGACCATGCTGCTTGACAACTCGTTGTCCACAGTAAAGAGTTTGCCTGTTTGCCCGTAACATAAAACAGAGAGGAACAGATATAAAAAACAGATTGCTGATTTTTGTCTCATCATAGTATATTGTTTGTGTTGACAAAATTACGGAAAAAAACTCAATAACGTAATATTTCACAGAGAGAAAAGGGAGGATTTGTTTCACCAAAAGTTTATTTTTGTTTCACCGAATTAAACTTGCAGTTTATTGGCTTTAAATTGCAAGTTTATTCCTATTAAACTTACGGTTTATTCCTAATAAACTGATGGTGTTCTTTAAGGGGGTATAAACAAGCGTGGCAGAGAGAGGTGAAGAATGGTATCTGTCACGTCTTTCTGCCACGCCTGCATGTGTCTTTCCTTATCTGTTTTTATTCAGCAGTTCTTTGGTGGGACATTCGTAGTTGCTGATGGGGAGATGTACCTTCTGCAAGTCTTTCAACTCGTGTATGGGGCGCTCGATTTCGTAAGGTATGGGCATGCCTGAGAATTCCTGAAAATAAAGCAGGCAGGCATCTTTCCACCAAACGGCATCGCGGGCTTGTATCTTTAGCTTGGACTGTACTTCATGGAAGCGTTCCGCATCGATGTATTTTTCGGCGGCGTCCCATATCTTCTGAAAGTCTCTGACTTGCCGGACTCCATTGTCGTAGTGGTGGCAGAGCTCGTCCCATAGGCTGCGCCCGCTTTTCATGCGGTGGCTCCAGGGCACGTGGTGGAACCACAGGAGGTATTCTTCGGGACAAGTGCCGATGTTGTCGTATTGTTTAGCCAAAGTTTCCGGATATTGTGCAACGGCATTGCTTCCTTTGCTGCTACGGTCGAAGCCTATCCCTTGTTTGTCGGCTCTGTGATAGTAGGACGGAAGCCAGTCCGGACGGGCGCCGGGGATGCTGCACCAAGGTTCGGGGCCGTAATGATGTCCCCATGCGAAGATGTGGTGCAGGCCGAGGGGCATCATGTAGTTCACCACAGCCTCATGGCTGTCGAGCATCATCTTCTTTAGTTGGGCATTGATGTCCGAGGGCTGGGAACCGAACGTTTGCTTCAGCCATTCATCGGCAATGTTTCCGGAAGATAAAGAGGGTTGCCATGCCAGGCGGCCGAAAGCATACCAGTTGGCTTGCGCAAAGGTGTGTCCGCACCAGTTGGCATCTGTACCTATGTTGGCTACACCGGCTACCGCCTTTAAGGAAGCGGGCGCTACGAATTCGAAGAACTCTTTCCACATCGGTGCCAGATAAGCAAGATGGTTGGAGTGTCCCAGGTATTCCTGTGTCACTTGGAACTCTGCCATTAGCGGTGTATGCTGCATCGCACCGAACAATGGACTGTACGGTTCGCGGGGCTGGAAGTCTATCGGTCCGTTCTTTACTTGGACGATGACGTTGTTGCGGAACTGCCCGTCCAAAGGCTCGAATTCCAGATATGCTTGTTTGGCGCGGTCGGCATCGGAAGGACTGTATACAAAAGCGCGCCACATAACGATGCCTTTGTAAGGCTTCAACGCATCTGCCAGCAGGTTGGCGCCTTCGGCATGGGTACGTCCGAAGTCGCAGGGACCGGGCTGCCCTTCCGAATTGGCTTTCACCAGGAAGCCGCCGAAGTCGGGGATGATGCGGTAGATTTCCTTAACCTTGTTTTTCCACCAGCGGATGACTTCTTTGTCAAGAGGATCGGCAGTGCTCAGACTGTCGAGAGCCATAGGGGATGCAAAATTAACGGAGAGGTACACACGCAGTCCGTACGGGCGGAAAATATCTGCCAATGCTTTTACTTTCTGCAGGTATTCGGCAGAAAGGATTTTTGGGGAAGCGTTTACGTTGTTCAGCACAGTGCCGTTGATGCCGATGGAAGCATTGGCGCGGGCATATTCCTTATATCTGTCGGACAGTGTATTCGGCAGTTCTTCCCAATTCCAAAGTGATTGTCCTGCGTAACCGCGTTCTACGGTGCGGTCCATATTGTCCCAATGGTTGAGGATGCGCAGGTTGTAGGCGGGATTCTCTGTTGTTTGAGCCTCAACCACGTTCTGTCCGGTCTCTTGCATCCTGAGCAAGTGATAGGCAGCATAGAGCAATCCTGTTTCGGTGGGAGATGTGAGGGTGATCTTATTATCGTCATGCCGGATGCGGAAACCTTCCGCTTGCAACTGTTTGTCCTTTTGTATAACGAGCCGGACAGGGGCTCCTTTCCATGCCTGCTGCAACTCCTCGACAGCTATGTTTAGCGTAGGTGATTGGCGGGGGGCGGAAATTTCGGCATGGGCATTGGCCGGTAGTCGAAGCCACAAATGGCTACCGTCTTCGGCAGCCATTTGGGTAACGAATACTATTGCAATATAGAAAAGCGAAAATATTCTGTATTTCATGTCATTAAACTTACAAGTTGATGAATGGCCTTTATGCCGCAAGTATGTCAGCGGCACATTGGCATCTTGGTGCATCGGATTATTGTCCTTCGATAGTGATTATTCTGCCATTGGCGTCATATTCCAGTTCGCAGACTTTCAGACTGCGGAGCCATGTCTTTCCATTGGAAGGCACACAGTCGTGGTGGAACAGATACCATTTTCCTTTATACTCTACAATGGCATGGTGCGTGGTCCAACCCACTACCGGCGTGAGGATGACACCCTGATAGGTGAAAGGTCCGTAAGGATTGTCGCCGATGGCGTAACACAAGCGGTGCGTATCGCCGGTGGAGTAGGAGAAATAATATTTGCCGTTGTATTTGTGCATCCAACTGGCTTCGAAGAAACGGCGTTCATTGTCGCCTCCCGTCAGAGGTTTGCCATTCTCATCCAGAATGACAACGGCTTTCGGCTCTTCTGCCAATTCCAGCATATCTTTGCTGAGTTTGGCCACACGAGCGGGGAGAGCCTGTTCGTCGCCTTCTGGCAAAACGGCACATTCCAAAGCGTTATTGTCGCGATAGCGTTGCAGCTGGCCACCCCACAAACCGCCGAAATACATGTAGAAATCACCGTCTCCATTATCCAGGATGGCAGGGTCGATGCTGTAACTGCCTTTCATCGGATTGGCTTGAGGAACGAACGGTCCTTCCGGATTGTCACTGATAGCTACACCGATGCGGAAAATATCGTTTTGGTCTTTCAGGGGGAAATACATATAATATTTTCCGTCTTTCCGGGCTACGTCGCAGTCCCATAACTGGCGGCCTGCCCAAGGTATGTCCTCCACCTGAAGGACTACTCCATGGTCTTTGATTTCACCGTTCATAATGTCGTCGGTGGAGAAAACATGATAGTCTTTCATGTTGAAATGATCGCCATTGTCGTTTTCTTCGATACCGCTTTCCCAGTCATGGCTGGGGTAGATGTAAACTCTGTTGTTGAAAACATGTACGGCAGGGTCTGCCATATAATCTCCCGGAACTAAGTATCTCATTTCTTTTTTCATGGTGAATCAGAATTTAGTTATAAGTTATTGAATTATTTTTTATAGAATTTGAATTATTACTTGCCTGTTTTTGCATTGCTGTTGAACTTTTAATAGTCTGCTTTGCTTCTTCGTTCTTTCAGTTCGGCCTGCATACGTTCGTTATACTCTTTGGTAATGGGGTAGAAGTAGAGGGCGATAACGCCTACAAAGAATGTCGCAGCAGGAATCAAACTGGATGAAAGCAGGATGCCTTGGATGGCAGAGTCTGTCTGCTCCGTTCCTGCTCCCGACACATAACCGAAACCGGAAAGAAGGAAACCCAATATGGCGCCACCGATGCCCAGACCGGCTTTCAATGCAAAGACAACTCCGGCAAAGACGAAGCCTGTGGCACGCCGGTGGTTGACATATTCTGAATGGTCGGCTACATCGGCAATCATGGCCCACAGCAGAGGCACTGTCGGGGCATATGCAAGGCTCTTGAGGAAGTTCAGCACGAACATCGTCTCTACATCTGTTTCGTTGGGGAAATAGAAGAAGGCTGTGAACAAGCCAGTCAACGCAAAGCAAATGATGAATACGCGCTGCCTGACGTAACGGTTAGCCAGGAAACTGGAAAGCAGGATTACGCCAAAGAACTGAACCAATGCACCCAGCATGTTGAATACGCCAAAACCTACCTCGTATGCTTTGTCCGGACTGCTGACTATTAATCCGAAAGCATTTAATATGCTGTATCCTATTCCGTCTCCGGTTTCAGTGGCCACTAAGCCTATCTTGTCAAGGAAAGCATAAAGCGCACCGGCGTCTACATAGTTCTCGAAATAATAGTTCATTGCGCTTCCCCACATGGCAAGGGTCGTAAATATGAATAATGTCAGAATGAACATAGCCCGCCATGGTATGTTCTTGAAAACATCTTTAATATCTTGTTTGGTATCTGTCTTTTGGCTGATCGGCGGTGTAATGCGTTCACGTGCGGAAAAGAAAGTAATGACGAGGAATACCAGACCGATGACGGCAAACAACGATATTGTGCAAAGCCACCCATGGCCTTTGTCACCGGATTCACCGGCAAACTTGCTGACCAACGGCAGTGTTAGGCCTTGTACGATGAATTGTGCGATAGTGGCTGCCACAAAACGTATACTGGTTATGCTGTTACGCTCTTTAATGTCACTTGTCATGACACCTCCCAATGAAGCATAAGGAGTGTTATTGAATGAATACAGAGTCATCAATAAGGTGTAAGAGATTGTTGCGTACAGCGCCACAAGTCCTTTGTCTTCAATGCCCGGATTGTAAAATGCCAAAATGTAAAACACCATGAAAGGTAGAGCTGTCCAAAGAACCCATGGACGATATTTACCCCATTTGGACTTTGTGCGGTCGGACAGAATTCCCACCGTAGGGTCTACAAAGGCGTCTACAATACGCGCTAACAACATTACACTACCGGCAACAGCTCCTTCCAGACCAAATACGTCTGTATAGAACTTAGTCTGGTAAATCATCATCATCTGGAACACAAAGTTCGCTGAACAATCTCCGAGGCTATAACCGATCTTTTCGGCTATGGACACTTTTTGGTTAAGTGTATTCATTCTATTAAATTTTTATTAGTTGGTTCATTATTTAAAAAAGGTGTGTCATTGTTTTGTGTTGCTCAATACACTTTCTGCTGCACGCTTGCCTAAAGTCTTTTTGTCAAGCGGGTGAATGTCATTCCACTCTCCCAGGTCACTGTTACGTATGAGATAAGTATTGGAATTGACAGCGGCCGCTTTGGCTTGTTCCTGACGCATTTCCGCCCAAGCTCTCCGACCGTCAAGATCGTCTTTCGACAGAAAATCGGCCAGCTCTACAATATGGAAAGGCAGTTCGGACTGGTTGAATGTACGGCGCCAATCGGCAATCATTGCCGACAAGAGTGCCACATATTCATTTCGGCGTGATACGTTTGATTCGCCTTGATACCATAGCACGCCCCGTATGGAATAGTTTTGCAGTGGAGCTATCATGGCGTTGTATAGGCATACCGGTTTGTACCAAAAGAACATCATCTCCGGAGCGGGTGGCATGGGAGCTCCTAACCGGTATTTCCATTCCTGTTTCAGATTGACTTCTTCGTTGCCGCAGATAATTTTGTATGGTTTTTCCTGTACGAAACTCGGTTGTCCGCCGTTGCTGACGATTCGGACGGTCACATTGTTTTTCCCGGATTTCAATATACCGGCAGGTATCCGGTAGATACGGGGAGGATATTGGTAACCGGTGGTTCCGACAAATACTCCGTTCACATATACGGAATCGGCATCCACAATACAGCCTAAACGCAATGTGGCTTCTTTACCGTTCCATGATTGCGGTATCTCTATGTCTTGGCGTAGCCAATGGGAACCGCCAATCGGGTTCAGACCGTTATTGCCCCATGATTGTGAAAACATATTTACTGTTTGCCAACTGTTGTCATCGTAATTGGCTGAATACCAGGGAATGGATTCGTGCAGGCCTGCATCACCGCGATAGAGCGACAGGTTCCAACGGTAGAAGTTCTCACCCTCTAATTTCTTGATGTGGCTGCAATAGGCATCATCTTCATACAGACGTTTACTGTTGATATATAAAGGGAACTCCTTCAACCCTTCTTCACTTATCCATGCTTCTACGGGAGTACCTCCCCAGCTGGAGTTGATGAGTCCCACTGGTATGCCGGTCTTTTCGTACATCTCTTTGGCAAAGAAATAGGCAAGGGCGGAGAAATCCATCACATTTTCTTGCGTCAGCGTCTTCCAGTCTGTTGCGGAGAGCTCTTCTTGAGGCGCGTGAAAATTGTATTCCTGGGGTATGAGGATATGTCGTATTTTCTCATTGTTATAGCTGAGTATTTCTTGAGAAAACATATCCATTACCCGTCTCACAGGCAGTTCCATATTTGACTGTCCTGAGCAGAGCCATACATCGCCTACTAAAATATCATTCAGTTTGATGTCGTTGACTTGCATTGGGAAAGGACCGCCTGCTTTCAACGGTGGCAGCGTAATGCTCCAGCGTCCGTTGACATCAGCGGTAGCATGATAGCTCTTTTTCTGAAACTTTACGGTGATACTTTCGCCTGCATCCGCTGTACCCCATACTTTGACCGACTGTTCGCGCTGCAGCACCATTCCGTCTGAAATTAAAGCAGGCAACTTTACCTTTGCATCTGCCCATGAGGTAGCGCAAAGGTAAAGTAGCACTGCCACTCCTAACCTAATTTTATCATAAATCAAACTTTTCATATCTTCTCTGTCATATTGCCAAATTCAAAAGAATCTGTCATGTTTATTGATATTCGTACAGTTGTACATGTAATATCTTGAAGTCTCCTACAGAAATGCGTACATGGCGCCCCTGATGATCCTGGTCTCCATTGAGCCGACGGACATAATGAAGCTTGCCGTCTTTGTCTACTTTAACTTCATCCACATATCCGATGCCGCAACGCATTCCTTTGAACTTGTCATGTTTCGTTTTTATTTGGTCATTTCTCAAAGCAAATCCGTCTTCTCCCAACTGCTTTTGTTTTTCAATCGTTTGCTTTTCTGACGTTTTGGCAAATTCCAGAACGATGCCACTACCGGCTACGATATATTCATTTTTAGAGAGCTTTAATAAAATACCGCCGCCTTCGGGCCATATACTGCCATTTGTGGCGCGTGAATCCCAAGGGAGAGTGAAGAAATGTCGGGCGGTTATGGTCAAATCATCATCTGCGATGATGCGTTCTTTGTTTTCACTGTCAAAAAGTAACCCTTTCATTAATCCTTTACCCTGATATTTGGTGAGTAAAGGCATTAACTCCGTTAATTTGGCATAGCTTTGGACTAATGGCGAGTTAGGAGAGTCGGAACCGTCTTCTATTGAAAATGGACTGATGCCAATGGCATCGTGTTCGCCAAAAATATAAAATGCCCGGACACTGTTATTATCTGTCAGACGGATCTCCGGAATGAACAAAGGATTGTTGTGTAACTTATATTGTGCTACCCAGTCTGTGAATCCATTATCATACAGGTCGGGTGCAAGAATATCGATGCTGGGTGCTCCGCAATGCCATACATCGATTAAATGTGCCAAAGGACCGGCGGAGGGATATTCACCCGGTTTGCGCCCTCTACTGTTCATTGCCGCATTGACATATAGTGGGATGTTATAGATGGAACGGGCTGTTTGTGCCAGTCCTTCCACATATTTGGCATAGTGCCATGCCATGAAGATTTCATCGGTGTAGATGTCTGCCCCGAATACTTCTTGCCAATTGCCTTGCTTTTTACATCCTTGACTTTCCCATTTTTTCAACATTTGCGGATGAAGCGCCTTTTTGTTTTTCTGTAGATAGGTCATGAATTCAGCCGGTACAGGAGCGTTGAATATCTTATTGGCCTCACGTGAATAGTCACGAGCATCTTCCAGCATGCCGATTTCATTTTCTATTTGTATCATAATCACTGTGCCTTCCTCCTTGTCGACCGTTGCTATGTGTTGCATCCATTGGGAAAATGCATGATGATCGGCTTCGTATACAGCTTCGGAAAAAGCGCTGGCTATTTCAAGAGGCTTTCCGCTTTGGGTATATGCACGTGGATACTTCTTGTGGTTTTCTTTAAACCACAAAGGTGCGTAGCAACTCATTGAATTTTTCCAGGCACCGAACCATAAAAAAACAATTTTGAGATCATTCTCTCGTGCTTGTTGCAGTGCTTTGTCTGTAAGCGTGAAGTCGAATTGTCCTTCAACCGGTTCTGTCAGATCCCAATAGACGGGAACCAATACGGTGTTCAAGCCCATCTTTTTAAGTTTCGGGAAAATACGTTCGATATCTTGCGGACAAGCAGCAGATGAATTGCCTAATTCTCCTCCCAATATAAGGAAAGGCATTCCATGCACTACTAGCTGAGTGGCGGTTCCTTGTTTTTGTAAAAAACTGTTTTGACCAATGATGTATTCAATGGCTAAACAGTTTAAAATTAAAAATAGAATTAATTTCTTCATAAAGTTCTCAAATAGGCTGTTTGATGAAACTTTACAAAGGTAGTCAACTACTTTTTAATTTACTTTAGAATATGTATCACAAAACTTGTTGTATGTTACATCTTTTGTTTTATATGTTACATTCTTCACTATGATATGTTTTATTTGTAGCTTTTAAGCTTTATGAAGCATTTGGATGCTGCATTTGTGGATGTTGTTTTTGAAATCGGATCATGGATTATAAAATTTGGAAAAACATCTGGCTGAAATTTACAGTTGTTATATGACAATATATTCTGCGGTTTGAGGCGCTGATATGATGAATTTTAATGGGGGTGTTACATAGAAAAAAGAAAAGGTAACATTGAGGGTGAACTTGTAATCCCTATTAAAGAAAGTGTTACGTACTTGGTGGTCCGTATCAGAAGGATTGTCTAATTTTGACCTGTAAATAATTCTAATACAAATATGAAAAGGATATTTTTTATTGTTAGCCTTGTTTTGTTGGCTTGTACGGCTTCGCTGCCGCTTTCGGCTAAAGTCAGACTTCCTCGTTTGGTAAGTGACAGAATGGTGTTGCAACGTGATACGGAATTAAAAATATGGGGCTGGGCTTCTCCCGGAGAGAAAGTAACTGTACGTTTTCGGGGAAAGCATTATAATACGGAAGCTGATGCAAAGGGAAATTGGTTGGTTCTTCTGCCGCCGCAGCAGGCAGGCGGCCCTTTTCTTTTGGAAGTGAATGAACTTGCTATTCGTGACGTTCTGGTGGGGGATGTTTGGCTTTGTTCCGGCCAGTCCAATCAGGAAACTCCTATTGCACGTCTGACGGAGATGTTTCCTGAAATTAATGTATCTAACAATCACATGATACGGCATTATAAAGTACCTACGCAGAATTCAGTAGGAGAACTGAAAGATGAAATCGCGGGTAATGCCGGCTGGTATTCGGGCATAGCTTCCGATGTGTTGAACTGGACCTCATTGGCATATTTCTTTGCTCAAGAGGCATACAATAAATATAAAGTACCTGTAGGAATGTTGGTTTCCAGTTTAGGAGGTTCTGCCATAGAAAGCTGGATAAGTCAGGAACATCTGAAAACATTCCCGGAGCTTTGTTTTGATAAGGCTGCTTTGGACAGTATGAAATTGGCACAGCAAGATAAGGGAGCAGGCAGTTGGCAACAGAAGAAGTTTGATGACACAGATTGGGCAACAATGGATGTGCCGGGATATTGGCAGGAGAATGGTATCCGTATAAAAGGTACTATATGGTATAGAAAAGAGTTTCGTGTTCCCGAATCAATGGTGGGAAGACATGCGCGCCTTTATATGGGAAGGATGGTTGACAGTGATTCTGTCTTTGTGAATGGGACTTTCGTTGGTTTCACTTCCTACACTTACCCTCCTCGTAAATATGATATTCCGGCAGGAGTTCTGACACAAGGTGAAAATGTGATAGCCGTAAGACTTACAGCTAATTCTTCCAATGGCGGTTTTGTAAAAGATAAAAAGTATAAGATCGTAGGGGATGATGCAGAAGTAGATCTTACTGGTACATGGAAATATAAGATAGGTATTAATCAGAATGAAGTGATGAAATATGCCGGGAAACTTAAGAATCTTAAGAAGGCAGGTTCCGGACTCTATAATGGAATGATCCATCCGATTAGTAATTATCAGGTGAAAGGTGCCATTTGGTACCAAGGCGAAAGTAATTCCGGTCGTTCGCAGACGTATGCTTCTTTATTGGAGGCTTTGATTCAGAACTGGCGGGAGCTTTGGAAAATGCCTGATATGCCTTTCTTACTGGTGCAATTACCCAATTATATGGAGAAGAGTGATAAACCTTCCGATAGTGGATGGGCAAGAATACGTGAGGCTCAGTTTAAAACAGCATTGAATGTACCACATACTGCATTGGCGGTAACTTATGATGTGGGCGAATGGAATGACATACATCCTTTGAATAAGAAAGCGGTTGCACAGCGGCTTTTCCTGGGAGCCCGTAGGCTTGTGTATGGAGAAAAAGTTACTGCTTCCGGCCCTTTGTATAAGGAAATGAAAGTGGAAGGGGATAAAATAATTCTGACTTTTACTGAAACAGGTCGCGGACTGACTTGTAAGGGGAAGGAGCTTAAGCATTTTGCTATTGCAGGTGAAGACCGAAAATTTGTGTGGGCAGATGCTGTGATACGTGGCAATAAAGTAGTGGTGAGCAGTGAGCTTGTGAAGAATCCGGTGGCAGTACGTTATGCTTGGAGTAATAATCCGGAGGATGCCAATCTGTGCAATAAAGAAGGACTGCTGGCATCGCCTTTTAGAACTGATAATTGGTAATAAACTATTTGAAAATTACTATCTGAATAATAATTAATAAATTAAGAACTAACATGAAAAACCGAAAAACGCTATTGGCAGTGTTGGCGGGCTTGGCTTTAAGCTCGTGCACTACTCGTGTTACGACGGAAAATGATGCTTCTTTGAAAGGAGTGTTGGGTGATAAATTTTTGGTAGGTGTGGCACTGAATACCCGCCAATCTTCTGGTGTGGATACCGCGGCAGTTAAGATCGTAAAACGCCACTTTAATTCAGTTGTTGCAGAGAACTGTATGAAGTGCCAGACCATTCATCCGGAGGAAGACCGTTACGATTTCAGTCAGGCGGATGAATTCGTGAAATTTGGTGAAGACAATGGAATGTACATAATTGGTCATTGTTTGGTTTGGCATTCTCAACTTGCTCCCTGGTTCTGTGTTGACAAGGATGGCAATAATGTTGCTCCGGAGGTGCTGAAGCAACGGTTGAAAGATCATATCACGACTATTGTCAGCCGCTATAAAGGACGTGTTAAGGGCTGGGATGTTGTGAACGAGGCTATTCTTGAAGACGGTTCCTACCGTAAGAGTACGTTCTATGAAATCTTGGGAGAAGAATTTATTCCCCTCGCTTTCCAGTATGCGCATGAGCATGATCCTGAAGCCGAATTATATTATAATGAACATAATACGCATGAACAGGGGAAGCGTGCA
>ENA-OQLI01001955-OQLI01001955.1-human-gut-metagenome-genome-assembly--contig:-NODE-1955-length-12048-cov-4.185639_pt1 | contig 12048 bp, 9 predicted proteins | sample MGYA00242805_ERZ504812 | MGnify/ENA primary metagenome ERZ504812 (study PRJEB26092, sample SAMD00036430) | human gut metagenome | host: Homo sapiens | study: EMG produced TPA metagenomics assembly of...
GGTGTGGACCTGTGTTTGGCGAGCGTGGTGGGCTGGCCTGTGGTTCTGCGTCGGTAGCGACCTCGATGCCTGGCGGGTTTAAGAGCGCGGTGTGTACTGCCTCTATTCGGTTCATTAAGGCGCAAGCACTTTCGGGACGGCGCTGCGGTTCTTTCTCCAGCAACTCCATAACCAGTTCTCGCAGCTCATTTGGTACTGATTCCGGTAGGGGGGGAACAGGTTTATTAACGTGCGCAAACGCGATATCCACCGGTTTTTCCCCGGTAAAAGGTCTTTTGCCTGCTAAAGCCTCGTAGGCAATAATTCCGAGGGCATAAAGGTCGCCGGCAGGAGTTGCGGGCTGTCCCATAGCCTGTTCCGGTGGAAGATACTGAGCAGTGCCCATCACCATTCCAACCTGGGTTAAATTAACCTGTCCTGCCGCTTTTGAAATCCCAAAATCGGTAAGTTTTACCACCCCAGAGGGGGTGACCATAATGTTCCCAGGCTTGATGTCTCGGTGAACAATTCCGGCAGCATGAACCGCCGCTAGTGCATCAGCGGTTTGATAAAGCACCGAGAGTAGAAAATCAGTGTCTAATACATTTTGGCAATCTAGGATTTCGGTTAGCGAAACTCCATCGACCAGCTCCATACTAATCCAGCCCAGCCCGGCGTCCTCACCAGAAGCCTGTACCGCCGCCAGGTTCGGGTGATGTACCCGGGAAGCATTGTAGGCTTCAATCCGCAGCCGAGACAGGAAAAGTTTTTTACCTGCCAGCTCGGGACGCAAAATTTTTAAGGCCAAACGTTCACTGGTTTTTTCATCAAGAGCTTGCCAAACTTCCCCCATGCCCCCAATCGCTAGCCGAGAAAGCAGCAGGTAACGCCCGGAAATCTTCATCCCCACTTTCAAAGCGGCAACCGCTTTTTGAGCGGAAGAATCCTGGCCGGTAGAAGTAGCAACCGGGTCAATAGGGGTTGCCATTTCCTGTTCACTGGCTCTAGGTGGCGCATACAATACGGGACTATCAGTCATTACTAATCGCCGCCTGAATCATGCTTTTAGCCACCGGTCCTGCCACCGGTCCGCCATGAGGAGATGGATTAGCGCTATCACCTTCGACTACCACCGCGAAGGCCAGGGGATAGTCGGGGGTATTAGCCCAGCCCACATACCAAGCATGGGTCATGTTGCCGCTGGTCTGCGCAGTGCCGGTCTTTGCTCCCATCTCTATAGCCGAAACGTTACCTGGCTTTCCGGTTCCCTCCTTGACGGTTTGTATCATCATTTGGCGTAATTGTTGCGCCACTTCCTTAGAAAGAGGTTTGCCGAGAGTGCCACCGGAACGGTACTGCCTAGTAGTTTTTCCATCTGATCCGAGTTCCTCGGAAACTAGGTAGGGGCGAACCTGGGTTCCCTCGTTAGCTACTGCGCCGGCTACGCTCGCCATCATTAAGGGAGAAGTACGAACCTCAAACTGTCCGATGCCGGTCATCATCGTGGAAGCAACCCCGGGGTCTAAGGAGGGGAAATAGGATTTTTGCACCGGTAACGGAACCGTCAAAGCGGTTTTAGGATTAAATCCGAACGCTTCTGTTTTATCTTTGAGTACCTGATATCCCAGTTCTTGAGCAATCTTAGCGAAAGGGGTGTTGCAGGATAATGCAAAGGCATAAGAGAAACTAGGATGACCGTTTCCGCAGCTAGTAGACTCAATATTTGATATGCGGGCAGTTGAACCCGGAAGCTTCACCGATACTGGAGCATCTACCTCGCCCTCGGGGGAGCGAATCCCCTGTTCTAAAGCGGCGGCGGCGGTAATAATTTTGAAGGAAGAACCGGGGGGATACTCTCCGCGTAAGGCGCGATCTAACATCGGTTTTGTCGGTTCTGCTTGCAGCTTTTTTAAGTTTTTTTGAGACTGTCCTTCAGAGCCACTAGCTAGAGGAGCCGGGTCGAAACGAGGATTAGTAACTGCTGCTAGAATCGCTCCCGTCTGGTAGTTTATGGCAACGGCTGCACCTTTACGATTCCCTAGGGCGGAGGCTGCCGCCTGTTGAATCTGGGGATTTATAGTGAGTCGAACTCCGCCACCTTTTTGGTTTTCTCCAGCCGCATATTTCAACACCTGTGATAGTGCCTGGCTGGAGGCTTCTCCCATTAGTACGGAATTCTGCAGTTTTTCGATGCCGGTAGCGTTGCCTCCGGGGGATAAATAGCCAATCAGGTTGGAGTACAGTGATGCTTGCTCGTTGTAGGAACGCTGGTAGCGCTTTCGGTAGCCCTGAGAATCTGAGGTCGGCTGGGAAGAAGCTACCACCGTATCGGCTATCATAATCGGGCCGCGTTCAATATATTTTGAACGGTAAAAAGCTCTAGAATTTCGCCCGTCTGCGTTAAGAGAATCTGCTCCTAAAAACTGGATGTAGGTGCAAGCCAACATTAACGACAAGAACATAACGAAAACGACCAGGAAAAGTCTTTTAATCTGTAGATTCAAGACCTTCACCTCCCGCTCGTTTATGTTGCTGACGTGCAATAACGGCTTCGAGTTCGGCAGTGTCGATAACTCCGCTTTCTCGAGAAGCCGGTCGGCGCGCTTCATTAGAGATTCGTAGCAGTAATGCCAAAATTACCCAGTTGGCTACCAGGGAAGAACCGCCCGCCGCTACGAAGGGCAGAGTCAGTCCGGTAGAAGGAATTACTCGAGTAATCCCACCGACCACCACAAATACTTGGAATCCAATGGTGAAAGCAAATCCGGTTGCCAGGAGTTTGCCAAAGCCATCTTTAACTGTAAGTGCGGTGCGCATCCCTCTTTCTACAAACACTAAATACAAGGCGAGGATAGCGAGCGTCCCGGTTAATCCCAGTTCCTCACCGAGGGAGGCAAATACAAAGTCGGAGTTGGCGAAAGGGGTGAGTGAGGGAGAACCTTGCGCCCAACCGGTACCGATAATTCCCCCATCTGCCATGCCAAACAGTCCCGAAACTAGCTGTCCGGAGCCTCCAATAGTGCGGGAATAGATTTCAGGTTCGAGGGCGTGCAGCCAGACATCGATTCGTGCCTGGACGTGCGAGAAAAGGCGAGATGCAATGAATACTGCCGGGGTAAACAAGATTGCCCCGATTAACAGCCAGGAAGTTTGGTTAGTAGCCACATAAAGCATGGCTACAAATAGCCCGAAGATAAGTAAGGAAGTACCTAGGTCGCGTTCAAAAACCAAAATCATAATCGAGGCTGCCCAAACCACTACTAAGGGACCTAAATCGCGCAGACGTGGCAGACGCATTCCCAGTAGGGATTTACCTCCTTGGATAAGAGCATCGCGGCGGGAAGTTAAATATCCCGCGAAAAATATCGCTAAACAAATTTTGGCTATTTCAGAAGGTTGAATAGAAAATCCGATATTTATCCAGATGCGAGCCCCATTGATAGTGCGCCCAATAATCGGGGCTAGGGGAAGTAGCAGTAACACGATGGCTAGCAACATCGAAAGATAGGTGTAGTTGCGCAATTTGCGGTAGTCGCGAACCACCGCCAGCGTAATAATCATCAACACTACGCCTAGCAGTGTGAATAGTGCCTGCTTGAAACCAATATAGAAGATGGAATCTGGACCGTATGCTAAATCAAGGCGGTAAATCATCACCAAACCGATGCCATTTAGCGCCAAAACCGCAGGGAGGAGCAGAGGATCGGCGTAGGGAGCGAGGAAACGAACTGCGAAGTGGGTTGCCAGCGCAAATGCCGCTAAAACACTCATATGCAGGATAAAGGAGGAGGGGAGAGCGCCGGTGCGATTAACGTTTATCGATAAATACCCTAAAAAACACAATGCTAAAGCCATGATGATTAGCAGCATCTCGGCCAGGCGACCGGTGGGATGTTTAATTCTTGACAACGCCGTTCCCTCCTTTCCTATGCATATATTCCTTGTTGGAAACAGTAATTGGTCGCAGCTAACTTAAATGGACATAGCTGGGGTTTCCGCTTGTCCAGCAGTTGTTGAGGAGCCAACGAGCGGTGCGGAAATGCTAGATATGCTCACTTGCGAAACCGTGACTGCTGATTCAGGTAGTGACGTACTGGAACGTTGCGACAAGCCATACCATAGCGCACAGGCAAACAGAGCAATCAGGACGATTATCCCCACAATCACTCCGATGGCTCTGCCCCAACGGAATTTAGGAGCCGAATTCTTATCGGTTAATGATTCTGTCGGCACCGCTGCTTGCGCTTGCTCCAAAACAGAATCCGCAGTTTCGTCCTCGGCGCTAGTTTTAGAGGACGAAATGCTGCTTCCGGAGGACGAAGCGGGGGAATCTAAATCAGTGGTAAGGGCATCGGGATTGCTGGATTCCGCGACCGGCATCGATTCATCGTGTTGGCAACGCACCTGTTGAAGCCGGTCAGTGGCGGCTGCCCCCACAACTTCTGGCTCATCTTGGTCGGGATTCTCGACAATTTCGGCGACTACGCAGGTAACGTTGTCAGGGCCGCCTGCTTTCAAGGCGAGTTCCACTAATGATTCACAGGCTTGTTTCGGGCTCTCGCTGCGGTAGAGAACCTTACCGATGGTTTGACCGGAGACGAATCCGCATAAACCATCTGAGCATAGTAACCAGCGGTCGCCAACAGTGAACTCGGGATGAGATTCATCCAGGGTAACGTCCTCTTGAGAATCTCCCAATACTCTCAGCAGAACTGAGCGTTGCGGATGGTTTTCAGCCTGGTCAGGGGTGAGCTGACCGGTATCAACCAGATATTGAACAAAAGAATGATCGTTAGTCATTTGTCGCAGTTCCCCGCCGCGCAGCCGGTAGGCACGTGAATCCCCGATATGGGTCATGGTCAGGTCGTTTTCACTGCGGCGAATCGCTATACAGGTGGTTCCCAGTCCCGCGAGAGCTGGGTCTTGCGTAGAGCGTTCGCATAGCTCCTGATGAGCTTCGTTGATTGCATCCCGCAAGCTGTCGAGTGCCTGTTCGGGATTATCGGCTGGGCAGTCTAGACCACGTAAATGGTCTATAGCGATTGAGGAGGCTATGTCGCCACCGGCCGGACCACCCATTCCGTCTGCTAATACCAGCAGATTCGGGCCGGCATAGCCAGAATCCTGATTAGACTGGCGGATTTTGCCGATATTGGACAGGGCGGCATATTTGAATCCGAGGCTCATCTAGTTAACTCCATTGTTGTTTGTCCAATCCGCACCGTCATGCCGGGCTTAAATGGCTGGGCAACGGTGAGGCGTTTACTGTCGATATACGTTCCGTTGGTTGAATTGAGATCTTCAATAAACCATTGCCCGTCGTTGTGGTAAATGCGGGCGTGTCTGTTGGAAGCATAAGAATCTTGCAGGGGAACGGTGCAATCCGCAGAGCGCCCTAGCAAGATGGGTTGTCCATCCAATTTGAGACGATTTCCCGCTAAAGTTCCGCCGGTGAAAGCTAAGTAACGTGCTTTAGTGATACCTGTCTTTTTCCGGCTCTTCGATTCTTTGGCGTCCTTAGCGCGGGAGGGACGTACGCGAGAGGATGGGGTTTTCGTCCTAGCAGAAGCGGCCAGGGTAATATCGCGGCGCAGCACTAATACCATTCCGATTACCAGCAGCCACAATAGGGCTACGAAACCGAATCGCAAAATAGTGTATAAAAGTCCTACTGCCACAGTTACCACCTAGTATTCATCTACACTTGATGTCCAAAATAGCAGGTGGGTGCGACCGATAGTTATTTCGTTACCGTCTAGGAGAGTGGCTGCACTGATACGGTGACCTTCTACATAGGAGCCGTTAGTTGAACCCAAATCAGTGGCGATTACCCCCTGGGGAGTGATTCGCAGTTCCAGGTGACGGCGGGATACTCCCGGGTCATGTACCACAATGTCAGCTTCGGATCCTCTGCCAATCACCGTTACTGGTTCGGTTAGCAGCCACTGTTGCCCCTCGATATCAATAATTGGGTGGGAGGGGCTAGCGCTGGCAGTTGTGACCGGCGCGGCCGGGCCGCGCCGGATAGCATTATCGATTTGTAGTTCCCCTAACGGTTGGTCACCGGTAGAAAAAGCCACTTCTACCGGTCCGACAAACACGTAGCTCTGTTCGGTGGCATACATGGTTGCGTCTTGAGCTAACTCTTCCGCTAACACTTGGGAGTTAGCATCCGTTACTGATTGGAAGTCTCTTTGATTAAGTAGAACTTGATACTCGTTCGGTACTACTACCCGACCATCGTTCAAGGTGGCGCGAGAGTTGTCCATACTTTCACGGATTGCCGTCTTTATGTCTACGGCTTTAATCGAGCTGGCGAACATCTTCGAAAAGGGGGCGTTCACCCCCTGAGATACGGCTTTCTCGAAGCGGTCAACCACTCCCATATTTTCGTCCTCTCCTGTAAATAACAGTTCTATAGGTGGTGTTGCCGGGTGGTTTCACTGACAGAAAGAGTCGGTAAAATCATTTGTCGGTAGACACACCCAACTTCAAGGTTAATAGAAAAATGGTGAATAAGTATTATCGCAGGGCAAATAGATGAAAATGCGCAACTTTTCTTGTGAAACGTAACGCCTTTTGTCTGTGGGCTTGCTCCGGTCTTTAGTTTCGGGGTAGATTTCTATTCGTGGTTCAGCGTCCGGTGACGTTAAACCTAAGCGCAAGTGGCGGAATTGGTAGACGCGCACGGTTCAGGTCCGTGTGCCCTTTACCGGGCATGGGGGTTCAAGTCCCCCCTTGCGCACCAGGTCTTAAGCTTTGACCAGGGTGAATAGGGTGGTATCTAGGCTAAGAACCCTCCCTTTGGTTCTAAGGTTTCTCCCCGCAATCAGTCTTCTGCGCTAACTCGTCCTAATCATCCACAAAGGCACAGGTGTGGGTGCCGGAAGCGGTAAGTTTGCCGTCCTCGGAAAAAATCTTTAAAAAATAAGTTGCTAGGGTGCGCCCGCTTTGAGCTAAGGTCGCAACGCAAAACACCCTACCCGCAAGCGCCGGACGGTGGTGAGTAACAAAAATATTGGAACCAACCGCGTGCTTTCCGGCAGGTGCTACATAGTTCGCGGCTAAAGAGCCGGTAGTTTCCCCGAGTACCGCGTTCGCTCCGCCATGCAGTACCCCCAAAGTCTGACGGTTTCCCTCTACCGGCATCGAACAAATCATTACCTGCCCACCCAGGTGGTGAAAGCTTATCCCCATTGATTCGATAAGTTGAGCTTTAGCAGAGGGACATCTAGCTGAAACATCAGGTAGGGAAAGAAAGAACTGAGAAGTTTGGGTGGGGTTATTGAAATCCGGTAGCACAATCGGGGTGTCTACTTCATCGCGGTAAACCAATTTTTTATGCATAATCCTCATTCTATTGTTTGTGCTGAGACAAGATTAACTATTACCCCTGGTCTGTTGCCTGTGCTTTTGCGGTGATTTTATCTCCTCGCCTTGCGGGAATACACTGGTATCCTGACCGTACATACGCAGATTGATAGTTTTCAAAGCGGCATCTGCCGGGCAATAACCTAAAGTCAGGTGCAGTCCAGAAAATATGCAATCTCTACAGGTAACAGAGGCAAAATGTCTACTAACGATCAGATTTCCCCAAATCAAGAACACTCCAATTCTGCTGAGCTAAGCAATAAGAGTTCCAAAACCACGAAAACAAGTCGAGCCGGAGCTACTAAAGCCTCCCTATGGAAACTACATGGTGATGGACGTACGATTGCGCCGGGCGAAGTGGTTATGCCCAATGAGCGGCTAAGCTGGTCGCGTACTACCGGTATCGGTATGCAACATATCGTTGCCATGTTCGGCGCTACTTTTCTAGTGCCACTATTAACCGGATTTGACCCCTCAACCACTTTGTTCTTCACTGGTTGTGGCACGCTGTTATTCATACTTATCACCGCTGGTCGCCTCCCCTCATATCTGGGGTCTTCTTTCGCGTTAATCGCTCCCATCGGGGCTGTCACCATGTATGACCCGCAGGCGGGAATTCCTCTAGACGGAGCAAAGCAGTCTCTGGCTCAAGGCGGAGTTATCTCAGTTGGTATTCTATTAGCCCTGGTTGGATTGATTGTGCATTTTGCAGGTTCAGGATGGATAGACAAACTGATGCCTCCGATTGTCACTGGCGCGATTGTTTCCTTGATTGGTTTCAACCTCGCCCCCAGTGCCTGGAATAACGTTAAACAGGCTCCCATTACCGCCACGGTCACTATTGTGACTATCTTGCTGGTAACCGTACTTTTCAAAGGAATTATTGGGCGCTTGTCTATCCTGATTGGAGTGCTGGTCGGATACGGTTGCGCAATTGTTCGCGAAGAGGTCGATTTTGCAGCTATCGGAGCGGCAAAAGTAGTGGGATTACCGGCTTTCCATGCTCCAGCTTTTGAACCAAAGTATTTAGTACTATTCCTGCCGGTAGTTTTCGTGCTGATTGCAGAAAACATTGCTCACGTTAAATCGGTATCCGCGATGACCGGACAGAATCTTGATGATTTAACCGGTAGGGCGCTACTCGCAGATGGGGTTGCTACCGTACTGGCTGGCTGTGGTGGAGGTTCAGGAACCACCACCTATGCCGAGAATATCGGAGTTATGGCTGCAACCCGGGTCTATGCAACGGTTGCCTATATTATTGCTGCCTGCGGCGCGTTGGCCTTATCTTTACTGCCAAAGTTCGGGGCTGCTATTGCCACCATTCCCGCCGGGGTGTTAGGCGGGGCTGCCACGGTACTTTACGGAATGATTGGGATGCTGGGGGTTCGTATCTGGGTACAAAACAAGGTTGATTTTTCTGACCCGGTGAACCTAAATACTGCGGCAGTCGCAATGGTTTTAGCAATCGCTAACTACACTTTGGTAGCTGGTGGAGCCACGTTTGAAGGAATCGCTTTAGGCTCGTTCGGGGCAATCATCATTTACCATGTGATGCGGGCAATCTCGAAAGTGCGGGGTACTTTCCTAGAACAGGCTTCTCCGGCATCTGCTCCCGCCGGAACTGACTTAAAGTCACGTTCCTATGAAAAGCGGGTAGCGTCCTCGGTAGAAGATTAACAGAATTAAGATAACCCTCCCCTGTCGGAAAGGACAGGGGAGGGTTATCTTTTAGCTTTGACCTTGACTTTGATTAGGCGATTTGCACGAGTTTGCAGCCGTCAATCTTTTCAAGGTCTTTGCTAGCAATCTCTTTGAACTTTTCGAGACTAACCATATCTGAATACTGAGAGCCGATAGTTACAGTTACATCGGGAGTGGGGCGCGGATCCATAATGATTTCCGCATCTTCAAAGGCACGCGCCAAAGTGTATGCCACATTAACACCGGTAGGGCCAGTAACGATGCGGATATTGCCCTCATAAGAACCGGAACTGATATTTCCGGTATCTTTCACGGTGATGCCACGAGCCTTTAGTTCTTTAGAGATTTTGCTAGCCAAACCGGAAACATCAGTGCCATTAACAACATGGATTTCCATCTTGTCCAAAGGGAATGCTTTTTCTGAGGTAGGGCAGGGTGTGTCTCCCGCCTGCGCGTATTGAGGAGCCTGTTTGAAATCATCAAAGAAAGGGAACGGGACAATTCCAAATCCCACCAGGATAGAAATCACCAACAGAACTGTCATTACCGAACCGATAACCGTAAAAACCATGGTTTCTCGTTGCTGACGGCGACGAACATAGCGCTGATAAGGAGTTAAGTTATCCGGCGGGTTAGAGCTTTCCGGCTCTGCTTGCAGTTTTGACTGTTTAGCATCTGGGGTACTGCTGGGGCTTACCTGCGTTTGATTCATGCTTGCTACTTTACCTCTCCTAGGGGTAGCTGCGGTTAGGTGGGTACTGTCTGGGCGCTAAAACTAGTAAGGTTAAGCCAGAAAACCCACTGAACTAGAGGATTACATGGCGAAGAAACTCTCACTTTCTGGTCCCGCAGGGATAGTAGCGATTGTTACCTCTGTGATGCTTACTTTGGTTTCGGTTCTACTGGCGGCGGGTTTTACGGTTCTAGTTGGTTATACCCTGGCACAGGCGTTTTCAGGCAAGAGCATATCGGGGCAGCTAGGGGGACTATTTTTCCTTGCCATCGGGATGGGAGGATGCGAGAGTCTGCGAGTAGCGATTGAGCAGCGCTGCCAGCTTAGTGAACAGGAAGCGCTACAGTCCCGGCTGTTGTGGCATATTTTCCGCATCGGACCGGGAATTCTTGCCCAACGCCGGGTAGGTTCCCTAATCGACATGATGACTGCGGGGACGGAAAAAATTGAGCGCTACCGGCAAGGCTTTCTGGGCAGCATGATTGGTTCGATGCTTACCCCACCGCTGGTGTTAGTGTTGATGGCACTATTTATTGACCCGATTTGTGCGTTGGTTCTGTTAGCTTTCGTCCCGCTAGTTCCCCTAATTATTTTTGTTTTCTCCAAACTGACTCGCAAAGTATCAGGCAAATCTCGTAGGCAACGTAATCAGCTGGCAGCAGCCTATTTGGATACTATTTCCGGCCTGGAAACCCTTACCCTAGTGGGAGCGAGCGAGGTTCAAGGGAAAAAACTAGCCGCTGCCGGGGAGAAAAACCGGCTCTCTACTATGCGCCTGCTGGCAGCAAATCAGCTAATCCTGCTGGTTATTGACATGGGTTTTAATCTGTTGTTGCTGACGAGTGGATTTGCTCTTTGCCTTTGGAGGATACTGTCAGGTGCTTGGGGAATCGGGGTTGGCCTGATAGCGCCGATGGTTTCTATGTTGGGGCTTACGCTGCTGCTTTTAGAACCAATGAACAATATCGGTGCTTTCTTCTATATTGGGATGGCGGGGAGGGCGAATCAGCGCCTAATGCGTCGATTCTTAGGTTCAAAAACCTCCTTAGCAGCTCCAAAAGTATCCCCGGATACGGGTTTGGAATCCTCAGAAAATAGCGACCTAACCCGGCGGGAGGCAGAATCGGAGGACGAAGCGCCCGCGAACTCAAAACTTACGTCACCGGTGAACTCGAATCAAAGTGTCAGTTCTGCTGTAGACCCTGATTTGCCTCTAATCCAGATGCAAGGGATTAACTTTGCTTACCCTGGCGGCAAGCCCGTCCTCAAAAATCTTGACTTAACGGTGGAAAAGGGAGAATGGGTGGCAATCTGCGGAGCTTCCGGAGAGGGGAAATCGACCCTCATCGAAATGATAAAAGGCAACCTATTGCCAAATAGCGGTCAAGTTTACCTGCAAGGACAGTCTTTAACGCCGACTAATCGTGACTGGTTTAGGGCGCGTTCAGCCTTGCTACAGCAAACCACCTGGGTTTTTTCCGGCACAATCCGCTCCAATTTGATGATGGTAGCTCCGCGAGCCAGCGAAGAGCGCCTATGGGACTGCCTAAAAAAGGTAAAACTAGGAGAAGAAGTGAGGTCTTTCCCGAAAGGGCTAGATACTACGGTAGGGGAGGACGCCTACGCCCTATCGGGAGGGCAAGCGCAAAGGCTTTCGCTAGCGCGAGCCCTGCTTTCCGAGCGAGATTTATTACTGCTAGACGAACCAACTTCGCAGATAGATTTAGCATCTGAAGCAGCTATTATTCAGGCGCTCGCGGAAATAGCTAAGGAAAAAACCCTTCTGCTGCTCACGCACCGTGCCAGCGCCCTGAGATACGCCGACCGCGTCCTCTACCTGAAAGATGGCGCATTGCGGGAGGTGAGCAGTGAATAAAAACGGCAAAAAGAGATGGAAGTTCTTAAAACGCTTACGCCCCGCCAAAGCTGTCCTCCTACCCGGTAAACCCCGTTCGAACAGGGGAAAGCGTAACGAAGATTATATGGCTGCGGACAAAAAAGTGGGGACGCTCCAACTAATCAACTGGTTAGTGCGTATTACTCGCCCGGTGCTTAAACCCCTTTACCTATCGGGTGTATCCTCCCTGTTGAACCAAGGTTTGGGTATTGCGCTGGTAGCTTTCGGGGGGTATCGAGTTAGCTTCGCAGCCCTGACGGTTGCGACCGGGGGCGCGCTGCCCCTTTCCTATCTGTGGATAACCGTAGGGGTAATGGCTCTCTTGGCAGCGCTGAAAGGGCTTTTCCGCTACCTGGAGCAGTTC
>ENA-OQLI01001960-OQLI01001960.1-human-gut-metagenome-genome-assembly--contig:-NODE-1960-length-11973-cov-3.507344_pt1 | contig 11973 bp, 11 predicted proteins | sample MGYA00242805_ERZ504812 | MGnify/ENA primary metagenome ERZ504812 (study PRJEB26092, sample SAMD00036430) | human gut metagenome | host: Homo sapiens | study: EMG produced TPA metagenomics assembly of...
CCACTTTGATTCCGACCGAGTTGATTACCTGCTGCCGTATTTCCCGATCATCACTGTAAATCAGGATTTCTAAGCTCTTTTCGTCTTCCGCCATTTTCTTCCTCAGCTCATTTTTTCAAAGACTTTTGGCTCTCATTGTAACTGACTATTGTCTACATTCGATGTATGCAAGCTAGATTTTTAATCTTCTTAGGAAGTTGTTAGTTTTATTCTCACAGCAAACATATCTCTACCTGCCCTGATAGCATTTTGTCCTGCGAGAGTGGGACTTTTCGCCTACAGTAGATAGAAAGCGCCTCTGCCTTGAGGGAGGTTCAGGCGATTGAAACTACTATTGGAGGATATTTAGATGCAAAAGTACACACTCCCAGAACTGCCCTATGATTACAGCGCGCTAGAGCCGCATATTTCTGGCAAAATCATGGAGCTTCATCACGATAAGCACCATAACACCTATGTTAATGGCGCAAATACTGCTCTAGAAAAACTAGCGGCGGCTCGGGAAGCTGACGATTTGGCAGCAATCAACCAGTTCTCGAAAGATTTGGCGTTTAATCTTGGCGGACACACTAACCACTCGGTTTTCTGGACCAATATGGGACCTGACGGTGGCGGGGAGCCAGAGGGCGAATTGGCAGCGGCTATAGCCGAAAACTTTGGATCATTTGCGGCATTTAAGAAGCATTTCTCTGCCGCCGCGACCGGACTTCAAGGTTCGGGTTGGGCGGTTCTGGCTTGGGATTCTATTTCTTCACGCCTAGTTATTTTCCAGCTCTTCGACCAGCAAGGTAATGTTCCGGTAGGGGTTACTCCACTGCTCATGCTGGATATGTGGGAGCACGCTTTTTATCTGGATTACCTAAATGTTAAAGCCGACTATGTGAAGGCCTGGTGGAATGTGGTGAATTGGGAAAACGTTTCCTCCCGTTTCGCCAACGCGGAAAAGAACTTTAAATCCCTAATCAATCTGACCTAACAGCCGTTTCACTAACTAATAAAAGACACGCCTGACTGAGCGTGTGGACGAATTTTACCTCGCGCCCCGAAATCCGGAAAACGCTCTGGCATTTTCACGGATTTAGTGCCCGAAGCCTACCCTTCGGCATAAATTCGTCCACACGCTCTATCTGTATTGTTGCACCTTTCTAGCAAGCGTGAGGGAGCGATTTCCCCTCCCACCCAAGAATTCGGGAAGCGCGAGGGCGCTTCCCGAATTCTTATGCCTACCACACCCACTCGGGAAAAACCGCTCCCCAGGTGTTTATCTGTTCCCGGATAAGTGAAAAGCGGGGGAAAAGATTTATCCGAGTCGGCTAGGCGGGCATAAATCTAAAAAGGCGTTGCCTTTTTAGATTTTGGGCAGGAGGAAAAACTTTTTCCCGCGCCGCAGCCTAGACAAGGAAAAACCTTTCCCCAGGTATTTATCCGTTCCCCCACCAGGGTAAAGCGGGGAAACGACAGGATTATTTTCTAAGTCGTTAAACTGCCCTTAGGGCATTATTTCCATGCAATAGTCTGTGCAAACAACTTAGAAGGAAATGAAATTAGCTGAACATCAAATTTTAAGGAAGGTTCGATTCTAGAGCTAGCATTATGCAAGCGCATAGATATTTCCCACCCCTCATCACAAACAACATGAATGGTGTTGTTTGATTCTTTACCATTAGTTTCCTTAAAACCTATATGGTAAAAGCGTTTCGGTAACTTCAAAACCGGAACTCTGGTAATCGGTTTCTGTTCTTTAGAAGCCTTATTTAAAGTTCCCGCTATATTGATAGCCTCAACGCGAGTTACTCGCCTTGGGTCATCGGTGATCACCTTATAAAAGTCATGACGCCCGATAAGATACCTGATTAGCATTTCCGGCACGTCACCATGCGAATTGTTCAACCTGGAAAGTTCATCCATAAAGGACTGCAAGATAGGTCGGTAATAATCTCCGGCTTTATCTGGAAGATTAGCCCATTTGGCAGGAGTGCCTATTTCCTTACCGCTGTCACGCATTTCTCTAAGCTCTTGAAACTTAGGCGTAACCTCAGAGAAATATATTTGCGAACACGGATGATTGAACCATTCAGAACCGAAATCAATACTATCTGACAGGCGGCTATGCTTAACGGCATGATGATTATGCTTGCAGGACAGCCCAAACTGCCAAGAACTTCCTCGCCGAATACACATTACATCCCGTACATCCCCCGCAATACCGGCAGCATCCGATTGTAACGACAACACAAGTGGACTATCTCCATCTGGGTACTGCAAGCGTGGTTCCAAGGCTTCGATTGTCCTAATAGCCGCTTGTGCGGCATCCATCAGATTGCTTTGTTTAGCAACTGAAAGTTCAAAACAGTGCTGAGCTGTATGCAATTGTGGTGTTATCTCTAAAACAACGTCCTGCAAATCATCGTATTTGTCGTAAAGCGCTTTAATACAGGCATATTCAAAGGCTTTACCTAGCCGAGTCTGACTGCCTTCTTTTACCATATTTTCCCTTTTAGATAACCTCATCCAAGGTCTTACGAACTTGGATTGCAACCTGTTCAGCAAGATTGCAGGGAACCGCGTTGCCAATCTGTTTATATATGCTTGTCAGGTTGCCGCTGAAGACCATGTCCCGTGGAAAAGTTTGAATCGCTGCCGCTTCTTGCCAGCTCAGTCTCCGCGTTAGTCCTTCACCGAACCGCCAGCTGTCCTTGCCTACCTTAACCATGTCGGGAGACCCCGGCCACAGCGTCACTTGCTTCGCCATTGCCGGAATCGTGTAACTGACCTCATCCCATCCTCGTTTGCGATTACGGGACATATAGCGACTGGAATACGGAGCTTGGCATACGTCCTCGTCTTCGGGCAAGGGGATTGGGGCTAAAGCTTCCCGCAGCGTTACGATATTTGATTGCGGGGCTGGGAAACTAAAATCATCAATTCCCAGGTCTTTGCGAAAACCGACGATAATAACTCGTTCTCTGTCCTCTGGAACCGAGTAGTGCTTTGCGTTCAACAATTGATAGCGAACGTCATAACCACAGCTAGAGAACTCTTGAACGATAGCATCCATTATTTCTCCCCCAGCCATTGTGAGTAGACCTTTTACATTCTCTCCAACAAACACCAGGGGACGTTTTGCTTTAACAATGCGAACATAATGCTTATATAAAGAGTTTCGAGAATCATCTAACTTACGCGGTCCGGAAAGAGAGAATCCTTGGCAGGGAAAGCCCCCTAGGATAATGTCTGTATCGGGAATGGTGTGTTCAGAAATCGTACCTATATCCCCGCAAACTACCTCACTTGTGCTCCAACGCCGAAAAGTCTCGCACGCATCCGAATTAAAATCATTTGCCCAAATAGTTTTGAAACCGACACGCTCGAATCCGATATCCAATCCGCCTGCACCGCAGAACAGACTCGCCTGTGTCATTTGTTTCGCCATTTTACCTCCTCACCAACCTCAGCAGTAGATACACCTATCAACATTACATCTTTCAGGTATGCAACCAGCCAATCACGCCCACCAGGGCAACATTTCCACCTTCCCGATTGCAGCAGTACGCGCCGTTTTCACCCTCCCGAGACAAAACCACCCTCCCAATACCGGCAAAACACCCCAATTACGACCACAATTCCCATCTTCGGAGGGCGCAACTGCACCGGGAGGGTCAAAACGTCAGCAAAAAGGGCGCGGCGGGTAAATATGCGGAAGTAATGACAGGAAAAGCAGGGGGAAAGTTTCGTCCAGGCAGATGCGAGGGGCTGTTTTATGCCGAGGGGCAGGATTTCGGAACATCAAGGGGCGCGGTCGGTAAAAGATACGAACGGGGCTTGACCTGCGCAGCAGGTCACGGGGTCCCCGGAGTGCTTTTACCGAGCCAGCCCCGCAGCGGTAACGTAGCGCTTAGGGGCAGATTTATGGCGAGGGGGTCGCAGCCGGTAAAAGATATGAGAGGGACACGCTATTTAGGGAGAGCGGAGAGGAGGATTTATGCCGATTAGGCTAGGCGGGCGTAAGACTTAGAAAAGACTCTAGACTTTTCTGAGTCTTTGGGGAGGAGGCAAAATCCTCCTCCCCGCGACACCCCACACATCCGGTTACGGAGCCTCCGGAGTGCTTTTACCGAGCCAGCCCCCAGATTTTAGAATCAGATTAAAACAGTCACCCAAGGCGGGTGCTGGTCTGCTTAGCACCAATGTCGTAGATAGCAATCCGTGCCGGATGGGCTTTCGCACCTTGGCGCTCGCCCTCAGCCGGTTCTAGCATCACTATCCGGGAACCAACTGGTACCCCTAAAAATTGGGGAGTTACCTGCACGGTAGAGGGGGTGGACACCATTTTTCCACTGGGCCAAGAGCTAGACACCGGCGACCATTTACCGTTTTCATAGGTAGCTGCGGTCAAATGTACCCCGGGGAAATCATCAGGCTCCAGGTTTTCCCCTTTACCTTGATACAGCATTATCACCTGTTTTGCCTTGGGCACTGGCATATTCGCATCTATACTGACTTGCGGCTTAGTACCGGGTTCTCCGGTAATTTTTAGCCCTTTAGGTAGCTTTTGGAAAGACTTTTCTATTTTCTTAGCTTGTTTCAGGGCGGAAACATCACTCAAGTCCATCGCGCTGACCAGGTCAATCACGAAAACCATAGTGGAGTTCGCGGGAATCCTTTTTGCGGCTTCTCCTTGAAAACCAAGATTGGGTGGAACGGTAAGCTGCACTCTTGAACCTAGGTTTTTCCCGATAAGTCCCTGTTTCCAACCGGCAATCACTTCACTCATCGCATACCCTTGGGCAGAGTCCCCGATTCGGAAGGTACTCATCACGGTTTTCCCGTCCCACAGGTTCCCCAAGGTATCCATTAGCCCCTGGTCTTTTTCGGTTACTTTTCGCCCCTCGCCCTCGTGAAGCCCCCGCACCTGCAAATCGGAGGGAGGCTGTCCGACTCCGGCTTCCATTTGGGGAGCTGTCCCCAATTCCCCAGATACTGCCGGAAATTTTCCTTCAACTGCCGCAGCTGAAGTATCGGCAGAACCGGAGGAGCACCCGGATAGCATAAGCAGACTGATAATAGTGCTAAATGCGAGGACAACTGTCTTTACCCTAAGGGATAGTGTTCCCTCGCGGCGATTAGCTAAGCAAATATTCATAGGAGTTAAGGCAATTAGTTGTCTAAAGGGTTCCTACAATATCCATTACGAACGCTACCGCTTGCCCATTTTGCTGGGTACTTAAAGCTAAACGCGAACCGATAGTTTTACCAGCTAACTCTTTATCTAACCCCAGTTGGGCAAGAGTTTTTTCGCCTTGTAGGGGCATCGGGGTTTGGCTGTCCCAGGTGGAGACAGTTTTTCCTGATTGATCAAGCCAGCTTTGATGCACTACCACCACGTCATCAGCTTTGAGAGCTGCCCCGGTCCCCTGTGCTAGGGCGGTCACCGTACGGTCTTTAGGTAATTTGTCGGTGCTTACCTTTAAGGTGGGTTTTGCCCCCAGGTTGCCGCTTACTTCCAGTCCTGGCAAAGTCTGGGAGGTAGCCTTCGCTTTTGCTAGGTCTTGTTCACCTTGCTTCATTTGGGCGGCAGATAAACATTTCAGGGTATCAACCACAAATACTAGGGTGGATCCAGCGGGAATATCTCCAGTTGCCTGGTTACCGTACCCAAGGTCGGGGGGAATAACTAACAGGGTACGCGACCCTGGTTTGGCATCTTTAAGCCCTTGCCCCCAACCAGCAACCACCTGTTTCAGGGAAAATACTGCCGGGGTTCCCCGGTCGAAACTAGAATCGAACTTTTTACCATTCCATAGTTGCCCATGATAATTAACCTGCAGCACCGCTCCGGAGCCACAGGAAGCGCCTTTACCTTCTTTTAAGGTGGCAACTTTGAGTTCTTTAGGGGCGTCCCCTTTGCCGGCGCTCACCGTGGGGGTTTTGCCGTATTCGCCTTCTACTGTCACCCCGAATTGTGACTTGTCACTGCTACAGGCAGTAAGGGAAGCGCACAGCAGTCCTCCCATCAGGCAGAGGGAGGCAAGCGAGGAAGATAGTCTATGTTTCACGGTTAAGTCCTGACTGTTTGAGGGGAATGATTCTAGTGGAATGATTGACCGCAGGCGCAAGAACCTACCGCATTTGGATTATCAATAGTGAAGCCTTGCCGCTCGATTGTGTCCGCATAATCGATTGATGCGCCCTCTAGATAGGGGTTCGACATTTTATCGACGACTACCTCTACCCCGGGAGCAAATTCTTCAACTGCGTCACCGTCAAGGAGACGCTCATCAAAATAAAGCTGATAGATTAGCCCCGAGCAGCCGCCAGGTTGTACCGCAATCCTCAGGCGCAGGTCGTCACGCCCTTCTTGTTCTAACAAGGATTGCACTTTTTTAGTGGCCGCTTCGGTGAGGGTAACTTTGTGGGAAGCTGTTTTTTCAGCTTGTTCTTCGCTCATGGCTCTCCCTAATAGCTCGTTTAGTATGTTTAAGTCTTTCCTTAGCCTAGTCCAACCTTACCCCTGCTGGCTATCGCGACCAGGTACGCGCTAAGCGAAGTCCTGCCTGTTTCATTCCCGCAATATCGGCGGGAAATTGATATATCCCGTCAATTCCCATCTCGGCTGACTCTCCCCTACTAAGATTATTTTCGCTGGTAACTACCACTATGGGAATTCCGCTAGGGGCAGATAAGTGGCATAGGTGTTCCAGCGGGGAGCCGGAAAGATTCCAGGGGGAAAGCTCTGCGGTATTCGCCACTAGCAAATCTGCGCTCGCTAAAAACTGGGGTAGGCGGGTGTGAGCATCCAGGAAATCGGCTACAAAATCGATTCTGGCTCCCAGGCTAGCTAGTAGCTCTCCTACGCCCCATCCAGCTCCGCCTCCGCTCAGGTGACCGCGCCGCTTTTGCCGGGTATTCCTTGCACCCTGGGTGGGGTTAGTGAGCTTTAAATAACGGCTTGCCCCAAATACCTCTGTTTTTCCTAAAACCTTTTCCCAGTTTTCCTTGGTTTTCTGGGCTGTTTCGGGGTCGGTTTTTGCGATTTCCGATAGCACTCCGGAACTGGAAAACAAGGGTTTTCGGCTTGCGCAGACTACTGAAGCATTCCTGAGGACGTGCGCCAAGTTTTCCCAGGTTTGCGCGCTTGGTTGCTCCTCACCGTAGGCTCTGGCAATCCCGGAAATTAATAGGTCGGGAAAATCTGATAATTTCCGATGTGCGGGTGGGGTGAGGGCGCTATTTGGCAGATATTCGCTTTGTAGACTTCCGGTTGTTTGGCATGCGGGCAAATAAATTGGGCATTTCTTCTCTAGTAGTGCCGGCAGTTGGCTTCCCACCTGGAAAGGGTCAGTGGTATTTGCAAATAAATCCCCAACTTCGCAGCTTGCACTGACTTCGGAAAAATCGTAGGAGTACGGAACTACCTGTAAGTTGTCGCCAGAGCGATGCCCATGCCACCCAACTTTAAATGCTTCCCCTAAATCTTTTCCGCGCGCATTTTTGGTTGCGGAGGTGGCAACAATTATCTGCACTTAAAGTTGCCCACCTAGTCGGGATAGGAATAGAGCCTCGGCACAAATCGCTTTTTGCAAATCCCCCAAGTCTTGGGATTCATTTTCTGAATGGGCGTTAGTGGCAGGATCTTCCACCCCGGTTATCAAAATATCTGCCTGTGGGAACACTTGCGCCAGGTCAGCGGTCATGGGGATTGCTCCCCCACACCCAATATCGACTGCCTCTTTATCCCAGGCAGCAGATAGAGCCCATTTCATATCCTTTTCTGCCGGTGACACTTGGGCTTGATAGGACGGACCGCACTCTAGGATTTCGGTTTCGATTTGCGCCCCAAAAGGTACGTTTTCTTGTAAGAAACTGGCTAATGCCTGGGCGCACTGCTCACTATCGGTACCGGGAGCGGTTCTTAATGATAGTCGCAAGCAGGTTTCCGGCATGAGGGCGTTTGCGCTTTCGGCCCGCGAACGCTGATCCCAACCGATAACGCATAGAGCGGGCTGATTCCACAGACGAGCCGCAACGTCGCCTTTTCCGGCTAACTGGTAGCTAGCAACTAACCCGGCATCACTCTTAAATAACTGTTCTGGATAGTGAACATCAGCTCTGGTAGAGCCACCCAGACCGGGGACAGCCAGGGATCCGTCCTCGTTATAGCATTTTGCTAGTAGCAAACTGGCGACTGTAACCGCATCCAGAATCGGACCGCCGAACGCCCCCGAATGCAGGGCAGAATCCATTACTTTTATTTTCACATCTAGGCTGGCAACCCCCCGCAGGCTGGCAGTAAGCGCTGGTTCGCCTACTCTCCAGTTATCGGAGTCGCACACAATAATTACGTCTGCCGCTAACTCTTCTCGATATTTTTCAATAAAGTTCCTAAACGAGGGCGAACCTATCTCTTCCTCTCCTTCAATGAAACAAGTTACATTGACGGGACAATCTTGTCCTAGAGCAGCCAGAGCCCCATAGTGAACCATCACCCCAGCTCCGTCATCAGAAGTGCCCCGCCCATAGAGGCGACCGTCCTTTTCGGTGGCAACAAACGGATCCGTGTTCCAGCGTTCTAGCGGACCGGCCGGTTGTACATCGTGGTGGGCGTAAAGCAGCACGGTTTTAGCTTCCGGGCTAACTATTTTGCGGGCAATAACTGCTGGCATTCCTTCTTCCCCACTGCCGGTGGGGGCGGTCTTTATTTGGGTTTCCATTCCCAAAGAGCCAAATAATTCCGCTACCTGGCGGGCTGATTTTTCGACTTGCTCACGCGAGGTTGAGGAAACTGACGGGATAGCCACCAAGTTTGCTAACTGGGTTTTTACATCATCAAAAACGCTTTGGGAAGCTGCTTTCATTTTCAAAATATCGCTCATAGTTGCCAGGTTACCCTGTTATTCCCGGCTTTAGTAAAGAACGCTCGCACATAGGGCGAACAGATACCTGATACAGATTTCCTATGCCCGCTCTGGCTAGATAACCTGGATGGGTGAAACTTTTTGGAAAAGAAAAAGTCGAAGATAGCCCAGCACTAGCTGAAAAGGGTGACGGCAAGGGACACCCCACCCCTAAGCGCAAAGTTGCGGAAGCTAAAAATCGGCGCCCCTTAGTGGTTGATAAGAAAGAAGCCCGTAAGCGTCGTCGCGAGCAGCGCGACCGAATCTATAAGAAACAGCAAGCCGCCCTGGATGGTACCGGTGATGAGCGTTATCTGCCCTATAACGATCAGGGACCAATTCGCCGCTATATCCGTGATTTTGTGGATGCCCGTTTTGCTATCGGAGAGCTGTTTATGCCGGTAGTCTTGGCTTTCTTGATTTTGTCGATTGCTTTTTCACGTAACCAACAGCTAAATGCGATTTTACTGTTCAGCATGTGGGGTTTGCTGCTACTGGCGATTATTGAAGCCGTGGTGACCACTGTGATTATCAATCGGGCGCTCCTTGGAGTTACCGAGGGCGATAAACGGGTAAAGAAAGGAAACGGGCGTTATATTCTGATGCGCCTGGCAAGTCCGCGCAGAATGCGCCGTCCTCGCCCTTCTGGCCCGCGCGGGCCGCGTCCCGATATTAGTGAATACGCTGGCGATATTCGTGCCTATATTCTCTCGCGAGCCTAAGTGGTGTCACGCCTGGCCAGCCCTGCGTAACGGCAGGGCTGGCAAATCTGCACTGAGCTGCTTATTAATCCGACCGGCGAAACTTGGACCTTGATAAATCATGGCGGTAAAGGCTTCTAACAGGTCGGCTCCAGCGTCCAGGAACTCACGAGCGCTAGCAGCATCTTCGATTCCGCCACATCCGATAATCAAATAGTCTTCACCTATTTGGGCACGTAACAGGCGAACCACTTGCAAAGCCCGTTCCTTTAAGGGTGCTCCCGATAGCCCGCCCTCACCAAAATCATGGTTAATGGTGGTGTTGGTGGCGATTACTCCGGCAAGTCCCACTTCTTTAACCAGGTCAGCTAGCTCTATCAGTTGCGCATCTTCCAGGTCGGGAGCCAGTTTGACCAGCACTGGAACTTGCCGGTTAGCGCTTTTACGTGCGCTAGTGATTACTGCCTGTGCGATTTGCCGTAACTGTTGCGTAGATTGCAAGCTGCGCAACCCAGGCGTATTGGGGGAAGAAACATTAATTACCAGGTAGTCAGCATATTTAGCTAATAAACGAGCCGAGATACGGTAATCTTCTACCGCGTCGTTCAGGTCAGTAGTCTTATTTTTTCCCAGATTCACCCCTAAAACTAGGCTACGACCTGCCCGGCTGCTACGTAGCTTACGTAAACGCCGTGCTATTTCTTCGGCTCCTCGATTATTGAACCCCATCCGGTTTCGGACTGCCCGCAAAGGCAATATCCGCCATAGTCGGGGTTTATCGTTTCCGGGTTGAGGACGAGGAGTTACTGTCCCTACCTCCACAAAAGCAAAACCAAAAGCAGTGAACTGGGCAGGAGCTAACGCATCCTTATCCATTCCCGCAGCTAGCCCTAAGTATCCGGGAACTGGTCTAGCTAAGCCTTTCAGTCCCTCAGCATTACCTACCCAACCGCTGCTATAAGAGCCAACTGAACCGGAGAAAAATACTCTCAGCACAGAGGTTAGTCCCGGAACTTGCGAGATTAAATGCAGGGTTTTCATAGTGGCGTTGTGACATTTTTCGGCATCAAGCCGTGAAATCCAGTGATTAAATACGAAACGGTATAGCACGTCCTCAATTTTACTTAATAGCAGCCCCAGGTGCTTAAATCCTGGCAGCAATATCGCTCACCCCAGTTCTAAATATGGTTTTAGTCCCTAATCCCACCACAGGCACCAGCCAGGATGAGCCCAACGCGGATCTGCGCTGTAGAGTTCATCTGGCGCTAAGGCTTGCCCGAGCGAGAGTTTACTCTGGTAGCTACGCCAGATTTGTCGAGCCTCATCCGGGGTGGGCTCTAGACCCCCCTCGGCTGATGGTTCCACAATAAACATGGTGTCTACGCTGACCCGTTCGTCCCAGCGAGAAGAACCGATGAGATACCCCGATAAATAGACCCTGCCAGGATTAGCAATACAGGCGTTAAGGAAGGATAACAAGGTTGGGGCATCATTTTGCCGGTCTGCCAGGGCTATTCTGGGAAGAGCATCCAATAGTTTTCGCGCCCCTGCAGCTTCTAATCCATGAAATCGTTGATAGTCACCGATACCCTGCCCAGCTGCCAAATAGTCCTTTAGGATTAACGGAATTTTTGTTTGCGCAACCCAGCCGAGTGGCCCGTAAAGACCAGAGGGCAGTTCCGGATCGTCTTGCAGCATTTTTAGAAGAGTTTTATCACCTTGTGCTCCTAAAAACTCCGGAGTGGACAGAGAAAACAGTTCACTTCCGTTAAGACGCTGTCCCACATCACAACTTGCGGATTTACGGGTCGGCGAAGAGGTAGTTGTCATAGCTGCTCCTTTAATTGTTAATCGTTTCCTGTCACTTTCGCGCATCTTTTTTTTAAGAGGAAACCGTTAGATAAACCGGTAAGGATAAAGAGAAAAAGTAAAAAGTGTGGAAAACTCTTTGCCAACGTAAAGCCTTAGGATAGATAGGTGTTGATTTCTATAACCGATTTATCTGATCCGCGAATCCGGGATTTTACCCAGCTAAAAGACGTGAATTTGCGTAAAAGTTTCGAGGCTGAACACGGACTTTATTTAGCGGAAAGTTTTTCGGTAATTGAAAGGGCACTAGCGGCCGGTCACCGACCTCGCTCAGTTTTGACTAACCGGCATTGGATAGGACGTTTACACGATATTTTAGGTGTTGATGCCGCAAACCTTCCGATTTTTGTAGCTGATGAGCAACTGCTGACTGAGCTAACCGGGTTTCGAATGCATCGGGGGGCTATCGCAGCTATGGAACGACCTGACCTGCCTTCTTTGCAGAAGGTGTTAAAAGGTTCGCGCGCGGTGTTGATATTAGAGGATTTGGTTGATCCTACCAATGTGGG
>ENA-OQLI01001968-OQLI01001968.1-human-gut-metagenome-genome-assembly--contig:-NODE-1968-length-11902-cov-16.342420_pt1 | contig 11902 bp, 15 predicted proteins | sample MGYA00242805_ERZ504812 | MGnify/ENA primary metagenome ERZ504812 (study PRJEB26092, sample SAMD00036430) | human gut metagenome | host: Homo sapiens | study: EMG produced TPA metagenomics assembly of...
TTCCCTTGGCCTTGTCCAGCCGGAGACAAAGTTCTCCGTCAATCTCATCAATGTGAAGCCCGTAAAGGTCTTCTAAGGTAAATAAGGTATGCATCAGTCCAACGTAACTGTCAATATCCGGGACAGCAAGAGCATGAGGGGATACTTCAAAAATATCAGCCAATGCGTTCAGATATTTTTCTTTTGGACTGCGTGCCCCTTTTTCATACTGTGCAATGCGGACATCAGCCTGTGAATCACTGAATCCCAACTGTTGACCCAAATATTTCTGCGTGAAACCACGCAGAAGTCTGAAATGGTGGATTCTTTCGCCTATTGCCATATGTTTATATCTCCTGTCTTTTTCTTGATAGGTTGAGTATAGCATATCCAAATGGTAGAGACAAGAAAATCCATACAAAAAAGTATGGGTAAATGTATTGAAAGCACTTGACCCATACAGAATAGTATAGTATAATTCAACCAATACAAAATAGTATAGTAAAAAGAAAGGAGAAATTTTCTATGAGTAAAATGTTTATGAATGTGAAAGAGGTCATGGAAGTCCTGGAAGTATCGGAGTCCTATGCATACAAGCTGATGAAAAGGCTAAACAGGGAATTGCAGGCAATGGGATGTCAGACAATCGCAGGAAAAGTTGACCGGAAGTATTTTTATGAGCAGTTCTATGGAACAAGATCGAATGATGGGAGGAATTAGGAATGGCAATTTACAAGAATGACAATGGCACCTGGTATGTAATGATTCGTTATCAGGACTGGACAGGTGCAAGAAAACAGAAATGCAAACGAGGATTTTCTACAAGAAAAGAAGCTGCGGACTGGGAATTACAATTCAAATTACAGAAGAAAGCAAGCGTGGATATGACAATGGAAAGCTTTTGCACTATGTATGAAGAAGATGTCAGACCTTCTTTGAAGCAGAGTACCTGGCTTACAAAAGAAAATATTATTCAGAAAAAGATTCTTCCGTATCTTGGAAAACGTAAAGTATCGGAAATTACAGCTAAAGATGTGATGGACTGGCATAACCAGATGAGAAAACTGAAAACGAAAACAGGAAAACCGCTTTCGCCAACGTATCTGAAAACGATACATGGACAATTAAGCACTATTTTTAATCATGCAGTGAAATATTACGATCTTAGCACTAATCCGGCAAGAAAAGCTGGGGCACTGGGAGAAGAAGAAGGCAAGGAAATGTTGTTCTGGACAAAAGAGGAGTATAAGCGATTTGCAGAAGAAATGATGGACAAACCTCTTTCCTACTATGCTTTTCAACTGCTTTACTGGTGTGGAATTCGTTCGGGCGAGCTGCTTGCTTTAACACCAGCAGATTTTAATTTCAAAAAGAAAACGCTTCGGATCAATAAGTCCTATCAGCGTTTGAAAGGAGAAGATGTAATCAGTACGCCAAAGACAAAGAACAGTGTACGGACAGTCATAATGCCACAGTTTCTGTGTGATGAAATGCAGGACTGCCTGAAATTATATTACAGTTTAAAGCCTGACGACCGCATTTTTCCGGTAACAAAATATTATCTGAATCACGAAATGGAAAGAGGCTGCAAAGCGAGCGGGGTAAAGAAAATCAGAGTTCATGATCTCAGGCATAGTCATGTATCCCTGTTGATCAATATGGGGTATACCGCACTAGCAATCGGAAAAAGGGTTGGACATTCAGCAGAAAAGATTACTTACCGGTATGCACATCTGTTTCCGTCGGTACAGCAGGACATGGCAGAGCAGCTAGATGCGGAAAATATGGATGAAGAATTAAATGAAGTAGAAGGAGGACTTGCAAATGTCGGCTAAATGTCTGGATCAGCAGGGACGTTGGAGAAATAAAGTTGTAGCATTTCGGATGTCACCGGAAGAAGATGAACTTCTGGAGACGGCAGTACGGCTATCGGGATTAACCAAACAAGAATATATTATCCGAAGATTGCAGGAAAAAGAAGTTGTGGTTACAGGAAATCCCAAGGTGTATAAAGCTTTGAAGAAGGAACTTGAAAAGGTACTGGGTGAGCTGAAACGTCTGAAAAAGGGAGAAGATGTGCCGGAGGATTTATTGGAAGTGATTCGGCTTATCACAATAACAATGGCTGGAATGAAAGCGGAATAAAAGAGCCTTTAAGTGTCGGCAAACACCTAAAGGCAGGGATTTGGTAGAATACTCTTCCAAAAAACTTCTATGAGTATTCTATCAAAAACCACTCTTTCTTTCAACGGGAAAATAAGGAGGATTTGATGGAAAACAAAAGAACAGAAACAAATAAAACAGTACAGAAAAGGCTGGAACCGGAACTGAAACTCATCAATATGGATACGGTGGAAGTGGAGCAGATTGAATGGCTGCTTTATCCATTTATTCCCTATGGAAAAGTAACAATTATACAGGGAGATCCGGGAGAAGGAAAAACGACAATGGTGCTTCAAATTATTGCAAAACTGACCAGAGGAGAGACTATTCTTCCAGCTGATTCAACAAAAGATAAAAGGATAGATATTGATAGTGAAAGCGATATGGTAGATGCAGAAAATATTGAAAACAATGCGTCAACACAGCATTTGGAGGCACCAGTAAATGTAATCTACCAGACTGCAGAAGATGGTCTTGGAGATACGATAAAACCAAGATTACTTGCTGCAGGTGCAGACTGCACAAAGGTCATGGTTATCGATGACAGTGAGCAACCGCTGACGATGGCAGATGTCCGGTTGGAAGAAGCAATTGTGCAGACAAAAGCCAGAATGGTTGTGCTTGACCCGATTCAGGGCTTCCTTGGATCAGAGGTGGATATGCACAGGGCTAATGAAATCCGTCCTTTGATGAAACGTATAGCAGTCTTGGCAGAAAAATATCATTGTGCGATTATTCTGATTGGACACATGAACAAGAACAGTAACGGAAAATCTTCTTACCGGGGACTTGGTTCTATTGATTTTCAGGCAGCTGCAAGAAGCGTTTTGATTGTCGGACGAATTAAGGACGAACCGGAAGTAAGAGTTGTGTGCCATACAAAGAGTTCCCTGGCACCGGAAGGTAAAGCTATTGCGTTCCGTCTGGATAAAAACAACGGATTTGAATGGATTGGTGAATATGACATTAGTGCAGATGAATTGCTCAATGGAGAGGGAAAAGGACAGAAAACCCGGAAAGCAAAAGAATTCCTGCTTGAGATACTGGCTGATGGAGGTATGGCACAAAAGAAAATTGAGGAAGAAGCAGAAAAACTGGGAATTAAAAAGAAAACACTGAGAAATGCCAAAATGGAACTGGGAATAGATTCCGTAAAACGTGGAAATCAGTGGTATTGGATGTTGTCAGAGTAGAAAAAGGAAGATGGCAAGATGACCATATCTTAATAATAGGGCATCTTGCCACCTTGAAAGGAGATCAGATGAAAAATAGAAATGTGCAGATACCATATGAGTTATTCTTTCAACTGTTGCAATATTTCCTGATGGAGAATTATGAGGGCGAAGAAATCATAAGGAAAGGGTTAGAAAAGAAATTGAATGCAATGGTAGATCGGGAGTTATACAGCAAGTACAAAACAGCCCCAACAGAGGAAGAGAGAGAAAAGTCCAGGCAGGAATACCTGGAAAGGAAGGGAATACCGGAAAACTTTCGTTGGTAGAGATTCTTGCTGATCACTTTATAACAGGAGCGTGTCACGCACCTGTAAATATCAGACAAGGAGAAAGCCGGTAAGATACAGACGAGAGGTTATAGATTACCCGATTATTTATCGGTAAATTATAGGCTGCGAAAGGGAGCCCTGAATCAGGGCGTCCTTACAGTAGGACAATAGAAAGGAGCATACAGCAATGAGAGAAGGAAGATTAGGATATAACAGCAGTAACGATAGATATGGTTTATTGTCATCAGATTTATGGATTGATACAGGATTTCATTGTGGGGAATGCCTGGAAGTACTAATTGATGATCAGTGGGTGCAGACCAGAATGGAGATGAATCCGGCAAGGGAATGGTATCTGGTAGGAACACCGTACTGCGGAGATCTGGAATATATACGGGCGAGAATACAGTAATAGATTAGTTAAGTGAGTAACGCAGAAGCAATCCGACTAGCGGGAGAAATAATGGTCTCCGCTCCGGTCGGTGCAGAACAGACGTCCTCCGGACGTCTTGCCCCCGGCAGGGCGCAAGGGTACTTTTGATAGGCGGTACGGCTGTCGAAAGTGCTTTTGCGTTACTTTTGACAAAAGTAACAAAACCGCCGTATCCGGCGAAGATTTCTTATAATCGCCATAGTTGGCGGAAATACAAATTATGTGCCATATCTGGCACGTCTTTTAGAAAGAGAGGTGAGGAGTATAATGATGAGAAGAACGATTAGCGGCATGATTGGAGCTGGTTCCCTGGCTCATAACAGACGGGATTTTATAGCTGAAAATGTAGATCCGGACAGAGTACACCTGAATATCTGTTACCAGAATGAAAATCTGAAAGAAGTATATAAAGAGTTGTTTGATGATTCTGTGAAACGGTACAATGTAGGAAAAAGAAAGGATCGACAGATTACAAACTACTATGAAAAAATCCGTCAGGGAAAGCAGGAAAAGCTGTTCCACGAAGTGATTTTCCAGATTGGAAATCGTGAAGATATGGCGGTAGGGACGACAGAAGGAGACCTGGCAGTAAAGGTATTAGATGAATATGTAAAGAATTTTCAGCAGCGGAATCCAACACTTCATGTATTTAACTGCTATCTGCACCAGGATGAAGCTACACCACATCTGCATATTGATTTTGTCCCTTATGTAACTGGCTGGAAAGGGAAAGGAATGGATACCAGGGTTTCCCTGAAGCAGGCATTAAAAAGTCTGGGATTTCAAGGTGGGAACAAACACGATACAGAGTTGAATCAGTGGATCAACCATGAAAAAGAATTGCTTGCAGAGATTGCACGACAGCATGGAATTGAATGGGAGCAGAAAGGGACACATGAGGAACATCTGGATGTTTATAATTTTAAGAAGAAAGAGCGTAAAAAGGAAGTGCAGGCACTGGAACAGGAGAAAGAATATCTTACTGCTGAGAATGAAGGACTGACTGCACAGATTGCGGAAACAAGAGCTGATATCCAGCTTTTAAAAGATGATAAGGAGCAGGCAGTTAAAGATAAAGAGGAAGCTGAGAAGCGTGCGGAAAAAGCCGAGAAAGATCTGCACAGTCTGGAAGAACGCAGAGAACGGTTACAGCCTGTTATGGATAATGTCAGTAAGGAAATAAAGGAATATGGGACAGTGAAAACCTTACTTCCGGAAGCAGGGACATTAGAACGTGCAACAACTTACCGGGATAAAAAGATAAAACCACTGTTTACCCAGATGAAAAATAAAATTGCGGCAATGGCAGCCCTGGTCAAAGAACTTACCAAAGAAGTAGAAAAATGGAAACAAAAATATCAGGAAACAAAGCAGGCATATAACCGAATGCAGAGAAAGTTAGATACAATGCGTGAAGAAAAAGAGCAGTTATCTGAGGAAAAGCAACAATTGCAGGGCGTTTCCGACAGATATGACCGGGTAGTGCGTGTCCTTGGAGAAAATGTTGTAGAGGATGCGGTACAGAAAGATATACAGGAGCAGAAAGCATTAGAAGAAAAAAGACAAATAGAGCAAATGCCAAAAGGAAGTATTCACGAAAGACTGGCCTGGGGTGCCCGAAAGAGTGAGATGGAGAATCAACAGCGTAAGAAAAATAAAACAAAAAATAGAGGAATGGAGAGATAAGACGATGAAAAAGCACATTTATGATGAAAGTAATGGATTGAGCTACACACTGCATGGAGATTATTACCTGCCGGATCTGGCAGTGAATGAGGAAGAACCGACATATGGTAAATATGGAATGTTGCGGAAACAGTTCCTGAAAGTGCATAGACCGGCACGATATCAGTATGTATTGATGACGGGAGAACTGACAGGACATTTGAACCAGGTCGATCAGGAGGCCAGAGAGCAGGTGGAAACCTTGGTAAAGCAGATGGTGGAGAAACAGGGTGTGACAGAACAACTGAAAATGCAGGATCAGATGAAATGGGTTGGATTGATGAATAATATCAAAGCCTGTGCAGAAGAAATTGTACTGAAAGAGATAATATATGTTTAAAACCATTATGGCTGTATCAAAAAAGATGCAGCCATAAATTTTATACTATTCGTCAGAGGAATCGAAAGAAGAATCTGAAAAGGTGCTGTCCCATATAGCTTCTTCAATAGCTTGAATACATTCGTCGGTATGTTTTTTGATATCTTGACCCCAGAAATGTATAACTGTATAACCCAGAAACAAGAGTTTTTTATCAGTTTCAAAATCACGGGAACGATTACGTTCAATTTTTTTAATCCAGTAATCTGGATTTTTACCTTTTTCAAGACGGAGTTTTAAGATTTCCCAGTCCTTTCCATGAAAAAATTCACTGTCGCAAAAAATAGCAATTTTGTATTTGGTCAGAACAATATCAGGAGAGCCGGGCAAGGCTTTATAATTTTTTCGATATCGATATCCTTTGTGCCATAGAGCTTTTCTGAGTTGAAGTTCTATGGATGTATCTTTGCTATGAATGCTACGCATATTTTTAGAGACAGTTTCAGAATCACGAGACATAAACGGGTCACCACCTTTGGGAATATTAATTATTCTAACAAGTTAAAGGAAAAGATACAAGTACCATTGGCTGTTGGACATGAATTATTTGATTGACGGTATAAAGGCTATGATTTATACTTGTAAAGTAAGAGTTGATTAAATGACGAGGTACCCGAAATGACGATTTCTGAACAAATCAAGGTACTGTGTGTGCGGTCAGATATTAGCGTAGCTGAGCTTGCACGGCGAATAGGGACAACACCACAGAATTTTAATGGAAAAATGAAAAGGGAGAGTTTTACCATAGCTGAATTAGAAGATATAGCAGGTGCGGTAAACAGTTCTTTTGAAAGAAAATTCGTATTAAAAAACGGAGAGAAAGTTTAATGCATAAAAATATAAAACAAAATAATTATAGTAGATATGCTGCCAATAGAGATGTTATTTCTTTATTTTCCGGAGCAATGGGATTAGACATTGGATTGGGAAAAGCAGGTTTAAATGTAGCAATTGGACAGGATTTTGATGCAGCCTGTGTAAAAACTATGCAGGCCAATGGCCATAGAGTATTGGGCGGAGATATTAGGGAAATACAGCCCCAGCAATTATTAGATATGACAGGCTTATCTGTAGGAGAGCCATTTTTGATTTGCGGAGGACCGCCGTGCCAGCCTTTTTCTACAGCAGGAAAAAGATTGGGTATAAATGATCCGAGAGGCAGTTTGTTTATGGATTTCATTCGTATGATTGATTATATACGGCCTCGCTTTTTCGTGATGGAAAATGTAAAAGGAATTATGTCGTCACCATTGAAACATGTGCCTTTGTCTGAAAGAGATGAAAGCGATCCTGATCAGAAATTAGGAACAGTGCTTGATGTGATTTTAGCAGAATTTGATAAACTGGGATATAAAACTGTATATGGCGTACTTGATGCTGTAAATTATGGCGTTCCACAATTCAGAGAGAGGTTTGTGTTAATTGGTAGTCGGGATAATGAAGATATTTTCTTACCAATTCCTACACATTTTCAGATGCATCAAAGCAAGGAGTATCAGTGGCAGACAGTTAGAAGTGTGATTGAAGATTTGGAATCTGACCATGGAGAATGTGCAACGTTAAGTGAAGAAAGATTAAAATTCTTGAAAATGGTTCCGGAAGGTGGGAATTGGAGAGATTTACCAGAGAATATTATTCCTATTGCTATGGGAGGTGCATATAAATCCGGAGGTGGAAAAGTTGGATTTTATAGAAGGTTATCATATGATCAGCCTTCACCAACTGTAGTTACTTCTCCAGTACAGAAAGCAACAATGATGTGTCATCCTACACAAGATAGACCATTAAGCGTAAAAGAATATGCAAGAATTCAGCAATTTCCGGATGATTGGGTATTTACTGGAACGACAGCAGCAAAATATCGGCAGATAGGGAATGCTGTTCCGGTAGGATTAGCAGAAGCTATTGGAAAGGCTGTGCTTTCTGTGGCTAATAAGACGGCTTTAGTTCAGACAAAACGCTTTAGAGGCACAAATGTACATAATAAGATTAGAAATGCAATAGAATTGGGAGGAAATTTATATGCCGTTAAATAATTCATATGATGAACAGGCTGTAATTCAGGCGATTGCTTCTGCCTTGGAAACATTTTATGGAACGTTAATTGAAAAGATAGATGGATTAAATATACAGAAGGTAATGAAACGTAAAAACCCGTATTTATACCGTGCAAAGGCTATGCAGAGTGCAACTGAAATCGTAGATTCGGTGCTTACAGCATTTGTAAGTTCTAGTGAAGAAACGATTTTTGGAAATTGCTTTTTTGAACCGATTGCTATTGCTGCAAGTGGTGGAAATAAAGCCTTGGCAGAAGGTATTGATATTATGATTCAGAACAATGAAACAAATACAATCTCTGCAATAGCTGTTAAAAGTGGGCCGTCTGTATTTAATGCAGACAGTAAAAAACGACAGGAACAGAATTTTACAGCTGCTTCTAAGTTGGCACAGCAAGCAAAGGCAAGATATGAAGCGTATATCGGTTATTGTTATGGGAAAAAGAAAGAATCTGGTAGAGGAAAGCCCAAAATGTATCAAGAATTGGCTGGAAAGCGATTCTGGGCAGAATTAACAGGAGACGAGGACTTTTACATAAAGATTATCGGATATATGGGAACTATGCCGGAGAAATATGTGGCTGATTATAAAGAAAGTTATAACAGAGCAGCTAATAGATTAGTTAGAGAATTTTCTAATAGCTTCTGCAGGGAAGATGGAAGTATTGACTGGGAAAAATTGGTGGAATTTAATTCAGGGGATTAATAATGAATTTATTTGAAATAATAAAAAATGCTCCGGAAACTAGCCAGCTTATTACGGATGCACTTATATTAAATGGAGTATTTCCTCATGATGTTCTTTTGGGATCGTTACTTCAGAATACGAATCTGGCATACATTGAAAGCTTGCATGCACCAGTCGATAAAGCTGCATATCTTGTAGAGAAAAGCAAAGCTAATAGGTTTATGTACGAAACAGTTAGAGGCGGGAAAATTTCAGGAACACACGCTTATTATACATTGGATAGTGCGGCTACAGGGCGTTATGCATTACAGAATGATACAGAAGAATATGTGGTTTCTTATAGTGATGGAAGACAAGATTCTGAATTGATTCCATTAAGTGGTTTTAGAAACCACGGTTTTAATCCAAGTTTATCAGAATTAGGGGTTCAACATAATACTGTAAATATAATGTCTGCAGTTCATATACTCGTAAGTAGGTATTTGGAATTGTATCAAACTAATATTTCGTTGATTATGGGAACAGATCCAGAGTATACAGAATTGTATCAGTTGATTGATTTAGAGTATCGTTATCTAGAAGAAGTGAAACAAATGCTGAAAGGACGAGCTCAAACGGCACCTAAAGGTGATGACAATAGGCTGGCATACTATGGTGAGAAGATAACTCATCAAATGTTGGTGGATTGTATTCTTATTATAAGCCAGCTATTCAACAAGCTAGGGCGATTTTATCATTGAATTTTCAGAGCCATAATGAAAAGAATGGCGAAAATGAAAAGGGATTTGTATATACAATTCCATACACAATTAATATGGAAACATTATTTGAGTATTATGCTAGAACGGAGCTAAAGAAGGCTTTAAAGGGAAGTGAGTATCGTGTTGAGCAGTATTCAAAAAAATTATACTTACAGAAGGATATTGATAATGTAGATGATGCTGAAAAGGGAATACATCTGATGTCATTTTGCATTCCAGATATAATTATCTACAAAGAAGATAAGCCAGTCGTAGTAATAGATGCAAAGTATAAATTGAGTGGAAGACCAGATAGATCAGATAGTCATCAGTTATTGTCATATGTATTGTTAACAGGAGCTGACAGGTGTGGTTTTGTTCTTCCAGGTGAAAAAACCGAAGTAAAAGAAATGGTTTCGACGGGAGATAATTATCTACCGTTGGCACCTCGGATTCTCCGATACTATGAATTGCTTTTAGGCAGTAAGAGTGATAGTAGTGAGCTCCAGAAGGTTTTACAATAGGACAAATCCGAGATTATTATGATTTGAAAAATCAAAGAAAGAATATTAATTAAATATGTTTACTGTAGGGACAGCAGTGCTAAGCTAATCCCAAGTGGAAGGCTCCTATTTTCAGACTTAATTGTTTGAGAGTGGGAGCCTTTCTTGTTGCCTTTTAGCACTGCTGTGGGTTCCTGCAGTCAATATATGAGAGTAGATTCACTTTTGGTCGTATACGGTAAACTATCCGTACTGCTCTAACTTTAAGCCGCCGTTTCCGGCGGCAAGGTTTTAAATATTAGTTGCTTTTGTTTTGCTCCGGCATATTGCTGGAAGTTTTTCAGACCATGGCAGGATATCATCTATAAAACTATATTCCCTGTCATCCTGGTGGTCCTTCAATACAGTCAGGACATGTTCAAGATACCGAAAAGGATTCAGATTGTTAGCTTTTGCCGTTTCTGTGATGCTGTAGATAATGGCACTGGCATTTGCGCCATCCAGACTGTCGATCAGCTTCCATGTATGCTTATGGAGACAAAAGCTACGCAGAGCACTTTCTGTCGCATTGTTATCCATAGGAATATCACCGTCTTCCAGAAAGGCTTTCAGAGAAACTTCCTGATTGATACAGTAGTTGATCCCATCCAGAGTCTTTCCTCTGGAAAGCTGATTTTTAATCTGGATCTCTTTTACCCATGCAAAGAAGGCCTCTACAAGAGGTCTGATATTGGCCTGACGGTACATCTTTCTGACTTTTGCAGGCTGTCCCTCCATCTGGTTGTCCAGATGATAGATTGCTGCGATCCGGCTGACTGCTTCGTAAGCTACAGTCTCTTTCGCATTTTTCTGTGCTGCTTTCGGCAGGGCTTTCAATGCCTCCGCAAACCTGCGCCTTGCATGTGACCAGCAGCCGACAAAGACGATGTCTGGATTTTCCCTGTCCAGCTTCCTGTATGCAGAGTAACCGTCGCATACTACGATCCCTTTAAAATACTTCAGGAATTCCTGGATGATCCTGTAAAGAGGAAGCCCGTTTACGTACTTGGCATTCATGATGCTTGCCGCAAGTGACGGAGTGAGCAGGCTGTTACGGAGCAGATTCTTCGGACGGTCCGCTTTTATGATTGTCTGGTTGTCCTTACCAGCGTAGACTGCCACATGATGTTCTTCAACAGTATAGACTGCCGGCTGCACACGTACCCTTTTATATATCTCGTCTGGAAACTGTTTCCATCCATCTGTGCCAAAGACATCCTGGAGTTTTTCTTCTGACAGGGTATGGACGATCACTTCAATCGGAAGATCTTTTAGATCTGTCTCCCGTTTTCCTTTATTTTTACGACGCGGCTGTATCACATCTTCCTCAACAGGCTCAACCACATACAGTGTTTCCGTAAGTGCTTCAGCCTCATTAAATATAAGCTCCAGTTCCAGCTGTCCGGAGATCGTTTCCAGTTTTTCGGAAGAACGGCCGTAACGCTTAGTGTTTGCGTCAGCGATCTGCTCGATCAGGCGCTCCATGTTTGTATTCAGCTGGTGAATCTGATCCTGCATGGACAGGATGACTGCCATAAGTGTTTCCCTGCTAAAATTATTCAGTTCTTCTTCTGTATATACTTTTGCCATGGATGCCGTTCTCCTTTATCTGATGTTCCTATTGTAACGCAAAGATAAAGAAAAAGCGAATCAGGCAGACAGGGTATTCGTCATTTTTACTAATAGATGAAT
>ENA-OQLI01001974-OQLI01001974.1-human-gut-metagenome-genome-assembly--contig:-NODE-1974-length-11843-cov-3.234295_pt1 | contig 11843 bp, 16 predicted proteins | sample MGYA00242805_ERZ504812 | MGnify/ENA primary metagenome ERZ504812 (study PRJEB26092, sample SAMD00036430) | human gut metagenome | host: Homo sapiens | study: EMG produced TPA metagenomics assembly of...
GGAGAGAGAGAGAGCACGAGAGAGGAGGGTGGCATAGGCCGGGGGGATACATCAGAACTGGAGGGGTCTATACGTAGCGAGGGTGACCGCACGGTTTACACCCTGCACTTCCCCAAGGCTTTCCCGGGAGCGGTTAAGGGGATACCGCAAGAGTTCCTAAAGTCCTTGAAAGGGGCACGGGTGAGGGTTCGGGGTGAAACATTCAGGGTTATTGGTGACCCTAAACCCTATATGGATGTGAATACCCCTACCCGCTGGAATTTCCCGGTGAGAGTGGAGGCGGTTAATGGCTGATGTGAAGTTTAGGCGGTTTGCGGGGGCTTTCGAGGCGTTTATGAACTCTGCCCCGGTACGCGCTGAGGTTGATTCGTATGTGCAGCAAGTTACGGCTAGGGCTAACCGGATAAATAACGGTGGCAAACGGGGGCGTCCGCGTCATGCGTTCATGGGGGATACTCAGACCGGTGAGAAGCGTGCGCAAGGCATGGTTAAAATCAGCGACCCTAACGATAGTGAAACCTACGTGAACTCCCTGCGAAATAACACCCTCCTTAAAGCACTTAAAGGAGGGTAACAGTGCAGACACGTTCTATTGAGCTTTTAACTTGGCTGCAACGTAAAACCCGTTGGGAATGCTATGGGGTAGTACCGGATCCGCGTCCTGAATATTTCATCACTATAGAACGTATCGGGGGGCGCACCTCCCGAATCCTCGACTTCCCCTCTTATGCGGTACAAATCTGGGCTAATCATCTTATAGATGCAGATAGGGCAGCCACCGAGATACAGCATCTTTGCTACGACTTGGAGCTTGAACCCTGGGTTGCCGGGGTTGAGGTTGGGAGTCTCTATAACTTTCCTGACCCTGATTCTAGGCAAGCCCGCTATCAATTCACCCTCGATTTAGTAACAACTATCAACAATTAGTAAGGAGATAATCATGGCTAAAGGACGCCTGAATGCAAATAACGTTTCTGTGGGTAAACCGCAAGCAGCGGGCGGGATTTTCGCTGCCCCAACCGGTACGGAACCACCCAAAGATGCTGCCACGGCGCTTGTGGAAGCGTTCGTGAATCTTGGATATGTTTCCGAGGATGGGCTCACTAATGCGGTCGAGACCGACACGGAGGATATTAAGGAATGGGGTGGGGCTACCGTCCTAACCGTCCAAACCTCTCGTACCGAGACTTTCACTTTCACGTTTATTGAGTCCCTTAATGAGGACGTACTTAAGCAGGTTTATGGCGCGGACAATGTTAAGACCGGTGAAGTCATCCATAATGGGTTGCCTAAAGGACGTTGGGTGTATGTTTTCGAGATCCTGCTAACCGGTGACAAGAAGCGCCGTATTGTGGTTCCTAACGCTGAAATCACTGAGGTTGGTGAAACCGCGTATAAGGCTGGTGAAGCTATCGGATACGAGATTACTCTTTCAGCATTCCCTGATAAGGACGGGAACACCGCGTATGAGTACATGGCTCAATCGGCTACCGGTGAGGAGAAGCACTAAAATGGCAAACACTAAAATGGAATCTGCTGGTCAGGCGACAGTTAAACGTAGAGTAACCGTAAATGGAATCACGGTTACTTTGGATAGTCACGCGATGGACGATGTCGAGTTCATGAAAAACTTGCGGGCTCTACAGCGCGGAGACAACGAACTCCTACTCATAGACGTTATTGAAACCATGCTAGGAGCAGAACAACTAGACGAGGTGTGCGACAAGCTTAAAGATTCGGCTACCGGGCGGTGTCGCATGTCCGATCTGGGGGCGTTCTTGGAGGAGATTTTCAATAAGCTCCCAAAATAACCGGTTTTTTACGCCTAATAGAAATGTGTCCGGATGAGCTTACCGCTGATTTTTGGGCACGCTATGGGCGGGATTGGCGGGGGTTGGGGCTTTGGGAGGCAGCGGCTCTTGCCTGGCCGTTGCTTTCCCGCCCTGAATATGAAACTTGCAGGGTGCTTAACCCAGATACCTGGTTTTGGCTAGACCCGCTGTTTCACGCAGTAGCCGGGTTAGCGGGGGTGAAACCGCCCAAAAAATACGCTAATAAAACCGGCAAGTTAGCCGGTTTTGAAGTAATGGATACCGACCAGGTAGACCGGGTACTTGCAGGGCAATGGACCCCGGTAGACAAGTAACGGCAAAGAGGAAAACTAGGGGGTGTTATGGCTTCTAACCTTGGTGTTGCGTATGTGCAGATTGTTCCCTCAATGAAAGGTGTCTCTCGCACTATCAGTGAGGAATTAAACAAAGCTGTTACCGAGAAAACCTTTAAGGGTGGCTCTAACGCTATCAAGTCCTCTATAGGTGGAGCGTTCAAAACTGCTGGTAAAGCCGGTCTGGTAGCTATGGGGACGGTATCGGCGGCTATTACCGGTATTGCCGCTAAGGGCGGTTTTACTAGAGCGCTCAATATTGAGAACGCCACCGCGAAACTCAAAGGGTTGGGGCATTCCACCGAGTCTATTAAATCCATTATGGATTCGGCTAACGCTGCGGTTAAGGGAACGGCTTTCGGGATAGATGCCGCCGCCACCTCTGCTGCAATGCTTTCTGCTTCTGGTATTAAATCTGGTAAAGACCTAACCGGCGCGTTGAAGAGTGTCGCTGACGTTGCCACGATTTCAGGGCGGTCAATGGAAGATGTGGGACTGATTTTTGGGTCTATCGCCGCGCGGGGCAAGCTCCAAGGCGACGATATGCTTCAGCTCATGTCAGCCGGAGTGCCGGTTTTACAGCTGCTGGGAGACCAGCTTGGAAAAACCTCCGCTGAGGTATCCGCGATGGTCTCTAAGGGGCAGATTGATTTCGCAACCTTCCAGGCAGCTATGGAAAAAGGCCTGGGGGGCGCGGCACTTTCTTCTGGTGACACGTTCACCGGCGCTATGGCGAACGTGCGCGCGGCGCTTTCTAGGATTGGGCAAAAGGTCGCCACCCCGGCGTTGGAATCCTTACGCCGCATCTTCGTGGCTCTTATACCCCTGATTGATGCGGTTGGTGAAGCCCTCGCGCCGCTGATTGAGAAGCTAGGAACGAAGATGTTGGCGGCAGCTGATAAGGCTGCTGGCGGTATTGAGCGTTTTACCGCGTGGTTTACGTCGCTTAATAATGGCGGGTTGAGAACGTTTATTGCTACTATTCCGGTCGCGGTTATGGGGCTTTCCCAAATGGGGACAGCGTTTACAGTGTTAGGGGCGATTAAGAACGTGTTTCTTCCTCACAAGAAGGGCGCGGAAGAAGCCGGGAAAGCCATCACTAAAGCCGCTGGAGATACCGAAAAGGTCGCTGGGCGTTTTAGTGGAATAGCCTCCCGTATTGGTGGCGCTTTTGGTGGTGTCCCTGCCCGTATCGGGGCTACTTTCGCGCAGATTCCGGGGGTTGCTGGAGCGGCTCTAAGAAGCATCCCGCGCATCTTTTCCTCCACGCTAGGACGGATACCCGCCCTGATTGGGGGCGTCTTCGGCAAGGTGCCTGGTCTGATTGGCGGGGTTTTCGGGCGTCTACCTGCTCTTATTGGGCGGCTACCACAGCTACTTAGCGGGTTGATTCCGTTGGTGTCTCGCCTTGCCGGGGTTTTCCGTATGTTGGGTGCATCTATGATGGCGAACCCTTGGATGATTGCGGTCGCTGGGGTTGCTGCCTTAGGTGCGATGCTGCTTGCTACCGGCGGCGACATGACCGTCATAACCGACAAAATCGGTGCAGTTTCCCAGCAAATCGTTGGGTTTATCAATAACCTGACCGCGCAGCTACCAGGGATTATAACCTCGGTAGTTGGTGCTCTCACCGGGGTTATAACCCAGGTTGCTACCGTGCTGCCTAGCATCATTACGACTATTGTTCAGGCGCTAGCTACTATGCTGCCAGCGTTGATTGATGCTGGAACTCAGCTACTCCTCGGACTGGTACAGGCTGTTACTTTAGTGCTTCCGCAGCTAATCCAGGGAGTTATCTTATTAGTCAATAGTCTGGTACAGGTTTTACCGACGCTTATCCCGGTGTTAATTCAGGGCGCTATTACGCTTTTCATGGGGATAGTGCAAGCTATCACCCAGGTACTTCCTCAGCTAATCCAAGGGTTAATACAGGTGGTAACGACCCTTATCCCTGTCTTGGTGGCGCTAGTGCCGATACTGATTCAAGCGGGGATTCAGCTATTCATGGCTTTAGTACAGGCGTTGATTCCGATTATCCCTGCGCTAATCAACGGGCTGGTCACTCTGATTAACACGCTGATACCGGCGCTTATCGGCATGATTCCGGTATTGATAGGGGCAGCGATACAACTATTCTTAGCGCTTGTACAAGCATTACCGCAGATTATTCCTCCTCTTATCGAGGGGCTAATCAACATGATCACAACGCTAGTGCCAGCGCTGATTGGTATGATTCCAACCCTTATACAAGCCGCAATTCAACTATTTATGGCACTCGTGCAAGCTCTGCCACAAATAGTAGTTGCATTGCTTGGTGCGCTTGCAGATATGGGTAAGCAAATATTCCAAAAAATAGCTTCGCTAGGTCCTGGGCTGAAAGACAAAGCATCTCAGGCTTGGACTTCGCTTAAGAACGCATTCAGTAATGGGATTAGTAACGCGGTTGATTTAGTGAAGTCCTTACCGGGTAAAGCCTTAAGCGCTTTGGGGAATCTTGGAAGCACCTTGATGGATTCAGGACGTTCCTTGATTAATGGGTTCAAAGATGGCATCGTGAACGCATTCAAAGCTGTGAAAGATGCTGTTAAAAACGGTCTTTCTAAGATTAGGAGCTTTTTCCCGTTCTCTCCCGCGAAAGAGGGGCCGTTCTCTGGTAAGGGCTGGGTGCTTTATTCTGGGTTGTCGATTGGTGACGCGATGGCTGAGGGGCTTGAGCGTTCCTCCCAGAACGCTATCAATCAGGCTAGGGAGCTGGCTGTCAGGACGAAGGCTGCCCTGGGTGATTTCAGTACTCAAGCGGCTTTCAATCTTGAAGCACGTGCCGGGCAAAGCGCGGGCTGGTCTGGTGGTGACCGCCCGGTGGTAGTCAATAACACTTTGAAGTCTGATGACCCGACCCGCATGATGGGTATGTTGGCGCGGCGTCTCACGGGTGTACCGGAGGTTTCTAGCCAGATTGGAGGAGCCGTAGCTTATGCCTAATAACACGCAGCCTCGGCAGGTGACGCTTTGGCAGGAGCAAGCCGCCAAACTTAGCGGGCTGACCTTTGGCGGCGTGGACACTGATGGTGTCCAGTGGGTTCTTACCGATATATCGGGTTTTTACGATATCGATTTGGAGGGTGAGACTGGGGCTAGGGCTTGGCGTGATGGTGACTGGGTAGGTAAAGGTTGGATACGTGGACACCGGTTCACCGTGAAAATCACGGTCAAGACTGATGAGAACCGCCCAGAACTAATCACTAGCGCGGTGGAGGCGGTAAAACGGGCTCTGCCTGTCCGTGCCCCCGCCGCGTTGGTGGTTCAGGATAGGGGGCAGGTTACGGCTGAGGACGTGATTTGCGAGGACAAGGTTACGGTCACTAGGTGGCGTACCGCTGCGCATATCGAGATTCCCTTCCTGGCTCCTAATCCTGTGCGGTATGCCGCTGACTGGGAGACCGGGCAGGTGGCGTGGGAGGTTTTCGAGACCGGGCTACCTAGGAAAACCGGGGGGCTTCACGCCCCGTTTACCGTGCCTTTTATTATTAAGTCGGAGACTGTGGCGGGCGAACTTAGGTTTAACGTGGGCGGCTCGGCGCGCCCGTTGTCTCAGGTTATTATCACGGGGCCGGTAAAAAATCCGGTGGTTCGTGACGCGGTGGCGGGGTGGCGTGTCGCCGTGAACCTAGACATTAAAGAGGGCGAGCGTCTAGTGATTGATCCTACCGCTAGGAGCGTGGAGCTTAACGGCGCGTCCCGTAGGGGCGCTATCGCGGGTGGTTTCCCGGTCATCGATGTTGGGGAGCATTTAATCACCTGGTTTGCCGATAGCTTTTCGCCGGACGCGCGGTTGAAGATTCGGGTCGCGGAATCCTACCTATAAGAAAAAAGGGGCAAAAATACAATGGCTAATGTAAATATGGATTTGTTGGTGCCGTGGGCGCTTGATGCCGGGACGGATAATATACCGGAATATACGGGGCGTGACCTGCGGGACTTATTCGCGGTATTTTTTGAGCCTAAATCCGACAGTGAGCCTTTCCAAGCTGCGCCGGGTATTTTGCGGGGCTGTACCGTGTCCGCTACCTCGACTGAGGTCACTATCCAGCCGGGGCATTGCATAGTGACCACTAGCGGCGGGTCATACCTGACGGGCGTGAAAAACCCTGTCACACTGCCCCTTTCCGCACCGCACGCCACATTCGACCGCATCGACCTAGTGGCGCTATCTATCGGGGAGACCGCGGATACGGAGCGGGGCGCGAAAATCCAGGTTATCGAGGGCACACCTGCGAGTTCCCCAATCACGCCTTTTACCCCTGAGGGGGCGATAGTTCTAGCGTCGGTGCAAATATCGGGGGGTTCAGCTCCGCGTGTGATTCCAGGGGTGGAAGCGTCCCTAGCGGAGGCGACTAAACCAGTGATTAACTTTCCGCTCGGTGCTGGGGCGCGGTACGGGTCGATAACCGGGGTTGAGTTACCGGGCGGGTTCGTCGCTGTCTCCGTGAACGTCACTATGAATGGTGATGAGGAGATTATTGGGCGGGATATGCGCGGGTTTGAGGAATATTACGGGCCTTTGGGGGATTCAAAAAATATTTGGTGGTGTGCCTTGCAGGGGCGGGGGTATCTTTTCGTGACCGGCGGGGTTCCCCCCGAGGGTACGATTATTCGCGGTAGTCTCCTGCTCCACAGGCAAACCCAGTAGGGTGTGAGGGGGTTTTGGCGTGTTTTTTGTAGCGTGCGATATTCAAACAGGGCGTATCCAAGCCGAACTGCCGCTCGCTTGCGGTGATTCTTTTGAGCGGGCTATGCAAACGATTTCCACCGCGAACTTTTCCCTACCGATATATGACCCGGCGTGCCCTAGGGATTGGGAAGTGCTGACAGCGCCTTGGCGGTTCTGGATTATCGCGGTTCTTGATGATGGCACGATATGTTGGGGTGGGATAATCACGGGGCGCAGCCGTAACGCCACCAGCGGGGTGGTGTCTATCTCTTGCTCATCACCAGAAGATTATCTAGACCGGCGTTACACCCCGGCGCGCAGGTTTGACCAGGTAGACCAGTCTGATATCGCCGCGTGGCTTGTCCGGCAAGCGATACCGGACGGGATTCCATTCTTGATTGATGCCCCTAAGAGCGGTACTAAAAGAGATCGTGAATATAACGATGATGACGCCGCAACCCTATATAAGCGCTTATCTGACCTGTCGGGCGTGATTGGTGGACCCGAATGGCACATCTCGATTGAGTGGCAAGACCGGCAAAAACAGAATGCGATTATCCCGGTTTTCAAATGCGGTACGCCCCGTATCGGGATAGCGACAGGTGAGCCGCAAGCGGTGTTTGAGCTACCAGGGGGCTTGATTGAAGCCACCCTAGAAGAACGCTTTGGGGATAATGAGTACGCGACACATATTATCGCGGCGGGTGGCGGCGAGGGCGAGGACAGACCGCTTTCTACCCCGCAGATTGCCATAGACAGAGAGAACGCGGGCTACCCGCGCGTTGAGGTGCGGAAAACTTTCGACTCCGTCACCCTAAAACCCACCCTAGACACTCACGCTAAAGGGCTATTAGCGGCTTTATCGGGTGGTGTGCAGGTTTTCACGCTTACGCAAAAGCTAGACGAATATCCCCGCTTGGGTGTGGATTGGCATATGGGCGACGATGTCAGGCTGATAGTTGATACTGACTCGCTCAAGATTGACCGCAAGATTCGCGTGGTGGGCTGGTCACTAGACCCCGCTAAAGAGCTGGTTAAGCCGTATGTTGCGCAGATTGGGGGGTAAAAATTGCTTGGTGATGGTGTTCCGCTTCCGGTGACGGCTGAGACCCCGGCGCGGATTCTACGCACCTTTGAGAAAGAGAATAGTTATGGCGGGCGGCGGTTATCGTCCGCGACTATTTCTAAGGGCGGGGTGACGGTACGCGGGAAAGGCGTCCTCGAAGTCCTAGACGGCGGGTCACTCGAAATCGTGACCGGAAACCTAAAATTGCTCGCCGGGACACTCCCAGCCACGGCGCTGAAAAATCATATTTGGGTTACTATGAGCGACACCGTGCGCGTCCCCGTGACGGCACAGCTAGGGTGGAAGATTGGGCAATGGCACAAAGTCGGGGGTGTGGAGATAACCGCCCCATCATGGGCTAAAACCGGGATTATTTTCGCAGTCTGCCTATACAAGGGGCATGTACCCGTGGACATAGCGGGTTCGGACTATATGGAGGCACGAACACGCTCCGTAATCGGCGGTATTCCATGCCCGGAATATTCAGCGTCTATAAGAGCTTACGACGATTTTCAGTGGGTGCATGTAGGGACGATGGACTGTCAGGCTATCCCGGTAACGCCCGGGCAGACTATCAGGGTCGAGCTTGAGCACACTATGAACGGGCAAGATTATATTTTTTATGATCGCGGTCAGGCTGAGATAACCGCTTTCGCAATCTGGATGGGGTAAAAACTATTGGGTAACATTCCGCTACCATCAGGAATAGACGCTGCGCAACGCCGCTTCCGCGAAATACAATCCGCAATTGATACGACCGGGACACGCACCCTAGAAGCCGCGACAATCTCCCAGGGGAATCTGAGGGTTAGGCACGGCGGCAATATTATTATCGGCGATGGCGGCACTCTTAACATTTCGGGCGGTAATCTTAAACTCGGTAAGGGGATTATCGAGGGTGCAGCTCTAAAAGAGCAGATAGAAGCGACCCCTATTAGCGCGCCGACCTCCAAGGATTCCACGAAAGTGTCTAAAACTTGGAAAACTATCCGTTCGGTCTCTGTCCCCGTCCCGGCATGGTCTGACAAGGCGCTGCTGATTATTACGGGTTCAGCCTGGATTAATCAATCAGACTATGACTCCGGGACGGGAGCGTGCCGGGTTCTGGTCAATGGCGCACCGTATGGCGAGGCTGGAATGGGTTTTTCTTATGAGGACAACGCAGATAATAACTTGTCATACACTTACGTGATGCCTATCGTGGCGCAAATCAACCTAGCCGGGGTGGCGGCTCTGAAAATTGAGTTACAGAATTACTTGAACCGAACGGCTAACTATGTGCGCACCTCGATTATGGGTGTGGCTATCTGGACACGCATCACGCAATAACACACTATTTTAGGGAGGTATGTAATGGCTAAACCGTTGGCGCATGTAAACACGGGTTTTATTATGATTGACGGCAAGAGATACCCGACCAGCGGGGCGATTAAAAACCCGGGCGGGTGGACATATTCAGGCACAAAACCCTGGTTTTATGCCGCATTCGATATCCCCGCCCCGTATTTACCGCCCGCCGGATACACTTTCGAGACATTTACGCTGGAATCTGCGTCCACTACTTTTGTGTGTACCTCAGAGCTAAAGCGCGCTGAGAAGCGTATTACATGCCGGGTGATTCAAACCTGGTCGGACGATGTAAACCGGCTTTCTCTTATCGGCTGGCGGCTTATTTCCACATCGACTGACTCTAACCGACTCAACTAGAAAGGCACAAGTTATGTTATTCGCCCCCCCCGATTATTCACGGTGAACTACCGATAGAAGAACTCCCACTCCCGGAGTTGAATGGTACGTGGCGGCAACCATCCTCAGATGCGCCACTACGGATTTTCCGGCAAGGCAAAAGAGTTTTCTTCGTGGGTGAACTCGTGGCTGGCACGAACCCTGGCTCCCCGGTTTTCAAAACCCCGCTCCCGGAGGGTTGGCGACCAGACGGAAACTATTGGTTCCCTGTGTATAGCAACGGGGCGCACATCATGTTCAAAATCGATAAAAACGGGAATCTCACCCACTCATACCGCGTGAATGGCGGGTCGTACGACTGGTTCCCTATGAACTCGGTTCAATACCTCGCCGAAAACTAGCCTCTAGCTTTTTCTTTGAGCCCCGCAAGTGTCGGGGCTTTTTCATACCCAAAAACAAAAGGAGGAAACAATGTCAGCTGATTCAGACTCCTGCGCGGAGACCCCGGAACTCTTGGAGGCGTCCCCGCTACCAGAAGACGACGAGGAAAACGCGGCAGAACTGCCCCAAACCCCCGACAGTGTCCCGAACCTAGACCAAGAGGAGGGCGAATAATGGCGACCGCAAAGGATGTTTTAAGAATCGCACGCTCCCAGCTCGGCTACACCGCCACCTCGACCAGCGGCAAGTTTTGTGACTGGTACGGGCTGCGGGGATATTGGTGCGCAATGTTCGTCTCGTGGGTTGCGGCGCAAGCTGGGGCAACCTCGATTATCCCTAGACATGCTTACACACCTACCGGCGCAAACTGGTTTAAACAGCGGGGGCGGTGGCATTCTGGGACGCGCGGGCTTGCCCCTGGCGATATTGTGTATTTTGATTTCGGTCTTGGCAGGATTTCGCATGTAGGGATTTTCGAGGGCTGGAATCGTGGGAAAGTTGTCACTATAGACGGCAACACCGGAGCTAGTGGCGGGCGTTCTGGCGGGCGGGTACTGCGTCGCGCCCGTGCCCCGCGTTATATTGTCGGTTACGGTCGCCCCGCATATAGCAGCAGCGCTGCCTCTAAGCCAGTGACAGGCGGGCTTAGCGTGGACGGCTGGGCAGGGAAAGCCACTATCCGCCGCGCCCAACAACTCGCTCGTACCCCTGTAGATGGGGTGATTAGCGGGCAATGGAAAGGCAATAAACAGGCACATTGGGCGGTCACTGGTATTGCGTATGGTAAGGGCGGCTCAACCCTCGTGCGCAAAATCCAAAACAGCCTGGGCGTGAGCGTTGATGGGCATTGGGGAGTGGCAACTTCTAAGGCTATGCAGCGCCGTCTTGGGGTCGCTCAAGATGGGTATTTCGGGCATGCGTCCGTGAAAGCCTGGCAGCGCTGCCTGAACGGCGGAAAACTAATTTAACGACTATTTTTGGAGGAAAATCATGGCAAAACACGTTGAATACACTGACACCCCGCGCCTGGCGGAATGGCTAACCCCCACCGTGAGAGCATGGGCTTACTCGGTGGTGATTGCGATTATTTCGATTTTGGGCGGGTACGGGGTAATCACTGATACTCTAGCTCCGCTCTGGGTCTCACTCGCTGCCGCTCTATTGGGTCAAGGAGTGGCATTAGCGCATACCCCTAAAACGCTTGTTAGTGTTGATAGCGGGGATTCTTACGCTCCTACTCATCGCGTAGACCCCGAAAAATAGGGGAAAAGTTTAAGGCTTGCCCCGTCCCTTTTTTCTACAAGGGGGCGGGGCGCTTTTCTCACATACGGGAGGGGGAAATAATTATTTTGCGCTCTATCATGACTGCCCCGGAAGTCCTCGGCTCAATCATCGCCCTGCTTGTAGGGGTGCTCTCGTACCTGCTAGCGCGGATTAAAAAAGCGACCGAGGAAACCCGCCAGCAAGTCACCAACACCCACAAAACGAACCTCAGGGACGATATCGACTCGAATAAACGGATCATGCTACTAGGGCAGAACGATACCCGCACCGGTATCGGGCAAATCCTAAGAGAGCTTGAAGATTTTAAGCGTGTTCAAGCGGCTCAGACAGCGGAATCAAGAGAGCGCGCAACATTTATCCGCCGGGAGATTCAGCAACTCCGCGAATCACTGGAAAACACTACTGAGAGAATGCAGGTCGCGGAGCGGAACGCTGACCGCGACCACCGCGAAATCTGGGACGCAATCCACACACGCACACAAAGCCCACGC
>ENA-OQLI01001976-OQLI01001976.1-human-gut-metagenome-genome-assembly--contig:-NODE-1976-length-11830-cov-4.788174_pt1 | contig 11830 bp, 9 predicted proteins | sample MGYA00242805_ERZ504812 | MGnify/ENA primary metagenome ERZ504812 (study PRJEB26092, sample SAMD00036430) | human gut metagenome | host: Homo sapiens | study: EMG produced TPA metagenomics assembly of...
ATCTTTCCTATCCCAAAGTTTTCCATCAAAGTAAATCTTTCCTGCAGTGGGTTTCATCATACCGGTCAACATTTTCAATGTGGTAGATTTTCCCGCACCATTCGGTCCAAGCAGTCCATAAATCTGTTTCTTTTCTATATTAAGTGAAACATTATTTACCGCTTTCTGCTTTCTAAAATATTTACACAAATTTTGTGTCTGCAACATCATTTCCATCTTTACTATCCTTCCTTCCATATTTCATTTCTTACTGAAATATAACCTAACAGAAAAAAATAAAGATTTGATGAAGATTGCTAAATAATTCGTCTACTCTATTTTTATTCTCGTATGGAATAAACCATCAATTGAATATCATTATCAGAACTCGGCTTTCCACTGAAATCAGCAAAGCTGTTACAAATACGAAGTCCTAATTTACAGAATATCTCCGTGATTTCATCCAAACTATATAACCTTATAGGATTTCCTTCTTTCATTTCAGGCTTATAAAGTGCTTCTCCATACATATAGTCTACCTGCCCATATATCAGCGTTTTTCTATCCTTCTCCCATTCAAAAGCAGATAATGTAAGTCCCTTTTCTCCTGCATCCCATAACTTGCAAACATCAAATTCTTTAGATAAGAGCTTAAGTGTATCAGTATTGGGAACGGTATCACCATTTTCCCAGCGTGATACTGCCTGCCTTGTAACCATAATTTTATCTGCCAGCTCGTCCTGTGACATTCCTCTTTCTGTTCTAAGTTTAAGAATTATCTTTTTTGTTTCCATAGTCGTCACCTCCGTTGTCTTTATCATATCGATAAATCCGCAGTTTGAAAAGCAACCTGTTGTTGCCATAAGCTATCTACATGATTTAGTTAGCTCTCTTTGGTCATGACTCTTTTTCTGTAGGAATTTGTCTTACCAATCACAGAATCCAGCTATGTACAATACTGGTACATCATTGGTTGGAAAAATATCCCCCACAAGATGTTTATATCGGATTCGTTGATCTATAGCATACTTTTAATCTCCCTGATTACACTTTCCCCCGTCAATGGTTTTGCAATATGTTTATTTATTCCTGCCTTTTTGCTGCGCTCCACATCATCCTGAAAAGCATTTGCAGACATGGCTACAATAGGGATAAGTTTTGCATCAGGACGATCCATTGCACGAATCTGTCTTGCTGCTTCCAGGCCATCCATAACCGGCATCATGATATCCATTAATATCAGATCATATTCTCCCGGCTTTGCTCGGGCAAAAATATCCACTGCCTCTTTTCCATTCCATGCACAGCGAACCAGCATGTTCTCATTTTCCAATATAAATTGTGCAATTTCCATATTCAATTCATTATCTTCAACAAGAAGTGCTCTTTTCCCTTTCAGTGAAACATTCTCAACGGATGATTCTGGCATTTTTGATTCTCTGTCTGAGGAAATCTGGAACGGCAATGTAATCACAAATGAAGTTCCCTCATCCACTTTACTGGTAAAACAAATCTGTCCTCCCATCAGTTTTACTAACTGGTTGACAATCGTCATTCCCAGACCAGTTCCCATATTTGCTTTCTGTTCCAGTCTGTTCTCCTGTGTAAAAGGTTCAAACAAATGCTCCTGAAACTCTTCACTCATCCCAATTCCATTATCTGTACAGGTAAATTCGAATACTGCGGTCCGGTCATCTGAACTGATTTCCTGGCAGCCAACAATAATCTTACCACCCACATGATTATAATTTACTGCATTACTTCCTATATTCTGCAGGATCTGCTGAAGATGAAGAGGACTTCCAACCAATTGATTATGTATGATATTGACAGCTCCCAGGTTCAGTGAAATTCCCTTTTCATGTCCCTGCATCTCAACAATACCAGTTGATTCCCCCAACACCTTGCGTAAATCGAAAGTTTTTTCTTCCAGCTGCAAAGTTCCGGATTCCATTTTATTCATATCCAGGATATCATTCACAAGATTCAGAAGAAATCCAGATGCTGTCAAGACCTTATCTCTGCACTCCTGCTGTTTTTGCAGATCTCCCGGAAAATGGTTTGCAATCTGCGTAATTCCACGGATTCCATTGATTGGAGTCCGGATATCATGACTCATTCGTCTGAGAAAATCAGTTTTTGAAATATTCGCTTTTTCCGCTTCCTGAGCGATCTTTTTTAACTGTTCCTGATATTCGAACTCCTGCTTTTTTTCTTCCGTAATGTCACGTGCTACATAAAGCACCTCCGTAACAGTTCCGTTTGCATCACGCTGCTTCACAATGAATCGTCCCATATGCCAGTGCCCATCTGTAGCAAGATATTCTCTCGCAATCGTCTCTTCCTGCTGCAGCCTGGCTGCCAGCGTTGTAACCTCAAAAAACTCCCGCATGGTTTTCTGATCCTCTCTGGAAACAACACTTTTCCGTGCGGTACGAAATGCTTCTGAAGCACATCCGTGACTACCTGTCAACCGATGCATTACCTTGCCCCCGACAACTTCTTCAAAACTGTCTGTTCGTAGATCCATAGAATAAATCGTCCAGTAAATCTTTGAAATTGCGGATATGACCGCATTGCTTTCCTGTGCTTCTTTTAGTGATTTTTTCAGAGTAACATTTTCAGAAATATCAAGGAATGTGGTTAGTATTGTTTTTTTTCCGTCTGATGTATAAAAAATTTCCGTCTTCGCAATCGCCGGTGTCAGATGTCCCTTTCCGTCAGGGATTACACATTCATAAGAAACAGCTCCGTCATGGTATCGCATATCCATCAGTTTCTCAATTACATTTTGATTTAAATAGGACACAGCCCCTATGAGTCTGCCCAGATTTTCCTGTGCTTCCTTAATTGTCTCCACTCCATAGATACGCATAGCTTCTGCATTCATATGGACAATCTCATGCTCTGGCAAGGTATAGGACAGCACTCCAACACTTATCGTATCCAGAAGCTCTTTATAATAAGAAATCTGGTTTTTGTTTTCATCCTTTAAATGCTGGTTCTGTTGCAGCAATCGGTTCTCCAGAAGTTTTTCTTTTTCAAAATGGACAATATTTCCTGCTTCCTGATGGTAACCCACAAGCCTGATCATGTTGTCTGGAGATGGGACTCTCCTTCCTGTGCAGCGTATATAAATGACTCCTTTTACAGGATGCATATAACGGTAAACAGCTTCTGATTCATGGCTTTTCAGTTCTTCCATGTAATCCCAGAAGCACTCCCTCTCCTGCGGATAAATATGTTCTGCCACATACTCCATACATTTTTCCGGAGACAGATCTTCTGTAATTCCAAACAGTTCGTCTGTGATTTCATCTGTATACAGTCTTGTCTTTTTTCCTTCTTCAGACTCTACTTTCCAGAATCCGGAGTTTCCAGCCAGAAAATATGCCTGTATATCCTCATCGTTCAACTTTTTCATAAACATGTCCCTCTCGAATAATATCTTTAGATATACAAATTAAAAGCACTGCCAAACAGACAGTGCACCTCATTTCATGCAACTGGCTGCCATTTTACAGGCCCTGTAGCTTTGCGTCCCAGACTTTCATCTGGTTTGCCGATTTCCTTATTATAGCTTTTAAAATTATGCAAAAAACTGATTTTATTATACTCTCTCACTCCACTTTACACAAGGAAAACATCACCGCCTTAATGCCAAAAAAAGCCGGAAGCCACTTTGCTACCCGTGACCTCCGACTCGTTGTGCTTATTCTAATCAGTCCTTACATCCAAATCAGATCCTCAGCCTCATGGATATCCTTCACGCTTTTTTACCAGAGTATATAAGTTCCGGCTTCGTCATCATAATAGTACCAGCCATTTCCTCTTCCGATTGGCTCTCCATTTCCGTCTGACTGCTGATATGGGATATAGGTTCCGGTTTCCGGATCCCAGGAGTACAGATCATAAGGATCTTGTACATTTTCCTCTGCTTCAGAGGTCTGGACTGTTTCATTCCACTCTACGCCGGATTCATCGATCCAGGTGTCAACGCCATCAAAGGTATATACCGTATTGGTCCGGTCCATATATCTTCCATCAGCCAGTTTATAAACCGTTGTGGTATCACCCCTCAGATTTACAAGCATGGCAGTATCTGGTCCTGGGAAGTCGGTTTGATCTGTCTGGGACTGATAATTACCATCAGATGACTGCCCGGCATCCGACTGTCCATCCTGGTTGTCCTGACTGCTCGTCACATCTGTTTCTGTAGGTTCCATCGCTACAACATCCTCACGATTCTCAGGAAGCTGTACCACATCTTTGATAGTTTCAATTGCCTCAACTTTTGAGCTGCCCCATGGATACCCTTTGCCAGTATAACCAGCTGACGAAAGCAGTTCTTCAGCATTCTCCCCAAGGAGTTCCTGGTATGCATCATATACATCTGCTATCTTCTGGGAAAATTCCGCCTGTTCGTCGTTTCCTTTATCCGAAAGCCACCGGACAGTCTCACTTTTGATTTCTTCCTGACTAAGGCTGGTTTCGGTTCCCCAGTCCAGAAGATTGGCTGCCACTTTTACAGTTTTTAAGGAACTGCCTGCTGTTCCAGGCTGGACATCCGTGTTGATTTCATTCAGCATATTGTCCAGTTCTGTAACGGCAGAAGAGGTAGTTGTGGTATTTTGGGAGGTTTCATTCCCAGCTATAGAAGCCTCTGTGCTTTTCGCCTCCTGCTTTGCACTACTGTTCATCGTCATGGTACCTGTTACATCAGATCCGTCGCAGGCACTTGCTGTAATGACCATGGCTGTTAAAATTAATAACAATACTGACTTTTTCATGATCTTGTCTCCTCGTTTTTTATTGTTTTCATAACTCCAAAGTTCTTTTTCTGAAACACTTTGTTCCATATGTTCTTCTTTTGCCCATGCAGGGATGTGGGAATTTCCTGCTTCCGGTTCCCTGACGTGGAAATCAATCCTGTCAAACATTTCTTTCAACTCCTTTATTATCACTTTTGATGTTTCATTTTGTAAATCTGACTGATACATGCTCTAGTTTTTTCCATTTTACTTTTTCACGTCTTATTTTCTTTGCTCCAATCTACTAATTTGTTCATTTTTGAGTAAAACAAAAGACGCAGTAACTGCTTCCTATAAATCAGTACTGCGTCTTAGCGTCTCACTTTTCATTTCCTATTTCCTCAATATCCTGTTTTTTATCAGATTCCCCTATCTGGTTCATCTGATAAAAAACAAAAGAGGTTCCTTACTGGATATTATCTTACACGAAGAGCCGATACTTAAATAGGCTCATTTTCTATCAGTTTGTGTCAATTTTTTAGATAAAAGTTAATTTACATAGACACAGGCTTCTTAAAAATTAATAGCAGACAGAATACTTATTCTTCATAGAAATCCCTGCGGTACTGAGATGGCGTACAGCCTTCTGCCTTCTTAAACGCTTTTGTAAAGACTCTATAATCGCCATACCCGCACTGGACAGAAATTTCGCCTATGGAAAGAGAGGTGGCGATCAGTAACTTTTTAGCTTTTTCCATACGGCTACTAGTCAGGTAGGATAAGAAATTTACTCCAATCTCGTTTTTGAAAAGCTGGCTGATATAGGCTGGGCTGAGATGAAATTCGTCTGCCAGTATATTCAGGCTGATTTCTTCTTCCAGATGCTCCTGCAGATATCGGAGAACCTCACTTATAGTGCGGTTCCGCTGTTCTTCCGGGACTTCAGCCCTTTTCTTTTCATACAAAGCTATTTTCAGTCGATCGATGCAGGAGCCGAATTCCTCATAATTCACCGGCTTTAAAATATAGTCTGTGATCTGCATCCGCAACGCTTCCCTGCAATATGAAAAATCATCATAGCCAGATACAATAATAAATGCCATGTCCGGATAACGGAGCCTGCAGGTCTGGATTACTTTCAGACCGTTCATGATTGGAATGTTGATATCCATGATCACAATGTCTGGCAACAGTTCCTCTATTACGGTCAGTGCTTCCATGCCGTCTGAAGCCTCGCCCACCACTTGGCAGTCGTGCTCTTCCCAGTTAAACAATTTCTTAAAGCCTTCCCGGATCATGATCTCATCATCCACCAGAACCACACGCATTTTCTTCATTTCCCCGCCTCCTTACATGGCAAAAGCAGGTGCGCTGTCACACCGCCTTTTTCATTCTCTGCATACCATAATCCATATTTCTGTCCACACAGCAACTTGATCCTTTTTTGTACATTCAGTATCCCGATACTGTTCCCCTCCAGTTTTGCCGCCTGCTTCGCATAATTTGTAAGCAGACTGTTTACCTGTTCTTTTTTTCCTTCTGCAAACCCACTTCCGGTATCCATAATTGTAACCAGCATATCTTCTCCCGTTTTTTGGGCAGAAATTACAACCGCCCCTTTATATCCCTTGTTTTTCAGACCATGGAGCAGGCTGTTCTCCACAAGGGGCTGAAGGATAAAATTGGGCACCTGCACACCGCCAAGGTCTGGATCTATATTGTACTCGCAGTGAAGGGACGGATACCGGTAACACATCAGTTCCATATAGGCATCCAGCAGATCCAGCTCATCATCCAGCTCTACCATCTGGCGGTCAACCTTTACGCTCATCCTGAAAAAATCTGACAGATGCATGAGAAGGTCCGCCACTTTTTTATCTCGGTTCAGTTCTGCCTGGATCCGGATGGTATCCAGGGTATTATAAAGGAAATGGGGATTGACCTGGCTTTTCAGGTACAGCATGGACATCTTCTGTTCTGTAAGCTCTGCGCGGATAATGTCCGGGTTCTCCAAGGTCAGGTAAAAAGTCAGGGTCATCAGCGTGATTCCCATTCCGCTGATCAGCCAGGTGTGGTGCAGCCCCTGGAGCACACAGACCATCAATTCTACGATCAGGGCTGCACCGATTGCAAATTTCTTTTTCGCATTGATCTTTTTCCAGTTTCCAAATAACATCCCGGAGCAAAGGAACAAATAGAATCCCACACTCGCATAACAGACATATGTATAAACGCCGTCTGAATAGTTGCCCCATTTTGTCTGCGTATAATAAATGGGCAGAAGCCATTCCCCCAGCTCAGATAATACAAGGATCACCCAGGCGGCTTTATCCATTTTTCTGGGCTTTCCGGTTTCTTCCTCTACCAATATGGCTATATAACGGTAAAATAAAAAAATGACAAGTGCCATACTTCCCATAAAAACACGGTGCGCAAGGTTATTTAGCAGCGATGGTACCGTATCCAGGTGGTTGACTGTATAAACCGTAATCCCGTCAAACGCCAGATAGACTAGCACCGTGACCAGCAGAACAGAAAATGTGCGGTGCAGTTTCGTTATTTTCTTTTCAGATGAAAAATAAATAAAAGCAACCATTCCCATCACCAAGAAAAGTGCGATTTCCATACGGATCATACTGGGTTCCCTCCCTAACTATGTCTTGGAATATTACTTTATGATCTCTTCTTTTGTTTCCAGAATTGCCTTTTTAACAGCTTTCTTAATAATAAAATATAATGATACCAATGTCAAAAGGTCAAAAAGCCGTTCGTGCTTGCACGATAAGGCGTTTGAACTTGGGACACTCCAAATATGAGAAAGTAGCGATTTACGCAGTAAATCAGCGGATTTCGAATATTTGGAGGATTGCGGGAGCAGCGTAGCTGGGTCGCAATCCGAGGTATCAAATGAGTGGCAAAAGATCTTTTGACCCTGATATCTTATAAATTAAAGTATATCCGATATCCGTTTTGGGGATAGGTCAAAATTATAGGAAAATGTGTCTGTTTTTTAGAAAATCATCCTTGCCGAAAAAATGTACCGACTCACATATTACAGCTCCGCCAGTATCTGGCTTCCTTTCTTTTTCAACCATCTATATAAAACCAGACATAAAAGAAAAGTAATTCCTGTGAATATTCCTGTATATCCTGCAAATCCCATTTTCCATAGGTCGGTCATTAAATAACCGGCTGCAAACAAAAGCGTATATAAAAATCCTCCAAAAAGATTAACCGCAACACAGGTACTCTGTTTTATTGGTGCCAGTTCACTGGTCCAATTTAGATTTGGCATTTTGAGGCCCAGGAAAAGTCCTGACAGTGCCATCAATAATAAATATCCCAAACCCAGCACAAAGCTTAAAAGCAGTTGTTCCCATGGACAGATTCCTGTCACTGCCATGCAAATAACACAGAACAGCATGGGGATCCCTGTCAGCCCTGCATGCAGGAGCAGTTTAGCTCTTAGTACCTGCCAGGGTGTAATGGGAAGTGACTGAATCAGCCAGAGGTTTTTCCCCTCTAATGAAACAGATGGCGCTGACATATCATTCATGGATGCCAGGGCACAAAGGGCTGCACAAAGGATCAGCATAACCGAGCCCGGCCTGTCCCCAAATACCTGGTTCAAGATCATGCATAAATCTTTTCCCTTTACCAGAAATGCAATACCTGCAACAGGCAGAAGAATAATTCCAAGCCCACAGTTCAGCATATAATTGGGGCTGGATGTAAAATGAAGGACTTCCCTTCCAAGCAATGCTGTCGGAATGCTTTTGCATTTTACTGTTTTTTCCCGGTAAACCTTATGCTCCGTTTTTCCTGTGGAGGTTGCAATTTTCAAAAAGCTTTTTGATATCAGAAGCCACATAACAGCGAACAAAACCAGAACTGCCGCCATCACCACAAACAATGCTCCCAAATCACCTGTACCAGACATTCCCAGTAAATATACCGGATATGCAAAAGATTTTACCTGCATTCCATATACCACTGCATTTGCCAGCAGTTCGCTGATCAGCCTTTGTGCCTGGAACGAGATAAAATAATATCCACCAAAGAAAGCCAGGGAAATAATCACAGTGATAAAGCTTTTATGTTTCAGCTTCAGGCTGATCTTTGCTACAATCCAGCCAAGGGCACAGGAAAGTGTCATTACAAATATGGAAATCAGTACCAGATATAAAATACCACCTGCCACTGCTTTTACAGAGAATTCCACAGTAGCCCAGTAAACAATCACTGTCGGAAGTGTTACGGCACCTGAATACATCAGCCCCATCAGGTATACACTCATCAGCCTTGAGATCATGATCACAGAAACCTGTATTGGAAGGGAAAGAAGCAGGTCATTATCTTTTGAAAGATAAAGGCTGGAAAATGTATTAAATACACTTCCGAATGCTCCAAGCAGTATGGCTGTCAATCCCATGAGGGCAAAATAAAACCATTCTACCTCTGCCTCCGCCATTGGCTTACAGATCATAAGTGCCATGCCGGTAAATATTCCACCAAGCACGCCCACCATCAGCATAACAAACAATACAACATACGCGGCCGTCGCACTCTTTGAGTATGCCTTATTCTTTTTTGCGTTATAAAAATAGCTTCTGAAAATCTCCATCAACTGCTTTTTTACTAAAACCTTCAGCATTTTTCTTCCTCCAGTTCCAGGAAGACATCTTCCAGGGAATCATCACCTTTTACTTCCTCCATGGTTCCGGAGCGGATCAGTTGTCCTCCCTTGATAATTGCCACTTTATCGCACAGCTTTTCTGCCACTTCCAGCACATGGGTGGAAAAAAATATGGCACTGCCTCCATCGCAGACCTGGTGCATCATCTCTTTTAACAAATGGGCTGCCTTCGGATCAAGTCCCACAAATGGCTCATCCATAATGATCAGCCTGGGATGATGAAGCCACGCTGCAATAATGGCAAGCTTCTGCTTCATTCCATGGGAATATGCTCCAATAGGCTGTGCAAGATCCTGTGTCAGTTCAAAACGGTCTGCATATTTACGGATATCCTTCAGGCGTTCATCTGCATCCACTCCAAATATATCCGCAATAAAATTCAGATATTGAATTCCGGTCATATATTCGTAAAGATCCGGGTTATCCGGGATATAGGCTGTTTCACGCTTACATCCCAGAGGATCCTCTTTTATGGATTTTCCATCAATATAGATTTCTCCCTGGTCAAACTGTAAAATCCCTACTACTGACTTCAAAGTAGTAGTTTTTCCGGCTCCGTTGTGACCAATGAACCCATAAATTTCTCCCGGCTGAATGTGCAGGCTCAAATCATCTACTGCTTTCTTTTCTCCATAGGACTTTGTGACATGGCTGATTTTTAACATTATTCTTCCCCTTTCCTTTCAATGGTTTCCATTAACTTTTTTACCTCTTCCTTCTGATGATTGACGGTCCAGGCAGTCAGGCCATCGAAGAAAACAGCCCAGGGTGCCACTGCCATAAGAAGATCAAAACGCTTGTTGCACGGAATCTTCCCCTTCAGGGTCGCTTTTATATAAGTTACTTCAATATATGATATTACCAATAAACACCCAATTTGTAATTTTATAAACTGCATTTTCCTTTGCCTTTCATGAGTTCACCTTATCTCCAACCTGGTTAAAATTATAGACCGAAACTCGTGAAACAAATAGGTTCTAATTCTAGGAAAATGTGTCAATTTTTTAGGAATCTGCCGCCAGGCGGCTGCTTCACTATAAAAAGAATCCCCCACCTTATTAAGGTATTAAAAACAGAACCACTGATTTCTCAATGATTCCGTTTTTCTGCTTTTCATATTCGTATTAAGGAAAGCTATGCAAAAAAGCATGTGCATCGAAAAGTAGCAGATTTATATGAATATCTGTATATCTATTGCGGAGAAGCACGAGGAAATGTTTTATATGGAACTGTTACGCCGGAAACGCTAACCGAATTCCAAATGACTGAAGAGGAAGCATTTGTGCTGTCGCATAAAAACATGATAAAAAATACACTTTTGTCAACAGCAGACGGAGCGTTGTATGGATACGGAAATATGATGGAAATATCTAAGGAAAATATGATAAATTTTGTTTGCAGCAGCGACATGCCAATAATTGTTGTGAAAGGAAAAAACGGCAGATGCGGAGCTGCATACGCACTTCTCCAAAAAGTTAACCAGAAAATATTAGAGCTTTATCCGAACGGTTATTATTTAATCCCATCATCTACCAAAGAAATGATTGTTGTCGCAAGAAATTCAATGCCGCTTGAAGAGATGAAAGAAATGGTAAGTAATATAAACGGAATGCCTGATAAAGTAAAACCGGAAGAAATCTTAAGTAACAGTATTTATGAGTTCATTGATGGAATGCTTCAGATTGTAAAATAAGGTCTCACATGTACCGGAAGCCTTCCGCCATACACATCATCCGCCTTTTCACACAGAAGGTTGAACATCTGCGTATAGATCATAGAAATCAGGAAGTTAAATGTCGCATCCGCATCTGACATGATCAGAAACAGGGCAATCTTTTCATCTCCCAGGGTATCCAGTTCCAGCTCATCATAAGCTGTAATATCCCGCAGCTCCTTGAATAGCGATAGGTAATCCTTTGATGTTATCTCCGGATTTTCCCCCGCCCTAAACCGGGCATGAACCTTTCAGCTCACCCGGCTTGCCATCGGGAACAGAATTTATTTCATCTCAATAACTCTCAACGTGGACAAGGCTTCCGTCACTTTTACCTCTTTGCAGGAAAATCCCACGTAGAGTTTATATGCGACAACGTGTCGCTGCACTGTCAAATGGTGCCAGTCTTGCACCACAGGAAACGAGGATGGATTTTGCGGTCTTGCCAGTAACAAAATGTCAATAGTTTTTTAATCACTTTTTTCAAAAATGCAAAAAAAATAGAACGTATAGATTATTTCCATACGCTCTATCTCACATTTCATATTAAATTTTTGAATTCTACAAACTGTTAAGGAAACAATCGGAGTTGGTGTAAACGAAAAAGCAGCCTTGAGTTCTGATAAAAACTGCCCTTTCGTTTACATCAATTTCGATTTTACCTTGGTGAACAAAGTCGCGTCCCTTTAG
>ENA-OQLI01001990-OQLI01001990.1-human-gut-metagenome-genome-assembly--contig:-NODE-1990-length-11761-cov-4.695204_pt1 | contig 11761 bp, 9 predicted proteins | sample MGYA00242805_ERZ504812 | MGnify/ENA primary metagenome ERZ504812 (study PRJEB26092, sample SAMD00036430) | human gut metagenome | host: Homo sapiens | study: EMG produced TPA metagenomics assembly of...
TGTTCATCCATTGATAATTCTACCTTTCTGATAATCGTTACCTCCATCTGTTGATGGAAGCATTATACTACATTGGGACATTTTCCTTTATGGTATATTAGGACATTATCATAAATGGTTCATAAAAGATAAGGAAAGCGATCCCCTTTTATTGACTTTTAAATGGCAAAATTATATAATGTAACGGATAAAAACAGGGAAAAGCATGATCAGGAAGCCAGGTGTAATTCCTGCACAAGTCCGTTACTGTACAGTCAGATACTGGTTGCTTTTTCAGAAACAGGATTTCCTGCGGCAACCGGGATAAGACTGATAGGAAAGAAGCTTTGTTGTCAGGACAGGGCTTCTTTTATTTACGTAACAGATGGGGCGGACGTGAAGATTGCCGTCACAATCCCGGAAACCCGCATAGCGGGTTCCTCATAGCTTTGGAGGCAAGAAACATGGAACATAAGACAGGATTGGAAGATTATTATGTGATTCGCGGACAGAAGAAAATGCGTTTTGGCTATACTACAGGTTCCTGCGCGGCAGCAGCTTGCAAGGGCGCCTGCCTGATGCTTCTGGGAAAAGAAAAGTTAACATCTGTACCGCTTATGACTCCCAAGGGAATCCTCCTTGACCTGGAACTGCATGATATTCAGATCAGTGAAAATCAGGTTACCTGTGCAGTGAAAAAAGATGCCGGAGATGATCCGGACACAACAAATGGCATTCTTGTGTATGCTACAGTGTGGAAGACGGATACTGCCGGAATCGTTATAGATGGCGGAGCGGGCGTAGGCAGAGTTACAAGACCTGGGCTCTCCCAGAAAGTGGGAGAAGCGGCGATCAATCCTGTTCCTCGTGCCATGATTCTTCGGGAGGCAGAAGAAGCTGCAGTTTCCCATGACTATGAGGGAGGGCTGAAGGTTGTGATTTCTGTTCCGGAAGGTGTAGAGATCGGCAAGAAGACCTTTAATCCCAGGCTGGGAATCACAGGGGGAATTTCCATTCTTGGAACCTCCGGAATTGTGGAGCCTATGAGTGAAAAAGCTCTTGTAGAAAGCATTCATGTGGAAATGAAGCAGCACTTTACCCAGGGCGAGAAGTACCTTCTTGTGACTCCGGGAAACTATGGGGCAGATTATCTGCGTGAGCACATGACCTTACCTTTCGAACGAAATATCAAGTGCAGCAATTATGTGGGAGAAACCATTGATATGGCTGTGGATATGGGCGTGAAAGGAATCCTATTTGTTGCCCATATTGGCAAGTTTGTAAAGGTAGCAGCAGGAATTATGAACACCCATTCCCACAGTGCAGATGCTCGAATGGAAGTGCTTGCATCCAATGCTCTTCGTGTGGGAGCGGATGGAGATACTGCCAGAGATATCCTGAATTGCAATACCACAGATGAGGCTCTTGATATTTTGCAAGAAAAAGGTCTTTTAGAGCCTGCAATGAAAGAAATTATGGAAAGAATCCAGTTTTATCTGGATCACCGTTCTTATGAACAAATTAAGCTTGGTGCGGTTGTTTTTAACAATGTATATGGATATCTGGGAAAAACAAGAGATGCCGGTGAACTGATTCAGGAAATTCAAAAGCAGGATGAAATGCTTAAACTTCAAATGTAAGCGGGATGATAGAGTGTGCAGATTGTAGGCATGGACAGTATGTTGCAGGGCATTTTTACGAATAAAGATATGTTCAGTTTATGAGAGCAAAAAATAAAAACAGAGTAGTTATGCTTAAAAACTATTTCAGAAAGAGAGATCTATGACAGGAAAATTATATGGCGTAGGAGTTGGCCCAGGGGATCCGGAGCTGATCACTTTAAAGGCCTTAAGACTTACAAAGGAAGCAGATATACTGGCTTTTCCAGGGGAAAAGCCAATAGAATCTGTGGCATACAGGATCATGAAAGGAGCGTACCCGGAAATTGACAGCAAACAGATGATTTCCCTGCCAATGCCCATGATCAAAGACAGAGAAGAACTGAAACGTGTTCATGATGAAGGAGCAAAAATAATTGCAGAATGGCTTGAGAAAGGAAAAAATGTAGTATTTCTCACCCTGGGAGACCCGACCGTATATTCTACATATATTTATGTACACAAACGTGTGGAACAGCTGGGATATGCCACAGAAATCGTCAGCGGCATTACATCCTTTTGTGCAGTCAGTGCCAGATTTAATGAAGGACTGGTGGAAAAATCCCAGCAGCTTCATGTAATCCCTGCCTCCTATCAGATAGAAGAAGCATTGAAGCTTCCCGGAACGAAAGTTTTGATGAAAACCGGCAAAAAAATGCAGGAAGTAAAAGCACAGATCAAAGCATCTGGTAATAAGGCCGAGATGATTGAAAATTGCGGAATGCCAGATGAGAAAATTTATAGAAGTGTGGAAGAAATTCCAGATGATGCAGGTTATTATTCGTTGATCATTGTGAAGGAAAAATAAGATAATGTAAATAAAAAACCAATGTAGGCAAAGTGAAAATTTATTAAAGTAAGAATTATAAAACTTTGCCGCACAATAAAAATTATAGTGAAAAAGGAGAGAAAGCCATGATTCATTTCGTAGGAGCAGGTTCCGGAGCACCGGATCTGATCACCGTAAGAGGAAAGAAATATCTGGAAGAAGCAGACGTAGTTATTTATGCAGGATCTCTGGTAAATCCCAAACTTTTAGAGTACACAAAGGATATTTGTACCATTTATAACAGCGCAAAGATGACACTGGAAGAGGTGCTTTCTGTTATGGAAAAGGCAGAAGCGGCAGGCAAGACAACAGTAAGACTTCACACAGGTGATCCCTGTATTTATGGTGCCATCCGTGAGCAGATGGATGTGCTGGATGAGAAGGGAATTGCTTATGATTACTGTCCGGGTGTCAGTGCATTCTGCGGTGCGGCAAGTGCTTTAAATCTGGAATATACGCTGCCGGATATTTCCCAGAGCGTGATCATCACCCGTATGGAAGGCAGAACTCCGGTTCCGCCAAAGGAAAGCATTCAGTCCTTTGCTGCTCATCAGGCAACCATGGTTGTTTTTCTCAGCACAGGAATGCTGGAAGAACTGAGCAGAAGACTGATCGAAGGCGGTTATACGGCAGATACTCCTGCTGCGATTGTGTATAAGGCAACCTGGGAGGATGAGAAGAAATTTGTGTGCACAGTAGGAACTCTGGCGCAGACTGCGAAAGAGAATCATATTACGAAGACTGCACTTATGATCATTGGAGACTGCGTAAATGCCGCTCATTATGACCGTTCCAAGTTATACGATCCAGGATTTACAACAGAGTTCCGTGAAGCAACGAAATAAGAATAAGGTTATTTGATATGGCAGCTTAGGTTAGAGCCTGTTCCAGATGAAAGGAAAACGGATGAAAATTTCCATGATATGCTACACCCTGACAGGGCAGCAGACAGGAGAGAAACTAAAAAAGGGACTGGAAAAAGAAGGAAATATAGTTTCTCTTTTCACAAAGAGCAAATACATTCCAGATTCTATAAAGGGAAGCTGCGGGAAATGGACGGGAGAACAGTTCGAAACTGCAGACAGTATCATTTTCATTGGAGCAGCCGGAATCGCAGTACGCAGCATCGCCCCCTTTATACAGAGCAAAAAGAAAGATCCGGCTGTGCTGGTAGTAGATGAATTGGGCAAATTTGTGATATCCCTGCTGTCCGGACATCTTGGCGGGGCAAATGAACTTGCCTGTCTGGCTGCAGACATTTTACAGGCAATCCCTGTAGTCACAACAGCCACAGATCTTGAGGGGAAATTTGCTGTGGATGTGTTTGCAAAGAAAAACAACTGTCACATTTTTCGAATGAAAGAGGCGAAAGAGGTTTCTGCCGCGCTGTTGGCAGGTGAGAAGGTTGGATTCTACAGCGAATTCCCCTGGGAGGGAGAACTGCCAGAGGGACTGATCTGGTGTCAAAAAACTGGCATATCACTTTCTGAAATACAGTATGAAACTGTGGATGGCACACCACTTCCAGAGGTGGGGATTGCCGTGACCGTACATAAAAGCTGTCATCCCTTTGCCTCAACGACGCATGTAGTTCCACCAGCTGCTGCGCTTGGAATGGGTTGCCGGAAAAATAAAGAATCAGAAGCCGTGGAAAAAGCAGCATTTAGCTGCCTGAAAGAAAATGACATTTATCCGGAGGCAGTTGCAGCTCTAGCAAGCATTGATGTAAAAAAAGAAGAACCCGGGCTTCTGGCTCTTTCAGAAAAGCTGGGAGTTCCTTTCAAAACATTTTCCAGTGAGGAACTTCTGTCTGTGCAGGGTGAATTCACCTCATCCTCTTTTGTGAGTAAGACAGTAGGTGTGGATAATGTGTGTGAACGAAGCGCGGTGAAAGCCGCAGAGAATCATACTGGCATTCATTTTATACAGAGAAAACGGGGCGCAGAGGGCGTGACAACGGCTCTTGTCCTTGGAGATTGGAGGATACGTTTTGAGTAAAGAAAAGAAAATCTATGTGGTAGGAATCGGACCAGGTTCTTATGAAGGAATGACAGGAGCTGCAGCTACAGCTCTTGAAAAAAGTGATGTGATCGTTGGATACACTGTTTATATTGATCTTGTAAAAGACCATTTTCCGGGAAAATCTTTTCTCACTACACCTATGAGAAAGGAAGTAGACCGCTGTGTAATGGCTTTTGATGAGGCTATGAAAGACCAGACAGTTTCCATGATCTGCAGTGGTGATGCGGGAGTTTACGGAATGGCTGGTCTTATGTATGAAATCGGCGCAAACTATCCGGAGGTGGAGCTGGAAGTAGTTGCAGGTGTTACAGCAGCAACCGGAGGAGCAGCAGTTCTTGGTGCTCCATTGATCCACGATTTCTGTCTGATCAGTCTCAGTGATCTGCTCACACCATGGGAAAAGATCGAGAAGCGTCTTCTTCTGGCTTCGGAAGCTGATTTTGTGATTGTTCTTTACAATCCGTCCAGTCACAAGAGACACGATTATCTGAAAAAAGCCTGTGAACTTATGCTTCAACACAAATCTCCGGAAACAGTATGCGGTACCGTACAGAACATTAACCGCGAGGGTGAAACTGCCAGGGTTATGACTCTGGCTGAATTGAAAGAAACACAGGTAGATATGTTTACCACTGTATTTATTGGAAATTCACAGACCAGAAATATTGATGGAAAAATGGTAACACCAAGAGGATATAAAAATGTCTGATGTTGTTGTTTTTGCAGGCACCACAGAAGGCTGTGAAATCTGCAGCTTTCTGGCAAAAAATAAAGTAAGTGTGCTTGCATGTGTCGCTACCGATTACGGTAGCAAATCATTAAAAGAGGGAGAATATCTGAAAATCCACGCTGGCCGCCTGAATGGGGCGGAGATGGAAAATCTTCTGAAAGAACTCAGTCCCGGATTGGTGCTGGATGCTACCCATCCGTATGCTGCCGAGGTAACGGAGAACATTCGTGCTGCCTGCCAAAATACAGGTTTTTCTTACCAGCGAGTATTAAGAGAGGCTGGTGCTTATCAGGATAAGGCTGTTTATGTGGAGAATACAGAGGCAGCAGTGGAATTTCTGGAAGGTACAAAAGGAAATATCCTGCTTACCACAGGCAGCAAGGAGCTTGGAAAATTTACAGCTTTATCTGATGCAGGAGAACGCATTTATGCCCGTGTTCTGTCTTTGCCATCTGTGATGGAAACCTGCAAAGGGTATGGCTTTGAGGGCAAGCATCTGATCGGTATGCAGGGACCCTTTTCCATGGAATTAAACGCAGCCATGCTTCGTCAGTATGACTGCAGATATCTTGTGACAAAGGATACAGGAAAAGCAGGTGGTTTCCAGGAGAAAATTGATGCTGCACTTATGTGCGATGTGATTCCTGTTATAATTGGAAGACCGCTGCAGGAAGAGGGCCTTTCTGTGGCAGAATGTAAACATATGCTCGCGGAACATTTTGGACTCACCCTGAAACCTCACGTTACACTCCTGGGAATTGGGATGGGAAGTGAGAAAACCCTCACAATTCAGGGAAAAAGGGCAGTTCAAAGAGCTGATCTGATCATTGGGGCCAGGCGTATGGCAGATTCCATCCGGGAGCCGGGACAGCCGGTGGTGTATGAATACCGCAGTGATGTGATTGGAGCTTATATTAAGAGCCATCCGGAATATGAGAATATTGTGATAGCTTTGTCCGGGGATGTGGGATTCTACAGCGGAGCGAAGAAGCTGCTGGATGTGTTGAATGGAAGGAAACCAGAGGGTGTTTTAGCAGATGATTTAAAAGGGCAGGAGGACAGTGAAAAAGAAAATGGCTGTGTCTCCATTGAGATTATCTGCGGAATTTCTTCTGTGGTTTATTTTATGTCCCAGATCGGTTTATCCTGGGATGATGCGAAGATCACTAGTGCCCACGGCAAAAATTGCAATTTGGTTTCCATGATCAAGCAGAATCAGAAGGTTTTTTCCATTCTGGGAACAGGAAGTGCGGTTGCAGAACTTGCACAGAAACTGGTGGAATATGAGATGGGAGATGTGGTTCTCTATGTTGGAGAAAACCTTTCCTATCCAGATGAAAAAATATTCCAGGCGAACGCCAGTGAACTGACTTCCTATGAGGGTCAGGCATTGAGCGTTGTCTGTGCTTTTAATGAAAAAGCCAGACCGGCATTTTCCACTCATGGAATTCCAGATGAGAAATTTATCCGTGGAAAAGCACCTATGACAAAAGAAGAGGTGAGATGTGTTTCCCTTTCCAAGCTTCGTCTTCAGGAAGATTCCATCTGCTATGATGTAGGTGCCGGAACAGGTTCTGTTTCTGTGGAAATGGCTCTTCGCGCAGATCAGGGACAGGTTTTTGCTGTTGAGAAAAAGGATGACGCGGTGGCTCTTCTTTACGAAAACAAACAGCGGTTTGCAGCGGATAATCTGGAAATTATAAAGGGCGAGGCACCGGAAGCACTAAAAGAACTGCCGGTTCCTACTCATGCGTTTATCGGTGGTTCATCAGGAAATCTGAAAGAAATCGTTGCTCTGCTTTTAGAAAAGAACCGGGATGTGCGGATCGTGATCAACTGCATTACGCTGGAGACTATCAGTGAGGCACTGGAGGTATTGAAAAAATACGATTTCGCAGATCAGGAAGCAGTGCAGCTTACAGCCTCCAGATCAAAAGAGATTGGAAGATACCACCTAATGATGGGAGAGAATCCTATTTATATTATCACCTGCCAGAGCCCCCGGGCGTGGATATGACAGGTGTGGTTTTCTTAAGAGTGCAGAAAAAGGCTGTTGGCGCAGAAAGAAGAGGAGGACTATCATGAAAAAAAGAATACCCAGGATCTTGCTTGCAGCAGGAGCCAGCGGAAGCGGAAAAACACTTCTCACCTGTGGTCTGCTGCAGGTACTGGTAAACAGAGGGATAAAGACAGTCTCCTTTAAATGCGGACCGGATTATATTGATCCCATGTTCCATACCCAGGTAATTGGTACAAAATCCCGAAATTTGGACACTTTTTTTACAGGAGAGGATATTACCCGATCTCTTCTTGCAAAAAACAGTGCTGACTGTGAAATTGCAGTGATGGAAGGCGTTATGGGTTTTTACGATGGAGTGGCAGGAACCACTACTTTGGCAAGTGCTTATGATCTGGCGCGAGTTACGGATACGCCGGTTATTCTGATCGTGAACAGCAAGGGAATGAGTGTCTCTCTTGCTGCCTACATAAAAGGCTTTCTGGAATACAAAAAAGACAGCCGCATAAAAGGCGTGATTTTTAATCAGATGTCCCCTATGCTCTATCCCAGAATGAAGAAACTGGTGGAAGAGGAGCTTGGCATCAAAGTACTGGGCTATGTGCCAAGGGTGGAAGATTGTGTGATCGAGAGCCGACACCTGGGACTGATTTTGCCAGAAGAAATCCCGGAACTGAAGGGACGGCTTTTGAAGCTGGCAGAAGTGCTGGAGAACAGTCTGGAAATAGAAGAGATATTAAAACTGGCCAATGAGGCACCAGTGTTGGAATATCCATTGTTGGAAAAGACAGATGAGAGATCCCTATGTCAGCCATCTGGAACCAGTGCAATAGCTGAAAAGGTGAAAAGAGAAGTGGATGTATTGACTGAAATGAGTCAGGTGTATACCTGGAAAAGCCAAAAGAAGCTTCGGATCGGTCTTGCGAAAGATGAGGCATTCTGCTTCTTTTATGAAGACAATCTGGATCTTCTTCGTTCCATGGGTGCCGAGCTGGTGGCCTTTTCGCCTGTACATGACGGACATTTACCAGAAAATCTGGACGGACTTCTTCTCTATGGTGGATATCCGGAATTAAATGGAAAAGCATTGGAGGAGAATCTTTCTATGCGGCAGGAAATTGCGGCAGCCATAAAGGATGGAATGCCCTGTCTTGCAGAATGCGGTGGGTTCATGTATCTCCACGAAAGCATGGAGGGAATGGATGGGAAATTCTATGAAATGGCAGGCGTTATTCCGGGTAAGGTATGGCGCACACCCAGACTGACCCGGTTTGGCTATATTACTTTGAAGCAGAATCAGGGGATTTCCCATGGAAAACAGGAAACTGCAATTCTTGGGGAGTCAGATCTTGGAGTAAGTCCGGCCCATGAATTTCATTATTTTGATTCGGATAATTGTGGAACTGCATTTCATGCTTCCAAACCGGAAAGCAAACGCGGGTGGGACTGCATGCACGGCTTTGATCATTTGTTAGCTGGCTTTCCTCATTTATATTATTACGCAAATCCGAAAATCCCACAGGCATTTTTAAAAAAGTGTCTGGAGTATAAGGAGTTACAAAAATGATACGATTATTAACTCTTCCAGCAGGTTTTATTCTTGACCTGCTTATAGGAGATCCAAGATGGCTATATCATCCGGTATGTCTCATAGGAAATCTGATCAGCATACTGGAAAAAGGAATACGAAAGGTGTTTCCGAAAACAGATAAGGGTGAGCGGGCAGGCGGCATTCTGGAGGTTGTCTTTGTCTGTATTATTAGCTTTTTTATTCCTTGCGGTGTGATCTATCTGCTTTATAAATGGAATTTCTGGCTGGGCTTTGCACTGGAGACTTTCTGGTGCGGACAATTACTTGCGACGAAATCTCTGAAAGCTGAAAGCATGAAAGTGTATGATCGATTGAAAAACGGAACCATTGAGGAGGCGCGGTATGCAGTTTCCATGATCGTAGGCCGCGATACAAAAGAGCTTACAGAAGAAGGCGTGACTAAGGCTGCTGTGGAAACGGTTGCAGAAAATGCTTCAGATGGAATTATTGCCCCTATGTTTTACATGGCAATTGGCGGCATTCCCCTGATGTTTTTGTACAAGGGCATCAACACTATGGATTCCATGCTTGGATATAAAAACGATAAATATCTGTATTTTGGAAGATGTGCAGCCAGACTTGACGATGTGGCGAATTATATTCCAGCCAGAATTTCCGGTTGGTTGATGGCATTGTCCACAGTATTTGTTGGAATGGATACCAAAAATGCAGTGAAAATATACAGAAGAGACCGCCGCAATCATGCAAGCCCCAATTCTGCCCAGACAGAAGCGGCTATGGCAGGAGCCCTGGATGTACAGCTGGCAGGAAATGCTTATTATTTTGGTAAGCTATATGAAAAACCGACGATCGGGGATCCGATCCGCCCGGTTGAAATCGAGGATATTCCAAGAGCGAATAAACTGCTTTATGCAACCTGTATTGTGGGAGCAATTTTATTCTTCGGGCTGAGTGTTCTTCTGAAAACTGTGTTATAGCGGATTTTGCTGAAAAAACAGCAACAAATAAAAGATTAAAGTATGTTTTAAAATTGTGACGCACATCTTACAGAAAGCCTTTTTCAAACACGCTTTAGATCATGTAATTACTTGAATGGAGACAACAATGGAAAAACACATACATGGCGGTGATGTGTATCATCATCAGGGGTGCATTGACTTTTCAGCAAACTGCAATCCTCTTGGTACCCCGGAGGGAATCAAAAAAGCGATCATTGAAAGTCTGGAGCATATAAATGACTACCCCCAGGTAGGCTGCACTCCCTTAAAAAAAGCCATTGCAGAATATGAGAATACGAAGCCGGATCAGGTGATCTGCGGAAACGGCGCTGCAGAGGTGATCTTTTCCCTTTGCCGGGCGGTGAATCCAAGACGGGCTCTGGTGCCGGCTCCGACTTTTGCAGAATACCAGCAGGCATTATATAGTGTAGATTGCCAGGTAGAGTTTTTTCTCCTGAATGGGAAAAAGAGGTTTGTGCTGGAGGAAAACTTCTTACAGGCATTGACAAAAGAGATTGACATTATTTTCCTGTGTAATCCCAATAATCCAACCGGGCTTCTGGTGGAAAAACCGTTGCTGGAAAAAATTCTGAAGCGTTGTCAGGAGCTTGATATTCTTATGGCTGTGGACGAATGCTTCCTGGATTTCGTTCCATCACCAGAAAAATATACGCTAAAAGAATATCTGGAAACCTATGACAATCTGTTTCTTCTGAAAGCTTTTACAAAGCGCTATGCTATGGCAGGCGTGAGACTTGGCTATGGCCTTTGCGGAAATAAAGGACTTCTGAGAAAAATGGAAGGTGTATGTCAGCCCTGGAATGTCTCTTCCATGGCACAGGCGGCTGGTCTGGCGGCTTTGCAGGAAAGAGAATATGTAGAAAAGGGAAGACAGGTGACCTTTCAGGAACTGGCATATCTGAAAGAAGAACTGGCGGCACTTGGCTATCCGGTTTATCCTTCTCAGGCGAATTACGTGTTTTTTACAGGTCCGGCGGATTTGTATGAGAAGCTGGAGCAGAAGAAGATCCTGATCCGCGATTGCAGTAATTATACCGGGCTTTCCAAAGGATATTACAGGGTGGCGGTGAAGAAACATGAAGAAAATCAGCAGCTTGTCAGGGCATTGAAAGAAATAGATAGAACCAAAGTTGAAAATGTGATTTTATAAAAGGAGGAACACATTTTGGCAAAAGCAATCATGGTGCAGGGGACAATGTCCAATGCCGGAAAAAGCCTTCTGGCAGCAGGCCTTTGCAGAATTTTTAAACAGGACGGGTACCGTGTGGCACCTTTCAAGTCCCAGAATATGGCGTTGAATTCTTTTATCACAAAAGAAGGTCTGGAAATGGGACGTGCCCAGGTGATGCAGGCAGAAGCAGCCGGAATTGCTCCTTCTGTTCTGATGAATCCTGTTCTTTTAAAGCCTACAAACGATGTAGGCTCCCAGGTAATCGTAAACGGTGAGGTTTTGGGAAATATGAGCGCCAGGGATTATTTCAAATATAAGAAAAAACTGGTGCCGGATATTATGAAGGCTTACAATGCTCTTGCAGCAGAAAATGATATTATTGTTATAGAGGGAGCCGGAAGTCCGGCGGAAATCAATCTGAAAAGTGATGATATCGTAAATATGGGTATGGCGAAAATGGCAAAGGCTCCGGTTCTTCTGGTGGGAGATATTGACCGTGGCGGTGTTTTTGCCCAGCTGATCGGAACTGTTATGCTTCTGGAAGAAGACGAGAAGGAGATGGTAAAAGGTCTGATCATCAATAAATTCCGTGGAGACAAAACCATTCTGGATCCCGGAGTGGAAATGCTGGAGGAAAGAAGCGGCATTCCGGTTGTAGGCGTAGCTCCTTATCTGAATATTCAGGTGGAGGATGAGGACAGCCTGACGGAACGTTTTGAGACAAATCGGACAGTAGACCTGCTTGACATTGCGGTGATCCGACTTCCCAGAATTTCTAATTTCA
>ENA-OQLI01001992-OQLI01001992.1-human-gut-metagenome-genome-assembly--contig:-NODE-1992-length-11742-cov-3.302626_pt1 | contig 11742 bp, 9 predicted proteins | sample MGYA00242805_ERZ504812 | MGnify/ENA primary metagenome ERZ504812 (study PRJEB26092, sample SAMD00036430) | human gut metagenome | host: Homo sapiens | study: EMG produced TPA metagenomics assembly of...
CGTCATCGTCAGCGCCACTTTTATCCTTATGGGCCAGGTGGGCGCGTTCACGATTCCCTACCTGACAGGCCCCAACAATCCAAAAATGCTGGGCATCCTGCTGTACCAACAAACGGGCACCTACATGAATTATGAACGTGCGGCCGCACTTTCGGTGCTGATGTTCCTCATCTGCCTGATCGTCGTGCGGCTCGTGCTCAAGCTCTGTTCGCGGCTGCTCTCGCGCGCGAACCGCCTGAACGAGCGGCTGCAAAAGGTCATCCTCACGAGCCTCAAAACGCTTCTGTATCTGCTTACCATCATCATCACAGCCGAGGCGCTCGGCATCAACACCTCGTCGCTCACCGCCATCATGTCGGTGCTGACGTTGGGCGTCACGCTGGCCGCCGAGGACATTCTCGGCAACGTCGCCGGCGGACTCGTCATTCTCTTCTCGCATCCGTTCTCGCTCGGCGACGAGATCGAAGTCGGCGGCACGACCCCCGACGGGCTCTTCTCGCTCGATTCGCGGCGGTGCGTGGGTGCCTGCGGACTCGCTCCGGTCGTGATGATCGGCCCCCGGGTCTATGGACGGCTCAAGGTGACCGATGTCAAAGGTATCCTCGACGAAATCCAGGCCCTCGAAAAAGAGATCTGACGACGCGGTATTACGTTAAATAAAAGAGACCGGGCCTGCACAGAAATACAGGCCCGGTTCGTTCCCTCCGGAACAAAAGCCGCCTCGCCGACAATCGGTTCCACCAGTCCGAACGAAGGCCCCCGCAACGATCCGCAGAGCCTGGATGATCGAAACCAGGCATTCTTCCTGCCATAAAATGCACGGGAAACCCCTCCCCGACATCTGCAAGCCAACAGGGGCTATGCTCGAACCCGAAAAAACACGTACCCCGTCACAAAAGATTTCGCGGAAAAGTCGTCAAACCGGATAATTTGGCGTACCTTTGCCCGACAAATCATCATAAATGAATCAATTAGAAGAATTTAAGGCTTTAGGACTGTCCGACGATATACTTACTGCCATTGCCAAAAAAGGGTTCGAAACCCCCTCGGCCATTCAGAGCCTCACCATTCCCCACCTGCTCACCACCGACAAAGACATCATCGCACAAGCACAGACCGGCACGGGTAAAACCGCCGCTTTCGGCCTGCCGATTATCCAGATGCTGACTTCCCGACGGAATATTCCGCAGGCCATCGTCCTCGTTCCGACCCGCGAACTGGCCCTGCAGGTGACGCAGGAACTCATTTCGTTCAATACCCACGACCTTTCGATCGCCCCGATCTACGGCGGCGCCTCGATGACCGAACAGCTGCGGCGCTTGAAAAAAGGCATCGACATCGTCGTCGGCACGCCGGGCCGCATCCTCGACCACATCCGCCGGGGCACGCTCGACCTCTCGGCGATCGCCTACCTGGTGCTCGACGAGGCGGACGAAATGCTCAACATGGGTTTCATCGAGGATATCGAAGAGATCATGCACGCCATGACCGGCCCCAAACGGGTGCTACTCTTCTCGGCCACGATGCCCGACCGCATCGCGGCGCTGGCCCGCAACTACATGCACGAACCCGACCTCCTGAAGGTCGAATCGCAGCACGTCACGACCGACCTGACGAACCAGATCTATTTCGAGGTGCGCGAAGGCGACAAATTCGACGCCCTGACCCGCATCATCGACGTCGAACCTGAGTTCTACGGCATCGTCTTCTCCCGCACCCGAACGGGCGCGGACGATATCGTGGCCAAACTCCTGGAACGCGGCTATGCGGCCGAAGTCCTTCACGGCGACATTTCGCAGGCCCAGCGCGAGAAGATCCTGGGCAAATTCAAGAAAAAACAGGTCAATATCCTGGTGGCTACGGACGTGGCGGCCCGGGGCATCGACGTAAGCAACCTCACGCACGTAATCAACTACTCGCTGCCGCAGGATTCCGACAGCTATGTCCACCGCATCGGACGCACGGGCCGCGCCGGTAACCAGGGAACGGCCATCACCTTCATCTCGCCCTCCGAGATGCGCAAATTCGGGTTCCTGAAGCGGACGATCAAGGCCGACATCAAGCTGGAACAGCTCCCCACGCCGGCCGACATCATCGCCACCAAGCGCAACAAGATCAAGGAAGATCTGGACGCCATCGTCGAGAGCGAAAGTTACGGCGAATGTACGGGGATGGCCGCCGAACTACTGGAGAGTTATCCGCCCGAAGTGGCCTTGAGCGCCCTGCTGCGCCTGGCCTTCAAGAACGAGCTGAGCGAGAGCAGCTACCCCGAAATCCGCTCGATCGACGTCGATCGCAAGGGCAAGGCCCGGATTTTCCTCGCCTTCGGTGCCCGCGACGGCTACGACACCCGCAAAACGGTCCGGCTCCTCAAACAGGAGTGCGGACTCTCCGACCACGACATCGACGACGTACGGGTCATGGAGGACTTCTCGTTCGCAACGGTTCCCTTCGACCAAGCCGAAAAAGTCGTCAGGACTTTGAATAAGCTCTCGCACGGACGTCCCATCGCGGAAATATCGAAAGACAGCCCTTCGGCCCGCACATCCGGCGGAAGACAATCCCACCGCCGCAGGGAGTCCGACACCCGATCCGGACGCAAAACCGGCCGGAAACCCGAAAGCCGGGAATCCTATCGCCAAGACTCCTCCGTGCAGGAGGCTTTCGGTGCGCCCGACGATCGGAACGGACATCGGAAATCCGTCCGCAGCCCAAAAACGTCCGGCACGAAAGCCGGGAAGAAACCCGCAACAACCGTCAAAGCGAGCAGCAAAACGTACACACCGGAGAAAACCGCTGCGAAGAGAGCTTCCGAACTCCCCGAAAACTGGTTCGAAGAGTGGTTCGGCCAGCGACAACCCGCCCGCAACAAAAAAGGGCCGAACCGGACCCCGAAGCGAAAAAACAGAGATTAAACATCAAACCGGCTCCCCGGCCGAGGCGGGTCGTTCGTCCGCAGGAGATTTGGCGATCGTGAAGCTGAAGGTCGCCCCTTCGCCATAGACCGACTCCACGGTCATCTCGCCGCCGTTGCGATGCACCAGGTCCAGGCAAAGCTGCAACCCCAGTCCCGACCCCTCCTCTTTTCCGGTCCCGTAAGTGGTGAAATACATCGCAGGATCGAGCACTTTATTCAGGTCTTCGGGCTTGATGCCGACTCCGAAATCACGCACCCGGACAACGGCGTGGGTCGGGGTTTCGGCCGTGGAAACGATAATCTTCCCTCCTCCTTCCGGGCTGTATTTGATCGCATTGCTCAACAAGTTGCGGACGATCGTCTTGACCATATCGACATCGCACCGCACGTGAATCGGCGCGGGAATGTCGTATTCGACGACAATTCCTTTGGTCCGGGCCACCGACTCCGAAATTTTCGAGGAAAAGAGTACGACTTCGGCCAGATCGACATCCTGATACACCGTATGCATCCTCCCGGTCTGACACTTCGTCCACTTGAGCAGGTTGTCGAGCAGCGAAAAGGTGTCTTCGGCAATGTCGTTGCCCATGCGAAGCATATCGAGGTTCCCGGCTCCGACCCGCTCCGCATCCAGGCTGTCGAGCAGGGTGTTGAACAGCATCTTGAGGCTTCCGATCGGAGAGCGCAGGTCGTGGGCGATCACCGAATACATCTTGTCGCGGCTGGCCAGGGTCTCCTGCAGCTCCTCGTTCTGCCGCCCGATGACGCGCTGCGCCTCTGCCATCAACATATGATGCGCCACCCGCGTAATCAGCTCCTCGTGATTGAAAAGCTTCGACACGTAATCGCTGGCCCCCATCGTTAACCCTTTGACAATGTTTTCCGAATCGTGGAGCGCCGAGAGAAAAATCACGGGAATCCGGCAGAATCGCTCGTCGGCCTTGAGCCGCTCGATCACCTCATAACCGTTCATGTCCGGCATCATGATATCCAGCAGAATCAGATCCGGAGATTCGCTTTCGACCTTCTCGAGCGCTTCGCGGCCACCTGTCGCAGTCACGATCCTGTATCCCGCCTTTCCAAGTATGGTTTTCAGCAACAGGACGTTGGTCGCAATATCATCGACGACAAGAATCTTATAATTTTCAGGATTGACCGAGAGATTTTCCATAAAACAGACCTTGTGACACACAAGCGAGGTAGATAACCGCTAACAGATTTCATCGGAGTACGAAGAAATTTTCCGAAACGGCAACCGTATCGAAGGCAAGGAACGACAGCCGACTATGGCCGAAAAACAGCGCGTATCCCGACGCGGAACCGAATTTACACGGACGATCTGCACCCGATTCGGAGGCGATTCACTTCAAGAACTTTTCGATGCGGACCTTCAGTTCCATCGGGTTGAAGGGTTTGACGATATAGTCTTCAGCTCCGTCCTGCAACAACTGAATACGCTCCGAAGTACTGTCTTCGCTCGATAACATAACCATCCGGATATGCCGGAACCGCTCGTCACTCTTGACGGCATGGAGAAATTCATCTCCCCGCATGTCGGGCATACGGATATCCGAAATAATCAGATCGGGCAAATCTCCGGCCTCCATCTGCTCGAGTACAGGCTTCGGACTGTCGAAATAGCGACAGTCGTAGTCCCGCCCCAGGCAGGCCATGATGATTTTGCCGATCATGTCCTTGTCATCGACAACGAATATCTTTTGCTTGTCCATATTTTCAACACTTTAATACGTCTGAAGAACACAAATTTCGTACAAATAGTCACTTTTTTGTCACAATCGAAATAATTGTGTCTAAAATCGGTTCCAAATGTATAAAGAATATACACAAAAACGACAAAAATTTGTCGTTTTCATAGCTGTTTCCTCCGAATACCGGTGCATACAACCGCAAAATAACCGTCTGAAAATCATATATCCTTGTATGAAAGTCGGATCGCTGCATATGGGACTAACCGACAAAACGGTCCTGCTCAGCCTATGCTGCCCGGTAAAAAATAAACTGCAACAAAGAGAGAGTAGTAGAATGGATACGGAGGAATCAATGGGAAATCATAATTTTCATCCATAACCTCATCACCGGCTAATCGAAAACGACCGGCAACCATTCCTCGAAAAAAATACATATTATATTGATACCAAACGAAAACCGCATTGCAGCTATCTGCAACGCGTTTTCTGTGAGGTCTGAAGCGGATTCGAACCGCTGTACAAGGTTTTGCAGACCTTTGCCTAGCCACTCGGCCATCAGACCCTGATTCCCTGGATCGGGTTTGCAAATATACGAAGATTTCTCTTTTCTGCAAAACTTCCGGGCAACTTTGCATTTTTATCGGCAAAAACCTATCTTTACAACCGCTAACCGAAGCCCCGAAGCGGGTCCGGAACCTACGGTTTCGCCCAAAAGAGGCGGAGCCGAACTCATTCGGGGATTGCCGGATACGGAAAATGAAGCGCGAAATTCCAGACATAGCCCTTACCCTCACGCCGGGAATAGGCCCGAAAGGGGCGGTCCATCTGCTCGACGTATTCGGTTCGGCAGAGGCGGTTTTCTCCGCTTCGGCCGACGAACTCATCGAAAAAGCCCGACTCCGACCGGAACTCGCGCGGGCGATCCTCCAAAAGAAAGCGTTCGCAGACGCAGAGCGCGAAGTCAAACATTGCCGCAAACACGGGATCGAGATCATCGCCTCCACCGACGCACAATACCCGGCCCTGCTGCGCGAAACCGCCGACTACCCGCATGTGCTGTATGTTCTGGGTTCCCCGGAAGCGCTCGGCAAGACGACGCTTACGATGGTCGGCACGCGTCGGATGACTCCGTACGGGCAACAGATGGCCGACCGGCTGATCGGCGAACTGGCAGACCGGGTGGCGGATACGGTGATCGTGAGCGGCCTAGCCTTCGGCATCGATACGGCCTGTCACCGTGCGGCGCTCGCTTTCGGCATGCCGACCGTCGGCATCATCGCCTCGGCCCTTCCCGGCATCACGCCCGCACAGCACACGGCCGTCGCCCGGGATATGATCGAACACGGCGGAGCCGTCGTTTCGGAGCTGCACTCCCAAACCAGGCAGAACGGCAACTTTTACCACTCCCGCAACCGTCTGCTGGCAGGCATAAGCGGCGGTACGGTCGTCGTAGAATCGCCCGTCGAAGGCGGGTCGATGGATACGGCACGGCTGGCGGACGGCTACAACCGCACGCTGATGGCCGTCCCTGGACGCGCGACGGACTTCGCCTCGGCCGGAGCCAATCTGCTGATTCGGACCCAGCGTGCCCAAATGGTATGCACGGGCGAAGATATCGTGCGGGAAATGATGTGGGACCAGAACCGCCCCGGCGATCTGATCGACCGGCCGACAGCGGCTCCCGCAGCACTCACGCGCGACGAAGAGGGGCTGCTGGGCTGCTTCCGCACCGACGACCCGATATCCGCAGAAGAGCTTTGCGAACTCTCGGGGCTCGGATTCGGCGAACTTTCGGCCCTGCTGCTGGGACTCGAAATGGCCGGAGCCGTCCGGCAGCTTCCGGGGAACCGATATATGAAACTACGCTAATAAAAAATAAATACAAAATACACTATCCCAATCCTATGAAACAATTCGTCATCTTATTTCTTTTATTTACTATCAGCCCAATCAGTTTCACTTTTGCACAAAACAAAATTTTCTGTGAAATTATTGAACAAATCGTAAGTCAGAAAAAAACTCGAATATACCTCGATTACGGGCAAGAACGCAATAAAAAGAAAGATATCAGACTCGAAAACGAAAATGAAAAAGCTGAAATCTTCTATTCCCGGGTGGAAGCACTTAACATTATGTCCGCATTGGGTTGGAAATTCGAGCAAGCATATGTAAAAGTATCTGGAAGCAGCGGAAACGGATATGGCAGTACATCAAGTACAACTCACTACTTGTTGAGTAAAGATGTAGATTCAATTCAGGAAATAAACAACATTATTGATGAAATAAAAGCAAAAAAATCCGAATTAAATAATATACCCACCGAATCAGAACAACGAGACACCAACTCTATAAACAAAATATTTTAAGACAAAATTTCCGAAACATTGAATTATCTGATCGACACCCACTCGCATATCTACGCCGAAGAGTTCGACGCCGACCGCGACGAGGCGATCCGCCGCGCCCGCGAAGCCGGGGTGGAGCGGCTGCTGCTGCCGGCGATCGACTCCGAGAGCCACGGGCGCCTCTTCGACACCGTGCGCCGCTATCCGGACCACTGCACCCCGATGATGGGGCTGCACCCGACCTCCATCAACGACAATCCCCGTTGGCGGGAAGAGCTGGCGTTGGTCGAACGCTACCTCTGCTCGCCACCCGAAGGCGTCGGACGATTCTGCGCCGTGGGCGAAATCGGACTCGACTACTACTGGGACGACCGCTTCAAGGCCGAACAGCTCGAGGCATTCACGAAACAGTGCCGCCTGGCCGCGACCTATGACCTTCCCGTCGCCATCCATACGCGGGCGGCCTGGAAAGATATGTGCCGCACTGTCGAAACGGAAACGAAGGCCGCCCGCGAAAAAGGGCTGCGCCTGCGGGGTGTTTTCCACGCCTTCGCCGAAGACGCCGACACCTACCGGCAGTTGAAGGAGTGCGGCGACTTCCTGTTCGGCATCGGCGGTGTGGTGACCTTCAAAAAGAGCCGGCTGGCCGATACCGTACGCGAAATGGAGCTCGACGACCTGGTGCTCGAAACCGACTGTCCCTACCTGACGCCGGTTCCCTATCGCGGCCAGCGAAACGAATCCGGATATATTCCTTATATTTGCAACAAAATCGCAGCGCTGAAAGGCACGACACCCGAAGAGGTAGCGGCAGCCACGACCCGCAACGCCCGGCGGATGTTCGGCTTCGACGCGGCGCGACAGACGACAAACGACCATTCAAGCCCTACCGAATCGATATGAAACCTTCGATCCTGATTATCTATACCGGCGGCACGATCGGCATGAAGCCCGACCCGACGACCGGCGCCCTCGTACCGTTCGACTTCAGCGGCATCTTCGAGGAGTTCCCGACCCTCCAAAGCCTGAACATCGGCATCGAGGTATTCACGATGGACCCCGTGATCGACTCATCGAACGTCAGCCCCCGCAACTGGCTCGACCTGGCGGCGATCATCCGCGACAACTACGCCCGCTACGACGGGTTCGTCGTGCTGCACGGCACCGACACGATGTCCTACACCGCTTCGGCCCTGAGCTTCCTGCTCGAAAACCTGGCCAAACCCGTCGTCTTCACCGGCAGCCAGATTCCGATCGGCGTGCTGCGCACCGACGGGCGCGAAAACCTGATGACGGCCATCGAAATCGCTTCGGCCCGCATCGACGGCCGCCCCGCCGTTCCCGAAGTGTCGCTCTATTTCCAGAACTGTCTGTTCCGCGCCAACCGCACGACCAAACGCAGTTCGGAAGACTTGAGCGCCTTCTGGTCGTACAACTATCCGGCCCTGGCCGACGTGGGCGTCAATATCACCTACCACACCGAATACATTCTCCAGCCGGAGCGCTACGACGAACCCCTGCACATCGCCGCCCGCCTGAGCGGAGGTATCGCCGTCGTCAAGCTCTTCCCCGGCATCGAGGAACGGACCCTGCGCGCGATGCTCTCGGCCGAAGGGCTCCGGGGCGTCGTGCTCGAAACCTTCGGCGCAGGAAACGCCCCGACCAGCGAATGGTTCATCCGCGTGCTCGAAGAGGCGATCGACCGGGGACTGATCGTCCTCAACGTCACGCAGTGCCGGGGCGGTCGGGTCATGATGGAACTCTACGAAACGGGACTCCGCCTGCAGCGGATCGGCGTGCTCTGCGGCCACGACATGACCACCGAAGCGGCCGTCACAAAATTGATGTACGTCCTCGGACTCGAACTGCCCCGCGAGCAAACGCTCGACCTGCTCCGCACGCCCCTCAAAGGAGAATTTACCGACTAAAACATTGTGCGTACGAAAATAATTTTGTATATTTCGGAGCTAAAAATCGCATCGACAGGGTCTCGGAGAGAGGCACGCAGACTGTCCGAAAAAGGATAAAACATTACCGCTCAATTCATTGCAGAGAATATTACTGCCGAAAAGAGAAACCGGGGCATTTTTCCGACCAGACAGCCGGATTGTCGAAAAAAGCTAAAATAAAACGAATTTGAACCGCGATAAGCCAGACAGGACAAAAAAAAATTACATTTTTTGAAATAAAAAACGCAAACGAAAAAACGATCAACTAATCAAAATTTTAATTAAACAACCATGAAAAAACTTTTTTTGATTGTAGCAGTCGCCATCTTCTCGCTTGGTACTGTTAACGCTTTCGCCCAGGAGACGACTACGCCTGCAACCGAGGAGACCGCAGTCGTTGAAGAAACCGTAGTGGACGAAGTTCCGGCTTCGGACACTCAGCTTGCCGAAGCTAAGCCGATGCACCAGGTGCTGATGCAGAAGTTCCTCGAAGGCGGTTGGGAGTGGATGCTTCCGGTGCTCCTCTGCTTGGTATTCGGTCTTGCCATTGCCATCGAGCGTATGCTTTACCTGAGCCTTTCCACCATCAACTCCAAGAAACTGATCGCACAGGTCGAAGAAGCGCTGAAAAAGGGCGGTATCGAAGCTGCCAAGGAAGTTTGCCGCAACAAGCGCGGTCCGGTCGCATCGATCTTCTATCAGGGTCTGGATCGTTACAACCAGGGTTTGGACAGTGTCGAGAAAGCCGTCGTTTCCTACGGTTCGGTACAGACCGGCCGCATGGAGTCGGGCTTGAGCTGGATCGGTCTGTTCATCGCACTTAGCCCGATGCTCGGATTTATGGGTACCGTCGTGGGTATGATCGAGGCGTTCGACGCCATCCAGGCTGCGGGCGATATCTCTCCGACGCTGGTTGCCGGCGGTATCAAGGTCGCCCTGCTGACCACCCTGCTGGGTCTTATCGCTGCGGTTATTCTTCAGTTGTTCTACAACTATATCGTTTCCAAGATCGACTCGCTCGTAAACGATATGGAGGATTCGTCCATCACCCTGATGGATATCCTGACGGCTTACAAGAAATAATTCGCACTTATAAAGACTTTATTCCCTATTATGAAAAAAATATTAAACATATTGCTGGGCGTCATCCTGCTGATTACGGTGATTCTGACCGTATATGCAATGGTGGCCGGCGGCAGCAACGAGGCGATCAACCTGAACCTCATCTGGAGTTATATCCTGATCGCAGTCGGTATTGCAACAGCACTGTTCACGGCCGTTTGGGGTATGGTCAACAGTTCCAAAGGCATCAAAGGAACGCTGCTTTCGACACTTCTGATCATCGTCATCGTCGCGGCAGCCTACCTGATCGCCCGCGGACATACGATCGAAATTCCGGACGTCGCGAACGGAGGCTTCTTCCCGCATCCTGAAACCGTTATCACGGAAGCCAGCATTCTGGTAACCTACGTAGCTCTGGGTGCCGCTGTTCTGACAGCTATTTTCACAGAGATATACAAAGCTTTCAAATAGAGTTTGAACGATGCCTATAGATAAAAGAAAAGTACAGGAGAGCAATGCCGGTTCAATGGCCGACATCGCTTTCTTGCTGCTCATATTCTTCCTGGTGGCTACGACGATGAACGTCGATACGGGTATCGCCCGTAACCTGCCGCCGATGCCCCCCGAGGATCAAAAGGTCGAGGATATGAAGGTGAAGATACGTAACCTTCTGCCCGTTCTGGTGAACGGCCGCGGCGATATCTTCGTGGGCAGGGCCGGCGAACAGGAGTACGTCGATATCCACCAGTTGAAGGACCGGGCGAAGGACTTCCTCCTCAATGTGATGGACGATCCCAACCTGCCCGAAAAAGAGGTCGAGGAGTTCGAGCTCCCCGACGGCAGCAAATGGAGCTATCCGGTCGGAAAAGGCGTACTCTCGCTGCAAACGACCAAAGATACCCAATATCAGATCTACATCATGGTACAGAACGAGCTGACGCGTGCGATCAACGAAATCCGTGACGAAGTTTCGAAGAATAAATTCCAAATGAAATTCTCGGATCTCGGAGAAGCGGAGCGCGGTATCGTAGCCAAAGCCGTTCCCATGAGTATCTCGGAAGCAGAACCCAGAGATTTAGGAGGAAAAAAGTAGTATGGCAGTAATTAAAAAGAAAGGCAACAAAAGTTTGCCCCCGATCTCTACCGCCTCGCTGCCGGACGTGATCTTCATGATCCTGTTCTTCTTCATGGTATCTACGACCATGCGCGATCAGGAATTACATGTAAAATACCAAGTTCCAGAAGCAACCGAGGTGCAGAAACTGGAGAAGAAATCACTCGTAAGTTACATCCACATCGGAGAGCCGATCGGCGTTTGGCGGGAACAGTACGGTCCTGCACCCCGTATTCAGCTCAACGATGCCTTCAAAACCGCTCAGGATATCGGCCAGTTCGTAGCTGCCGAGCGTGACAAGCTCAATGAGTCGGAGCGTGCCTTGATGACGATCTGTCTGAAGGCCGACCGATATACGACTATGGGCCGTATCACGGAGATCAAGCAGGAACTTCGCCGCGCGAATGCCCTGAAAATTTCCTACGCGGCTGCGAAAACCCTGGGATACTAATTTCAGGAAGGATTCATTCCCGAAGGGGATGTGTCAAATTGAGAAATTTGGCGCATCCCCTTTCAGGTATGTAAGAACAGACATCGAGGTTCACGGCGAAGAACGTGTCCTGACCGTACATAATCGAGCCGCGATACCGATAATAACGAAGCGGTTTGCCTGTTATGATACACCGTCTTTTTATTCGCCGGTTCG
>ENA-OQLI01001993-OQLI01001993.1-human-gut-metagenome-genome-assembly--contig:-NODE-1993-length-11742-cov-2.782178_pt1 | contig 11742 bp, 12 predicted proteins | sample MGYA00242805_ERZ504812 | MGnify/ENA primary metagenome ERZ504812 (study PRJEB26092, sample SAMD00036430) | human gut metagenome | host: Homo sapiens | study: EMG produced TPA metagenomics assembly of...
CTCTCCTGTCCGCACCGTTCCTCTTAAGCATTTGTCGCCGGGCGACTGTACTCTGCCTGCGTCTCCTGCACATCCATCAGTGTTTTTGCAATCAGCAGAGGATCTCCAAGCTCTGTCAGTACTTCTTCCTCTGATCTGCCATTTTGCATCTGTTCCTGAATATAGTTTTCATAATAACGGATCTGTGCTGTCACTTCCTGTTGAGACATGGTCTGAGACAGCCGTGTCCGCAGTTTTTCCAAAAATTCTTCTTTTCTCATCGTTATCCTCTTTTTTCTGTCACTCATCTGGTTACTGATTGATGGCCGTACTGAAATCCTCTATCTTCTGAAGTACACGCTCTTTTTCACTTCCTTCCAGAACCATGTGCTGATAATTATTATACCCGGACTCCGAAGAAAGAGAACAGGGGATAATATTGGTCACATCGTCTTCTGCCAGTTTCCCGTTTTCAACGGTAAAGGTCTGCTGAAAAATCATCGTATCCTTATCTGACGGATTCTTGTTTCCGCCAAAGCAGAAGTTTCCAAGACTGTATACAATATTTTTTCCCTGATATTTTTCTATTCCCTGAAGAACATGTGGATGATGTCCTACTACCAGATCTGCTCCCTGATCAATTGCCAGATGAGCCAGTGTTTTCTGGGCATCGTCCGGAATGTTCGATTTTTCCGTTCCCCAGTGGAAGCTTACAATGATTACCTGGGCTCCCTGATTCTTTACCTCCTGTATGGTGTCAATGACCTGCTGTTGTCTGCCGATCCCGTCTTTCAGTTCATAGATTCCGATCAGTCCCACTTTGATGCCTTTTACATCCATCACGGCTGTCCGATCATAGCCAAAAGTCGTAATTCCGGCTGCCTCCAGATACTGAATCGTATCTTCATAACTCTGATCTCCGTAATCATGACTGTGGTTGTTGGCAAGGTTGGTGGCCTCCACGCCACCCCGGGTAAGGATCTCTGTATAAGAAGGATCTCCTTTGAAAGCAAATGTTTTTTCCTGTCGGGCATCGGAGGTTGTCAGCGTTCCTTCCATATTTGCCACAGTGAGATCGTCCGCTGTAAATATTTCTTTTACATTCTGGAAAAAGTATCCCGGATCATTTTTCATCTGATAAAATGCATCAAAACTGGTGCTCTGATCAAAGTTTATATCCGTTCCCAGCGTACAGTCACCCACCATACTGACCGTGATAGAAACCGGTTCACCTGTCGGTTCGGGTGTCGTTGGTTCATTCCGGGCGTCTCCGGACGTACTGTCCGCAGAATTATCATCTTCCGATGCTGTATTTTCTTCCTGCTGTTCTTGTTTTGCATTTTTTTGATCCGTCTGTGCCTGTCGCCGATTCAGCGCTTTGGTAAGTGCTGCTGCTCCCACAAGAAGTGCCAGAAAAATAGCAACGGTGATGGCTCCGATCTGCATGTACACAATTTTTTGTCGATGACTCAATCGCCGTCTCCTAGATCTTTTTCTTTGCCGTTTTTTATCCATTTTATCGCCAACTTTCTGTCTGTACTCTTTGCTTCCTCTGATGTATTGTTTTTCCATGCTTATTCTTCATGATACCTGCTTTTGTCTGAAACTGCAAGTATTCCACTTCATTTTCCGTTTACTTTTTTCTTTCAGATGTTTATAATATTTGTAACATTCTTCGTAACTATTCAGTAACCACTGTACCGCGAGGTGTTTTGGCACGTAACTGTGAAGGTACTGAACAGTTACCATTCTTCACAGAAAGGTAAATGTTTTATGAAAAAGACAAATCCATATCAGGTCACCGAATGGTACCGTTCTGTCATCCGTACACAAATAAAGCCGGGAGATCTGTGTATCGATGCTACCATGGGAAACGGCCATGATACATTATTTCTAAGCCAGCTGGCTGGTCCGTCCGGATGTGTCCTGGCTTTTGATATTCAGCAGGCTGCCCTTGATTCCACCAAAGCACTTTTACAGGAACACGAACATCTGGCACCCGTACAGCTTTTACTGGACAGCCATGCACACATGTCTTCTTACGCAGAACCGGGAACGGTTTCCTGTATCGTTTTTAATCTTGGATATCTTCCTTCGGGAGATCATTCGATCGCCACCCACAAAGAGTCAACAATTGTAGCACTGGAACAAGGACTGGAACTTTTAAAGACAGGCGGATGCATCAGTCTTTGTATTTACAGTGGAGGTGATAGTGGCTTTGAGGAACGGGACGGTGTACTGGATTATCTGAAGGGATTGGATTCAAAGAAATATCTGGTGGTACTTTCCTGTTATTATAATCGACCGAATCATCCGCCGATTCCTGTGATAATTTATAAGATGTAGAGGGAAAACGGAAAGTTGGTAAAAAAGATACCAGAGTCAAATGGTCTGAAATCTTCCTGCAAGCAAACCTGCATCAGATTTCAGATCTTTTGACCCTGGTATCATCATTATATTGGATCCAGAGGAAATCCTATGGTGATTTTGGTTCCCTGGCCCGGCTGGCTTTCGGTTCGGATCTGGGCATGATGAAGGGCTGCGCCGTGTTTTACGATAGACAGTCCCAGTCCTGTACCGCCGGTCTGCCTGGAATGACTTTTATCTACACGATAAAAGCGTTCGTAAACTCGCTCCTGTTCTTCTTTGGCAATTCCTATTCCGGTGTCCTCCACCTGCCAGTATATTTTATCTGTAGTTTTCCACATCCGTACCCATAATATTCCATGTTCCACATTGTACTTAATACCATTATCCATCAGATTATACAACATCTCATATAAGATCTGACGCACACCTGTAATTTCCTGTGTTGTTCCTTCGATTTTCATCGTGATATCTTTTTTCTTGGCCGCATGATGAAGGGTAGCTCCGATGTCTTCCGTCAGTTCATAGAGATCCACAACTTCTTCCTGCATCTGACTGGTTCCTTCTTCCAGTTTTGATAACTGGATAATATCCTGTACCAATGCAGTAAGCCGATTGGCTTCCTGATGGATCCTGGAGGCGAATTCCGGAATGTCTGCCGGCTGAACCATGCCATTTTCAATCAGTTCCGCATATCCGGAGATCGACATCAGCGGAGTTTTTAATTCATGAGATACGTTAGCAGAAAATTCTCTCCGCATCTGTTCCGCGGCATTTTTTTCTGTGATATCCCACACCATAATTACTGCACCATACGTTTTTCCTGTTACCTTTACCGGATTGGCAAGAAGCTGGTAGAATCGTCCATGAGTTTCAAGCACCGTCTCGATATGCTCGCCTGCCAATGCTCCATCCAGTGCTTTTTTCAATTCTTTATTCCGGCTCACACGGCTGATTGGTCTTCGGATACAGTCGCTCGCCTGTACCTGGAACAGTTCCTGTGCCGCCTTGTTGATCGACAGTACTTCTGTCTGACTTGCAACCACAAGACCGTCTTTCATATTTTCTGTAATTGCCAGATATTCTTCATGACGTTCTTTCAATTCCTGGATCTGTCCGGCAATCTGTCTGTTCTGTTCATGTACACGCATCAGAAGCGGCCGTAATTCTTCATATTCCACATGTCGCAGCGGGTGTTCCAGATCCATCGTATTGATTGGTTCCACCAGTTTTTTTGTCTGGTTCTGAATCACAAAAAACGCTATTCCGATGATTGCCAACACCAAAACAGCCACCAGTGTAATCCCTGACTGCAGATACCCAAGAACAGAATCGATGCTTCTTGATACACGGAGAATTTTTCCGTCCTCCAGCAGGATAGCGTAGTAAAAAGTCTGTTTGGCCAGTGTTTCCGAATATCGCAGCATCTCACCGGAGCCTTTTTTTTCTGCTTCCTTTACTTCCGGGCGGTTACCGTGGTTTCCCATGGCAGATGCATCTTCCAGCGAATCGTACAACACCGTACCATCCGTATTTAACAGTGTGATCCTGTTATCCGACTTCAGACTGCTGATTTTCTCGTTCAGATAGTCGCCTTCCGTTTCCTCAATCGCTACTCTGATGTATTCCGCTTCTTCCCGTACACTGTCGTGCATGTATCCGTTAAATTTACTGTACATTGTCAGGCTGACAACTAAAAAGGTAAGCAGAATGGAGACCGTCAAAAGGACTCCAACCTGCTTTAAAATTTTCTGTCTCATGCTTCGTCTCCCATACGATAACCTACACCACGGACAGTTTCAATACATGCACCTGCTTCGCCGAGTTTCTGACGCAGAGTACGTACATGGACATCCACAGTTCTGGTCTCCCCATCAAAATCGTATCCCCAGATTCTGGTAAGCAACTGGTCACGTGTCAGGACAATTCCTCTGTTTTCCACCAGATATTTTAACAATTCAAATTCTTTCAGAGTCAGTTCTACCTTCTGTCCGTGCACCAGCACTTCATGGCGCTGAATTCGAATCTGGATCGGACCATGAACCAAGGTCTCCTCCGTCCGGCTTCCCCCTCTTCGAAGTACCGCCTTCACGCGGGAGATAAATTCCATCATGCCGAATGGTTTAGTAATATAATCATCCGCACCAAGATCCAGACCTTTTACTTTATCAAATTCCGCACCTTTTGCAGTAACCATAATCACCGGGACATCACGTACTTCCGGCATCTGACGGATTTTTTCCAAAATCGTATAACCATCGTCTCCCGGAAGCATGATATCCAGCAGTATCAGATCCGGAATCAGATTACCCAATTCTTCAAATAACTGTGTACCATTTTCCAGCCCCTTAGCCTCAAATCCCGTGGAATGCAGGGTATACACCAGCAGTTCCCGAATGTTTCTTTCATCCTCAACACAGTAAATCATATGCCTCTCCTATCTTTATGGCAGCAAATACTTTTCTTCTTCTTCTAATACCAGTCCGCGGAATATCTCACTGTCTTCATTTTTTACACTGTTCAGATATCCATGTGTATCATAAGTATCTTCTCTTACCTGTGTCACGCACACCGCAATATTGGAACAATGATCTGCCACTCGCTCGAAACTGGTCGTAATATCCGAAAGAATAAATCCAAGTTCAATCGTACATTTTCCCTCTCTCAGTCTGCAGATATGACGCTTTTTCACTTCCTGGTTCAGCTCATCCACTACTGCCTCCAACGGTTCTACTTTCTGTGCCAGTTTCTCATCCTGATCACGGAATACCGCATAAGCTTTCTCCACAATATCCTGCACCGCTCTGCTGAAAACTTTCAACTCTTCTTCTGCCTTCGGAGAAAATATCAGCTTTTTATCATGCATCTCCTGTGCTGCCTCCATGATGTTGATCGCATGGTCTGAGATTCGTTCAAAATCCCCGATACAATGCAGCACGATAGACAGCGTATGACTATCGTGGACACTGAGATTCTGTCTGGAAAGTTTTACCAGATACGTTCCCAGTTCATCTTCATACTGATCTACCAGATTTTCCAGCTCACCTACCTTTTTTGCTCCATCCTCCGTATAATTCCACAGGAGATCCATAGCAGTGAATAAGGTTCGCTTGGATTCTTCCGCCATTTTGTTTGCCACATGAACACTCTGTTCCATGGCAAACGCCGGTTGTTCCAGAAATCTGGAATCCAGAAGCTGTAATTCTTTTCTTTCTTCTTCTACTTCCGCCGGCTGTACATCATCACGGATGGTAAGACATGCAAGTTTTTCCAGTCCTTTGCCGAACGGAAGTAGCAGCATCGTAGCAAATACATTAAACAGACTGTGTATCACAGCAATTCCTGCTGCATTTGTTGCCGTGCCAAGAAAGGAAAATCCAACGACTGCATTGATCGTGTAAAAGAGTACCATGAAAACAACCGTTCCGATAATATTAAAATACAGGTGTACCATGGCAGCACGCTTTGCGTTTTTAGTTGCTCCGATACTTGATAACAGTGCCGTCACGCAGGTACCGATATTTTGTCCCATAATGATCGGGATCGCGACCCCATAGCTTACCGCTCCGGTCACGCAAAGTGCCTGCAGGATACCGACAGACGCAGAAGAACTCTGTATGATCGCCGTCAGCACTGCTCCGGCTATCATACCGAGGACCGGATTGGAAAACGCTGTCAAAATACCGGTAAATTCCGGTACATTTGCCAGCGGTTTAACCGCATCGCTCATGGTTTCCATACCAAACATCAGCACAGCAAACCCAACCATGATTGCTCCGATATCCTTTTTCTTTTCATCTTTAATAAAGAGCAGAAAAATCACACCGATCACTGCAAGGAGCGGTGAAAAGGAACTAGGTTTACATAATTTTACAAAGACGTTATCTCCCTGCAACCCGGATAAACTGAGAATCCAGGAAGTTACGGTCGTACCAATGTTGGCACCCATGATAATTCCCACTGCCTGATTCAACTTCATAATACCCGAATTAACAAATCCGACAACCATAACGGTCGTCGCCGATGACGACTGAATCACAGCCGTCACACCGGCACCAAGCAATACTGCTTTGATCGGGTTAGATGTCAGATTTTCCAGAATCCTCTCCAGCTTTCCACCGGATACTTTTGCCAGCCCATCCCCCATAACCTGCATACCGTACAGAAACAGAGCCAGTCCTCCTACCATCGTTAATACACTGAATATGTCCATTATTGTCCTCCCAATGTTTTTCTTTTGATGGCACTATTGTATTAAATCCCTGTTAAATCTGTTCACAGTCTTTTGTTAAATCTATGTAAAGTGAGAAGGAATTCATTTTTCCTTTTTCTGCTGTTCCCGTTATTCACCCGTATAGCTCAAATATTCAATTTTTTTTCAATATATTTTTTTACATCATGATATACTTTTTCTTTTTCACGCTCATTCAGAATCTCATGACGCATACCCGGATACAATTTTCCTTTTGTATCCATATATCCGACTCGCCGCATCGTCTGTACTGCCTGGGCAAATTTTCTTGCTCCGCCAATACATGGGTCTTCATATCCTCCGATAAACAACACCGGCAGATCCGGATTGAAAAGTTTCCATCCTGTTTCCCGATACGTCTCATCCATTAGTTGAAACAGTACCTGATCCGCATCCACGGTAAAAGTAAATCCGCAAAGTTCCGAGGCTTCATAAGCACGCACAACCTGTTCATCCGAACAGCACCAGGCAAAGCGGCTCCCCTCACCTGCAAACTTCCCGGAATAACTTCCCAGAGAAAGCAGTTCCAGAAAACGGCTGACATGGTGTGCCCCACTGATTTTTTCCTGTACAGCAGCCAGTGCAATCCCTATTTTTGCTCCCGGATTCTTTGATGGCGATCCACAGACCACCAACATATTCAGGAGATCATCGTATTTTTTTGTAAAACAGCGAACCACCATAGAACCCATGCTGTGCCCCAGTAAGATCAACGGTACTCCCTGCCATTCTTCTTTCAACATTCTGGTTACTTCAGCCGTATCCTCGATCAACGCATCCATACCGGCACCATACATATAACCCAGATCTTTTTTCGTCCGTACACTTTTTCCATGTCCACGGCAGTCATGGATCGCCGCAACATATCCGGCTTCTGCAAAATACTTCATAAATGGAAGATAGCGTTCTTTATACTCTGCCATACCGTGATGAATCTGCAGGATTCCTTTCGGTGCTTCTTCCGGAACCAGTATCAGCAAATCCAGTTCCAGTCCGTCAACCGGAGATTTCATCTTCTTTGATATCTTTGTGTATTCCATAGCATTCCTCCTGACTTTTTATATACTCTCAACTTGCGACATCTACCTTATACGCCGCAGTACAAATCCTCGCGGAGCGTTTTTTACATTACAGGAAATCAATTTCCTGTAATGTAAAAAAGGCTTTGTCATCACTGACAAAGCCCTTGTTCTAAGCACGAGACGGGATTCGAACCCGCGACCCTCGCCTTGGCAAGGCGATACTCCACCACTGAGCCACTCGTGCATATCCTTGTTCTTTCGAACAAAGATATCATACTATAAATTCCGACACCTGTCAACTAAATTGTTGTAATTTTTTGTGTTTTTTCTTCAAATCAATCTATTTACTGTTTTAAGGGCGCAAAATTGCACTCAGCACATACTGATTGTTCTGAAAATTTTTCTGGCTCAGTTCATCCAGACGAATCAGATCCACATCCAACCACATTTCTTCTGCAGCCGTCATCATATTGGCAAACATAATACCAAAATTTACCTCATCCCATTTTCCCAGTTTATCACTTGGATGTTTCTTGGAGAAAATATGGATTCGGCTGTCAAAAACTACGAAACGCCACGGCTGGCTGTTCATACTTGAAGGTGCCATCCTTGCTGCATCCAGTAACTGCTTCATCCACTGTCTCGGTGTTTCTTTATATACACACAGGTCATCCAAACTCAACCTCTTCGCTTCCGCCTGTTTCCGATAACAGCTTCCCTTGGGCTTTCCGAATGCCATCACCACCATCATCCGCTTTTTATCGCGATATTGATATTTTTTCTTAATGATCGGATTGCCGATAAAACAGCTTCCGATTCCTCTGGTGTACATATATAACGAAAGCTGCTCCATCAGATACCCTGCGTTCATCATCGCACGGTCTTTTTCTTCCGAATACAACACCAGATAATATGGTGCCTTGATTCCAAGAAGACTGAGCATCTTATAATCATTCTGTCGATTGTCAAAAATCGCCAGTTCCGTCTCTACTCCTCCAAACAGCCCGTTAATTTCATCAAATTGTTTCAGAATGTCTTCCAGAACTTTCGGGCTGATCCCTTCATTTGTATAACTCCGGACGGATTTCCGGACAAAAATTGCTTCAAATAAGTTCATGTTATCACCTTTAATTTTTTCGTAACACTATTGTAACATGTTTTTTCTGTTTTGCAACCGCTTCCGGTACTTTTTTATGCGTTTTTTTATTTGTTTCCCCTGTCTTAAGATGTAAGCACTCCAATCTGCTGCTGTACATCTGCCTTAAACTGTTCCCAGGCATCTTCGTGTTCCACAAAATATTTCGGACAGATTTTTCCTGTCACATCATAATGGCGGATCACATCCTGACTTGTAAGTCCGAATCTGTTACACAGCCAGGCTGTCAGCTGTACCATCGACTGATAAGTCACTGTGTTAAAAGCACCTGTATCATCCGGGTGACAGCATTCGATGGATATGGTATCCCCATTTCGATCATTAGAAGCATATGCAATTTCCGTAGTTGGTATACATTGCACAACTTCCCCCTCCAGCCCTACAATAAAATGACTGCTGGCTTTTGTGGTATGTGCATCTTTAAGTCCCTCAAAATAATCCCTGTTTGCCATGGCGCTGCTTCCCGGATTCGCAGTATAGTGAATCACAATTCCATTTACCTGTTTCAATGTGGTTCCCGGTCTGGAATATTCGTTAACATCCAGCAGTTCCACATCCAGTTCCGGAGCGCCTGTCCAGTCAATCTGTCCAGTCTCCTGTACCATATTTTTTCCCGTCTGTGAAAAAAATAATTTTTTGCATAAAAATATCAGACCAATAATACATAAAAAAGCAATACACAGTACAATCATCGATCGTCGGATCAATTGCTGTCTTCTTCGCTGTCTCGTCATCCGTCTTCTGTGAACTGTTCTGCTCCCCTGTCGGTTTCTCCCCCCAGTTCTTCTCCCACTCATAACACTTCTCCTGTATACCCAAAAAGGCGGCCTCCACCCCTGAGACCGCCTGCTTTATTTATTCCTCGTAACGGTTCAGTACCTTACGGATGCTTCTCCACTGAATAGTTACTACTCATCAATGCTATAGTTTGGTGCTTCTTTTGTAATATGAATATCATGCGGATGAGATTCTTTTAAAGATGCTGCGGAAATCTTTACAAATTTTCCGGTTTCTTTTAATGTCTCAATATCTTTTGCTCCGCAATATCCCATACCGGAACGAAGTCCTCCGATTAACTGGAATACCGTGTCTTCCAGGTGACCTTTGTATGCGACACGACCTTCGACACCCTCCGGTACCAGTTTCTTCGCATCGGTCTGAAAATAACGGTCTTTACTTCCGTTCTCCATCGCTGCAATAGATCCCATACCACGGTATACTTTATATTTTCTACCCTGATACAGTTCAAAGCTTCCCGGGCTCTCATCGCATCCGGCAAACATGCTTCCCATCATACATACGTTCGCTCCGGCTGCAATCGCTTTCGTCATATCTCCGGAATACTTGATACCACCATCTGCGATGATCGGTACACCATATTCTTTTGCTGCATTATAACAGTCCATAACGGCTGTGATCTGCGGAACACCGATTCCTGCAACTACACGGGTTGTACAGATGGATCCAGGTCCGATACCTACTTTTACCGCATCGGCTCCGGCTTCGATCAGATCTCTGGTTGCTGCGCCTGTTGCAACGTTACCTGCAATCACCTGCAGATCCGGATATTTTGCTTTGATCTGACGCAGTGTTTTAAAGATATTTGCGGAATGTCCGTGAGCAGAGTCAATAACAATAACATCGACTTTCGCTTTTACCAGAGCATCCACACGCTCCAGAACATTTGCTGTGATTCCAACGGCAGCACCACAGAGCAGACGACCATTTTCATCTTTTGCAGACAACGGATACTTGATCTGTTTCTCAATATCTTTGATGGTGATCAGACCTTTCAGATTGAAGTCATCATCTACGATCGGCAATTTTTCTTTTCTTGCCTGTGCAAGAATCTTCTTGGCTTCTTCCAGAGTGATACCCTCTTTTGCTGTGATCAGTCCTTCGGATGTCATACAGTCTTTGATTTTCTTTGTAAAATCTTCTTCAAATTTCAGATCACGGTTAGTGATGATACCAACCAGTTTTCTGCCTTCCGTAATCGGTACGCCGGAAATTCTGAATTTTGCCATCAGATTATTGGCATCTTCCAGTGTATGTTCCGGTGAAAGGAAAAATGGGTCTGTGATGACTCCGTTCTCTGAACGTTTTACCTTGTCCACCTCATCAGCCTGCGCCTCGATAGACATGTTTTTATGAATGATACCAATACCTCCCTGTCTTGCCATGGCAATCGCCATACGATGTTCGGTAACTGTGTCCATTCCTGCACTCATCATCGGGATGTTTAGTTTAACTTTTTTTGTTAAATGTGTAGATAAATCTACCATGTTGGGAGTCACTTCTGAATACTGAGGAACCAGTAACACATCATCAAAAGTAATTCCGTCACCAATAATTGTACCCATTTTTTTCTCCTTTCGTATGCTTTACATTGTTGAGAATTAGTTTAGCAAAAAACAACCGTGGTGTCAATGTTAATCAAAGAACACTTTCCGTGGAGCTTTCAGCCGAAAATCTTTGACCATATGTTCCGATGGCTCAAAAAGTACTTTCAGCAGTCCTTCTTTTTCCGGAATCACCATGGCATAAACCAGTTTTTCTCTCTCCGGATTACAGGATGAGTAGTCGCATACCTTTAACTTCTGGTTATTATTATAATAATCAAACCTGTGAGATGCTGCCGGCGCGATCAGTTCTGCTTTTGAGATATCATAAGATGCCATTCGTTTTCTCTTTGCCTTGTTTATGATACGATCCACATCCAGTTCCCCGTTGACATACTGATATTCCCATTCTGTCTGAAATCTCGGCAAAATAAAGATGTCCGCCCCGCAGATCGCGATAGAAACCGCAATAATGATCAGGTTCCAGGTAAGAAGCGACAGAACAACCACGATGGCAGTGATTGCCATCAGTACATACCGCATTGCCTGATTTGTTCCTGTTTTCCTTCTTTTTACCAGTTCTTCCAACTACAAATCACTCATTTTTGTCATCCTTCGTCTTCA